>Ga0207657_10008134_pt1 | contig 10691 bp, 10 predicted proteins | sample KBSC33metaG_FD_184316 | JGI IMG/M metagenome (GOLD analysis project Ga0207657, IMG submission 184316) | Corn rhizosphere microbial communities from Kellogg Biological Station, Michigan, USA - KBS C3-3 metaG (SPAdes) (version 2) | ecosystem: Host-associated > Plants > Roots > Rhizosphere > Soil ... | reverse complement strand
TTGGTGGGTGCGCACGGACTCGAACCGTGGACCCGCTGATTAAGAGTCAGCTGCTCTACCATCTGAGCTACGCACCCGGTCCGGGCGGGTCTCTAGCAAAGGCATCCGGCCGTGTCCAGCGCCGGGCCGCCGAAATCGGCGGTCGGCCTGTCGAATTGCCGGGACGACCGAGGCGCCAGACGGTTGCGGCTATTCGTGCCCGGTCAGGCCCTCGAAGGCTTTGTCGCCCCAGAGCATCGCGACGCTGGCGTTCTTGCCGCAGCCCTGCCGGTACATCTTATACCAGTCGGCGCGGCTGTAGCCGGCCTGGAACTGGTCGGTGCCCTTCCAGAATTCCTGATGATAGGCCTCCGCCGGCCAGAAGGTCAGCTTGTCGGCCATCATCACGCCGGTGGCGATCGGCTTGCCGAGATCCTTGCCGATTTGCGCCTTGCCGGCGGTCGCGGCGTCGAATTGCTGCTGATCGAGGGGAAACAGAGCCGGGCGATAACTATCGCCCTTGTCGCAGAACTGGCCGGTATCGTCGGTCGGGTCGGTGAGGTGCCAATAGGCGTCGAGCAGCTTGGCGTAGCTGGTGACGGCCGGGTCGTATTCGACCTTCACCGCCTCGCGGTAGCCGGTCCGCTCGGTTCCCACCTGCTCATAGGTCGGATTCGGCTGCGTCCCGCCGATATAGCCGGTGGTGGTCTTGACCACACCGGGCGCGTGATCGATATCGCTCTGCATGCTCCAGAAGCAGCCGCCGGCAAAAATGGCCGTCGCGGTATCGTTGGCGAGCGCCGCGATGCCCCCCGTGAACCCGGTTCCGGCCAGCATCAGGGCGGCAAGCCCCGCCACCTGAAATCCACGCCCGCGCATGAGATCCTCCAAAAACTTCCTGCCGCATAGATGATCGCGTCGCCGCTCACAGGCAACACAAAGAAATGTGCGTCGCGCGGCGCGAAAGGCATTAAAGAAGCCGCGGCAAACTCAAAGGTCCCGCATGTCATCCACGCCCCCCGTCGCCCCGCTGCACCCCCATGGCGATACCCGGCACGGCATCACCCGTGTCGACCCATATCATTGGTTGCGCGCCAAAAACTGGCAGGAAGTGTTCGAGGCCCCCGAAACGCTCGATACCGAAATTCGGCGCTATCTCGAGGCGGAGAACACCTATTTCGCCGAACACTTCGCCAAGCCCACCGAGGCCCTGCGCGACACCCTGTTCCGCGAGATCCGGGGGCGCATCAAGGAGGATGAATCCGGCATTCCGACCCCCGACGGCCCGTTCGCCTACAATTCGCGCATGGAAGCCGACAAGCCCTATCCCGTCATCGTCCGGACGCCCCGCGGCGGCGGCCCCGAAACCGTGCTGCTCGACTGCAATGTCGAGGCGGGTGCCGGCTATTTCGGCTTCGGCGGTGCCGATCACGATCCGAGCCATCGCCTGCTCGCCTGGCTCGCCGACCGGCAGGGTTCGGAACTTTATACCGTCGCCATCCGCGACCTCGATACCGGCAAGGATACCGGGGAAGTGATCGAGGATGTCGCCGAGGGGGTCGTCTGGGCTGCCGACAGCCGAAGCTTCTATTACGTCGAATACGACGACAGCCATCGCCCGTTTCGGGTGCGGCGCCACGTGCTGGGAACCCCGCAGGCCGCCGACGCCATCGTCTACCAGGAAGCGGACCCGGGCTTCTTCGTCGGTGTCGACGAAATGCTGTCGCGCGAGCACATCGTCATCGACGTGCACGACCACCAGACCTCGGAAATCTGGCTGATCGACGCGTTGGCCGGCGGCCCGCCACGATTGGTGGCGCCGCGCGTCGCGGGGCGGGAATACGACGTCGACGAACGCGACGGCGAATTGTTCATCCTGACCAACGCCGACGGCGCCGAAGACTTCAAGGTCGTCACCGCGCCGGTCGCCACGCCCGGCCCGGAGCATTGGCGGGAGCTGATCCCGCATCGTCCGGGCGTGCTGCTGCTCGACCTCATCGTCATCCGCAACCATCTGCTGCGGCTGGAGCGCATCGAGGGTCTGCCGCGCATCGTCATTCGTGACCTGCGCACCGGCGCGGAGGAAACGATCCACTTCGAGGAGGAGGCGTATTCGCTCGGCATGTCGGTCGGCTACGAGTTCGACACCGACTCCTTCCGCTTCAGCTATTCTTCCCCGACCACCCCCAGCCACACCTACGACTACGACCTGACGACCGGCGCGCGCACCCTGCGCAAGGCGCAGGAAGTGCCATCCGGGCACAATCCGGACGACTACATCACCCGGCGGCTGTTCGCGCCCACCCCGGACGGCGAGTTGGTGCCAGTGACCCTGCTCTACAAGCGGACCACCCCGATCGATGGCACGGCGCCAGCGCTGCTTTATGGCTACGGCGCCTACGGCATGGCGCTCCCTGCGGGGTTTTCGGTGTCCGCCCTGTCGCTCGCCGATCGCGGCTTCGTCATGGCTACGGCGCATGTGCGGGGCGGCATGGAGAAGGGCTACCGCTGGTATCGGCTCGGGCGCCACGAGCACAAGCCCAACACCTTTGGCGATTTCATCGCCGCCGCCGAAATGCTGGTCCGGCAGGGCTTTGCCGCGGCCGATCGACTGGTTGCCGAAGGCGGCTCGGCCGGCGGCCTGCTGATGGGCGCCGTTGCCAATCAGCGCCCCGACCTGTTTGCCGGCATCATCGCCGAAGTGCCGTTCGTCGATGTGCTCAACACCATGCTTGACGATACCCTGCCGCTCACTCCGCCGGAATGGCCGGAATGGGGCAATCCGCTCGCCTCGGAGGCGGACTATCGGCTGATCGCCTCCTACGCGCCCTACGAGAATGTCCGGGCGCAGGCCTATCCGCCGCTGCTGGTGCTGGCCGGCCTGACCGATCCGCGTGTCACTTACTGGGAGCCGGCCAAGTGGGTCGCAAGGCTGCGCGCCACCCGCACCGACGCCAACCCCTTATACCTCAAGACGGAAATGGAGGCCGGCCATGGCGGGCCTTCCGGCCGTTTCGAGCGGTGGAAGGAAACGGCGGAATGTTATGCCTTTGCGCTGCAATGCGTCGGTTTGGCATAATCCACCCTTCGGCCCGATTGTTGCCCCCGCCTTAAGGGCCTATATGGGACCCAGGTCTTCCGCCGCGTTGCGACAGGGCCGTAATTTTCAAGAAATGACCACAGAGGCATCAACATGAGCACGGTTTTCACCCTTCCTCCCTTGCCCTACGCGTACGACGCACTCGGCCCCTACATGTCGAAGGAAACGCTGGAGTATCACCACGACAAGCATCATCAGGCCTATGTGACCAACGGCGAAAAGCTGCTGGCGGGCTCGGGGCTCGAAATTCTTGCGCTCGAGGACATCGTCAAGGAGGCCTATGGCAAGAATCCGGGCCTCTTTAACAATGCCGGCCAGCACTATAACCACGTGCATTTCTGGAACTGGATGAAGCCCAATGGGGGCGGCCGCAATCTTCCGGCCGCGCTGCAGAAGGCGATCGACTCCGACCTCGGCGGCTTCGACAAGTTCCGCGCCGATTTCCTCGCGGCCGGCGCCGGTCAGTTCGGCTCGGGCTGGGCCTGGCTCGACCTCAAGAACGGCAAGCTCGAAGTGACCAAGACCCCGAACGGGGAAAGCCCGCTGGTACACGGCGGCAAGCCGCTGCTCGGCGTCGACGTCTGGGAGCATTCCTATTACATCGACTACCGCAACGCGCGCCCGAAATACCTCGAGGCCTGGTTCGACCATCTGGTGAACTGGGAACACGTCGAGGAACTGTTCGAAGAAGCCCGCTAAGCTCGTTCGCTTGAGTTTGGGAAGCCCGGTGGCCTTGCCGCCGGGCTTTTCCGTGGATCGCAAGCACCTGCTCTTCTCGGTTCCGCCGCCTCATGGTAAGCTTTGCTTAACCATGAGGAGCCGCCGTGCCTCTACCGATCAAGGTCGTCGCGATCCTGGCAGCCAACCCGGCGCTCACCTCGCTATTGTCCGCCGTGCTGGCCGCGACCTACGGCCTCAGGGTGCGCAGTTTCGAATCGGCGGGAGCACTGATCACTTATATGCGGCTGTCGCCCGTCGATCTGCTGGTCTGCGATTTCGACTGCGAGGCCAGTCCGGCCGGCAGCCTGGCGCAGACCCTGCGCGGTGACGCCAGCCTGGCCCAACGGGACTTCCAGATCATCGCGCTCGCCGGCGCCATCAATCCCGACACCAAGGCCGCCTCGATCGCGAGCGGCATCGATGAGGTCATCGTCAAGCCGATGTCGCCAAAATACCTGCTGGAACGGGTGCTGTCGCGCGTCGGGCAGGCGGCCCCGCAGCTCAGCCCCGGTGCCTATTACGGCCCGGAGCGCCGCAGTCGGCTGCCACCGGCACGGCCCGCCGGACCGCACGTCAACTACGCCGGCCGCGGCGACAACGTCATCCCGCTGTTCCCCAACCCGCCGCCCCCGGCGCATTGAACCGCATTCAGGCGATCAAGCGGCTGACGCGGTTCCACAAATCCTCGATCGAGTCGGAAAACTGCACCCGTCGGTCGTGCTGGCGCACCGAATGGGACACCACGTCGGCAACGTAGCCGCGCAGCACCTCAAAAGCGTTGTTGCGGTTGTAGAGCAGTACCGGCTTGCCGCCCTCCCCGCCTCCTGCCTTGAGCCAGCTCAGATAGAGGCTCGAAATCGAGGCCAGCGAGCCCGGCAGGCCGACGAAGGCATCTGAAAGGGCGGCGACGCGTGCGAGACGTGCTTCGGGGTCGGCGATCTGTTCCAGCGGCACCCCCGACAGCGCCCGCGGCAGGGTGAACTGGTCGTCGCCGATGACGATGATCTCGCCCCCGGCCGCGCGGGCGCTGGTGACGAGCGGGATGGCTACCGACTTGCCCTCGGCGAGGCAGACGATGCGCGCCCCCCTGCGGGCAAAATAGGTGCCCGCCTGCGACATGATGCTGGCGCGCTCGGCATCGCCTGGCCCCTTGTCCGAGGCGAACACCGCAAGGGTCGGCTTGCCCGGCTGGATCATTTGCGCGTCATCGCTTCAGCAGGCCGCCGAGCACGCCGCGCACCAGTTCGCGGCCGACGGCGTTCATCACCTGCCGGCCGGCAGAACTCGCAATGGCGCGGGTGAACGATTTCATGGCCGCCTCCTGGAACGATTCGCGCGTCGATGCACGTGGATGCGCCATGGAATTCTGTGCGGGCGCGGTGGTCGGCAGGTTCTCGGTCTTCTTGGTCAGCACTTCGTAGGCCGACTCGCGGTCGATCAGCGTGTCGTAGGCGCTCCCCACCGGGGATTGCGCCATGATCGTCGCCCGCTCGGCCGGGGTGATCGGCCCGAGCCGCGACGACGGCGGCCGCATCAGCGTGCGGCCAACGACCGAGGGAATGCCGTTCTCCTCCAGCACCGACACCAGCGCCTCCCCGATGCCGAGCTCGGAGATCACTTTCGCCGTCGAGAATGCCGGGTTCGGCCGGAACGTATCGGCGGCGACCTTCACCGCTTGCTGTTCGCGCGGCGTGTAGGCGCGCAGCGCGTGCTGCACCCGGTTGCCGAGCTGAGCCAGTACGCTCTCGGGAATATCGATCGGGTTCTGCGTGACGAAATAGATGCCAACGCCCTTCGAGCGGACCAGCTTCACCACCTGCTCTACCTTGTCGACCAGGGCTTTCGGCGCGCCATCGAACAACAGGTGCGCCTCGTCAAAGAAGAACACCAGTTTCGGCTTGGCCGGATCGCCGACTTCCGGCAGCGCCTCGAACAACTCCGACATCAGCCACAACAGGAACGTGGCATAGAGCTGCGGCGAGCGCATCAGCCCGTCCGCGGCAAGCACCGAGACATAGCCGCGGCCATCCGGCGCGAGGCGCATCAGGTCCTCGATCGCCAGCGCCTTTTCGCCGAAGAAGCCGCCGCCGCCCTGCTGTTCGAGCACCAGCAGCGCCCGTTGCACGGCCCCGATCGTCGCCGTCGCCACGTTGCCATAGGTGGTCGAGATGTCCTTGGCGTGGTCGCTGAGGGTGATGAGCAGCGCCCGCAGATCCTTGAGGTCGAGCAGCAGCAGGCCATTATCGTCGGCATACTTGAAGGCGATATTGAGCACCCCGGACTGGGTGTCGTTGAGGTCGAGGATCCGCCCCAGCAGCAGCGGCCCCATCTCGGAAATGGTGGTGCGAACCGGATGCCCCTGCTTGCCGAACAGGTCCCAGAAGATCGTCGGGAAGGCCGCATTGGTATAGTCGTCAAAGCCGATCTTCTGGGCACGTTTGGTGAGGCCGTCGCTCGGCGTTCCGATCATCGAGATGCCGGACAGATCGCCTTTCACGTCGGCGCAGAACACCGGCACGCCGGCCCTCGAAAAGCCCTCCGCCATGATCTGCAGCGACACCGTCTTGCCGGTGCCCGTGGCCCCGGTCACGAGGCCGTGCCGGTTGGCGAATTTCAGCGCCAGGTATTCCGGCCGTGTGCTGGTGCCGAGGTAGATCTTGTCGTCGAGGAGCATCGGTCATCCGTGGGCAAGGGTCCCAAGGCTTATAGCTGCGCCGCCACGGCCGCGCCAAGCAAAACTCCCCCGGGCTGGATTGTCCGCCGCTGCGCATGTGGACGGCCGCCCCCTCACCCCCTGCCGGGACCTCTCCCCGACGGGAGAGGAATGATTGCGGCGCGGCGTCCGCGTATTCCTCTCCCCGTCGGGGAGAGGGTGGCCCGTTAGGGCCGGGTGAGGGGTCTCGCCCACACCACACTCGTCGTTCACTACACCTCATCACCACCATGGCGTTTTGCCCGCCGCGCCGTATCATCGAGCCATGACCCAACATGCCCCAAAGCCCAGCCGCCGCTTCGTCCTCGCCGGCCTTGCCGCCGCGACTGCGGCGTGGCCACTCGCCGCCGCCGCAAAAACCCCTGCCCCCGCAAAAACCGGTGCCGCCGCCATCCTCGGCAGCGATGTCGGCCTCGCTCCCAATGGCTTTGCCGACCAGAGCGCGCTGCTGCAGCAGGCGGTCGACCTCGCCGCCACTCGCGGCCTGCCCCTGCTGCTCGCCGGCGGCAGCTATCGCGTCGGTAACATCAACCTCGTCGCTAACACCACGATCGAAGGGGTGGGCGGGACGCACCTCATCGGCGTCGGCGATGCGCCGATCCTGCGCGCCGACGGGGTAGCCGGCATCACGCTGCGGGCGCTGCACCTTGACGGCAACACGGGCGGCGCCACCGACGACCGATCGGGGCTCATTGCCCTGTCGCATTGCGAATCCCTGCGCCTCGATGGTCTCGATCTGCAGCACGGACCCGGCAACGGCCTGTTTCTAGCCGGCTGCTCGGGCCTGGTGACCGCCAGCACGTTCGCCAGCCACGGCAATGTCGGCATCTTCGCCATCGACAGCCACGACCTCACCATCACGCAAAACCGCGTCGCCGGCTGCGGCAATGGCGGCATTCTGGTCTGGCGTAATGCCAGCGGCCCGGACGGCACCATCGTCAGCGGCAACCACGTCAGCGCCATCTTCGCGCGCGGCGGCGGCAACGGCCAGAACGGCAACGGCATCAACATCTTTCGCGCCGACGGCGTCATCGTCGCCGACAATGCCATCAGCGATTGCGACTTTTCCGCCGTACGCGCCAACACCACGCGCAATACCCAGATCCGCGGCAATACCTGCACCAACCTTCGGGAAGTCGCGATCTTCTCCGAATTCGCCTTTTCCGGCTCGGTGATTACCGGCAACATCGTCGACGGCGCCGCCGCCGGCATCTCGATGACCAATCTCGATCAGGGCGGCCGGCTCGCCGTATGCAGCGGCAATATCGTCCGCAACATCACGCCGAACTCGTCGACCAATCCGGACACCACCCCCTACGGCATTTCCGCCGAGGCCGATGCCGCCGTCACCGGCAATACCGTGTCGAACGTGCCGGGCGTCGGCATCAGCGCCGGCTATGGCCCGTATCTCGCCAATGTGCTGATCGCCAATAACGTGGTGACCGACGTCAATACCGGCATCGCCGTCAGCGTCGCACCGGGGGCCGGCGCCGTCCGCATCGCCGGCAATCTGATCGCCGGCGCCAAGACGAACGCCATCGCCGGCATGCGCTGGCAGGACGTGGCAAGCGCCGACCTGGCCGCGGACGCCGGGAATTTCCCCAATGTCAGCATCGACGGCAACACCGTCAGCCCGTGACGGCGGTTCGCCTGAGGCGCGATGCGGTCAGGTGGAACGCAGGGGCCTACGCGCCATTATGGCCAGGCGACAACCTACCCGCCCGTCATGGCCGGGCCTGACCCGGCCACCCAGCCGGACGCTCCACAAAAGCGGCCATTCGGATGAGCAACGTCTCCACCCCTGCCGGATTTGCATCGCCTGCTGGATGGCCGGGTCGAGCCGGCCATGACGGCGGAGGGGATGGCGGTTCCGCTTGAACGCTACACTCTGGGTGCCATGACGGCGCAGGACGGCGGTGCCACCTGAACCCGACACGCTGGCTGCGCAGCCATGACGGCGGTGGGATGAGGATGCTATCTGAACGCTACGCTCCGCCGAGGCCAGGACGGCGTCCATCCCAAAGAAAACGGCCCGCGACGCCTTGGCGTCTGCGGGCCGAAGTTTGACTTTGGAGGATGAAGGCACGGCACGAAGGGAGGAGAACGGCGCCGATGCAGCGGTGCCGGGCGAAAACTCAGGCTGTCTTGCCGAACACCTGCACCGGCAGCACCGGCAGGGCGGTCTGGCTGAACTGGAGACGGGGCGCCGACTGGGAATTGCCAAAGGTCGGCTGCACCACGAACGCCGCGGCGCCAACGATCACCAGACCCGCCAGGGTCGCAACCAGCAGTGCTTCGCGTTCCTTGCGCATTTGGCGTCTCCTTGGCGTCAGCTTCGTTTCGATGGTGGAAGAATGCACCAGCCGGCTTGAACCGACGCTGAGATGGGCATTCATCCTTCGTTCATCAATAAGGCGGCGGCCGCGGCCGCCGCAAAAATCCTCGGCGATGCAGGAACTTCAGCGATGGTTGACGTAGAGCACCACCATGTTGCGTCCCATGGCGACGCCGATGACGTCGTTGGGCGCATAGTGACTGCGGTTGAGATTGGCCCGCAGCGTGTCGTTCTCGCCGATCGCCTTGAGCAGGCCTTGCACATTACCGCGCGCCAGGACGGTCTTCTGCTCGGGGGTCAGCGAGCGATTGACCACGTCGCAAAGCGGCACCAGATGCACCCGGTCCCGGTCGTCCACCGCCTTGATATCGCCGACGGTGACGCGGGGCAGGCTGGCGAGCTTGTCGCCGCACCCCTTCAAATTGGGGGTATCCGCCAGGGCGGCCGGCGGCGGACAGAGCGCGACGCAGACGACCGGGCCGGATTTGCCCGGCGGTGGCGGCGTCAAGATGACCCGGGCGGCGGAAGCGGTGCCGGCGAGGCCAAGCACGAGACAGGCGGCAAGGGTAACCATTGCGTGACGGCGCATTGGAGGTCTCCTCGGTGAGCGGCGAGCCATCGGGTCGCCTTCTGTTCATGGGAGAGCATTGCCGGAACGCGCTTGTATGAGTGCTGAGGCCGCCGTTCAGCGAACGTTCACGCCGCCACCCGGGCCCCGCCGGCACCGTCATGGGGGAAGGTTTGCGGAGCGCCTCCGAGCTTGTTAAGGTCGCCGCGAAGCTGGCAGCAGGCCCGCTCAATCAAGAAAATCAGCGGAGTGAACCATGACCAGGGTCGTCGTCACGGGAGGCAGCGGCAAGCTTGGCCGCGCAGTGCTGCGCGACCTCGTCGCGCACGGCCATGGGGCGGTGAATCTCGACCAGACGCTGCCGCGCGAGCCCATCTGCCGCACGATCCGGGTCGACCTCTCCAACTATGGCGAGGTGGCCGAAGCCATCATGGGTGGCGTCGACGAGGCGGGCGGACCGTTCGATGCGGTGGTGCATCTGGCGGCCATTCCGGCACCTGGCCTGCTGGCCAATGCGCGCACCTTCAAGAACAACGTGCCGGCGAGCTACAACGTCTTTCTCGCCGCCCGGCAGGCCGGTATCCGCAACGTCGTCTTCGCCTCGAGCGAGACGGTGCTGGGCCTGCCCTTCGACAATCCGCCGCCCTATGTGCCGGTCGACGAGGAGTATTATCCGCGCCCCGAATCCGCCTATTCACTGGGAAAGCTGCTCGACGAGACCATGGCGCGCCAATTCGCCCGCTGGGATCCCGAGCTGAAGATCGTTGGCCTCCGCTTTTCCAACGTCATGGACCCGGAGGACTACAAGGCCTTCCCGAGCTTCGACGCCGACCCAAAACTGCGCAAATGGAACCTCTGGGGCTATATCGACGCCCGTGACGGCGCGCAGGCGGTGCGCCGGGCGCTCGAGGCCGAGTTCAAGGGGTTCGAGGCCTTCATCATCGCCAACGCCGACACCGTGATGTCGCGCTCCAATGCCTCGCTGTTGGCCGAGGTCTTTCCCCAGGTGGAGCAGAAGGGGCAGATTTCCACCAACGGCACGCTGCTGTCGATCGAAAAGGCCAAGCAGATGCTCGGCTTCGTGCCGCAGTTCAGTTGGCGCAACGAGGTGAAGTAGGCGCCCGAACGTCGTCCTTCGGCTCAGGATGCGGGCTGCTGAAGGGCGGTGCCACGCCCTTGTCGAACCACGAGGGCGGTCAGCTCCTGCGACCCCCTACACCCCATACCTTTCGGTGCGAATCAGGGTGGGCGGCATGCCGGCATCGACCAGCCCCTG
>Ga0207657_10008132_pt1 | contig 10692 bp, 12 predicted proteins | sample KBSC33metaG_FD_184316 | JGI IMG/M metagenome (GOLD analysis project Ga0207657, IMG submission 184316) | Corn rhizosphere microbial communities from Kellogg Biological Station, Michigan, USA - KBS C3-3 metaG (SPAdes) (version 2) | ecosystem: Host-associated > Plants > Roots > Rhizosphere > Soil ... | reverse complement strand
CGGGGAAGGCGGAGAGGACGCGACGCCGCTCACGATCGAGGACACCGCCGATCTGCCGCTGCACGCGGACGGCCTGCTCGAGACGATCCAGGAACGCGCGACGCAGGAGGGCCGCAACGCGGCAGACGTCCTCCTCGACCTGCTCCGCGAAGCGATCGACAGCCCGGGAGGCAAGACGTGAGGCGCAAAGCCGCAGCCACGGGCGCCATGCTCCTGACGTTCGCCCTCGGGATGCTGCTCGCCGTGCTCGTCGTCGGCTCGGCGTCCGCTGCGGGGTCGAAGACGACGGCGAAGGCGAAGACGACGGCGACACCGACGAGCTCGCTGTCGTCGGACACCACGACGACGACGTCGCCCGGCGACAGCTTCTTCGTCGTCAACGGCACCGTGAACGCGGCGAGCGACCACGAGATCCTCGGCAGCTCGGCGTTCCCGAACTTCACGACCGGCGCCGTCGACAACTACTACTCGATGGCGCACTCGCACGTCGACAACTCGCCGTTCGCCGAAGGAACTGCGAGCCCCTTCGACACGGGCCCGATCGGGCAGACGGCGGCGGCGGGCAACACGCAGCAGCCGCAATACGCCGACGCGCGCTGGCCGGGCGACAAGGATTCCGGCAAAGCGACGTACGGCACGGAAGGACAGCCGTACGCGACTGCGGAGGCCGGCGAGTACCGCGCGAAGGCGGACGCCTCGGAGGCGAAGAACGGCTTGAGCGGGCCGGGAGTGGGCGGCGCGAAGACGCTGCCGCTGCCGAAGGGATTCGACCTGAAGCTGCGGCAGGCGCTGGCGGGTTGGCGGTCGAAGTGGCAGGGCCCGCTCGGGCTGAAGAAGCCCTCGGTGACGACTCCCGCCGGCACGGCCACCGTTCCCAAGCTTCCCGTCACGCGCCCAAAGCTCCCGGTCTCGAAGCCGCCGGTGACGCCGCCGACGGTGACGACGCCGATTGCGACCGTGACGACGCCCCTCCCAGTCACGCCTCCGCCCGGCGTGACGCTGCCGACGACGACGCTCTCGTCCTCGGGCCGGACCGACGGCTCGCGCTCGCTCGCAGCCCTGCGGACGGCGAAGTCGCCCGCAGCGGCGTCGGATTCCCCGCCCGCGGACGGTGAGTCGCTGCTCGTCTCGTCGACGTCGGCGATGCTCATCCCCGTTGCGGCGAAGCCGAAGACCGCGACGACGACGACCGGCACGACGACGACGTCCACGACCACGACGAAGAGCAAGACGTCGAAGCCGAAGACCTCGAAGACGTACTCGAGCAAGCCCGACAAGACGAAGACCGAGAAGAAGAGCTACGCGCTGATGCTGAGCGGCGAGTCGAGCCTCGGCCGCGTCAGTCTCGCCGGCGGCCAGATCGTGCTCGAAGGGATTCACGTCACGGCGTCGATCACGAACGACGGCACGCCGAGCTACAAGGCCAACGTCTCCGTCGCCTCGGCGACGATCGGCGGCATTCCGGTGACGATCGACCAGGACGGCGTGCACGTCGCCGGCCAGGGCCAGGGCCTGCCGTACCAGCAGGCGAGCGACGCGCTCAACGGCGCGCTGAAGCAGGCGGGCATCCAGCTGTTCCTCGTCGGCCCCGAGGTGACGCAGAGCTCGTGCGGTCAGGGCGGGCTGGGCGGCGGCGGAAGCGACAACGGCGGCAACAACAGCAGCAGCACGACGACGACCTCTTCCTCCTCGTCGGGCGGCGGCCAGCTGGGCTCGGGGAGCTCGTGCGACCAGTCGGGCGGCGGCGACATGTGCAGCCAGTCGGGCACGGGCAACGACAACCCCGGGAACGGCAGCGGCGGCAGCGGCCCGGCGCTCCCCGGCGCGACGCCGACGTCGACCGACCAGACCGACACGACGTCGATGCCGAGCTCGTGCGGCAGCTCGCAGATGTGCGACCAGGCGGGCTCCGGGACGACCACGGGCACGACGACGACGAGCGCAACGCCGGCCGGCCTGGGCGGCAGCGGGTCGAAGCCCGGCACGACGACGACGACGTCGAGCCGTCAGTCGACCACGGGTACGAAGACCGACACGACGAGCACGACCGGCGACACGTCGAGCTCGTGCGGCGGGTCGGGCCTCCCGAGCAGCTTCGGCTCGTGCGCCCAGTCGGGCACGGGCGGCGGCACGACGACGACGAGCGCTCAGTCGGGCACGTCGACGACGACCAGCTCCGGCGACCAGTTCGGGCTCGGCGGCGGCATGCCGAGCTCGCCCGAGATGACGGTCGTCGCGACCGGAGTGCACGTCGTGTTCACACAGCCGGTGAGCCCGCCGGGCGTCCCCGCGCAGTACGTCGAGCACATCCTCGGCGAGGTGTACGTCGACTCGCTCGCCACGCCGGCAGGCGACACGGCACTCGGCGGTCTCGGCCTCTCGTCCGGCTCGTCCTCCCTCTCCTCGTCGTCGTCGTCGTGCGGCGGCACGGCGGGCGGCGCAGCGTCGGGCGCCTCGGCGTCGGGCGCCGGCGGCTCGGCCGTCGGAGGCGTCGGAGCGTCGGGCTCGGCAGCCGGCGCCGGCTCGGCCTTCGGCTCGGGCTCGCAGCCGGGCTCGACGTCGCTGCCGGTCGCGTTCGCGACGGCGTTGCGGAAGCCGCTGTGGCTGCTGCTCTCCTACCTCGTGTGGCAGGCGCTCGTGATCGGCACCGGCTGGAGCCTGTGGAACTGGCGGCGAGGTGATCCGTCGTGAGCGGCATCACCGCCCGTCTCCGTCCCCGGCCGAACGCGCAGCGCGCGGGCTACGCCTTCTGCGAGGACGACAACTTCTGGTTCCGCCCCGCGTACACCGAGGGCAGGTGCCCGCTCTGCGGCAAGGTCGCCCCGGGCGGCGCGCCGCCCGCGCGGCGGTCGCGGCTGGCCGAGCGTTCGTGGCTCGGGCTCGCAGGGCTCGCGCTCGAGTCGCTCGCCATGCTGATCCTCGTGCTCGTCATGTACTTCAAGGGGTAGGCCGGGAACAACCACCGGCCGCGGCTCGTTGACCCCTACATGACGAACCATCCGACCCTGAATCTCGTCGACGCCCGCTGCTCCACGTGCGGCGCGACGCACACGATCACCACTGCGGCGACGTCGCTCGCCGTCGACGTCTGCTCGAACTGCCATCCCGCGTTCACCGGCCGCGAGCCGGCGGTGGCTCGCGGCGGCCGCGTCGAGCGGTTCAACCGTCGACGTCTGCTCGCTGCATGACGCTCGACCAGACGCTTCCCGCGCTCGGCGGCGGCACGCTCGACCTGCGCGGCGACGGACCGACGCTGATCGTCAACGTCGCGTCGAAATGCGGCCTGACGCCGCAGTACGAAGGGCTCCAGCAGTTGTACGACCGGTACTCGGACCGTGGGCTGAAGATCGTCGGCGTGCCGTGCAACCAGTTCGGCGAGCAGGAGCCCGGAACGCACGAAGAGATCGCGACGTTCTGCTCGGCGAACTACGGCGTGACGTTCCCGCTGACCGCGAAGCTCGACGTCAACGGGCCGAACCGGCACCCGCTGTACGAGGAGCTCACCGCGACGCCGGACGCCGAGGGCAAGGCGGGCGACGTGCAATGGAACTTCGAGAAGTTCCTCGTCGCGCGCGACGGGGCCGTCACGCGGTTCCGGCCGCTCGTCACCCCCGACGACCCGCAGCTCGTCGCCGCGATCGAGCGGGCGCTCTAGCCCACGCGGACGACGAAGAACGCGATCGCGACGTACTGGCACGCGAGCGCGACGAGCGTCAGCGCGTGGAAGAGCTCGTGATAGCCGAACACGGTCGGGAACGGGTCGGGTCTTCGCCGCGCATAGACGATCGCGCCCGCGCTGTACGCGAGCCCGCCCGCACCGAGCAAGGCGACGGCGGCAGGTCCCGACGAATGCTCGAGCTGCGGCAGCGCGATGACACCGATCCAGCCGAGCGTCAGCCCGAAGACGGCAGACAGCCACTTCGGCGAGCGAACCCAGCACAGCTTGGTGAGGATCGCGGCAGCCGCTCCGCTCCACACGACCGCGAGCACGACCCGCTGCAACGTGCCGTGCATGCTCAGCACGCCGACCGGCGTGTACGTGCCGGCGATCAGGAGATAGATACCTGCATGATCGGCGCGCCGCATCCACGGGCGAATGGTCGGGGTCCACGTGACGCGGTGATACAGCGTGCTGACGCCGAGCATCGTCGCTGCAGACGCCGCGAAGACGACGGCCGGCGCGACGGCACGACCGTTCGCAGCGAGCACGAACGCGATGCCGACCCCGATCGCGACGAAGAAGGCCGCCCCGTGCAGAGCACCGCGCAAACGCGGCCGAATCGCCACTTCCACCCCTGGCACGGCCAAAGTGTGGCACACGATTCGCTGCTACGCTTTCTGCGACCCGAGCGAGTACCGGATGCGCGCACTGCGCCTCCTCTGCCCGTTCTTGAGCAGTGGAGGAGGTGTATTTCAATGGCAACCGGAACCGTCAAGTGGTTCAACGCCGACAAGGGTTATGGGTTCATCACCCCTGACGAAGGCGGCAAGGATCTGTTCGTCCACCACAGCGCGATCGTCGGCGAGGGCTACAAGTCCCTCGAGGAGAACGCGAAGGTGGAGTTCGAAGCGGCCGAGGGCGCGAAGGGCCCCGAGGCCCGGAACGTCTCGACCACGTCGTAAGCACGTAAGGAGGACGATGGCAACACGCAATCCACAGACGCAGGCGAAGCGTGCGCGTGAGCTCGCCGTGCGCGAAAAGCGTGAGCGAAAGAAGGCGAAGAAGGCCGAGAACGCGGCGAACCGCGCTGCCGGGATCGTGCCGGAGTGGCTGCTCGACGAGTCGGAGACCGCCGACGACGAGCAGTCCGACGAGGGCGAGCCGCTCGTCGACGACGCGGCATGACCACACCGCGTCGCACGACTCGCAATCTCACCGTCCGCCGGCACGAGGTCCACGATCCCGTGGCCGCGAACAAGGAACGGTCGGACAAGCTGCGCCACAACGCGCTGCGGCGCCGCGCGCGGGCGTCCGGGCTCGAGCTGCGCCGCTCCGACTACGGCTATTCGCTGATCGACAGCGACCGTGCGCGCGTCGGGGATCGCAACGACATGACGCTCGACGAGGTGGCCGCCCACCTCGACAGCACTGCGCGCTGACGCCGCGGATTGCCACGATCGGGGTCTACGAGGCAGACCTCGACAGCTTTCTCGCGGCGCTGCGCGCAGCCGAGGTCGCGCTTCTGCTCGACGTCCGGCAACGGCGCGGCGTGCGCGGCCGTGAGTACGCGTGGGCGAATGCGCAGCGGTTGCAGGCAGCGCTCGCGGACGCCGGGATCGCGTACGAGCACCGCAAGGAGCTGGCCCCGACGACCGAGCTCCGGCACCTGCAGTACGCGGAGGACGACCGGCTCGGGGTCGGCAAGCGGTCGCGCCGCGAGCTGGCGCCGGCGTACGCGGAGCGGTACCGTCGCGAGATCCTCGACCAGGCGGATCTCGGCGCGGTCGTCGCGCGCCTGCCCGCCGACGGCACGACTGCGTTGCTCTGCGTCGAGCGCGACCCGGAGGCCTGCCATCGCTCACTCGTCGCGGCCGAGCTCGCCGAGGCATACGGCCTCGACGTCGTGCATCTCCATCCCTGAGCCGCTAGCCGCAGCCGCAGCCCGCGAGGATGTGGACGTACCAGCCGAAGCCGATGCGCTCGAAGAGCGCTCGGCGGGAGATCGTCACGTCGTTCGCGGCCGGACGGCTAGAGAGCCAGCGCAGCGAGCGCCGGCGTGAGCTGCTCGGGCCGGCGCGGGCCGACGACGACGGCCGTCACGTCGGGCTGCCCGAGGAGCCACGCGTACGCGAGCGTCGCGGGATCGCCGCGTGCCTCGAGCTCCTCGATGAGCTCGTAGACGGCGTCCGTCTTCAAGTGCTCGTACGGGTCCGGGCGCAGGGTCATCCGCGAGCCGGCGGGCGGCGGCGCGTTGCGGCGGTACTTGCCGGTCAACCAGCCGCCCGCGAGCGGGCTGAACGGCGTGAAGCCGAGCCCGTGCTCCCGGCAGACGGGCAGCACGTCCGCTTCGACGCCGCGCTCGAGCAGCGAGTACGAGTTCTGCACCCACTGCGGGCTGCCCTCCGCGATCGCCGCGCGGAGCTGCGGGCCGTCGACGTTGCTGACGCCATACGCGCCGATCTTCCCCGCCGCGACGAGCTCGTCCAGCGCACCCGCCGTCTCCGCGAAGGGAACGTCGGGATCCCACTCGTGGCAGAGAAAGAGATCGACGCGCTCGAGCCCGAGCCGCCGCAGGCTCGAGTCGAGCTGCCGCCGCACGCGCGCCGGCGCGAGCCCGTGATCGGCGCCGGCGTCCATCGGGTTGAACGTCTTCGTCGTGACGACTGCGCCGTCCGGCCGGCGCGACGCGAGCCACGCTCCGAGATACGCCTCGCTACGCCCGCCGCCGTACGCGTCCGCCGTGTCGAACGTCGTGATCCCCGCCTCCCACGCGGCATCGAGGATCGCGAACGCCTCGATCTGCGACTCGCCCTGGCCGAACAGCTCGGGAGCGGAGCCGATGCCTCCGAAATTGCCGCAGCCGAGAATGATGCGCGAGACCTCGATTCCCGCCAGGTAGGCTCGCTGCATGGCGACGACCGTACTGGACGTGGAAGCCGTCCGCGCCCGTTTCTCCAGCCTCCGGGGCGATTTCGTCTTCCTCGACGCGCCCGGCGGCTCGCAGGTGCCCGACGAGGTCGGCGACGCGATCGCGCGTGCGCTGCGCGAGGCGAGCGCCAACATCGGCGCGAACTACGAGACGAGCAAGCGCGTCGAGGGGATCCTCGCGACGGCGCGGGAGGACGGCGCCCGCTTCCTCAACTGCTCCTCCGACGACGTCGTCTTCGGGACCAACATGACGTGGCTCGACTTCGCGCTCTCACGCACCGCCGCGCGCGACTGGCGCGAGGGCGACAAGATCCTGTTCACGCGCCTCGACCACGACGGCGGCGTCGCGCCGTGGGTGGAGCTCGCGGCCGACCGCGGCTTCGAGGTCGACTGGGTCGACGTCACCCCGGACCTCCAGCTCGACTACGACGACCTCGAGCGCAAGCTCGACGACCGCGTGCGCGTCGTGGCGTGCGTGGCGTCGTCGAACGCCGTCGGGACGATCGTCGACGTCGCGCGGGTGTCGGAGCTGGCGCACGAGGTCGGCGCGCTCTGCTGGGTCGATGCGGTGCAGTACGCCGCGCACGAGCCGGTCGACGTGCAGGCGCTCGGCTGCGACGTCTTCATCTGCTCCGCGTACAAGTTCTGCGGTCCACACGTCGGGCTCGCGTACGGCAAGCACGAGCTGCTCGAGTCGTGGCGCCCGTACAAGGCGCGGCCGGCTGCGTCCGATCCCGTCGGCCGGCGGTTCGAGGTCGGGACGGCGCCGTACGAGCTGCTCGCCGGCTTCTCCGCGACAATCGGCTATCTCGAGTCGATCGGCGGCATGGGCGCGATCGCCGCGTACGAGCGCGAGCTCGGCCGGCGTTTCCTCGACTCGCTGCCGAGCGGCGCCACCGTGTACGGCCTGCCGACGATGGAGGGCCGCGTGGCGACGTTCCTGATCAACCTCGACGGCGTCGATGCGGCGGATGCCGCCAGGCAGCTCGCGGATCAGGGCTTCGGCGTCTGGGCGCACGACAACTGGTTCTCGCTCGGGCTGCGGGAGAAGCTGCCGTATCCCGAGAACGCGCTCCGCGTCGGCCTGATCCACTACAACACGGCCGACGAGATCGATCGGTTCTGCAGCGCCCTCGCAGCGCTCTAGCTAGGCATTGCCTAGGTACCGGGGACAGTCCCTGGTCAAAGGAGCGTCACGTGATCTGCGCGAAAGCGTGGAGTAGTAGGATGCGAACATATGTTCGTGCTGCACGCGGACGCCGACGCGTTCTTCGCGTCGGTCGAGCAGCGGGACGACCCGCGGCTCCGCGGCCGGCCGGTGATCGTGGCTGGCAGCGCCCGCGGCGAAGCCGCGGGCGCCCGGCCGGAAGACCCCGCCTACGGCGGAGGGGGCGGCGGCGTCGTGCTCGCGGCGAGCTACGAGGCGAAGGCGTGCGGCGTCCGCACGGCGATGAACGGACGGCAGGCGCGACGGCTCTGCCCCGATGCCGTCGTCGTCCCGCCGCGCTTCGACGCGTACACGCAGGCGAGCCGCGACCTCTTCGCGGTCTTCGACGACACCTCCCCCGTCGTCGAAGGCCTCTCGATCGACGAGGCGTTCATCGACGTCCGCGGCATGGAGCGGATTGCCGGGACACCGCCGCAGATCGCGGCACGGCTTCGCGTCGCGGTGCGCGAACGGGTCGGCCTGCCGGTCACCGTCGGCGTCGCGCGCACGAAGTTCCTCGCGAAGGTCGCAAGCGGCGCGGCGAAGCCCGACGGGCTGCTCGTCGTGCCGCCCGAGCGCGAGCTCGAGTTCCTGCACCCGCTACCCGTCGAGTGCGTCTGGGGCGTCGGCCCCGCGACGGCGAAGCGGCTCCACGCCTGGAACGTGCGCACGGTCGGCCAGCTCGCGGCACTCTCCGAGTCGACGCTCGTCGCGATGCTCGGCCGCGGCGTCGGCCGCCACCTGCATGCGCTCGCGCACAACCGGGACTTCCGCCGAGTGGAAACCGGCAAGCGGCGCGGGTCGATCGGGTCGCAGCGGGCGCTCGGCCGCGGCCGGCACTCGGCCGAGTCGATCGATGCGACGCTCGTCGCGATCGTCGACCGGATCACACGGCGCATGCGGAGCGCGCGGCGCATCGGCCGCACGGTCGTGCTCCGCATCCGCTTCGGCGACTTCGAGCGCGCGACGCGCTCGCACACGCTGCCGTTCGCGACCGCGAACACACGGGCCGTCCTCGCCGTCGCCCGCGCCTTGCTCGCCACGACGATGCCGCTGATCGAGCGACACGGGATCACGCTGATCGGCTGCTCGGTCGCGAACCTCGAGTCCGACGGCACGCGGCAGCTCGTGCTCGGCCGCGACGACGCGCTCGACGCCGCCGTCGACGAAGTCCGCGACCGCTACGGGAGCAGCGCGATCGTCAGAGCGGTCCTCGTCGGCCGCGACCCGGGCATCTCGATGCCGCTCCTACCGGACTGAGAGCGTGAACTGCGGGGCCGATCGGTTCGAGGTGCACTGCTCGACCTCGATCGCGTAGCGGGTGCGCGCCGGCACGCGGAACGAGTACTCGATCGTCCGCGCCGCGTGCTGCGCGACATTGGTGCACGTGCCCGCGTCGCCGAGATAGTTCCGGCCCGGATCGACCGGATAGAACCCATCCCGGTAGGCGGCGCTGAAGAGCGGCTGCCCGTGCGTCGACCGGATGACGACGGTGATGCAGCGCTCGCGGCCCGCCGTGTTCTCGAGACCGCGCACGGCATACCGAACCGTGCCGTGGCCGAGGCCCGGTGTCTGCTTCCGCTTTCCGCACGTGCTCGCGACGCCGGTCTCGTCGAGGACGCTCGAGTGCGCCAGCGCCTTCGGCGACGACACGCCGGCGGCGGCGGCTCCGACGGCGGCGAGCGCGACCGCCAGGATCGGCACGAGGACGATGCGCCGGGGCCAGACGAGCACGAGCAGCAGCGCGAGCAGCACGAGGTCGCGCGCGAGCACGAGCCACGAGGCGCGCGCGTCGAAGCCGTACGCGAGGTCGAGGTAGTGGCGCGGGAACCAGAGCTGCGTCAGCACGAGCGCGGCGACGAAGAGCGCCGCCGCCGCGAGGCCGCGCCGCCCCCGTACGAGCGGAACGAGCGGGATCAGCCAGATCAGGTACTGCGGCGACAGCACCTTGCTGAAGACGATGAATGCGCAGACGGCGGCGGCCGAATAGCGGATGAGCCGCTCGCGCGTCGCTTCGCCACGCGCGAACGAGAGCCAGAGCGCGAGCAGCACGAGCGGCGACACGAGCGCCTGCACGGTCGCGAGCACGTGCGGCGCATGGCCGGCGAGGTTGTCCGAGCCGTGCGATGCGACCTGGGTCAGCGCAGTACCGAAGAGCTGGTGCGCGGCGAGGAGGAACGACGCCCCGATGCTCTCGATCTGGAGCGGCCGGTGCGCCTGGCCGGAGATGCTCGACCACACGCCGTGCGGCGCGACAACGACGAACGGCAGGAAGAAGACCGCGGCGGCGGCGGCCGCGAGCGCGGCACAGACGATTCCCTCCCGACGGCCGTGCCGGCGCCAGACGTACGCGACCGCGAGCGGCACGAGCACGCCGGGATACAGCTTCGCCGCGACCGCCACGCCGAGCAGCACGGAGCCGAGGCGGCGACGGTCGAGCAGCACGGCGGCGAGCCCGGCGACGCTGAGCAGCGCCGGCCAGAGGTCGAACCGCGACAGGACGACCGGCCCGAGCGCCAGCGGCGCGAGGCCGGTCAGGAGCGCCGCGCCGACGCGGCCGCCCGACGCGATGCCGACGATGAGGGCGGCGATCGCGCCGCACACGAGCATCAGCGTCTCGAAGCCGCGACGGTACGGGCCGAAGGCGCCCTTGCCCGCGACGAGCGACGGCGCCGCGAAGACGGGCAGCGCACCAGGCGGGTACTCGACCGAGAAGTCGCGGTACGGCACGCGCGCGCCGTGCACGATCGCGTCGCCGTAGCGCTCGTACACCGGCGTGTCCATCAGCACGCCCCGCGTGTAGAACCCGTAGTGCAGCGCGCCGAACGAGGCGAGGAACGCCGCGACGACGAGCGGGAGGAGAATGGAGGTGGCGCGGCCGTTCATGGCCACGCCA
>Ga0207657_10008130_pt1 | contig 10696 bp, 11 predicted proteins | sample KBSC33metaG_FD_184316 | JGI IMG/M metagenome (GOLD analysis project Ga0207657, IMG submission 184316) | Corn rhizosphere microbial communities from Kellogg Biological Station, Michigan, USA - KBS C3-3 metaG (SPAdes) (version 2) | ecosystem: Host-associated > Plants > Roots > Rhizosphere > Soil ... | reverse complement strand
GCCCGTCGTCACTTCTTCTTCGTGGCGACCGCGAAGATGCCGCTACCGCTCGTCTGGGTTGCGATGGCGGTGTGGTCGCAGGTCCCGCTGTTGCTCGTGCTCGCGTCGCAGCCGCTCGTGTTCGGCGAGCCCGGGTGGTACTGGTCGTCGCTGTAGATGATCGAGGCGAGCCCCGTGGTCGGGCTCGCGGCGACGCCGAAGTCGTCGTACAGGTCGCGGTTGCCGGTGCAGGCGATGCCCGATTCGCAGACGCCGCCGAAGTGGACCGTGGGCGAGGCGGTCTGCCGGGACCAGGCCGAGCCAGGCGTCAGGGCCTTCAGGTTCTGCGCGAAGCCGACCGTCCAGGCGGCCGAGTCCGGGTAGGTGTCGGGCGTGCTGACACCGTCGTAGTAGGGCGTCTGGTAGTAGACGACGTCCAGCTTCCCGGCGTCGCCCGCCGTCGACCAGGGGAAGATCTGGGTGCCGCTCGTGGTCGAAACGAGGAACGGCCCCTTCCACGTCTTCCCGTGATCGGTCGAGAACGAGTAGTAGACGTGATGGTCGTCGGTGTAGACCGAGTACACATTCCCCGCCTTGTCGACGGACACGTTCACGAACTGATGGCCGTAGCCGACGGTCGGATCCGGGTTGATGTAGACCGGGTAGTCGGTGAACGTCAGCCCGCCGTCCGTCGAGACGGCCATGTACACGCCGTGGTAGTCGCACGTGCCCTCGATCACGCCGAGCTGCGGCGCGCAGGCAGTCTCCGCGGCGGTCGTGATCGCGGAGTACGTCTGATAGATCGTGTGCGAGGTCGGATCGATCGCAAGGTTGCCGATCCCGTTCTCGCCGGTCTGGAAGGCGTGGTTCGCGTCGAGCGCCGGGGCGTACTGCGTGGTTCCGGTCACGCCGGTGGAGCCGACCGTCTTGCCGCAACCGACCGTGATGCCCTGCGGCCCGTTGTGGTACGAGAAGCAGTAGCCGAACGCGCCGTCCGCGGCGATCCACTCGCGATCGTCTGCCGTCTCGGGCGTCGTGATCGGGTTCAGCGTCCAGGTCGCGCCGGCGTCCGTCGAGACCGAGATGTCGACGTTGGCGAGTGAGAGGCTCGCGACGTAGACGTTGTAGTTCCCGGTCGCCGGATTCGGGTCGGGCGCGACCGCGAGATCCGTGTCGCCTCCGCCCGGCGCGAAGCCGGTGTCGTTCGACTCCGAGCCGCTGTCCGGCGACGCGAGCGTCGTGTAGTGCAGACCGTTGTCGGTCGAGCGGAAGGCGACGGTCCCGCTCCCGAGGCCGTTCTCCGAGCTGCCGAAGAAGCGTCCGGCGCCGTCGGCGCGGATCGCCGGCTCGGCCGCGATGTTCGAGCACGCCGCGTTGCCCGGACACGTCGTGCCGGTCGTCTCGGCGAGCGAGTAGTTCAGGAAGCTGCCGCCGCCCTTTCCTGCCGCGGCCGAGGCGACAAGCGCCACCACCGCGACGGCGACTCCGGTCAGCAACACGATCCGTTTCATCAGTTCTCCTCCGATTCGCTAAGGGGGTTAGGGAACGGGTGTCCCGCAGGCGGCAGGCGGCGCGAGCGCGGCGCCTCCGGTCTGGTTCGCGACGTGGACGAAGGTCTCGCCCGCCGCTTCCTGAGCCTTGGTGTTTCCGCCGTAGACGATGTGCGCGAAGCCCGAGCAGTCCACGCCGACGCTGATGTAGTCGAGGATCGAGCGGTCCGACGAGCCGCAGACGAGCCCGTTCGTGCAGATCTCGCCGTAGTGGGTCGGCGTCGCGTTTGCGGCCACCTGCTTGAACGTCGGCGTCGCCGAGAGCGCGTTCGTCGACTGCGCCAGGTACACGTTCCACGCCGGCGCCTTCGCGTCGGTGTAGGGGGCGAGGCCGTCAGGGTTGCCGCTCGAGTCGGTGCACGGCGACTGGGAGAGGAGCGTCCCGCAGACGCCGTTCGGCTCGCCCGTGGCGGTCGTGCCGTACCAGACGACGTCGACGTTCCCCGGCGCCGTCACCGCGATGTGCGCGAGCACGTGCGTCCCGGCGCCGTTCGCGTCGTGGTCGACCTGGATCGGCCTGCTCCAGGTCTGCCCGTGGTCTCTCGAGACCTCGAGATAGACGTGGTACGGATTGGTGTCGGCGTTGTTGTCGTCGGCGGTGCCGTCGAACAGGGCGTAGTAGTTGCCGCCCGAGTCGATGGCGAGCGTGGCGAAGATGTTCCCGTAGCTCGGCGCCTTGCCGTTCGAGGTGTCCGCCTGGAAGACCGGGTGCGTCGTCCAGGTGAGGCCGCCGTCGACCGAGTGCGCGAGGTAGAAGTCGTGGAGCGGCCCGAACGGCGGATGCTGCGCGTTCTCCGCCGTCGTCGAGCACGAGTAGAGGAAGTTGAGAGAGAAGTCGGTCGGGTCGACCGACATGGCCCTCGCCGGAACCGTGTTCTCGACGCAGTTCGATACCGAGCCGTCGACGCCGAACGCGGGCGTGCAGACCGGGAAGGTGTTGCCCCCGTCGTGGGAGGTGCAGACCGCCGGGACCTCGGCCGCGAAGTCGTGGTAGGCGACGTAGACGTTCTGTCCCGCGGCCGTGAGCCAGGGACGATCGTCCTCGAACGCCGTCTGCGTTCCCGCGTTGAACGACCTCCCCTGATCCTTGGAGATCTGGACGGACGCGTACGCGATGTCGAGATCGGTGGCCAGCAGGTCACCGTTCGTGTTCACCGCGATGTCCTGGTCGCCGCCGCGCTCCGGACCGCTCGTGTCGAACGGGACCGGTTGCGACCAGCTCTTGCCGCCGTCGTACGAGTGCCACTCGAGCGGACCGTTGGAGTCGCCGATGGCCGCGGCATAGATGTCGCCGCGACTCGCGGTCGGCGAGGTGTCGATCGCCAACGAGGGCTCGGCGCCCTGCCCGCCGGGCAGGACGATGTCCGCGCCGAACGAGGGCGCCTTGGTGCTGCCCGTCGGCGACGGCTTCGGAGCCTTCGCGGTCGCGAAGGGAGCTGCGAACACAGCTGCGCCGGCCAGCAGGGCCAGCACGACGAGACGTCTCATAGAGGTCCTCCCGAGGAGAGTTGCCACAACCCGATCCAGGCGTGAGCCAGCAGAACGGGAGGGGTTATAGCCCGCAAGAACTCCCTGCAAACACCCGCTTTTTCGACTGACTAGTCAGTCAGCGCGACAGTACCGCATAGGGCGCGAGCTGCCGACTTGGAGCTGTGCGGCGAGCACGACGCCACAGCCGGGCTCGCGAGGAGGCGCTGGTTCAGCAGCGCATCGGCGCTAGTCGTCCCCGCAGTCCACATTGACGTAGCCGGAGCGGAAGGGCCTCGCCTCGCCGGACGCGGGGTCGAACGCGTGGCGCCACACGCAGCCCGTGTCGTTCGTGAGCAGGTGGATCGAGACGGACGTGTCGGGGGAGGTTGTGCGCACGCGGTGGATGTCGTCGCGCGGCGGGATCAGCGCGTAGAAGTCGCCGGGAACGAGCGAGCGGCTCTCGACGAGCTCGAGCGCACCGTCCCGCCGGGCGTAGATCTCCTCGTCCTGCTCCCCGCGATAGAGACCGACGAGCCCCCACGCGAGATGGTCGTGAATCGGTGTCTCCGAGCCGGGCGGGACGACGAGCGAGAAGAGCGACAGCGACTGATCCGCTGCGCGGTAGAGGAGCCACTGGCCGATGCCCCCTCCCATCCCGCTGTCGGGAGCGTCCGCCCGGTACTCGGCCGGGAGCCAGTCCGGGTCGGCGAGCAGCTCCGCGAACCGGGGCCGGAGGGCGTCGCAGGCCACCTCGGGCGAGGCGGCTGCGGCGATCGTCGCCTGGACGTCCGCGACGAAGTCCCGCACGACCTCGGTGCCGAGGACGAATTCCTCGCTCATCTCCGGAAACGGTAGACCCGGGCGTCGTGCTGCGCGAGCCAGTCGCGGAAGCGCCCGTCGACGACCCGCACCGTCCTGAACGCGCCTTGCTCGTACTCGAACAGGACCTCGCCGCCCGCGATCGGCTGACCGTCGCGTCTCCGCGGGAGCCCGCTGAAGCTCACCCTGCTCGTCCCGCCGCCACGCCTGACGGCGATGACATAGAGGAAGTCCCCGGCCTCGCGCGTGACGAGCTCGACCGCCTTGGTGCTCGCCTTGACCGCCTTCCGCGCGTCGGGAGCCACGAGCACGGGCGCGACGGCGGAGGACGTGAGCTCCTCGAGCAGCGGCCTGAGCACGAGCTCCCAGAACGTCCAGTTCCAGCCTGCCCGTGCGTCGGCGGGCCGCGCGATCTGGGTGAGATGACCGCCGAAGAACGACAGTCCGCGCGCTCCGTTGAGGATCGCCTGGTACGCCATGAACCGCTCCTGGCCCAGCGTGGGGAAGCGCGGGACGTTGCCGGGGTGACGATCCGACGCGATGACCCCGCTCCAGGCGATCTGGAGCGTCATCCAGACCGGCTTCCCGCCCGCGGCGCGGACCATCTTGCGCGTGATGTCGCCGACGACGCCGATGTCGCGGTTGCGACCACCCGCGTGCTTCCCCGGCGGGTACGAGACCGGATAGATGTCGGCGCCGGTGATGTCGAAGGCGGGCCGATAGGGAGTGAGCTGCGCCAGGGTGCCCATCGGGGCCTGGGTGATCACCACAGGGTGGTTGGGGTCGGTCTCGTGCAACGTCCGGTAGGCGCGCACGAGCCCGGCCACCGGTACTCGGGCGGGCCGGTTGGGGTTCGCGGGCTCGTCGATGCCCTTCCAGGCGCCGAGCGCAGGATGGCTCTCGAGCTGCCCGACGATGCGCGTGAGCAGCTGCTCCTTGGCCGCGAACCCGCGCGCTGGCAGGTCGGGGACGTTGCCGAGCTGCAGCCAGCAACGGAGGCCGTGCGCTGCAGCCGCGTCCAGCACGTCGCGCTCGGCCGCGATCTGCTGGTCGATGGATTCGGGGCTCCAGATGGGTCGCCCGACGCGGATGAAGCTTGCGCCGCCGGCTGCGAGCTCGGCCAGCGCGTCCTTTCCGTTCGGCGCCTTGGCGCCCAGGGGCGGCCCGTCCGAGAGGACGATCGGGAAGAGCTTGCGCCCCTCCACGACCAGCGCACCCGTCGAGCGATCGACTCCGACAACGCTCATCGGCCCCTCCTACCCACTGCTGTCAGCATCATCCGTGCCGTGGACGAGCAGATCCAGATCGGACGGCGCACTGTTCGGGTGACGCATCCCGAGCGCGTCCTGTTCCCGCGCGACGGCGTGACGAAAGGGGATGTCGCGCAGTACTACGTCGAGATCGGAGACGTGATCGTCCCGCACCTGCGAGACCGGCCCTTCACGCTCAAGCGCTATCCGCACGGCATCCACGGGCAGCCGTACTTCCACAAGCAGGCGCCGAAAGGGAAGCCGTCGTGGATCCCGACGCGGCAGTTTCGGACCTGGCCTCGCGCAGGCGAGTCGCGGCTCGTCGACTTCACGCTCGTCAACGAGACCGCCGCGCTCGTCTGGATGGTGCAGATGAACTGCATCGACATGAACGCGTGGTACTCGCGGGTGGACAAGCCCGACCGGCCGGACTACGCCGTCTTCGACCTCGACCCACCGGAGTCGCGCAACGGCTTCGCGCAGGCGATCCGGGTGGCGCACCTCATCCGCGAGGCGCTCGAGGAGCTGGGTCTGCGCTCGTACCCGAAGACGAGCGGCGCCGACGGCATCCACGTGCTCGTCCCGATCGCGCGCCGTTACTCCTTCAAGGACACGTACGAGCTCGCAGAGCGCGTGTCCCGCGGGCTCGAGACCGCGAACCCCGGCCTCGTGACGACCGAGTGGCTGAAGAAGAAGCGCAGCGGCGTCCTCGTCGACCATCGCCAGAACGGGCACGGGAAGACGATCGCCTCCGCCTACTCCCTGCGGCCGAAGCCGGGCGCGCCGGTATCGACGCCGCTGCGCTGGGAGGAGCTCGGCGAAAAGGTACGCCCGCGCGACTTCGGCAGGCGCGAGGCGCTGCAGCGGGTCGAGCGGCACGGCGACCTGTTCGAGCCGGTCTTACGCGGCGGCCAGGCGCTCGGGCCGGCTCTGCGCCGGCTGCGCGAGGAGGACGCGGCCGGATGACGTCCGTCGACCTGAGAGCCTTCGTCCGCGCGAACCTGCCCGAGCCGCCCGCGCGCGTGCTCGAGGTCGGGGCCGGCGCGGGCCGCCTCGCCCGGGCTCTTCGGGCGGTCGGCTACGACGTGCTGGCGATCGACCCGGAGTCGGACAGCGAGGACGTCCGCGCTGTCGCGCTTGCCGACCTCGACGAGCCGGCAGGCTCGTTCGCGGCAGCGATCGCGGTCGTCTCCCTCCATCACGTCGACCCACTCGACGAGTCCTGCCGGAAGCTCGGAGATGTCGTCGAGCCGCGCGGGGCCATCGTCGTCGACGAGTTCGACGCCGGCGCCTTCGATCTCGGCGCGGCGGCCTGGTGGCTCGAGCAGCGCAGAGCGCTCGGCGAAGAGCAGCCGCAAACGGCCGAGGAGCTCGTGGCGGACCACCGGGAGCACCTGCACCCACTCGAGCGGATCGTTGCGGCCCTCGAGCCGTACTTCGAGCTCGGCGAGCCGGTGCGCGGCGCCTGGCTCCACCGCTGGAACCTCGGCGACTCTCTACGCGCGGTCGAGGAGGAGGAGATCGCCCGAGGCCGGCTGCGCGCCGTCGGGGCCCGCCTCGTCGGCCGCCGCCGCGGCTGACCGGCAATCCGAAGCGCCCGTCCGGCCGTAGACCTGTGCGTCGCCATGGGGCTACCCGCAATCGAGAGCAACGGCCGGTCGCAGGACACCGAGGCCTTGTACCTCGAGCACGGGGCCGCGGTCGCGAGGCTCTGCGGGTCGCTCCTGCGTGACCGTGCCGAGGCCGAGGACGCGACGCAGCAGGTCTTTCTCGCCGCGCACCGCGCACTCCTGAACGGCTCGGCGCCGCGGGAGCCGCTGGCGTGGCTGCTCGCAGTCGCGCGCCACGAGTGCTACGCGCGCTTCCGCCAGCGCGCGACCTCTCCGGTGCCGACCGGCGACCTGCCGGACGCGCCGACGCCGGACGCTTCGGCGCCCGTGCTGCGTGCGGGGGAGCTCGCCGCCGTCTGGGACGAGGTCGGGCGGATGCCCCCCGCCCAGCGCGAGGCCTTCCTCCTGCGGGAGATCCGCGGGCTCAGCTACGTCCAGCTTGCCGCCGAGCTCTCCCTCAGCGCGCCGTCCGTTCGCTCGCTTCTCCTGCGCGCCCGCAGGCGTCTCCGGGATCGTCTGCGCGGCGTGGCCGCCGGCTTCGGCGGCGCGCCGTGGATCCAGCCGTTGGTTCGCCTCGTGTCGGGCGGCGAGGGCGCGTCTCCCGTTCCGGCGGCGACGAAAGCTGCCGCAGTCGGCCTCGGCGCGCTCACGCTCGTGGGCGGAGGGAATCCGGCGGCCCGAGCCCCCCACCACGTCTCGAAGGCTGGCGGGCACACGACCGTGCGTCACCAGCCTCGAGCTCATGTGCACCAGGCCGCGGCGACGAGGTCCGCTGCTGTGGCAGCCACGACGGGTGAGGATCGCCGGCGACGCGACGTCCGCAATTCCGACGTCCAGCACTCCCGGAAGCGCGGCAGCGGCTCGGGCGAGTCGGGCTCGACCGGCTCGGGCTCGGGCGAGGTCGGCGGCTCGTCGGGTAGTGGTAGCGACGGTTCGGACGACGCGACGCCCGTAGCCCAGCCGACATCAGCTGGGAGCGACGGCAGCGGCAGCACCTCGACCGGCTCCGGCGTGGACGGCTCCGGCGACAGCTCCTCGGACGGCGGTTCCTCGGGGTCGAGCTCGGGCCCCGGCGACGGCTCGAGCTCCACCACGACCACGACCACAACCACGTCCTCGGGCTCGAGCGGCTCCGGCTCCGGCTCCGGCGACTCCGGCTCGGGCAGCTCCGGCTCGGACGGCGGCGGCCACGACGGCGGCGGCTCCGACGGCGGCTGAGGGCCCGAGCGCGACTTTTTCGCGCCGAGCGCCTCTTCCTCGGTAGAGACCGCATCCCAGCGCGGTCGCCCAGTCACCGAACAAGGGAGTCAGCGATGAAACGGACAGCTCTGCTTGCGATGGCGGTCTTCCTGCTCGCCGCCGGATCGGCGACCGCCGCGCCGCGAGCGATCAAGGGAACGGTCGTCGCGAAGCGCGCGCACAGCCGCACGGTCGTCCTGGCGACCGGGCACAGGGGGCTCGCCGTCACCGTTCGCGTCGCGCCCGGGCGGGTGCGGCTCGGCGACCGGGTGAGCGTCGTCGGTCAGCGACTGCGCGACGGCACCGTCAGGGCCTCGCGCCTCCACGTCCTGGCGCACGTGAAGAAGACGCGGATTCGAGGCATGGTCGTCAAGCGCCTCGCGCATGCAATGCGGGTCGCGAGCGGACACAGCGTGCTGACGATCCATACGAGAGGAAGCCATCTCGCCTCGCGTGACGACGGCGAGCGGGAGGGCGAGATCGGCGAGTTCGAGGTCGAGTTCGAGCACGGCGGCCTCGTCGAGGACGACTTCACGCCGGCGACACAGTCGGGGACCGCCGAGGTCGAGGGACGCCTCGTCAGCGTCTCGCCGCTCGTCGTCTCGATCGACGGCCTGCCGATCGAGATCACCGTTCCCAGCAGCATGACCCTGCCGCCGCTGACGCCGGGGCAGGAGGTCGAGCTGGTCGTCCAGACCGGTGCCGGCAACACGTTCACGCTGGTGTCGATCCAGCCGGGCGACAACGAGGACGAAGACGAGGTCGAGGCGAAAGGCACCGTGACCGACTCGACGACGTCACACATCACGATCGACGCGGGCGGCGCGATGCTGACCTTCGCCGCTCCGGCCGGGCAGACGCTGCCCGTGATCGCCACCGGCACGTTCGTCGAGGCGCGCGGCGTCACGATCAACGGCGTCCTCACCCTCACGCGCCTTCGCGTCGAGGACTGCGACGGCGACGGTGGTAGCGGCCCGGATGACGGCGGCTGCGGCCACTGAGCAACGCGTGAACCGGCGCCGGCCTCGGGTCGGCGCCGGTCGTGTTTACAGAGCGGCCGACAGGCCATGAAGAGTCCGGAGCTTCGATGAAGTGGGCCGCACTGATCACCTGGGTGCTCACCGCCGGCGGCGGCTTCGTGCTGCTCTCGATCTGGCTGGCACGCGGGGGCATGCGCCAGGAGGGAGCCGAAGGCAACAGGATCCGGCCGCCGCTGATCATGAGCCACTTCCTGCTCGCGGCCACCGGCCTCGTGCTCTGGATCATCTATCTCGTCAACGACAGCGACACCCTCGCCTGGATCGCCTTCGCGGCGCTGCTCGTGGTGGCCGTCCTCGGGTTCACGATGTTCGCGATCTGGCTCCAGCGGCGGCCGCAGCGCGGTGCGCTCGCCGAGACCACGCCGAGCACGCCGGCCGAGCAGCACTTCCCGGTCTCGATCGTCGGCCTGCACGGGGTGCTCGCCGCCACGACGCTCGTCCTCGTGCTCCTGACGGCGGCCGGCGTCGGCGGCAGCTGACATGAAGCTCTCCTACCTCGTCAAGGGGCTGCCCGGGCACCCCATTCACCCGCCGCTGACCGACGTCACGATCGGCACCTACACCTTCGCCACGGTCGCCGGGATTCTCGACGTCACCGGCCTCGTGGACCACAACGCCGCTCCCGCGTGGTGGATCGCCCTCGTGGTGGGACTGTGCTCGACGGCACTCACGGCGACGACCGGCTTCATCGACTGGATCGAGATCGAGTGGGGCAGCGAGCTCTGGAAGACCGCGACGACGCACATGTGCGCGATGCTCGCCGCGACCGGGGCGTTCCTCGCGGCCGTCCTCGTCGGGCACTCCGACTACACCCAGGGCACCGTCAGCGGCGGCGCGTTCGCGCTCACGCTCGTCGGCTTCGTGCTGCTGACGACGGGCGGCTGGCTCGGCGGCGCGGTCGTCTTCGTGCACGGGATGCGCGTCCTGAACCTCGTCTCGGAGCGGTTCGAGCACGCCGCCGCGCCGACACCGAAGGAGCCGGCCCAGATCGACTAGCCGGCTGGTTCGGCCCCGGCGCTGCGACGCCGACGCAACCAGGGAGACGGTGGTGGGCCGAGTGTCCGACCCGGCCCACCCCTGTCCGCAGGCGGCACTTCGCGGACAACCGACCATAAACCTATTGGCAGGTTCGGTGTCGTCAGTAGTTACCGGGGCCGCCGAGCGGCGCGGGCCCGCTCCGCCCAGATCTCCTCGGCGCGCGCGAACTCGGTGACCGCGCGCGGGCCGTTGCGCTCGAGGCCGCGCTGGAAGGCGGGACGGTCGCGGACGACCGGCGCAAGCTGCTCGGCGTAGAAAGTCGAGGAGGCGGGCCCCGGCGGGGCGGCCTCCCGCTGGGCGAGGAAGTCGCCGATGTGCGCGGCCGAGGTCCACATCGCCTTGTAGAGGATCGTGCCGCCCCGGTCGAGCACCCAGGACATGTTCGGCAGCCGGCCGAAGGCCCCGTGGACCGTGCCCTCGAGGTCGTCCACGAGGATCGGCCGTGTGATGCCGATCTCGTCGCGGAGCCGCCGCGCCGCCGCGAGCTTCTCCTCGAAGCTCTCGTGCGCGGTCAGGTGCTCGCCCGGGTGGGCCTCGCGCGTGTAGACGAAGTACCAGCCGTAGCCGGGATGCTTCGTCGCGAGCTGGTCGAGCAGAGGACCCTCTGCTGCGCAGAACGGTCAGGTGAAGGAGCCGAACTCGAGCACGACGCCGTTCGAGCGCCACAGCTCCGACAGGCGGATGCGCTCCCCCCGGGATCG
>Ga0207657_10008126_pt1 | contig 10700 bp, 7 predicted proteins | sample KBSC33metaG_FD_184316 | JGI IMG/M metagenome (GOLD analysis project Ga0207657, IMG submission 184316) | Corn rhizosphere microbial communities from Kellogg Biological Station, Michigan, USA - KBS C3-3 metaG (SPAdes) (version 2) | ecosystem: Host-associated > Plants > Roots > Rhizosphere > Soil ... | reverse complement strand
CCGGCCTGGAGGATCGCGTCGCTCCAGAACCAGCCGGTCATCGATGCGCCATCGAAGGGCACCGGTCGGAACATGACCTGGGTCACGCCTTCGAAGCGGGCGGCTATCGACACGGGATCCGTCGCGGCTCCGATGGCGGCACCCACCAGTTCCACGCCAGCGTTCGTCTCGAGTGCGAGCAAGCTTGCTGGGTCGCCGGTGGCGGCCATTTTGCCGTTGAGCGTGACCAAGCTGGCCCCATTGTCGGCGGGGCGCGCGACGAGGCTGGTGGTGAGCCCGGCATTCGTGCCGGCGAGGCCGGCCAGGATATCGGATACTGATGTCAGAACCTGATAGGCCGGGGCTACGGATTGGTTGTTCAGCAGCAACCCGCCATTGGCGCTCGTCGGCTGTTGCAGCGCGGCCAGCGCGGCCTGAAGATAACCGCGTTGACGCGACACCAGGTTTGTCCACTGGTTGGCGCCGGCGACGGCGGCGAGATAGGCGCTGAGGGCCGGCAGGACGGCCGCTCCCTGCGATGGCGCGCGGGACAGCAATGCGGCCAGATCGGGCGCTGCGAACAGATCCTGGATGGCGCCGGGCGGATTTTCCCAGTTCGTGGCGATCGTCTGGAGCACGACGTCGATCGGAGCGGATGGCTGCCCCGCCCAGGTTGATCCGAACGCGGCTTGCCAGGCGGTCAGCAGGTTCGACTGGGCGGTGGTGATTTCCGCGCGTGCCGTATCGAGCTGGTTTTGTTGCACGGCCGACAAGGTGAAACGGATCGAGCCGAGCGCGGTGATGGCGAGATTGGTGAACGGACCTGAGAGCCTAGCGGGCACGGCGCCGCCATCCACCGCCGAATCTATCCAATGGTAGGTCTCGGCATTGAACAGCAGGGAGGAAGGATCCTGCCAATAATAAGGAAATCCGCCCAGGCTGCCCGTCGACAGGGCGACATAGTTTGGTGGCGCGCCACCCACCATCTTGCGGAGGAGCAGGCCGGGGTGCGCGCCCTTCGGCGCAACGATGGCAGCGGCCGATGCCGTCACGCCTTCAAGGATCGCGGAAAGGTCCATCGTCGGCAGGACCGAGGGGCCGGGCACCACCGCGATATGCGGTGACGCCCGGCCGATCGGTCACATCCGCTGCGGATCAGGCGGCAGGATAGTTCGGCTGCACGCCAAGTACCCACGCCTGCGACGCGTTGACGGTTCCGGCAACGAGTTCCTGCGGTGGCGCCAACGTGATCGTCACGGTCGAGTTGGCCGTATCGACCGTCACATCATTTGAGTAAGTGGATTCGCTTGCGCTGGCGAGCTGGATCCCGAGGAAGCTCACGCTCGACGATACAGTCTGTTGGAATGTCTTCTGGATTTTCTGGTAGCTGGCGGACTTTATCGTGATCGTGATGGTCGGATAGCCGGATATGGCCGCACCCATCAGGAAGCCGAACGGGCCGGCGTCACTGAAATCGATCGGCGGCAGCGGCGAGAATTTGAACCCTGAAACGTCGTTGCTGCCGTTCGCGATCGCCTGGCGGATCGGATCGATCCAATACCAGGACGAGCTTGCGCCGGTCTGGGTGAAGGGCACCGGCCCGAAATTGACCAGGTTCACGCCGGGGAAGCTCATCTCGACGGTGGTTTCGTTGTCGGTGGTCGCCAGATCGCTCGAGAAATAGCTGGCGTTGCCGCCGATCCCAATCGAGAGGAAATCGAGGATCGGAATATCGAAGCCCGTCTTGCCTTCGACCGATACCGTGAATTCGCTCTCGGTAGAGCGCGTGACTGTCATCGACATGCTGATCGGCGATCCCGATGCCAGCGCGTTCTGGATGTCCGAATTCTGGTTGGCGACCTGATAGGCCGGCGCGGTCGTACCGTTGTTGAGCAGCAGGCCGCCATTGTCGGAGGTTGCGTTCTGGGCAGCGGCCAGCGCGCGTGCCAGATAGCCGTTGTTCATCGTCACATTGTTCTGCAACGACAATTGGGCACCGATCGCGTTCAACCAATTGACGAATACGGGCAACACTGCCTGGCCCGACGCCGGGGTGAGATCCAGCAACGTAGTCAGATTGAGCGAGTTGCGGATCGCCATCAGCGTGGTGGGCTGGCTCGCCCAGGTCGTAGCGATAAGCTTCGCAATGTCGTTGATCGGATTGGTGCCCACAGGGAGCTTCCCGAACGCCTGAATCCAGGCATTCTGCACGGCCGCTGCTTGCTTGGTGGCGTTGGCCGCCGCCGTGTTCAGCAGCGCCTGATCCGACTTGGACAGGGACCAGGAGATCGCGCTTAGCGCCTGGATATAGAAATTTGTGAAAGAACCGTCGAGCTGGAGCGGGCTCGCGCCGGCTTTCAGGTTCGACGATATCCACTGGTAAGTCGGCGCGTTGAACTGGGTGACGTTCAGCGTGTCTTGCCAATTATAGGGGAAATTCCCCAGGCTGGTGATGGCGAAGGCTTCGAGCGGTGTCGAGCCGACAGCGGAAGCCAGCACCGAATTGGCCTTGGCTTTGAGCGCGTCGATGATGACGGAGGCGTCGAGTGATTCAGGCATGACTGATATCCTTTTTGAACAGAGTCGGGGGTGATCGACGCGTGCGCTGCCTTTCCGGAGGCGATGCGCGATCCGGTTCCGGCGAGTTTGGCATGCGGCGATTTGGGTGTCCGGCCGGTCTCGGCCGGACGAAAGATCAGGGGCCCAGCGCCGGCGATTTCTGGCGACAGGTTCGCAGCACGGTTTCCATCGTGACGGCTTCGAGCAGGTGGCCTCGCTCAGGCGAGGCTCCGTCGCGCACCGCGCATTCGAAGCTCGCCGCCAACGCACGTGCGTCCACCAAGCCGAGTTCCGCCAGAAGCGGCTTGCGCAGGATGTCGCGTACATAGGCAGCGGCGGGGCCGTTGAACATGCGATCGCGTAGCGGCAGAAAGGATTCGGGTTTGTCGGGGCGCGCCACCTGCGCCGACAGGCCGGCCGCACGCAGCAGCGACCGCTGCAATGTGCGATCCGCGCGCCATTCGCGTGGCAGGGACCGGCAGAAGTCGATCACCTCCGGAACTCCGTAGGGGTAGATCGGCCAGATTCCGTGCCGCAGATAACCGGGCGCCGACGCCGCGATGCTTTGCGCGAACGAGGTTGCGGCATGACTGTGAGGCGCCTCGTCCAGATCCGTCAGATCGGCATAGGCTCTCTTTGCCTCCTCGCTCAGGAAGGACGGAAGCGATGCCGGTTGTGCTCTCTGCGGCAGGTCCGGCTTCGCGATTTCGTCGATCGTGAGCTCGGATATCTCGTCGCCGCCGATCCCCCGCACGACGATGTCGCACCCTTGACCGGCAATCGACCGTGCGACGGCCAGGAAGGCCTCACGATAATATTCGCCCCACGGAATAGCAGGTTCGACATCGGCCATGTCGCCCTGGCTGAAGGGGCCCAGATCATCGGAGTCGATGGCGATGTCGATCACGCCAGCCTGATCGGCCAACTCGATCCTCCGGGCCTGCTGAGGCTGCTTCTGCAGTCCCGGCAGAAGCAAGCCGAAGCTTCGCACGCGATCCGCGCCGAGCACGCGCGCCGCGACCATCGTCGCGACACCGCTGTCCAGCCCGCCGCTCAATTCGCTGGCGACCGTCTTGCCGTTGGCGGACCGGCGGATCACCGCGCCGATCAATTCCTCGAACGCGCCCAGAACGTCCGCGCCGTCTTTCAGCCGACGCGGCATGGCGCGGGGCAAAGGGGGCGGATAGCGGATCTCGAGGCTCCGCGCCCCGGTATCCCAAATCGCGGTCGCGCGGTCGGTCAGGCGCAGGACGTCGGGAAACACGGTCCGCCTCGAATAAGGCAAGCCGAAGTGGCACAGCAGGAACGTCGCGCGTGCCGTGTCGAGCCTGAACGGCAGATCGGAATAGAAGTCCGCCACGTCCCATCCACCAATCAGTCGTGTGCCGGACTGAGCCAGAAAGAGAGGGACGGTCACCAAAAGACCGGTGTGGATCTCCACCGTATTGATCCCATCCAGAGGGATGGAGATGACAACGACGTTGAGCGGCCAGTTGACCAGCGCGGCGATGGCCGCGGCCGCATCCTCTGCGCCGAACTGCGGAGCGTCGCGCTGGACCGCTCCGCGGACGGAGGGGTTTTCGCGGATGACGATCAACTGCCGATCGGGAAGATCGACCGCGAAGCTTTCGATCGCGCTATGGGCGAATGGCACTATCGTGCTTGCGCCATTTGTCCATGCGCCATCGCGATATGACCAGCGCCCGGCAGTGCATGCGGTCTCAATACGGAGCTTCAGCATTTCAGGTCTCCAGCGTCGATTGCCGCTATGCCCTCGCCGGGCGCCTCGCTCAGGTCAGCCGCCGTCCTTCTGGCGCGACGCGTCCTTGCCACCCGGCGCCTTCGTTTCGGTGTGCTGGTTGCGTGCGGAATCGGCGCCGCCGGCAAGTTTCATGACCGGTGCCGGATTCGGCTCATAGGTGGCGGGAGACGCGAACACCGCGCTGGTGTCAGGCATTGCGAGCGTTTCGCTACTTTCGGCATAAGCATTCAACATCGCTTCACTCCTTTGGTCGGCAAACGGGCAGCTGCCGGCATCGAAATGTTTCGATGCCGATGCAGAAATGCACGGTTGCGAATATTGGCTTCGCGAAAATGCGCAGCCAATTCCTGCATTGGTGGGAATTAAGGAACGATGAGCTACAGAAAATCGCAATATACAACGAATTTTCGTTAATAGATTTTTCTGTAAATCCTATATCTGTGCCTATTATTACTGGCACAGTTTGGTGTTTGCCTTAGTATTATTCGCAAATCACCATCAGGTTCATCGCAACTTATAGTGGGTGCGGTGGGCCGGGGCAAAGGACAAAAAGCGTCCAGATTCTGCCAACTCGTGGATCGGCGAGGCCCGAGAGCTGCGGTTTGAATTCCTCCAAATCGGTCTATTCTTCCAGAGAATTAATAATATCGGTATGCTAACCAAGTAATGTACGATATTTCATGCTGTTCTGCCAATGAGCGGAAGATATAATATCAAAGTAGGGGTTCGACGAGTCTATGTCGTTATAGATAATGTATTCAGTTTAATTGACTTCTCATGCTGTATTGAGGTTTTCTCTATTGCTAATGGCATAGAGTATTCATATGATATAATCTATTCATCCCAGGATGGAGGTGTGGTCCAGAGCAATGCCGGCCCTGCTGTGCAATCAGAATCATTGATCCTGGCCGAGCCGGAAAAGGACGACATTGTCCTGGTCATTGGTGGCCGCGCCGCGCCGCCTCAGCCTGGGGCTGCCATATCGGCGTGGTTCCGCGCCTACGCGACGTCCTGCCGGCTATGTGGAATAGGTGCTGGACGTGATCTGTTGCTGGGCTCGCTGGCGCTCGAGGCGTCAACGCCGCAGGAACGAAATGCCGACCATGATCATGACACGCCAACGCCGGTACAAAGTGTGGCCCGCCGCGTTGGGCCGGTGTGGATTTGCGCGGGCAAAACAGCGACGCTGGACATGATGCTGACGCTGGTCGCGGACGACCATGGCAGCCCGCACGCCTTCCGGGTGGCAGAGGCGCTGCTTATGTATATCTGGCGCGGACCAGACGAGCCGCTACGCAGCCTGATATTCGACCTGCAAGCGCGCGGCGGCGCGCGCTTCGACCGGTTGCACGATTATATCCGCCTGAATCTGGCGGAAGACCTCAGGGTGGAGCGGTTGGCGGAACTATGCGGCATGACGCCACGGACCTTCGCCCGTTACTATCTCAGGAAAACCGGTATGACGCCCGCCGCGGCGGTAACCCGGATACGGCTGGAGGCCGCCCGGACATTGGTCGCAAGGCATGACATGACACTGGCGCAGATATCCTACCTTACCGGATTCGGGTCGGAACCGTCGCTGCGGCGTGCATTCCTGAGCGCGTTCGGAAAGCTACCGAAGGCAATGCGGGACCAGCCTTGACGAAGCTGGGCAATGCCGCTCGGCAGGATCCCTGCCAGCGCGCTGAGTTTTCGCCGGCGGCAGGCTCGGCCTCGGTATATCGGTGCAGCCTCGATCCTCGCATAAGCTCGCGAGGGCTTGATCCCGGGCTTCACCCGCCGCTACGGCGTTCGGCGTCTGGTTCATTTCGAGATGTTCGACACGATCGATGCGACGATCGTCTGTGAGCGTCCGCTTAAGGAGTGGCGCCGGGCGTGGAAGGTCGAGCTGATCGAGCAGCGGAATTCGCATTGGGATGATCTGGCGGTGGGCTCGGTTTCAAGCCACTGGCCGGCCGCGACATGGATCCTGGCTTTCGCCGGGATGACGAATAAGATTACGGGTGGAATGTGACAGACCTCGACCAACAGAAAGCCGAACTTCTCGGCGCCATCGCGACCGCCGATGCCGACGCGCTGGAGGCCATCCGCGTGAGCGCGCTCGGCAAGAGCGGCACGATCACCGCTCTGCTCAAAACCCTCGGCGGCATGTCGCCCGAGGAGCGGACGGAGAAGGCGCCGGCGATCCAGGGATTGCGCGCCGCCGTGTCCGACGCGATCGCGGAACGCAAGGAAGCACTCGACAGCGCGGCACTCGACGTCAGGCTCGCATCCGAGACGCTCGACATGACCTTGCCCGTGGCGAGCGCGAGCCGGGGTTCGGTGCATCCCGTCAGCCAGGTGCTCGACGAGCTGGCCGAGATTTTCGCCGATCTGGGCTTCGCGGTCGCGACCGGGCCCGAAATCGAGGACGATTGGCATAATTTCACCGCGCTCAACATTCCGGAGACGCACCCGGCGCGCGCGATGCACGACACCTTCTACTTCCCGGAAGTTGAGGGCGCCGAACACCGCATGCTGCTGCGCACGCACACTTCGCCGGTGCAGATCCGTACGTTGACCAGGCAGAAGCCGCCGGTCCGGATCATCGCGCCGGGCCGCGTTTATCGTTCGGACAGCGACGCGACGCACACGCCGATGTTCCACCAGGTCGAAGGGCTGGTGATCGACAAGGGCATCCACCTTGGCCATCTGCGCTGGACGCTCGAGACCTTCCTCAAAGCCTTTTTCGAGCGCGAGGATATCGTGCTCAGGCTGCGCCCGTCTTATTTCCCCTTCACCGAGCCTTCGGTCGAGGTGGATGTCGGCTATTCGATCGAAAAGGGCCGCCGCGTGATCGGCGGGTCCGAAGGCTGGATGGAGGTGCTGGGTTCCGGCATGGTCCACCCAAAGGTGATCGAGGCGTGCGGGCTCGACCCGGCCGAATATCAGGGCTTCGCCTTCGGGACAGGCGTCGACCGGCTGGCGATGCTCAAATATGGCATGGACGATCTGCGCGCCTTCTTCGACGGCGACATGCGCTGGCTGCGCCATTACGGATTCCGGGCCTTGGATGTGCCCACGCTGAGCGGAGGAGTGGGCGCATGAAGTTCACTCTTGGATGGCTCAAAGAGCATCTTGAGACCAATGCCACGCTCGACGAGATCGTGGTCGGACTGACCAGGCTCGGGCTCGAGGTCGAGGGCGTCGAGGATCCCGCGGCGAAGCTCGAGGGCTTCGGCATTGCCAGGGTGCTGACCGCGGCGCCGCATCCGCAGGCGGACAAGCTTCAGGTGCTGACGGTCGACGCGGGCGACGGCAAGCCGCTCCAGGTCGTGTGCGGCGCGCCCAATGCGCGCGCGGGGCTGGTCGGCGTGTTCGGTCAGGCCGGCGCAACGGTGCCGGCCAACGGCATGGTGCTTAAGGTCGCCGCCATTCGCGGGGTCGAATCGAACGGCATGATGTGTTCGACGCGCGAGCTCGAACTCGGCGACGACCATGACGGCATCATTGAGCTGCCGACGGATGCGCCGGTGGGCGCGACCTTTGCCGATTATGCGGGACTGTCCGATCCGGTGATCGACATAGCGATCACGCCCAATCGGCAGGATTGCATGGGCGTGCGCGGGATCGCGCGCGATCTGGCGGCGGGCGGCTATGGCACGCTCAAGCCTCTCGACGTGCCGACGATCAAAAGCGTCGGCACATCGCCGATCGACGTCGCGACACACGATCCGGAGGGCTGCCCGGCTTTCTTCTGCCGCGTGGTGAAAGGCGTGACCAATGCTGCCTCGCCCGAATGGATGCAGCGCCGGCTGAAGGCCGTCGGCCAGCGCCCGATCTCGGCGTTGGTCGACATCACCAACTATGTGATGCTCGACCATGGCCGGCCGCTGCACGTCTATGACGTGGCCAAGCTCAGCGGTCCGCTGGTCGCGCGCAAGGCGAAGGACGGCGAAACGCTCGCCGCGCTCAACGGCAAGACCTATGCGTTCGATTCCAGCATGACGGTGATCGCCGACGCTGCGCGCGTGCGCGACATCGGCGGGATCATGGGCGGCGAGGATTCGGGCGTGTCCGAGAGCACGACCGACGTGCTGATCGAATGCGCCTATTTCACGCCGGAGGCGGTTGCGCGGACGGGGCAGAAGCTCGGCCTCACCAGCGACGCGCGCCAGCGTTTCGAGCGCGGCGTCGATCCGGCGTTCCTGAGCGATGGGCTCGCGATCGCGACGCAGCTGGTGGTCGAGATTTGCGGGGGCAAGCCGACCGAAGCGATCGAAGCCGGGCAGCCGCCACTTGGCCATCCGACCTTCAAATATGATCCGCAGGCGGTCGAGAAACTGGGCGGGCTCGAAGTTACGCCCGAACGGCAGCGCGAAATCCTCAGCAGCCTCGGCTTCGGCGTCGACGGCGCCTGGACGATCCGCGTGCCGAGCTGGCGGCGCGACGTCGAGGGCGTCGCCGACATCGTCGAGGAGATCGTGCGGATCGAGGGGATCGACACCGTGCCGGCGGTGGCTCTGCCGCGCCCGGATGGCGTCGCGCGTCCGACCGCCACGCCCGAACAGAAGATCGAACGTGTCCTCCGCCGCACCGCGGCCGCGCGCGGGCTCGACGAAGCGGTAACGTGGAGCTTCCTGCCCGAGGCTGAGGCCGACAAGTTCGGCGGCGCGGCCTGGATCCTCGCCAATCCGATCAGCGAGGATCTGAAGGCAATGCGTCCATCCTTGCTGCCGGGGCTGCTTTCGGCGGCGCGGCGCAATGCCGATCGCGGCGCGGGCGAGATCCGCCTGTTCGAGGTCGGCCGCCGCTATTTGGCCGAAGGCGAGCGTCCGACGCTCGGGTTGGTGCTGGCGGGCGAGCCGGCGCGCGACTGGCGATCGGGCAAGGGCCGGATCGATGCCTATGACGCCAAGGCGGAGGCGGTGGCCTTGCTCGCGGCGGCGGGGGCGCCGGTCGATCGACTGCAGGTGATGGAAGCCGTGTCTCCCAATTGGCATCCGGGCCGTTCGGGCTCGCTGCGGCTGGGGCCGAAGACGATATTGGCCGAATTCGGCGAGCTTCATCCGGCAACGCTCAAGGCGTTCGGGCTAGAGGGTCCGGCAGTCGCGGCGGAAATCTATCTCGACGCCATTCCCGCCAAGCGGGAGAGCGGGCGGATGCGTACGGCCTACGCACCGCCCGCGCTGCAATCGGTCTCGCGCGACTTCGCCTTCGTGATGAAGCAGGATGCGGCGGCGGACGCGCTGCTGCGCGCGGTGCGCGGGGCGGACAAGGACGCGATCGTCGACGTCGCCTTGTTCGACGTCTTCACCGGCCCCGGTTTGGCCGAGGACGAGAAAAGCCTGGCGGTGGCGGTGACGCTGCAGCCGAGCGAGAAGAGCTTCGCCGAGGCCGATCTCAAGGCGATCTCCGACAAGATCGTCGCGGCGGCGGCCAAGGCTGGCGCACGGTTGAGGGGGTAGCCGTCGTTTTTGCCCTCTCCCGCTTGCGGGAGAGGGTTGGGTGAGGGCCTTTCTTCTTATATCCTGAGGCCATGCCTCCAGTCCGTCGTCAGATCAGCCCACACGCCGCGCGTCTCAGGCGTGAGCAGACGGACGTCGAGCAACGCTTTTGGCTGGCGGTTCGTGATCGCAGGCTGGCGGGCGCAAAGTTCCGGCGGCAAGCAACTATCGGCAGCTACGTCGTGGATTTTCTCTGCGTCGAGGAAATGCTGATCGTTGAGTTGGATGGCGGTCAACATGACGAGGCTGTTGACGCGCATCGCACGCGCTTCTTGGAAGGGCGGGGATATCGCGTGTTGCGTTTCTGGAACAACGACGTGCTGGAGAATTTCGAGGGCGTTCTTCAGACTGTGGGCGACGCGCTGGGGACTTCTGATTAGAAGAAGAACAAGAAGACCCTCACCCAACCCTCTCCCGCCTGCGGGAGAGGGCTAAGGTTAGATCACCGTCTCAGCAAAAACACCGCATGCTCGGCGCGCAGGTTGGCGGCTGCGTTCGAGATGCGGCGATTGCCGGTCAGGAACCAGGCATTCTCCACCAAAATCCCGCGTTCGGCGACGAAGGCGCGGAAGTCGTCGATCGTGAGTTGGTGGATATTCTCGGTCTCGTACCAGGAGACGGGCAATGCCGGCGTCACCGGCATGCGCCCGCCCCAGAACAGGCCCCAGCGTACTTTCCAATAGGCGAAATTGGGGAAGGAGACGAACGCACGGTCGCCGATGCGCAGCAATTCGGTCAGCACCTTGTCGGGCGCGCGCGCGGTCTGGAGCGTCTGGCTCAGGATCGCATAATCGAACGCGCCGTCGGGATAATAGACCAGGTCGGTGTCGGCATCGCCCTGGACCACCGACAGGCCGCGGGCTACCGCGAGGCTGACATTGGCGACGTCGATCTCCAGCCCGCGCGCATCGACG
>Ga0207657_10008125_pt1 | contig 10700 bp, 9 predicted proteins | sample KBSC33metaG_FD_184316 | JGI IMG/M metagenome (GOLD analysis project Ga0207657, IMG submission 184316) | Corn rhizosphere microbial communities from Kellogg Biological Station, Michigan, USA - KBS C3-3 metaG (SPAdes) (version 2) | ecosystem: Host-associated > Plants > Roots > Rhizosphere > Soil ... | reverse complement strand
CAAGATCACCGCGGGCCACCTGGGCGAGACCGTGGTCTACGTGATGCTGCTGGTCAGCAGCGTGGCGGTGCTGTCCGAGGTCTACGGCGACCTGCTGCGCGCCGCCGGCGCCACCGAGCGGCTGATGGAGCTGCTGGCCGCCGTCTCGCCGGTGACCGAGCCCGCATCACCGCAGACGCTGCCGCCGGCGCGCGCGGGCTCGTCGGTCGAACTTGCGCACGTGCAGTTCCACTATCCGTCGCGGCCCCTGCATGCCGCGCTCGCGGACTACTCGCTGCGCGTGCGGCCCGGCGAGACCGTGGCGCTGGTCGGCCCCAGCGGGGCCGGCAAGAGCACGGTGTTCCAGCTGCTGCTGCGTTTCTACGATACCGGTGCCGGTACCGTGATGGTCGACGGCGTGGACGTGCGCGCCACCGGGCTGCACGAGTTGCGTTCGCGCATCGGCATCGTGCCGCAGGACTCGACCGTGTTCTCGGCCAACGCGATGGAGAACATCCGCTACGGCCGGCCCGACGCGACCGACGACGAGGTCATGGCCGCCGCGCGCGCCGCCTTCGCCGAGGAGTTCATCCTGCGCCTGCCCGAGGGCTACCAGACCTTTCTCGGCGAGCGCGGCGTGCGCCTGTCGGGCGGCCAGCGCCAGCGCATCGCGATCGCGCGCGCGATGCTGAAGAATCCGCCGCTGCTGCTGCTCGACGAGGCCACCAGCGCGCTCGATGCCGAAAGCGAACGCATGGTGCAGGCGGCGCTGGAGGCCGCGATGGCCGATCGCACCACGCTGGTCATCGCGCACCGGCTGGCCACCGTGCAGAAGGCCGACCGCATCATCGTGATGGAGCAAGGCCGCATCATCGAAGAGGGAAACCATCAGGAATTGATGCAGCGCGATGGCCTCTACGCCAAACTAGCCAGAATGCAATTCCACGTCGATCCGCTGACGCCCTCCAGCGAGACGACGGAATCCGAAGAAGCTGCCTGATCCGTTCTCGACTTCATGAGCACCCCACCCGAAGACATCGACGCCTTGTTCGATCTGCCCGCGGCGCCGGCTCCCGCACCGGCCCCGCCCGCCTCGCCGCTGACGGGGACGACGCTGTCCGACAGCCGCGCGGAGCACCGCGTCAAGGTGTCGTGGCCCGCGCGCGTGCAGCTGCCCAGCGGCAAGGTGATGACGCTGCGCGTGCGCGACCTGGCCGAAAGCGGCGTCGGCCTGGTGAGCGAGTTCCACATCCCGCCCAGCACGGTGCTGAACTTCGCCGTCGGCGTGCCGGGCCTCAACGACCCCGCCAAGATCACGCCGGTGACCGGCACGATCAAGACGACCTACGTCGTCGTGCAGGGCCGCGACCTGTGCTGCGGCGGCACGTGGGTGACGCTGCCGGCCGAAGGCCGCGAGCTGCTGGACAAGTGGATCCGCAAGCTGCGCAAATAGGCGCGCGAAGCCGCCGTGTCCTGCGCGCAGTCGCAGGATCCACCCCCGCGACACTTCCCCATTCGCCATCCTGCGCGCAGTCGCAGGATCCCCCGCGACGACGCCGTCAGCCGTCATCCTGCGCGCCACAGCCGTCATCCTGCGCGCAGTCGCAGGATCCACCCCCGCGCAACGCTACCCCTGGGGTGGGTTCTGCGACTCCGCTTCGCTCCGCGCAGAATGACGACTGGAGGCGACCCTCAGGGCGCGTACAGCGCCGCGCAATGCCCCGGCTGCGCCGGATGCTGATCGATCGCCCCACCCTTGGCCACGCACTGGCTGGCCGGCAGTGGTGCACGCGTCTCGACGTGCGCCACCAGCAGGTCGAACGCCGCGTGCGCATGCGGCTCGATCAGCGCCAGCTGCGGGAAGGTGTCCTGGTAGGTCTCGATGTGGTTGCCGTTCTGCACCTCGTAGAGACGGTACGGCGCATCGCGTTCGTCGTGGCGCGGGTTGTCCCAGGACTGCGCCGCCGCCACCTTGCGCGCATAGGCGCGCGCATGATGGTCGATCGGCAGCAGCGCATCCATCGTGCCGGCCACGGTGACCAGAGGACGCTGGATGCGGCCGGTGGTCGCGAACGACGCCATCTGCGCGCCCACGTCGGAGGCCGACAGCCGCGCGACGTAGTTGTAGGTGCCGGTGCCCGAGCCGTAGGTGTCATAGCTCGGGTCGAGCCGCTTCTGCCACTGGCATTGCGTGACTTCCCAGAACTGGGCCCAGTAGCTGGTCCAGAGCGACGATGTCGGGCCGGCGACGATATCCGGCGGATAGCCGGCCGCCCGGATGTTCTTGGCGGCCGTGCTGTTCTGGTCGAGCCCCGACGCCGCGTAGTCCGTGTAGTTCAGGATCGCGGGCGGCAGGTCGGTCAGCAGGTTGGGCGCGTGCGCGTCGACGAAAGTGCCTTCCCAGTCGACGCCGCCATCGAACAGCTCGGGCGCGCTCTCGATCGCGCGGCGCACCTGGTAGCCGCCGTTGGAGGTGCCCACCGCGTAGGTGAAGCGCGGCATGCGACCGTAGTTGGCCACCACGCCCTGGCGCGCGAGCTGCGCGGCCTTGAGCATGTATTCGGCCCAGCGCGTGAACTGCTGGTTGGGGCCGTTGTCGTAGAAGTTCACGTAGGTGGCCGACAGCGGATTGAGCCGGCAGCCGAGCGGATCGGCAGCGGTCGACAGCTGCAGGTTCAGCACGCCCTTGTTCTGCGACGCGTAGGCGTAGCCCTTTTGCAGGACGTAGTCGCTCCAGGCGAAGTCGCCGTTGAACTCGCTGCGCGTGCCCGACGCGCCCGCGACGACGAGACGGCCGTTCCAGTCCTTGGGCAGGCGCAGCAGGAAGCGCGCCTGTCCCGTGGGATCGGAGGCGATGCGCCCATCGAGCTGCAGGCCCGGCACCACCTTCGTGACCGGCGTTCGCTTGGCCGCGCTTGGCGCGATGGTCGCGCGGTCGGTCTGCGGCGTGAACGCGAACGGCGGCAAGCCCGGGATCGAGTTGTTGGCCGGCGTGGTGTCCGGATTGGTGGTGGTGAGGTCGGCGCTGTCGACACAGGTGGCGTCGGCGAGCGCCGAGCCGAAGTGCAGCAGCAGGCGGTCGCAGGCCGTGGAGGCACTGGCGGCCAGAGGAGCGAAACAGACGAGCGCCATCAAGGGCGCCCGACGGCGAAGCGAGGTCGTCATCGGCATGTCTCCTTGGGTTGTTGCTTTGAAAGCCCGCGAAGACTACTGCTGCGGCCGAGCGCATGCAATGAAAGTCGGGGGTGCTGGTCGTTTCACGTAAGGTGAAACCCAGCCCCCATTGCCGCCCCCTCACATCGTGCGCGGCGGCCCGGCCTTGCGGCTGTAGGCCGCCGTGCCCGTTGCACCGAGCACGCCGCCCACGACCAGCACGTAGCACAGCGACAGCATGCCCGAGGCGCCGTGCATCGACACCAGTCCGGCCCCGGCCGCCACCAGGCCGACGGCGGCCAGCAGCGCGAGCAGCAGCAGCGGCGTCGCGACCAGGCGCGTGGCGGTGCCGCGCAGCGGATCGAGGTCGCTGACCACCAGCAGGAACCAGCCGATCATCGTCAGCAACGGGAACAGGATCCACATCGACAGCGCCGGCTCGGTGGCCACCAGACCGAACGGCGAGGCTGCGAGCAGCGCGCCGGCCAGGAGACCCAACACGGCCAGCAGGCCGCCTGCGATTGCGATCATGGTGTTCGCTCCAAGACGAGAAGCGTCAAGCATAGATCAGACGGGCCTGTCCGGCCTGCCGCGGCGGTCCTGGCTTTCACCGAAGACCGCCACGAGACGCCGCTTCAGGCGCCCTGCAGCGCCGGCTGCTGCGCGAACCGCGGCTGCCAGGTGCCGCGGTTCAGCAGCAGCGTCGCCGCCGCCGCGTTCCAGACCAGCTGGGCCAGCAGGATGCCGACCACGACCGTGGTGTCCATGGCCGGATAGCTGGCGACGATGGCGATCGGCGCCAGCGCGCCGGTCGCCAGCCCCAGCGCCCCGACGATGCGCTGCAGCCCCCGGCGCTGCAGCAAGGCGCCGGCCATGATCAGCACTCCGACGGACTGGAAGAACCACGAGGCCGCGGCGAAGTCCTGCACCACCACGTAGCACAGGTGGATCATCTCGCGGCCGGTGTCCACGCTGTGCCCGGGCTGCAGGTAGTAGCTCGCGACGTCGCCGGTGACGAAGCCATCGGTCACCGCCGCCACCACCATGGCGACGCAGCCCACCAGATAGGTCAGGCAGGCCCCCAACACGGCAGGCCGGCGCCAACCCAGGCGCGACGCGAGGCTGACGAAGCCGAAGGCCAGGCCCGCCACGCAGGCCAGTTCGACCGCGTGCACCAGCCGGTGCATCGGAGCGTTGGCGACGAGCGCTTCCAGGATCGTGCGCGATGTCTTCGCGCTGACCTCGGGGTCGAGCGCCACGAAGACGATCGACACCACGGCGGCCAGCGCCAGCAGGATGCCGGCGGCGCGGGTGTCGGCGGGATGATCCGGGGCGGGATCGTGGGGGTGGCGGTTGTCGTGCATGCGGTTCTCCTCGGATGATGGCGCCGACGGGCTGTCGAGCCGTACCGCATGGTGGCCAGGCACCCGCGGTCATCGTTGTCGAGGAGGTATCGCCGTGTCTCGCAATGTTTCGCGACGAGGTGTCTGGCACCGTCCCGAATCGCGCCGGGCCGTCGATGTCGGCGCGGCCGCTCGCCGCGATCCGGGACGGTGCCTGACGCCGGGCCTCAGCAGGATCGGCGTCAGGCACCGAATCGCGTCGCTGGCGAACGAACCTCGATGGTCAGGGACTGTGCGACGCGACTCGTTGCCAGACACCTCCGGCGAGCACGTTCGGCGTCAACCGCGGCGGGCGGCTTCGATCTTCGCGACGTCGATCTTGCGCATCGTCATCATCGCGTCGAACACGCGCTTGGCCGCCACGCGGTCGGGGCTGGCCAGGGCGTCGGTCAGCGCGCGCGGCGTGATCTGCCATGACAGGCCCCACCTGTCCTTGCACCAGCCGCAGTCGCTCTCCTGGCCGCCGTTGTCCACGATCGCGCTCCACAGGCGGTCGGTCTCGGCCTGGTCGTCGGTGGCGATCTGGAACGAGAAGGCCTCGCTGTGCTTGAACATCGGGCCGCCGTTGAGACCCATGCACGGGATGCCGCAGACGGTGAAGTGCACCACCAGCACCTGCCCTTCCTTGCCTGCCGGATAGTCGCCCGGCGCACGGTGGACGGCGCCCAGGCTGCTGTCCGGAAAGGTCCTGGCGTAGAACTGCGCCGCCTCGAGCGCCGTGCCGTCGTACCAGAGACAGATCGTGTTCTTCGGGGTCATGGTCGCGCTCCATGTCATGGTGGATGGGCGCATCCTAGCGAAGTGCGCCAGCGCGCGCAGGATTGCCCGCGCGGCCTTCAGGGCAGCGGGCCCCAGGAGCCCTTGGCCTCCCACAGCTTGGTATTGCTGCCGGAATATTCCTCTGGTGGCGAGGCGGCCATGAAGGTCTCGTCGGGCATCGTGTACTCGAGGTACTTCCCGAGCACCGTGTGGACGGTCATGATCGCGTCGCCGTCGGAGTCGTCCGGCTCGTGGCCGGCGAGGTTGCACAGCCGCACGCGCAGGAATGCGACGTCCTCCGGCGCACCGCACAGCTTGAGGTACTTCTCGTAGACCGCCTTGTGGCTGCTCACGAAGAAGTAGACATGCTGGCCGGTGATCTTCTCCTCGACCTTGGAGCGCCACTCCTCGTAGGAGGTCCCCAGCCGCACGAGGAAGTGATCGGCCGCCAGCAGGCGCACGATGGGCTTGGCCATCGGCGTCGTCATGCGCACGCGCGCCACCTTCGGCTTGGCGGCCTTGCTGGATGGCAAGGAAGCGGCGGCCGGCGGCGTGATGGCCGCAGCCATCTCGTCCAGGTACCCCTTCATGCCCTCGGCCAGTTCCTGGTCGAGATAGATATTGTCCTGCGTGCTGCCGGTGACCGGGATGTCGATCGTTTCGGGCATGTTGCGCAGCGGTGCCGCGACGAGCGCGTCCTGCGACAGGCCGGCGTTGATCGCCTGCGCGACGAGCGAGGCGATCCGCGCCTCGATCTTGCCCGGCAGCTTCAGCGCCCGGTCGCGCGCGAACGAGCCGCTGTCGGAGGCCGTCCACGAGCCCGTGCGCACCATCAATGGCGACAGGCCCGCCTTGTTGATGTTGGCGAGGAACTTGCGGTCCGTGATGTGGTACCCGAACGTGGCGTGACGGCAGCGGCTGCACATGGCGGTCTCCCTGTTTCCTGGGTTGGGTTGGGCGCCATCATAGAGTGCCCCCCTGCGCCCGCGGACGCGTGGCATCGACGGGCGAAGGCCGTTGCACGCGCGACCCGCGCGGCCTGCCGCTTCGGCCGGAACTTCAACGGCCAGGGCCAGCCGCCAGGCCCAGCATCTCGCGCGTGCGCGCCGGTGTCGCGACGGTGCGCCCCGCGCGCTCGGCGCATTGGGCCAGCGCCTCGATCATGGCGCCGTTGCCGCCCGCGCGTTCGCCGCCCGGCAGGTAGAAGCTGTCCTCGAGCCCGGTGCGCAACATGCCGCCGAGCTCGGCCGTCCTCTGGTGCACCGGCCAGATCTCCTCGCGGCCGATCAAGGTGGTCTGCCAGACGGCACCCGGCGCGATCCAGCGCGGGAGCAGCGCGAGCAGATCGGCATCGCAAGGCATGCCCGAGGCCACCCCCATCACCAGGTTGTATTCGGGCGTGCCCATGTGCGGCTTGACCATGCCCGACCGCAGGAACATGCCCACCGAGCGCACGATGCCCACGTCGAAGCACTCGAACTCCGGGTGCGCGCCGACGGCTTCCATCGCGTCGAGGAATTGCTGCACCTTGGCCACCGGGTTGTCGAACACCATGGGCGGCCAGGCCCAGCGGCCGTCCGAGCGCAGCTTCAGGTAGTTCAGGCTGCCGGCGTTGCAGGCGGCGATCTCCGGGCGCACGCGTTCGATGCAGGCCAGGGGGCCGCTGATGTCCTTGCCGATGACGCCCGTCGTCAGGTTGATGAGGACCCCCGGGCAGGCCGCGCGGATCGCGCCGCAGACGTCCTCGGCGACGTCCGGGTCCCATGACGGCAGGTGCCCCTGCCCCGGTTCCTGGCGGCGGATGTGGACGTGCATGATCGATGCGCCGGCATTGAACGCGTCGCGCGCCTCGGCCGCCATCTGCGCGGCGGTCACGGGCACCGGATGCTGCGCGGGATCGGTCAGCACGCCGGTCAGCGCGCACGTGAGGATGGCTTCGTTCATGTCGTCTCCTTTGCATCGAGCTCGAGCTCGACCAGCACCGCGCCCGAGGCCACGGTGTCGCGCACGGCCACGCGCAGCGCGGCGACGACACCGTCGGCGGCGGCGTTGAGCCACATCTCCATCTTCATCGCCTCGACGCACACCAGCGGCTGGCCGGCGCTCACGCGTTGCCCGACATCGACCGCCACCTGCGCGACCACCCCGGCCACGGGCGCCCGCGCGATGCGCGCCGCGGCGGCGGCGTCCGGCTGCGGAAACGGCGACGGCTCGGCGAAGACGTGGACCGCGGCCTCGCGCACGACGTGCACGCGCTGGCCATCGTCGACCAGCAGCCGCTGCTGCCGCACGCCGTCGACATCCACCGCACGCCAGCCGTCGGCGTCGCACGGATGCAGCACGACATGCAGCTCGCGTTCGCCGACGCGCACCTGCGCGCCCGCGACCGCCAGCGTGCGCGTCACGCCCGCGCAGCCGAGCACGATGCGGCGCGAGGCGACGCTGGCGGCCATCGGGCCGCTGGTCGGCGCATTGGCCGGCGCCTGCATGCGCAGCGCCGCCACGATGGCCCAGTCCTCGTCCTCGGGCTGCGGCGCGACGTTGATCGGGTCGCGCTGCGCGGCCCAGTCGTCGAGCCGCCTGGTCGTGACGGCGCCGGCGACGAACTCCGGATGGCGCACCAGGTCGCGCAGGTAGCGCGCGTTGGTGCGCAGGCCCAGCAAGGGTGCGTCCTCCAGCGCCGCGCCGAGGCGGCACAGCGCGTCGGCGCGATCGCGCCCGTGGACGATCAGCTTGGCCACCATGGCGTCGTAGAACGGCGAAACGACGCCGCCTTCGGCGATGCCGTCGTCGATGCGCACGCCCGCGGCGGCGCGAGCCGCACGTGCGGGTCGCCAATAGGCGATGCGACCGGTCTGCGGTGCGAAGCCGTCGTACGGATCCTCGGCATACAGGCGCGCCTCGATGGCATGGCCAGCCCAGCGGATCTCGTGCTGGCGCAGCGGCAGCGGCTCGCCGGCGGCGACGCGCAGCTGCCATTCGACGAGGTCCAGACCGGTCACGCACTCGGTGACCGGATGCTCGACCTGCAGGCGCGTGTTCATCTCCAGGAAGTAGTGGCGGCGCTGCGCGTCGACGATGAATTCCACCGTGCCGGCGCCGACGTAGCCGACCGCCCGCGCCGCGGCCACCGCGTCGCGACCCATTGCCTCGCGCAGCGCGGCGTCGACGAAGGGCGACGGCGACTCCTCGATCACCTTCTGGCGGCGGCGCTGCGCGCTGCAATCGCGTTCGCCCAGGTGCACGACGCCGCCGTGCGAATCGGCAAACACCTGGATCTCGATGTGGCGTCCGTCCGTCACGAGGCGCTCCAGCATCAGCGTCCCGTCACCGAACGCCGACGATGCCTCGCGCCGCGCTCCGGCGAGCGCATCCGCCAGCTCGCCGGCCGTGTGCACCAGACGCATGCCGCGCCCGCCGCCGCCGGCCACGGCCTTGACCAGCAACGGATAGCCCAAGGCCGCGGCCTGTTCGGCGAAGGCCGCGTCGGACTGCTCGTCTCCCAGATACCCCGGCACGCAGGGCACGCCGGCCGCGAGCATGCGGCGCTTGGCGCCGGCCTTGTCGCCCATGCCGGCGATGGCCGACGCGGGCGGCCCGATGAAGACCAGGCCGGCATCGGCGCAGGCCTGCGCGAAGTCGGCGCGCTCGGACAGGAAGCCGTAGCCCGGGTGGACCGCGTCGGCGCCGGTGCGCGCGGCCGCGGCGAGCACGGCATCGATGCGCAGGTACGAGTCCGCCGCCGACTGCCCCCCGAGCGCGACGGCTTCGTCGGCCAGCGCGACGTGCGGCGAGCCCGCATCGGGCTGGCTGTAGACCGCCACCGTGCGATAGCCCAGCGCGCGCGCCGTGCGGATCACGCGGCAGGCGATCTCTCCCCGGTTGGCGATCAGGATCTTCGTGAAGCTCATTGCGGGGCCCATGACGGCGAGCGCTTCTGCAGGAATGCCGTCATGCCCTCGATGCCTTCGGCGCCGCGCGCTGCCTGCGCGAACAGCTGGGCCGCGTCCTCGACCAGGTGCGCGGCCGGCGTGTGAAGCGCGCGCGCCATCAAGGCCTTGGTCGCCGCGACCGCACCGGGCGCGCAGCGCAACATCTGCGCGAGCGTCGCGGCGAGCGCCCCGTCCAGCGCGTCGCCCTCTTCGTGCACTTCGTGCACCAACCCCAGGGCCAGCGCCTGTGCGGCGCTCAGCCTGGCGCCGGTCACCGCCAGCCGGCGCGCCTGCGACGCGCCGATGCGCTCGACCAGGAAGGCGGCGATCTGGGCCGGCACGACCCCTAGCGACGTCTCCGGCAACCGCAGCTGCGCGCCCTGCCCGGCGAGCGCGACGTCGACGACGCAGGCCAGCCCCAGGCCGCCGCCCATCACGCTGCCTTCGAGTACCGCGACGGTGGCGATGCCCGTGCGCGCGAACGCGCCGCACAGTTCGCCGAAGCGCGCGTTGACCGCGGCGATCGCGTTCGCGTCGCCGGCAAGCTCGCGCTGGCGCGCCTGCGCCATGTCCTGCAGGTCGGCGCCGGCGCAGAAATGGCCGCCGGCGCCGCGCAGCACGATCACGCGCACGTCGCCCGACGCCTCGGCCTCTCCCAGCGCCTGGCGCAGGTCGTCGACCATCTGCAGCGACATCGCGTTGCGCACCGCAGGGCGGTTCAGAGTCAGGTGAAGCACGCCGCCGCGCGAGGCGAGCGCCAGCGTCGCGAAGCCGGCCATCAATGGCTTCCCTTGGGCAGCGTGCCCTCGAGCTTGCAGATGATGCCCAGCATCACCTCGTCGGCGCCGCCGCCGATCGAGATCAGGCGCGAATCGCGCCAGGCCTGCGAGATCGGGTTGTCGCGCGTGAAGCCCATGCCGCCCCAATACTGCAGGCAGCTGTCGGCGACCTCGCGGCTGAGGCGTCCGCACTTGAGCTTGGCCATCGAGGCCAGCTTGGTGACGTCCTTGCCGGAGACGTACTGCTCGCAGCAGTCGTAGGTCAGCGCGCGCAGCGCGGCAACCTCGGTGCGCAGCTCGGCCAGGCGGAAGTGCACCACCTGGTTGTCGAGGATGCTCTTGCCGAAGGCCTTGCGCTCGCGGGTGTAGGCTATGGTCAGGTCGATCAGGCGGTCGAGGCTGCGCAGCGACGAGGCCGCGCCCCACAGCCGCTCCTCCTGGAACTGCAGCATCTGGAACGCGAAGCCCATGCCCTCCTGGCCGATCACGTGGCGCTGCGGCACGCGCACGCCGTCGAAGAAGAGCATCGCGGTGTCGGACGAGTCCATGCCCACCTTGTGGATCTTCTGCTTGGTGATCCCCGGAAGGTTCATCGGCACGATGATCAGGCTCTTGTTCTTGTGCACCGGGCCGTCGCTGGTGTTGGCCAGCAGGCAGCACCAGTCCGCCTGCAGGCCGTTGGTGATCCACATCTT
>Ga0207657_10008124_pt1 | contig 10701 bp, 13 predicted proteins | sample KBSC33metaG_FD_184316 | JGI IMG/M metagenome (GOLD analysis project Ga0207657, IMG submission 184316) | Corn rhizosphere microbial communities from Kellogg Biological Station, Michigan, USA - KBS C3-3 metaG (SPAdes) (version 2) | ecosystem: Host-associated > Plants > Roots > Rhizosphere > Soil ... | reverse complement strand
ATCGGCCAGACGCTTCGAGTGACGGGCAAGAGATCGAAGACTCGCGTCGTCCCGGTCGTTCCCGCGGTCCGCGAGGCGATCGAGGACTATGTCCGGCAATGTCCCTATCCGATCCGCGGTAACGCACATTTGTTCGTCGGCGCTCGCGGAGGCTCGCTGAACCCCGACCTCGTTCGGCGCGCAGTGGCGGCGGCGCGGCGGCGGCTTGGCTTGCCGGATACGCTAACGCCGCACGCGCTTCGGCACAGTTTCGCCACCCATTTGCTGGCGAGAGGGGCGGACCTGAGGGCGCTGCAGGAGCTGCTCGGCCATGCGAGCCTCTCGTCGACCCAAATCTATACGGCGGTGGACGCGGCGCGCCTTCTCGACGTCTATCGCCACGCCCACCCCCGCGCCTGAGCAGAGGCACGTGAACCCAGGGCCGCGACGCACCGGCCAGTGGGGAAGCCGGCGGCCGCGACTGGTTCGAGCTAGGTCGGGCAAGTAAACCGACTACTAAATAACCGTTTTGAATAAAACGCTTGTACGGCTTCCAAAGGCGGAGGGCCGCCGAAATGGAGCTATTTGTGGCGCTCGCGAAGGCGACGCTCGATCGCTTTCCAGATCAGCGCGGGCGTATCGGTGCCGTTGAAAGCGTCGATCGCAACGATCCCCGTTGGCGAGGTGACGTTGATCTCGGTCAGCCAACGGCCGCCGATCACGTCGATCCCGACGAAAAGCAGCCCGCGCCGCTTCAGCTCGGGGCCGAGCGCGGCGCAAATCTCTTCCTCGCGCGCGGTCAGCGCGGTCTTCGCGCCCTTGCCGCCGACGGCGAGGTTCGAGCGGATTTCGCCTTCGCCGGGGATTCGATTGACCGCGCCGGCCACTTCGCCGTCAACGAGGACGATGCGCTTGTCGCCTTGGACAATCTCCGGGATGAATTTCTGGACGACGTGCGGCTCGCGGTAGGTGCTGTTGAACAGCTCCATCAGCGAGGCGAGGTTGCGGCCGTCGGGCCCGATCCGGAACACCGACCCGCCGGCGAAGCCATGGAGCGGCTTGATCACGATGTCGCCATGCTCCGCGAGGAACTTGCGAGCGAGGCCGAGCGAGCGTGTCACCGCGGTAGGGGGCATGAATCGCGGGAAGTCGAGCACCCACACTTTTTCGGGCGCGTTGCGGACGCTGGCGGGGTCGTTGACCACCAGCGTCTCAGGCTGGATCCGCTCCAAGAGGTGGGTTGCCGTGATGTAGCCGAGGTCGAAGGGCGGGTCCTGGCGCATCAGCACCACGTCGATGTCCTTGCCGAGGTCGAGGACGCGCGGCTCGTCGAAGCGGTAATGGCCCGCTTCGACGCGCTGGACGGTGACCGGATAGCCCATCGTCCACAGCCGCCCCTCGGCCCAGCTCAGGTCCTCAGGCGCATACCAGTGGAGCTCATGCCCGAGCTCCTGCGCTTTCAACATGATGGCGAAGGTGGAATCGCCCGCGATGTTGATCCGCTCGAGCGGGTCCATCTGCACGGCGACGCGAAGGCTCATGGGCTTGGCGCTCTAGTAACGGCGGTGGCTCCTGTCACCTTGCCACACGTCGGGCAGGTGCCGGGGCCATCGGCCGGGCACGATGAACATGGCGTCGATTCGGACATCGTCGTTCGCCCGCATGTACCGCGGGGCGAGGCGCTCAGCTGCCACCGCGACCCGCCGCAATCGCCAGTCGTCGAGCGAAAGGGCAGCGGCCTCCTCGGTCGCTCGAGCCTTGACCTCGATGAACGCCAGCGTGCCGCCCCGCCGCGCGACGATGTCCACCTCCCCGCCGAGCACTCGGGCGCGCCGGGCGAGGATTCGCCAGCCTTTCAGACGCAAATACCAGCAGGCGAGAGTCTCGGCACCGCGGCCGCGCTTCTCCGCCGCGTGGCGATTCATTTCGAGCGCTCGAGCGCACGGGCGTAGGCGCGCTTGCGCGGAATGTTCAGCGCTTCGGCGACCTGCGCCGCCGCGCGCGAGGGCGACAAATGCTGCAGGGCTTCGTCGAGCGCTGCGTCGATCTCCTCTTCGCTCGCTTCCGCGGCTTGATGAGCCTGCCCGACGACGAGGACGATCTCGCCCTTCGGCGTCAACTGTGCATAGCGGAGTGCGAGATCGGCGAGCGAGCCAGTGACGCATTCCTCGTGCAGCTTGCTGATTTCACGCGCGACCGCCGCATCGCGATCTCCAAGGACGTCGGCCAGGGCCGAAAGAGTATCGCCGAGCCTTGGACCGCTCTCGTAAAGCACCAGAGTCGCCCGGATATCGGCGACTTCGCGGATGGCATCGGTTCGTGCCTTCGCCTTCGCGGGCAGAAAGCCGAGGAAGAGGAAACGGTCGGTCGGAAGCCCGGCGAGGGTGAGCGCAGCGATCGCGGCGGACGGCCCGGGGATCGTGTGCACCGAGTGCCCGGCTTCGCGCGCCGCGCGCACCAGCTTGTAGCCTGGGTCCGAGATGAGGGGCGTCCCGGCATCGCTGACCAGCGCGACTGCCTGCTCGCCAAGCTTCGCGACGATCCGGTCGCGTTCGTCCGCGCTCGAATGGTCGTCGTAGCGCGTCATCGGCACCCTGGCGCCGATGTGGTGGAGAAGCTTGGCGGTGACTCGCGTGTCCTCGACGAGGATTCGGTCCGCGCGGCGCAGCGTTTCGGCGGCACGCTCGGACAGGTCACCGAGATTGCCGATCGGAGTCGCGACGATGTGCAGTCCCGGCGGCAGACCTTCACTCATGCGAATCGATTAACCTCTTCCAATTCAATCGGAAAAGAGTCATCGTCGCGACTTCCCGTCATCTGTCTGGGAGAGGTGCGGTGATTGTATTGTTGGGTGCGTCGGCGTTGATGCTCGCGGCGCTTCAGGCCAATGTCGCTGCCCCGACGAGCGCGTTCCGCGGCTGTCTTCACGACGCCACGACCAAGGCCACGAGCGAGAAGGTCAGCGCGGACACGATCGAGGATTACCTGCGCAAGGCCTGTACCGTCCAGATGGGCACCTTGAGGGATGCGCTGGTTGCGTTTCGAATGAAGAACGGCATGTCGAAGAAGGCGGCGGCAGACGACGCGGCGATGACCATCGACGATTACGTCGCCACGCCGTCGGACAATTACAAATTCATGGCGCAGCAGAATGCGCCTCAAAAGCCAGCGGCGCCTCAGCAGCCGGCGGCCTCGCAACCTCAAAAACAATAGGTTGCGGCACGGCGATTTCGCCGAGGATGTGGTCGAGCACCAGCCGTCCGGCAGACGTCAGCGCGATGCACGTTCCCTCGCGCTCGAGGTGACCCGATCGCTCGAGTCGCTCGACGCGCTTCCAGTCGACCACCGACTCAAGGCCGAAACGCTCGGCAATCCTCCCGGCATCGACGCCCTCGCGAAGGCGGAGGCCCATGACCAGCGCTTCGTCGGCGGCTTCGAAAGGCGCCAGCGGCGCCTCTTCGGCGATCCCGTGGCGGTTGCGCTTGAGCGCTGACAGGAAGTTCTCGGGCTTGCGATGCCGCACGGTACGGGTGCCGAGCCGCCGGCCGTGCGCCCCCGGTCCGACGCCGGTGTAATCGCCATAGCGCCAGTAAGTGAGATTATGTCGGCTCTCGCAGCCCGGCCGCGCGTAGTTGCTGATCTCGTAAGCCGGCATTCCCGACGCCGACGTCATCGCGTCGGTGAGCTCGTAGAGCGCTGCCGCGGAATCCGGATCGAGCGGCTCGAGTTCGCGTCGCGCAACCATGCTGGCGAAGCGCGTCCCCGGCTCGATCGTGAGCTGGTAGAGCGACAGGTGCCGCGTCCCGAGCGACAGCGCCTGGGCGAGGCTCGCGGACCAGGTTTCCTCGGTGTCGCCCGGAAGCGCGTAGATCAGGTCGAAGCTGACCCGGCGGAAATTGCGCTGGGCGATTTCGAGGGCGCGAAAGCCCTCGCGCGAGCTATGCGCCCGGCCGAGGAAGCGGAGGGCACGGTCGTCGAAGCTCTGCAGCCCGAGCGAGAGCCGATTCACGCCCGCGCGGGCGAGGTCGGCGAAGCGATCCGCTTCGACCGAATTGGGGTTCGCCTCCAGCGTGATCTCGATGTCCGGCGATGCGGACCAATGGCTCGCCGCGGCGCCAATGACGGCCTCGACCGTCGCCGGCGCCATCAGCGACGGTGTGCCGCCGCCGAAGAAGATTGAAGTCAGCTGCCGGTTGGGAAGCAGGCGCGCTTCGTAGGAGAGGTCGGCGAGCAATGCTTCGCGCCATGCGTTCTGGTCGATCGCGGCGCGCACGTGGCTGTTGAAATCACAATACGGACACTTGCTGACGCAAAACGGCCAGTGGACGTAGAGCGCCAGGGCGTCCCCGGTCATTCCTTCATCGCCTCCAGCAACTTGCGGAACGCGTCCGCGCGGTGGCTGATCGAGTGCTTCAGCTCGGGATCGAGCTCGCCGAAGGTCTGGTCATAGCCGACCGGTACGAACATCGGGTCGTAGCCGAACCCGCGCTCCCCCCTCGGCGGCCAGACGAGAATTCCGTCGACGCGACCGTCGAAGGTTTCGGTCTGCCCGTCGTTGGGCCAGGCGATCGCTAGCGAGCAGGCGAAATGGGCGGCGGGCGGCGCGTCGGGCTCGGTCGCCTCAACCTCGCGCCACACCTTCTCCATCGCCCGCATCCAGTCGCGGTTGCCGTCCTCGTCCTCGGCCCAACGCGCGGAGAATATGCCCGGCCGCCCGTGCAGCGCGTCGACACACAGGCCGCTGTCGTCGGCGAGGGCAGGGAAACCGCTCAGGTCGGCAGCCTCGCGTGCCTTGAGGTCGGCATTGTCGGCGAAGGTGACTCCGATCTCTTCCGGTTCCGGAAGTCCAAGCTCCTCGGACCCGACGCAGGATATGCCGAGCGGCTCGACGAGCGCAGCGATCTCGCGCAGCTTGCCCGGATTGTGGGTCGCGATGACGAGCTTGTCCCCGATCGGCCTCATCGGCCCACCGCCTTGAGCTGCGCCTGGAAGATTTCGGAGCAGCCGATGCGCGCGAGGCGAAGCAGCCTGAGCAGACCTTCCTCGTCGTAGCATTCCCCTTCCGCGGTCACCTGAGCCTCCACGATGGAGCCGTCGGCCGTGAGCACGAAATTGCCGTCGCACCCCGCCTGGCTGTCCTCCTCGTAATCGAGATCGAGGACCGCCGCGCCATTGTGGATTCCGCAACTCACGGCCGCCACCTGCGTGCGGATCGGGTCGGCAGACAGTCCCTTCGATTCCATCAACTTGTCCACCGCGATCCGCAGCGCGACCCAGCCGCCGGAAATCGACGCGGTGCGGGTGCCGCCGTCGGCCTGGATCACGTCGCAATCGACGATCACCTGCCGCTCGCCGAGCTTCGGCAGATCGACGACGGCGCGGAGCGAGCGGCCGATTAGTCGCTGGATCTCCTGGGTCCGTCCCGACTGCTTGCCCTTGGCCGCCTCGCGGTTGCCGCGTGTGTGCGTGGCTCGCGGAAGCATCCCATATTCCGCGGTCACCCAGCCCTGGCCCTTGCCGCGAAGAAAGGGCGGCACCTTCTCTTCCACGCTCGCGGTGCACAGCACGCGCGTGTCGCCGAAGCTGACCAGGCAGGAGCCTTCGGCATGGCGGGTGAAGCCCGGCTCGAAGCGAAGCTCGCGCATCTGGTCGGGCGCGCGTCCGGATGGGCGCATGATATTCCTTTCGTGTGTTTCAGCGCGCCTTAGCCACTTTCGTCATTCCCGCGAAAGCGGGAACCCAGTTTTTCTTGTGCTGGGTCGCCGTTTTCGCGGGGATGACGAGTGAGTAGGGCACGACTACATCGCTCCCATGACCCAACCCATCGGCGAGCTCACCGACCGCATGCGGGATATCTTCGGCCTCGTGGTCGAGGCCTATCTCGAGCGCGGCATGCCGATCGGGTCCAAGGCGCTCGCCGGATCGGTCAGCCTCTCGCCCGCTTCGATCCGCAATGTCATGCAGGAACTGGAGGAGCGAGGGCTTCTCACGCACCCGCACACTTCCGCCGGACGAATCCCCACCGAGAGCGGGCTGCGCCTGTTTGTCGACGGGATCATGCAGGCGGCGGCGCCGAACCTCAGCGAACGGCGCGAGATCGAGCGGCAGATCGTCCGTGACCAGCCGATCGAGGATGCGCTTGCTGCGGCCTCAGCGGCCCTTTCCGGGCTGAGCCAGGCGGCCGGCGTCGTGCTGGCGCCGAAGCGCGAGCTGCGGCTCAAGCAGCTCAATTTCGTGCAGCTCAACGCAACGCGCGCGCTCGCCGTGTTGGTCGGCGCCGACGGCAGCGTCGAGAACCGCATCGTCTCGCTCGACGGCGGAACCAGCACCCATGCGCTGACCGAGGTCAGCAATTTCATCAACGCGCGCCTTGCCGGCCTCACGCTTGGCGAGGCCGAGGCGCGCCTTCGCACCGAGATCCGCGAGCGAAAGGAGCTGGTCGATGCCGCAGCGGCCGAGCTCGTCGCCTCGGGCCTCGCTGCGTGGAGCCACGATCATGCCCGTCGACCGGTGCTGATCGTCCGGGGCCACGCGAACCTGCTGGACGCGAGCGCCGCCGACGATCTTGAGCGGGTGCGCAAGCTGCTCGACGAGCTCGAGGAGGCGCAGGAGATCGCGCGTCTGCTCGAAGGCGCCCGCGACGCGCCGGGGTGCCGCATCTTCATCGGTTCGGAAAACCGCATGTTCGCCTTGTCCGGCTCCTCCGTCATCGCGGCGCCCTATCGCGGGAGCCAGGGCGAGGTCGTCGGCGTTGTAGGTGTCATAGGGCCGACGCGGTTGAACTATGCGCGGGTGGTCCCCATGGTGGATTTCACGGCGAAAGCACTCACGAGATTGATGGCATGATCGAGGCGACGAAGGACGAGGAACAGCTGCACGACGAGGCGGAGGAGCTTCGCAAGGAGACCGCGCAAGGCGCACCGGAAGTGGCGGAGCACGACCAGGTCGCCGGCCTCGAGAAGCAGCTCGAGGAAGCCCGCTCGGCGGCCCTCTACGCAGCGGCCGAGACCCAGAACGTCCGCCGCCGCCTCGAGCAGGAGCTTCAGCAGGCGACCAGCTATGCCGCCGCGGGTTTCGCCCGCGACATGCTGGCGATCAAGGACCATCTCGACCGTGCACTCGCGGCCGTTGGTGCGGACCTCCGGGCGGACAAGACCGCGAGCCAGTTTCTCGCGGGCATCGAAGCGACCTCGCGCGAGCTCGACGCGGTCTTCGCGCGCCATGGCATCAATCGGGTCAACTCGATCGGCGAGGCGCTCGATCCGCACCGCCACCAGGCGATGATGGAGATTCCTTCCGGGGACGCTGAGCCGGGGACGATCGTCGAGGAAATGCAGCCCGGCTACATGATGAAGGACCGGCTCCTTCGGCCGGCGCTCGTCGGCGTCGCGAAGAAGCCCGACTAGAAGGGGAAATAGGCCTGGATCGCGATCACTGCCGCGGCCCAGGTGATCAGGTTCAGCGGCAGGCCGACCTTGAGGAAATCGAGGTAATTGTAGCCGCCCATTTGATAGACGAGCGCGTTCGTCTGGTAGCCGAACGGGGTCGCGAAGGCGGCGCTCGCGGCGATCATGATCGCGACCAGGAAGGGTCGCGGGCTGACCCCGAAGGCTTCGGCGAGTGACACGGCGAGCGGCGTGAACAGCACGGCGACCGTTGCGTTCGAGAGGATCTCGGTGGCGAAAAGCGTAACACCATAAAGGATGATAAGCGCGAGCGTCGGGCTCATCCCCTGCATCGAGCCGATCAGCTTGCCAGTCGCCGATGCGGCAAGGCCGGTCTGGTCGAGCGCGATTCCCAGGACGACCATTCCGGCGATCAGCATCAGCACCTCGGGCCTGAGCCCGCTGTACGCCTCGTCGGCGGTGATCACGCGAAGGAGGATGAGCAGGACGGCGCCAGCGAAAGCGCAGGCGGCGATCGGCGCGACGTCGAAGGCCGCCAGTGCGACAACGGAGACGAAGACGAGCAACGAGATCACCGCCCGGAGCGGATGGAGATCGACCTGTTTCGAAAATGCTTCGGCCGAGCCCACCAGGCCGCCCACCAGTCCCGCGCCAGGAAAGTTCTCTGCAGCGTCCCTCTCGGCTGGGGCAGTTCCGCCCTCATCCGCGATCTTCACCAAGCGGCCGGAGAAGAGGAAAAGATAGATTCCGCCGGCAATCGCCACGCTCAGCCCGACCGGAGTGATCTCGAACATCCCGAACCGCGGCTGGCCGGCGACCGAGGCCATGTCGTTGACGAGCAGGTTCGTCGACGTGCCGATGAGCGTGCAGCAGCCGCCGAGCACCGCAGCATAGGAGAGCGGAATTAGATAGCGCTTGGGCGAGCGCCCGAGCGACTTGGCGGCGTCGCGAACTACCGGAGCGGAAAGAACGACGATGGGCGTGTTGTTGAGGAAGGCCGAGGCGGCTCCGGCGAGGCCGATCAGCACCCACAGGCCGGTCGTTCCGATTCGCCGGCAGAGCGCAACGACTTTCTCGATCGCCGCGTCGAGGAGGCCCGAGAGCTCCATCGCATAGGCAATCACGAAGAGTGACGCGAGCGCGATGATCGCCGGGCTCGCGAAGGCCCCCTGGACCTCGACCGGCCGGACCGCGCCTGTCATCAGCAACACCGCCGCGCCGGTCAGCGCGACGACATCGGCGCGGACCTTGTCGATGATGAGCGCGGCGACGACGGCGACCAGGACGAGCACGGTGACGAGCTGTTCGACGGTCATCGTGAAGCGGAAGCTCCCTGTTCTTCTCGCGCGCGAGCGGCGCTTCTGGCACAGAGGGCCGATGGTGCACAGGCGCTTGATGCTGATCGCCGCGAGCTTTGTGGTCCTCTCCGCCTGGTCGTGCGGGCGAAAGCCGGCCGAGCCGCCGCAAGGCAATGCTGTCGCTCCGTCGCAGCAGCAGCAGCCGGCTGCGCCCATCGCGCTGCCCGAGCCCGAGCCCACGCTCCAGCGCGAACAGCTGATTCTTGCTGTGCTGCGAGCGATCTCGGATGACGCGCTCGGCCGCGATGACGCCGAAGCCCAGCGCGCATTGAAGGGCCGCGAGTTCGAGCTGAGACTCCGCTTCGGCTGCCCCGGCGCGGCGAGCTCGTCACGAAGCTGGTCTTACGACGACAAGAAAGGCGTGCTTCGCGCGCGCTTCGATGCCGACCTCGATGCGAAGAGCGTGCAGGCCAGTAACCTGCTTGCCAAAGGCTATGAGGGGATTCTCGGGTTCACCATCGAACGGCCGCTGCTCCTGTCGGCCGGCTGCCCTTCGTCCGAGTTCGCCGCGGCGACCACCTCGGTGCCGACAATCGCGGTGGCGCAGCTCTTCACTGCGGACGAATCGCGAGTCCAGAGACCCGAGAAGTCCTACCAAATCACCAAGGCCGTCGAGCCGGCGCAAAAGCCGACCGAGGGACTCGATGTCGTGATTGGCGGCCAGCTCACGGAATTGTCCGACGGGCGCGTGATCCATTGCGCCCCATCGGACGGCGCTCCGGCCTGCATCATCGGCGCGAAGTTCGACCGGGTGGCGATCGAAAATCCGGTCAGCGGCGTCGTGCTCGGTCAATGGAGCCAGTGGTGACGGTCACAGCGTGAAAAGCCAGAGCGCCGCGATCAGCGCCAGCGTCGCGGCGACGGTGACGAAGGTGATGAGCCGGAGGATGCCGATCTTCACGGTCTCCACCTGGTGGGTGTGAAGGCGATGGATGACGGTGGATGCGCGCCGCTCGGCAGCCACGAAGATGATGATGGCGATCACGAGGAAGGCGGAGGCGATCGCCCGCGGGAGCCATATCGGCTGGATCTTGCCGAACAATGCGTGGAAGCCGAGCCCGATTCCGATCCCGCCGAAGCCCGTGCGCAGCCAGCTTCCGAACGTGCGCTCGTTGGCGAGGATCGTGCGGTCCTCCGCGAAATCCGTCCGCTCGCGGGCAAGCTCGGGCATGTCCGGCATCCTATCGCAACGCATTGCCGACGCGTGCGGTTCAGCGGTTGAACGGTAGGATGGTCTCCAGCTGCGCGCGTGACGGCACCCCCACGACGCCGCGCCCGTGGCGCATCATGAACGCGTGACTGACGATCTCCGCCTGCTGCTCGAGCCCGTAGCGCTCGAGCGGCCATCCGGTTCGAACCGAATAGGAATAGCGGCAAAAAGGATGCCGCATCAGGACCAGGTAAAGCGACCCCCTGGTCTGGGTTTGCCAGACGTGCGTCATCTCGTGAATGAACAGCGCCTGCCGGCCGATCGTCTCCTTCGAGAAATCGTCGGACCAGGCCGGTCCGCCGGGATGGAAATGAAGGTTGCCGCGCGGCGTCATGATCGTGTCCCGAGGCTGGAACGGCCACCACTTGCGCCTGATCAGCCGCACCCGCGGATAATCGATCGCCTCGCCGAAGACCGATCGGGCGATCGCGATTTCGCCTTCGGTGAGCGAACGGCTGTCCATTCGAAAAACCTAGCGGCCGGCGGGCCCGTGCGCCACTTGCGGCGTTACAGCCTCATCGCTAGGGCAGCGGCAAAGACAAAATGGAGGAAGCCTCACATGAGCGAGACAGCCGATCGGGTGAAGAAGATCGTCGTCGAACATCTCGGCGTCGAAGCCGACAAGGTCACCGAGGACGCGAGCTTCATTGACGATCTCGGCGCCGACAGCCTCGATATCGTCGAGCTGGTCATGGCCTTCGAGGAAGAGTTCGGGGTCGAGATTCCCGATGACGCCGCGGAGAAGATC
>Ga0207657_10008123_pt1 | contig 10701 bp, 8 predicted proteins | sample KBSC33metaG_FD_184316 | JGI IMG/M metagenome (GOLD analysis project Ga0207657, IMG submission 184316) | Corn rhizosphere microbial communities from Kellogg Biological Station, Michigan, USA - KBS C3-3 metaG (SPAdes) (version 2) | ecosystem: Host-associated > Plants > Roots > Rhizosphere > Soil ... | reverse complement strand
TGATAACAGAATCGAATAAAGCCATGTCGTTTTCCTCCCTCTATAGCAAATTGACCGAATGGACGCGTGTAAGACAATACCCCGGTGATTTCCGGGGGCGGGCGACGGGGTTATTTATCGGGTAATGCTGTTTCTCCATTGTTCCCCACGACTTACCAGTTCGTCAAGGGAGAGTTGGAGTTGCGAAAGACTGTTTTGAAGGTCATTGTCATCCGCATCTGGTGAAACATAGATCGGTTCGGCGATAATAACTCTGACTTTTGTAAACGGCCGCGGTATCTGCATCCTGTCCCAGCTTTTGAGGCGAAAAAAATGGCGGCATTCGACAACGAAGGGCATCAGCGGGTTTCCCGTTTTTTTGGCTAGCAGCGGAGCTCCGGGTTTTGCCTTGTAACGAGGGCCTTTCGGGCCGTCGAGCGAAAACGCCATCGGCACGCCCTGTTTCATTGCACGTATCATTTCAACCAAAGCCTTTGTGCCGCCGCGCGTCGAGGAACCGCGAATCGCACCATATCCGAGACGCTTGATAAACCGCGCGATATATTCGCCGTCTTTGCTTTGTGATGTGATAACCACAATGCCCAGATCGCGAAAGAAATAGGTGCCGGCAAAGATACGATCGTGCCAGAACGAGTAAATTGGCAGCTTTCCAGCGTTTTCGATCGCTTCAAAATTTTCCCAGCCTTCTGTCTCGAAACGCATCGTTAAACCGATAAGGCGAATCAAAAGAAAGAAGGCCCAGTCGGCAAGGCGGATCAGCAGACGGTCCTTCAGCGGATAGGATGAAAGAGATGAAAACTCGTACACTTTTTGCAATTGGTCCGTCACGGTTAGAAAATAAGTAGCAATTTGGGTTATTATTTGCAACAACGATAAACAATTTATCGTACACGTAGTTGGCCGCATTCTGTGACGATGCAGAGACGAATTCTGATCATTGACGACCATGACGATCTGGCAAGCTCGTTAAAAGACGCTTTTTCGGCGTCGGGTCATCAGGTAAAAATTCTCGAATCAAGAAAAGACGCTCTGGCGCTCGATGACATAGACGATTTTGATCTAGTTGTTACCGACCTGGACGTCGAAAATCCGTTGACCGAGCCTAATCTCAACGGGCATACACCCGTGTGCGTCCCGCAGCTGCCGCAGGTTTCGCCGGGCGATCACGTAAAGGCATTCAAGTTCTGCGCGACCAATTTTCGCCGCGACGGTTTTGACGAGGAAGAATTGAAAAACTTCGTCGAGACCATACTTAATTACAAGATCCGTTTTGTCGATAAAAAAGAGTACGTGCGGCAGCTACACGAAAAGATCGAATTCGAGTTGCCGAGTGCGATCTCACCGATGCATTCGATCCTGGATTACCTGACGCGGCGTGTCGAACGTCTCGGAGTAGTTAAATCGGAACAGTCTAATCTTTTTGTCGCGCTTGATGAGGCGTTTGTAAATGCGGTCAAGCACGGCAATAAGTTCGATGCTGAAAAACTGGTCAGAATAACGGCGGAGATCTCGCCGCACGAAGCCCGTTTCACGATCGAGGACGAAGGCGAAGGCTTCGACGTTAATTCCATCCCTAATCCGCTCGACCCCGAGAATTTATTCAAAACCTCAGGCCGCGGCGTTCTGTTCATATACAACATAATGGACGAAGTAAAATACAACGAACGCGGCAACCGGCTGACGATGATAAAGAAATCTGACATCGGAAAGCCCGAGCCGGAAACGTCGAAATGAGGTATTTGACTTTCGTTGAAAGCCCTGTGACATTGTTTGTATGAAGGTAACGATCGGGCAGATCAACACGACGAACGGCGATCTCACGGGCAATACGGAAAAGGTGATCGCGGCCATTGAAAAGGCCAAAGCCGACGGCTCGGACCTCATAGTTTTTCCCGAAGTTACAACGCACGGTTACACCTCACAGGACTGGTTTCAGGACCCCGATATCATTCAGCATTCCCTTGATCCGCTCGAAAAGATAATTCCCGCAACAAGAGGCATAACAGCGGTCGTCGGCACGATACGGCCAAATGCAAACCCAAACGGCCGGCGTTTGTTCAACAGCGCGGCGGTGATCCATGATGGGAAACTGGTAGAGTTCGCCGACAAGACGCTGCTGCCGGAATACGACGTTTTCGACGATCCGCGATACTTCGAACCGAACTGCGGTCATTACCAGTTGTTCAAAGTCAACGGCGTAAATCTTGGCGTCGTCGTCTGCGAAGATTTTTGGAACGACAAGACGTTCTGGAAGGAAAGACTTTATGAAAACGATCCGACAGATATAGTGCTGGATATGGGAGCCGATGTCGTCGTTTCGATCAACGCATCACCATACAACAAAGGAAAGATCGAACTGCGAGCCGATATGGTTTCGCACCGTGCAAAGCTCGCTAAAACACCTGTAGTTTTTGTAAACCTCGTCGGAGGCAACGACGGAATTATTTTTGATGGAGCGAGCCTCGTAGCCGACGAAGAGGGCGACATCATCCTGCAGGCGTCCGCGTTCGAAGAGTTCGTCGAAACAGTCGAGCTTGATGTTCGCAAACCGGATGCGCGTGGAATAACCGGCGGCGAACTCGAAGCAATCCGGCGGGCTCTGGTTTTAGGCATACGCGATTACGCCCGTAAAAACGGATTTCAAAAAGCTGTGCTCGGGCTTTCCGGCGGTATCGACTCAGCACTTGTCGCGGCGCTTGCCGCTGAGGCAATAGGCCCGGAAAATCTGCTTTGCGTAATGATGCCGTCGCCTTTTTCATCGGAAGGCAGCGTAACGGATTCCGAAGAACTCATAAGAAATCTAGGCTGCGAGGGACGTATCGAACCGATCTCGGATACATTCGAAGTTTTACTGAAACAAACAAAGCTCGACAAACCAACAAAAGGCGGCGAGAGTTTGGCGGCTGAAAATATGCAGTCACGGCTTCGCGGCGTCATCCTTATGGCGATCTCGAACGCCGAGGGCCGACTGCTGCTTTCTACCGGTAATAAATCGGAGCTTGCGGTCGGTTACTGCACGCTATACGGCGACACGAACGGCGGGCTTGCCGTGCTCGGCGACGTACTAAAAACGGAGGTTTGGCAGATCGCACGTCACATAAACGAGACGGCCGGGCGCGAGATGATCCCGAACAAAATAATCGATAAGCGACCGTCGGCTGAACTTGCGCCGAACCAGTTTGACCAGGACACCCTGCCGCCTTACGATCTAATGGACCCGATCTTACAGCTTTATTTTGAGCAAAAGGCGTCGCCCACCGAGATCGTCGCCGCCGGCCATGACCCCGAACTCGTTTACAGCATCCTGAACAAAGTCGAAAACCCCGCAAACGAATTCAAACGTCAACAGCTTCCACCGACACTGATAATCTCGAAAAACGCGATCGGCGTCGGCCGGCGCAGGCCGATAACGCATAAGTATCAACGCAGTAGAAATCTGTAATAAGGTTGCGATGCGGCTTTTCGAACCGGGAACCGATGGATAAAATATTTCTGCTCGTCTTAATTACAACGGCAATTATCATAAATTGCGGAACATTTTCTTCTGCAGATCAATCAGCGCAAACAAAAGAAACTGATTTGCGAACTTTTTTGGCCGGAGGTGCGCCAGGAAGCGTGGTCATTGCCGATTTCAACAACGACGGCAAATCCGACATTGCGGTCGCCGATGAGCAAGGCGCGGATGTAACGATTCTGCTTGGCGATGGTAAAGGAAATTTCACACAAGCAAAAGGCTCACCATTTCCTGCCGGACCGAATCCGAACGATATTGCCATCGGAGATTTCAATCGGGACGACAAACTGGATTTGGCCTTCGCCAATCACGAAGAAAAATATCTCAGCGTTTTACTCGGTGACGGAAAAGGCGGATTCGTGTCCGCGCCAAAGTCACCATTTAGCGTCGAAGTCAAACCGCACACTCACGGCGTGGCAGCCGGAGATTTTAATAGCGACGGAAATTCAGATCTCGTAACCGACAGTTGGGGAACCGATCAGGTTGAAGTTTTGTTCGGCGACGGCAAAGGTAATTTCAAAACGCCGGGTACATTCGTTTCGGTTGGCAAGCATCCTTATCAGAGAGTTCGCTCCATGGACGTAAACGGCGATGGAAAGGCAGACATTATTACGACCAATCTTGAAGGAGATAATGTCACCGTCTTGCTCGCCGACGGCAAAGGCGGCTTTGATCCGGCCGTGGGTTCGCCGTTTCCGTGTGGCGATTCTCCGTTCAACCTGGCTGTTGGCGACGTTAACGCTGATGGCAAGCCCGACCTCGCCATTGTTAATTCTCCGGGCAGCACTTCGGACAGGCGCGGTAAAGAAGGATTAACCGTTTTGCTTGGAGACGGCGCAGGCGGATTCAAAACAATGGCTGGTTCACCGTTTGCAACGGGAAGAATTCCCAATTTAGCAGCAATCGGTGATGTAAACGGTGATGGAGTAAATGATATTGCGGTATCCAGCCCGGACAGTAATAATATCACGCTGTTTCTGATGAGCAGTAAAAGTGCTGTCGCGTCGAGTTCAGCGATAACAGTCCGGGGGAAGCCAAAAGGTATAGCAATTCATGACCTGAATGCTGACGGCAAAGCAGACATGGTAATAAGTAACAACGGCGACAACACCGTAACCGTAATATTAAGCAAATAATTGAAGAATTTCCTTATTAACATTTAACAGATCATCGGACGTGATCGAGCCTTAGGCCGTGGTCAGACATACAGAAGCATGAACATAAAACCAATGTGCATTATCGTCACGGGTCGGCAGGGATCCGGGAAGAGCACTTTTGCCGCAAAGCTGGCGAGAGGTTTGTGGATGCCGTTGGTAGGCCGCGATGAGATCAAAGAGGGATACGTCAACACCTTCGGCATTAAACATGACGAACTCCCGCCCAATACCAATGGTCTTGTAACTGATTTATTCTTTGAAATAGTGGATCAATATCTCGCTGGAAATATCTCTGTTGTTATCGAGGCGGCGTTTCAGCATCAGGTTTGGGAGCCAAGGATGCCGAAGATCCTTGAATTGGCCGACGTCTGGATCGTTTTGTGCACGGTCGAGACACAAGTGGCCGCACGACGTTCGCTCCAACGAGGCTTGGATAATCCGGATCGGGAGTTTTATCATGGCGACAACCGTGTCGTTCACTACAAAAAAACAGGCGAGATCCTGACTCCTGCCGACTATACACCGCCGAGATTCAATGTACCGACGATAGAAGTCTCGACAGATGGGGAGTATGTCCCCTCGATTGACGAAATAGTGAAGCAAATCCAATTATCGAATACGCAACACGATAAGGGTTCGGACGCCCGATTCCCAAAAGATGGCGCAAATGGCACAAGGCACGTTCCGAATTTAATTGACTGATCGAAGAGCCTCAAGCGACAGTAAACAGGCTGTCAAGATTTACGATTCGGCAAGCGGAAAGCTCCTGCAAACATTAGTCTGGCCCCGCCTTTTAACCAACGAAAAGTAAAGGTTCTTGGAATTCCTATAGGAAAGATCCGTGATTATGGAAAAGATTTAGTCGACAAGGCTGAATGGACAGCCGACGGGAAAATGATTGCGATCCTCGACGCAAACAGAGAGTCGGTCGCTCTTTGGGAACTGACCCTATAAAAATCCTGCAAGAAAAATATTCGCGCTCCGTTCAATCAGACAACAGCGTTTGCTGAATATGATCCGAACGGAGTTTTTATGTCTAATTTTGATGATCCGCTAAAAAATATCCGCATCGCCAGCCCGTGTTCGGCAAACTGGGACGAGATGTACGGCAACGAACGCAAACGGTTTTGCGGCGATTGCAAGCTCAATGTCTATAACCTGTCCGGCATGAGCCGCAAGGAAGCCGAAGACCTCATCCGCAACTCCGAAGGCCGCCTGTGCGTCAGATTTTACCGCAGACCCGACGGCAGCATTCTAACTCAGGATTGCCCAGTCGGTTGGGCAAAGATCAAACAACGTGTCAATGCTGCCGCGACTGCTGTTTTCTCGCTGCTGATCGGTTTGTTCGGCGGCTTGTTTTTTGTCTCTGCCTTTTCAAGCCGGGAGCATACTCAGACCGTTGGTGAGATAGTCGTCCCTACCGCAACGCCAATACCGACCCCGGAATATGAGCATTTGATGGGTGCGGTTGCATACCCGACCCCTGTTCCGAAACAAACGCCACAAGTTTCGATGGGTCTGCCTGAAATCAAGGGGAAACCAGCAACCTATCGCAAATAAACGAGGCGGTCAAAGACCGCCTCTAAACTCTTTAACCCTTCACTTTCCTCATCTAGTTCTTAACGTAGTACCCTTGACGCGCGCGGATCTTGCGACCCGTCGGATTTTGCAAGTTCACATCAAGCTTGACGTACCGGTTCAGCGGAAAGTTAGCTTCTGAATAATATTGCACGAGGTATTGGGCACGAAGCTCGTTAGCGAGCTGACTGAATATTTGTTCAAGCAGCGCCGAGTTTCGTTTCATATTTGAAGAATTGGCAAGCGTATCTTTTGTATCGATCGGAAGAAACTTGGGAAGAAATGCCGAGCCGCCGGTGTCGTCCGCGAATTTCTGCATATTTTCCTGGCCGAACTGGCTGATCTTGTTAAGCTGAAGCGAGCTGCCGCCGGGATTTATCGAATAGAACACGGAATCCGCGTTCTGCAACGCATGCAATACGCGAATGCGCTCCCGAACGCTCGCCTCGTTGCGGCTGTTGACTGTATATTGCAGACGTGTTTTTTCGTCCATTGTATCTAATTTGTCACCGAGCCGCTTATATCCGTTCTGTATGGCCTGGGCTATACGCGTGCTGTTTGTGTCCTCGCCGTCCGAGATAACGACAACGACGCGACGCGTTCCGCTCGGCGCGTTCTTACGCAGATATTCGGCCGCTTCACCCACCGAATCGTAGAATGCCGTAAATTCCTTTGTCGGTTGAATGGCCTTTATGGCGGCGATCGATTTTTCGGCTGTATCTCTTGGCTGCACCAAAACGGGATTGGCTCCGACCGTATAGATCGTCGCCCGGTCATCAGGACGCATCACCTCGCTCAGGAATTTTGCCGCCGTGTCCTGCTCGAACTTGAACATCGCGTCGGTACTCGCCGAGACGTCAAAAAGCAGGACGATCTCAAGCGGGACCTTTGCCGCATCACCTACATGGTCGATGGTCTGCTCCTTTCCCTCTTCCGCGATCCTGAAATCCTTTGCCGTAAGTCCTTGAACCGGCTGCCCTGCCGCATCGGTCACGGAAACAGGCACGACCACAAGCCGCGAATCGACCTTCAAAACCTCTGTGTCCTCCTGGATCTTCGGAGTTGCCGTCGGCGCCGGCGTCTGCGCGCTGAGTGAAAATGTAAGGGCGAAGAGCAGCGAAAAAACGGCTGCGATTTTATTAATGTTGATCGATTGCATAATTGACTCGCTTGGCGCTTCGGCTGGTGTGGGCGAAACGACATATAGACTTAGAGGGCAGAAAAGTGAAAAGGGTTTGCACCGTTTTCACCTTGCCTGCCCCCGTTTTCTTAAACCACGAATTACTGTTGATCGGTGGTTTCCGGCTGTTGGCGGACCTCGACATTCTGGTTAATGCCTCGGTTGACCAAAAGCTTCACTTCAACACGGCGGTTCTGTTCGCGTCCCTCGCGGGTCGAGTTGTCAGCAACTGCCTGTAATTCACCAAAACCATACGATTGGCCGATCCGGCGAAGCGGAACGTTGTGCGTTTCGACCAAGTAGTCAATAACTGCCTGTGCACGTCGCTGGCTGAGTGCTTTGTTCATTTTCGTGCCGCCATCGCTCGATGCAAATCCGGTCACCTCGATCGAGTAGCCCTTCAAACCCTGTGAAGCAGTTGCGACTTCGTCAAGCGAAGCTTTTGCTTCCGGTGAAAGAACAGCACTGCCTACACGGAAGTTCACAGTAGCGGTCGATTGAACGACATAGTCGTCCATGGCCGAGATCCTCTGGTTGGTTGCGTTAACACCTGCAACTGCGGCGTCAGCTGTGTCCTGAGCAGCTTTTGCACCGCCGCGTGCGGCATTCGAGATAGCCATCAACTCATCGATCTGTCCTGAAACGCGTTGTGCATTTTCCTCAGCAGCGGTCAATCGGGCTTCGGCCGGTGCCACGCGGCTTTCAATCGACTGAGCCGTGCGGAAATCATCTTTGTCAAAACGAACCTTGGTCGCAGCCAGGTTGCCCGATCCGTCGCCACGGCCTTCTGCCGTCAGGTAAAGTCCGCGAACGATCTGGCTCGAAGCGATACGATCGCCGCCGCCAAAAAATCCGCCTTTTGTTTTAACGCTCGCTTCTGGAGCAATAACGACGCGTGTGTCATTTCCCGTTGTGTCACGAACAATGAATGTCTGATCATTGTCCTTTGCCACCACAACACCTTCGATCTTGTATTTTTGTCCGCTTGCCAGGCTGCGAACCTGGGCCGTGCCCGTATCGGTTGCCGGCGTCTGCGCAAAAGCGACTACCGCACTAAACAAAACGGCCAAAAACAGAACTGAAATTTTCTTTAACATAATCAATTTCCCTCACAAAATAAAATCTTTAATTAGTGAATTCAACGCAATGGAAGTTTATCTGAAGAAGGCGTTGTTCGGATTGCGTGGTCGAATTTACAAAACCGTATGAATTTCCCCTCGTTCTTCATTCAAATTTTTAACCTTAGCCGAGCGCCTTGCCACCTCGCTAACAAATGCGGTGCAATTCTTGCGGCGATACTAAGACAAGTTTCGTGCCACAATCTCAAATTATGCAACGAATCAGCCAATATGCCCTTAAACGCTATAAAACAAGCGTCCGGAGCCACATTTGTATCTTTTCTGAGGTAATTTGCCGTCGTCTCTTTTGAGTACAGAGGTCAGGCGTTGTACGAAAATCGTTCACCAATAGTGTTCTAATGTATTCTGCCCGACATACAACGCGATAAGAATACACAAATCCTATCGATTTGCCAAGCATTTTTTTACGGTAGTTGAATGCACTAAGTGGCTTGTTTCTCAATAGCTAAACTGCGCTGTTTCGAGAAATTCCTTTAAGTATGACAGGAATCTCTCCGCATCAGCCCCATCGACGATGCGATGATCGAAAGTCAATGCAAAGTAAGCCATTTGTCGAATCGCGATATAATCGTCTCCTTCGGGCGAAGTAAATACCTTTGGACGTTTTTCGATCGTTCCGACACAAAGGATCGCGACTTGAGGTTGGTTAATGATCGGCGTCCCGAACAGCCCGCCGAAAACGCCGGGATTTGTGATCGTGAACGTACCGCCGGTGACCTCGTCCGGATTGAGCTTTTTGGTTCTTGCGCGGTCGGCAAGATCATTGGCGGTGAGCGCAAGGCCGGAAAGCGAGAGCGTGTCCGCTTTCTTTATAACCGGGACGATCAGGCCCCAGTCGAGAGCGACCGCCATTCCGAGGTTAATATCCCCTTTGTAAACGATGTTCTCGCCGTCGACCTGCGCGTTGACGATCGGGAATTTGCGAATAGCATTGTTAACCGCCTGAAATATGAACGGCATATATGTCAGCTTGGTGCCGTAACGCGACTGAAACTCCGCCTGATTTTTTTCGCGGAATTTCGCGACGTTTGACATGTCGATCTCGTAGACACTTGTGACGTGGGCCGAAGTCTGTTTCGAGAATGTCATGTGCTCGGCGATCTTTTTGCGCATGATAGACATTTTCTCAACACGATCGCCGGCCGAGGCGGCAACTTGCGGAGCCGCAAACGTTGATGGCTGAACCGGAGCCGATACTGGTGCCGATACCCCGCCTTTTTTCAATAGATCTTGCGGACGAAGCGCAGCTCCCGAGTCGATAAAGGACATAATGTCCTTTTTCGTCACGCGGCCACTCATTCCCGAACCGTGGATCCGCGAGATATCAACGCCGTGTTCTTTTGCAATATTACGGACGAGCGGACTCGATTTTGTTTTGCGAAGTTCCTCAACGGACTGGTCGCCCGTTTTTGCCTGGCCGTTCGCCGGTACTGGTACAGGAACCGCTTGAGGTATCGGCTGAACGGTTTCGCTTTGACTCGGAATTGGTGCCTCAACACTCGGCGAAGCAACTTCAGCACTCGGAACCCTGGGGCTCGGGACTGCCGCCGTCCCTTCGGCACCTACCGTGGCTAACACCGAGCCGACCTCAACCGTTTCGCCTTCCTTCACATTTATGGCGAGCAGCGTACCGGCGGCTGGCGAGGGCACTTCAGCGTCCACCTTATCCGTTGAAATTTCAAGAAGCGGCTCGTCCTTTTCTATTCTTTCGCCGACGGCTTTGAGCCATTTTGAGACGGTACCTTCTGTGATCGACTCGCCCATTTGCGGCATTACGACCTCGGTTGCGGAAGCGGATGCCGGCGTACTTGCCGGGGCAGCCGCCGCACCGCCGGCCGCGGCGGTCAAGATCGCAGGCTGAGGCGGCTCAGGGGCGGCTTGAGCGGCGGCGGCAGGCGCAGCGGCAGGTGTCTCAACTTGACTTGGGACCTCGGTCACGGGACCTGGGGCAGCGTTTTCTCCCTCAGCACCGATCACTGCCAAAACTGTTCCAACCTCGACAGTATCACCTTCGTTATGGCGTATTTCGAGCAAAGTGCCTGCTCCGGGGCTAGGAACCTCGGCATCGACCTTATCGGTCGAGATCTCGAGGATCGCTTCGTCTTTTTCGATCTTGTCACCGACCCTTTTCAG
>Ga0207657_10008120_pt1 | contig 10704 bp, 6 predicted proteins | sample KBSC33metaG_FD_184316 | JGI IMG/M metagenome (GOLD analysis project Ga0207657, IMG submission 184316) | Corn rhizosphere microbial communities from Kellogg Biological Station, Michigan, USA - KBS C3-3 metaG (SPAdes) (version 2) | ecosystem: Host-associated > Plants > Roots > Rhizosphere > Soil ... | reverse complement strand
AGAATTCCCGGGAGGCAGAAGCTGCGCGGAGCGGAAGTTGACTCGCTCGGCGATCACCGAATCGCGATGGCGTTCGCGGTAGCTGCGCTGCGGGCGGAAGGGGAGACGCGGATTCGCGGGGCGGAAGCGGCGGTCATTTCCTATCCTGGATTCTTCGACGCACTGGAGAGCGTAGCGCAACGCTGAAATCAACCAGGGAGCCCAGTTACCCGCCTTCACTGAAGATTGTCCGTGAATGAACCGGAGCGGCGGCGATTGCGGCACGCGCCGCCAGCGCCGCCCTCGGGATGAACGTCAACCAGACTAGTTCGCGTGTTCCAGCTGGCCGTGAAACTTAATCAGGCCATTGCTGTCGTTGACACTGGCAACGTCCTGGTTGGTATAGACCCTTTTCGCTTTCCCCCGAGAAATCGTACTCGCCAGTTGGGCGACGCCGTAGCTGCTCTGAAACATGGCGGCCCCGAGTTCAATTCCGCGACCAGCGACTCCAGCGGTGATTGGCGCAGCCGAGGCTGACGGTTCGTCCACTGGCGCGGTAAACCGCGCTCCCGGCTCATACCAAACCGGCTGGTTGACGTACACGGGAGAGCCGGCCGCACTCAGTGTGCCCGTGCTTGCGCCGACGGTAAGATGCGGTGTGTGCAGAGTCAGAGTCGGCGTCGCCAGGGCTTCAGGGGAAGCCGAAGGTGTGGCGAGGCGCGGGGCGAATGGCTGAGCGTACGCTCCTGGAAGGACCTGATCGTTCTGAGCTGCAGCGAAGCCGCAGCCGCAGATTACGACTAAGAGACCGACTAGCTGACGCATAGTGTTCTCCTCCATCAAACAATACCTCAGATTCCGTGCTGGGCGGGCAAGATGCCCGCCCGACAGCCGGCGGGACGCCGGCGCTACCTAATTTCCTACGTATCTGGCGTACAGGCTGCGGGCCACGGCCGTGTCCGTTGTGCCCTTGATGATGGCCCGTCCGTCGGGGAAGAGCGTCATCTCATAGGGCTGGGGCCAGAACTTCAGGACGAAATCGTTATGCCGCACCGGGCCGTGGGGCTGGAGCCGGGCGCTTACTTCCAGGAAATCAACCGGCCGGTGGCGCTCGTGGATCTGCACCGAGTTTCGTCCGCACAGCGTAATGTGAGGGCGGCCTTCGCCGGCCAGATGAACAAAGTCATGCTCGCCGCAGACATGGCATCCCGGGCGGGGGCTTGCGGCATTGACTTCGGCGCGCTGGTTGCGCCACACGTCGAACGATAGCAACGTACGCCGCACTTGCGCATCGGCTCCTACCAGCAACTTGATGGCTTCGGTCGCGGCGATGGACGCAGCCAGGCTCACGGCTGAGTTGAGGATTCCGGCGGTCTCACAAGTCTCGAACGCTCCCCGCGGCTGATCGGGGAAAAGACAGGCCAGGCAGGCGGTCTTCCCCGGCAGCACGTTCATGGTGATGCCATAGCTGCCGACCGCAGCAGTATAGATCCAGGGGAGGGAAGTCTTCACCGCAAAGTCATTGATGAGGTAGCGGGTCTCGAAGTTGTCGGTGCCGTCAAGGACTAACTGCATGCCCCCGAGCAGGGCCTCAATGTTGGCGGGCACGAGGTCACTGACCTGCGGTTCAATCACAATCTGGGAGTTAAAGGCGGAAATCTGGCGCGCCGCCGCGATCGCCTTGGGCAGCGCATCGGAGGCATCGGCTTCATCGAACAGGGACTGGCGCTGCAAGTTGCTGGGCTCGACGTAGTCGCGGTCGATGATGCGGATGCCGCCCACGCCGGCGCGGGCCAGCAGGGAAGCCAGAGCGGAACCGGTGGCGCCGCATCCCACCAGGGCTAGGCGCGCAGCGGCCAGCCGGCTTTGTCCCTCCCGCCCGATTCCGGGAAAGAGCACTTGCCGCGAGTATCTTTCCTCCAGTTCCAAAGAGGTCACCAGTTCCCAGCCTGCAAACCTTTATTATAGTTGCCGCGCGGTATCCCGAGCCAAATGCAACACTGTCTGATCGCCATTCATCGAACCAACATCGCCTGCACTTGCGAGGAGCCGGTTTGCGTCTAGAGGGAGCGATGGGGAGGACTCTGACAGGGCTGGCGCTCGTGGTCTCCCTCTGCCTGAGCGCGGCGGCACAATCGTCTTTCCCGCAAGGACTCTCCCCGGCGCCGTCCGCGCAGCCGTCCCCGGGCCAGGAAGGGGCCCCGCCCGTGCCGATGATGGGAGGGATGGCCTCCTATGAGGGGCTTATCGTTCAGAAGATTGACTTTGCCGACCTGCCCTCAGCCAATACCACGGGTCTGCTCGATCTGATTCCGCAACAGTCTGGTGCCCCTTTGGAACGCGAGAAGGTGCGGCAAAGCATTCAGGCCCTGCACGCCACCGGGCGTTTTGCCGATATTCAAGCCGAAGCGGAGCGCACGCCGGAGGGCCAAGTCGGGTTGACTTTTCGTATGAGGCCCAACTTTTTTGTGGGCCAGCTCTTTGTGGAAGGGGCCCCCAATCCTCCGGCGGCCAATCAGATCGTGAATGCGTCCAAGCTCCAGCTGGGAGAATTATTCACCCGGGAAAAACTGGAGCGCGGGCTGAACGGCATCAAACAACTGATGGAGCAGAACGGATACTATCGCTCGTCGGTGACGGACGAGGAGCAGCCGAAAGTCGAGACCCAGCAGATGAATGTCCTGTTCCGGCTCGTCCCCGGGGACCACGCCCGCGTCGGCCACATCACGGTGAACGGTCCGGCGGGATTTTCCGTGGGACAGATTCAGGACATTGCCAAGATGCACACCGGGGACTATGTGACCGTGCAACGGGTCAGCCGCGCCCTGGATCGGCTGCGCAAAAGGTATCAAAAGCAGAATCGTCTCTTGTCCCAGGTGGCGATCGCAGGCCGGGTCTATCTTCCGGCAAGCAATACGGTGGACTACACCTTTGACATCGACCCTGGACCGAAGGTTGAAATCGTGGTCGAAGGACTCAAGATCAGCCGTGGCCAGATCAAGAAGAATGTCCCGGTGTACGAAGAAAATGCCCTTGACGATGACTTGCTGAACGAGGGCCGGCGCAACCTGCTCAACTACGTGCAGGGGTTGGGCTACTTCGATGCCAAGGTGACGGTGAAGAAAAACCCGGTTTCGACCGGGGAGATGCGGGTGACCTATAACATCGACGCCGGCCAGCGGCACAAGCTGGTGAGGCTGGCGATCACGGGAAACCACATCTTCAGCGAAGACCTGCTGCGGGCCCGCATGCAGATTCAGCCGGCGGGGCGCTTTCTGGCGCATGGGCGCTACAGCCAGTCGCTTCTGAACGCGGATGTGCGCAACCTCATCGCTAATCCGTATCGCGCCAATGGGTTTCTGGATGCCACGATTACCCCCAAGGTGGAAGACAACTATCAAGGCAGGGAGAACGATCTGGGAATCACGCTGCAGATAGACGAAGGTCCTCAGACCCGGGTGGGGACCCTACAGATTGTGGGCAATGAAACCGCCCTGACCAGTCCACTCCCCGATCTCAATATTTCTCCCGGACAGGGGTTTTCCTATTCCAAGATCAACGAGGACCGCGAAATCATTCTCAATTACTATTTCAACAACGGATTTCCCAATGCCACCTTCGAGGCCTCGGCCAAGCGTTCGCCCACCGACCCTCATTCCCGGGATGTCACTTACACCGTTCACCCCGGGGAACAGGTCATCGTGGACCATGTGTTCACGGCTGGACTGGATCACACCCGCCCGTTTGTGGTGCAGCGCGAAATCCAGATCAAGCCGGGAGATCCGCTGAGCCAAGTCGATATGCTGAATACCCAGAAGCGGCTTTACGACCTGGGCATCTTCAGCCAGGTGGATACCGCGGTGCAGAACCCGGAGAGCAGCGAGCGGAAAAAGAACGTGCTGGTGAACGTGCAGGAAGCCAGACGCTATACCTTTAATTACGGGCTGGGAGTGGAATTCCAGACGGGACAGCCGAGTTCGAGCGGTACGCAACCGCTGGGAGAGACGGGATTCAGCCCGCGCGTCTCATTCGGCGTGACCCGGCTCAACTTTCGCGGCCGCAACCATACCGTGAACCTGAAGGCCAATGTCGGCGGCCTGCAGCAGCGGGGCCTGATGAGCTACGACGCTCCGCGCCTGTTCAACAATCCCAACTGGCGGCTCACATTTACCGCTTTCTACGACAACACGGTGGACGTGACCACGTTTACTTCCCAGCGTCTGGAGGGATCGGTGCAGGCGGAACAGATCATCAACAAGGCCAGCATCATGACCTATCGTCTTACCTACCGTCGGGTGCGGGCGAACGACATTAGTAATACTGTCAGTCCTGACCAGATTCCTCTGCTGTCCCTGCCCACCCGGGTTGCCATTCCCAACTTTACCTATATTCGCAACCTGCGCGACAACGATCTGGAAACCACCAAGGGAAACTACACCACGGTGGACGGGGGCGTGGCCGATAGTCATTTTGGTTCGGAGACTGACTTCGGCAGGTTGCTGATCCAGAATTCCAGCTACTATTCCATCGGGAGAAAAAGGAACTCGGACCAGAAATTTGTTCTGGCCCGCTCCACCCGCATTGGAATTGAAATCCCTTATGGAAATACACTCATGCCCCAACCCGGAGAAGACTGCCCGGCGCCACAAATTTGTTTGCCGCTGGCCGAGCGTTTTTTCGCGGGTGGCGGAAACTCGCACCGCGGCTTCGGATTGAATCAGGCGGGGCCCCGCGATCCCAATACCGGATTTCCGCTGGGGGGCACTGCCCTGTTTGTGAACAACATTGAGCTGCGCATGCCTCCCCCGACTCTGCCTTTCTTTCAGGACAACATCAGCTTCGCGATTTTCCACGACGCCGGGAACGTATTCACCAATGGACATGACCTGTTCCACAACCTGCTGCGCTGGAGTCAAAAGAATCCGGAATTATGCATGAATCTGACTACCTCAAAGCAGTGCGACTACAGTTATATTTCGCACGCCATCGGGGTGGGAGTGCGTTACAAGACGCCGGTGGGGCCGGTGCGCTTCGATTTCGGATACAATCTAAACCCGCCAGCGTTCCCGCGTTGCAATAAGGTGCTCGCCCAGGGAGAGTCCTGCCCGGCGAGTGAATTCGCTCCGCAGCATGTGGGCCGTTTCAACGTATATTTCAGCATCGGACAGACTTTCTGATGGCGAAAAGGATCTCCATCCTGATCTGCATGGGAGTGCTTCTCGGGCTCACTTGCCGGGCCGGCGCGGCCGAAGTGATCGACCGCATTGTGGCCACCGTGAACGGGCACGTCATCCTGCTGAGCGACTGGGAAGATTCGCTGCGCTACGAAGCCTTCAGCGCGGGACGTCCCCTGGCCGGCACAACCGCAGAGAATCGCAAGGCCGCGCTCGATCGCCTGATTGATCAGGAGTTGCTGCGCGAACAACAGCCCGCTGCGGACGCCCCGCACGCCTCTCCGGAAGAAGTCGCCCAGCGTGTCGCGGAGATTCGCAAGCAGTACCCCGAGGCGGAAACCGAGCTGGCCTGGAGAGCGCTGCTCGACAAATACCGGCTCAGCGAAGACACCCTGAAGAGCCATGTGGCGCTGGAACTTGATTTGATGCGTCTGGTGGACGCGCGCCTGCGGCCATCGGTCACGGTAGATTCCAAAAGTATAGAGAGCTACTACAACCAGGAGCTCCTGCCCCAGCTTCGTCAATCCGGGGGGCAGAGCGTTCCCCTGGCCCAAGTCACGGGGAAAATCAAGGAACTTCTCACCCAGAAGAAAATCAGCCAGCTGCTGACCGCCTGGCTGCACAACCTGCGGGCTGGAAGCCAAATCCGCGCCGAGGCGTTTGCGCCCGCCTCCGGAGGCCGCAGCCAATGAGCGAAACCGGCGCCAAGCCGGCACGGAGCAGAATCTGGAAGTATCTGCTCTGGCTCATGCTGGCAGGCGCGCTGGTGCTGCTGGCCGTGGGTTGGTACAGCACTACGGAGTCCTTCCGGGCGCTGGTGCGGCAGCGTTTGATCGCTACCCTGGAGCACAGCACCGGCGGCCGAGTTGAGCTGGGCAGCATCCACGTTGTCCCCTTCCATTTCCAGGTGGAGGTCCGCGAACTGACCATCCATGGCCGGGAAGGGCCGCGAGAGATTCCGTATGCCCACGTCAACAGCCTGATGGCGCAAGTCAAACCCTGGTCCCTCCTGCGTAGTGAGTTGGGGCTCAACTACGTCGTGCTCGATCATCCCGTCGTGCACATTATTCTTTACTCCGACGGCACCACCAACCAGCCGGAGCCGAAGGTGAAGGCGACGTCGCCTAAGCAGACAATGGAGCAGCTTTTTGCGCTGTCCATCAGCCGCTTTGAAGTACGCCGTGGCGAATTGATCTGGGGAAACCAGAGAATGCCGCTGGATTTTGCCCTGCGCGATGTGTCGGCCGATATGAGTTATTCGCTGTTTCGCGGCGTCTATGAAGGAAACGTTCTGCTGGGGAAGGCGGACAGTGCGTTCGGTGGATATCGTCCCTTTGCCTGGACCGCGGAAGCCCACTTCACCCTGGGCAGGAGCCGGATACAACTGCGATCGCTGAAAGCGACCTCGGGGCGCTCGCGCCTCCAGGCCACCGGCCAGGTGGAGAATTTCAGGCAGCCTAAAGTCGTTGCGGACTACGACCTCAGCCTCGACCTGGCGGAGGCGGCCGCGATCATCAGGCATCCCGAGGTGCGGCGTGGCATCTTGCAATTGAAGGGGCACGGCTCCTGGTCGGCGGATGATTTTTCATCCATCGGCAAGGCCCTGTTGTCGAATCTCGATTGGCGGGACGCTCCGATCGGGGTGCACAACGCCAGCGTGAGCGCGCAATATGCCCTGGATCCGAGGCGGCTGGCACTCTCCCAGATACAGGGTCACGTATTGGGTGGAAGCGTTACGGGCGATGCTGATGTAGCGCAATGGCTCAGCTCCCAACCCGCGGGCCTCAATGCCAGAGAAAAGCAGACCAACCGGCAGAGCGGGAGCGCCCGGCTTCGCTTTAAGGACTTGTCCGCGGCGGAAATTGCGGCCGCGCTGGCCACGGCCTCACGTCCTTTTCAGCGGATCAAACCCGCCGGCCTAGTCAGCGGGAAGGTGGACGCCAATTGGAAGGACAGCATCCGCCACACAGAAGCCCAATTCATCGCCGATGTGCTGCCGCCGCCGGCGTCAACGAAAGCGCAATTTCCGCTCACCGGGCACGCCCAGGGCACCTACCGTTTCGGACCCGGCGAGCTGGAACTTGCGGAATTGACCGCCGCCACCCGCGCCACCCAGGTGCATGCTTCCGGCACGCTCTCCTCCAGCGCAGCGCTCAAACTCGTGGTCACGACCACGAACCTGGGCGAATGGCAGCCGGTTTTCAGCGCCGCGGGATACGCGGGAGAAATCCCGGTTAAGCTCAAAGGGCACGCCTCGTTCAACGGTACAGCCACGGGAAAGCTCAGCCAGATCGCCATCGCGGGCAACGTACAGTCGCAGGACTTCGAGACCACAATTCCAGCCACCGCTTACACCCCCGAGAAAACGATCAACTGGAACGCCCTGCAGGCCGACATTCAGCTGTCACCCTCTGTGTTTGCCGTGCGCAACGGCACGCTGAGTCGCGACCCCGATTCGCTCAAATTCGATTTCCGCGCTCAACTTTCCAACCGGCAGTTCACCGATAGCAGTCCCTTGCAGGCGCACCTGGATACGCAGAATGCGGATTTGAGCGGCATCCTTGCCCTGGCGGGTTACTCCTATCCGTTGACGGGGATCGTGGACCTTCACATGCAGCTGTCCGGCACGCGCTCTGTTCCGCAAGGGGAAGGCAGCATGCAGCTGCGCGACGGAAGTATTTATGGCGAACCGGTCCAGCGCCTGACTTCGAACTTGAACTTCAAAGGAGAGGAAGTCGAGCTCAAAAATATTCAGATGGCCTACCGCGAGTCCAACGTCGCCGGCGGGGCCACCTACAATCTATCGAGTCATGCCTATCGCTTCAATCTGAACGGGAACAACTTTGACCTAGCGCGTGTCACCACGCTGCAGAGCGCGCGCATCGCAGTGGCCGGCCGCGCCGACTTCACTGCCGAAGGATCCGGCACTCTGGAAGCTCCCCGGCTCAACGCGGCCATTCATCTCCATGATCTTACGTTCGACCAGGAACGCGCCGGTGACTTCACCATCAATGCAGTGTCGCAGGGGCCGGAACTGCGGATCACGGGACAATCCCAGTTCGAACAGGCAGACCTCAAGATCGATGGCAACGTGCATCTGCGCGAAGACTGGCCCGCGGACGTGTATTTCCGCTTCCACCAGCTGGAGCTGGACGCGATCTTCAAAACCTACCTGCGCGGGGCGGTGAACGGACATTCGCGGGCGGACGGTGAAGTGCACATGGTGGGTCCGTTGCGGCGGCCCCGCGAATTGCAATTCACCGCCAATGTGGACAACCTCGACGCCGATGTCGAAGACGTAAAAATCAAGAACCAGGGCCCCATCCGTTTTTCGATGGCCGAGCAGACCCTGCAGATTGACCAGTTCCATCTGGTGGGAGAGGACACCGATATTTCTGCGACCGGCAAGGTGCGCCTGAGCGGAGACCGCGAACTTGACTTGCGCGCGCAGGGCCGGGTGAATCTGAAGCTGATCGAAAGTCTCAATCCCGACTTCACTTCTTCGGGCGCGGTTTCGGTTGACTTGTCGGTGGGAGGCACGGTGGCCAAACCCCTTACCCAAGGCCAGCTTAAAGTTGACCACGGGGCCATCGCCTATATCGATCTGCCCAGCGCGCTGAGCGACATCAACGGCTCGCTGATCTTTAATCAGGACCGGCTGCAGGTGCAGAGTCTCACCGCCCACACCGGCGGAGGCCTGGTCACCTTTGGCGGCTACGCCACCGCCTACAACGGCAAATTGAACTTCGACCTGACGGTGCGCGGCGAGGATGTGCGCCTGCGCTATCCCCCCGGGGTCAGCGCCACCGCCAATGCCGACTTACATTTTGTGGGAACTTCGTCCGCTTCGACACTAAACGGCGAGATCATTGTCACGAAGCTGGCCATGACCCCCGGCTTCGACTTCGGGGCGTACCTGGAACGTTCGCAGGGTTCAGCGCTGCCGCCGACCAACCGGCTGCTGAATCGTATTCGCCTGGATGTTCATATCGCCACCACTCCGGAACTGCAGATGCAGACCGCCAGCTTGCGGCTTTCCGGCGACGCCGACCTGCATCTCAGGGGGACGGCCGGCAAACCCGTCATACTGGGGCGCGCCGACATCATCGAAGGCGAAGTGCAGTTTAACGGAACCAAATATCGCCTGGAACGCGGCGACATCACCTTTATCAACCCGGTGACCACGACGCCAGTGCTGGATCTGCAGGCATCCACCCGGGTGCGCGACTATGACATTACGCTGAACCTGAACGGCCAGATCGACCGGCCCAATGTCACTTACCGATCGGAGCCGCCATTGCCCACTTCCGACATCATCGGGCTGCTGGCGTTCGGGCAGACCTCGGAGGAATCGGCGCAGCTGAACCAGTCCCAGTCGGCCTTCAACTCGGAAACCTCCAGCGCGATCCTGAGCGCGGCCCTGAACGCGACGGTCAGCAACCGGGTGCAGAAACTGTTTGGCGTCAGTCGCATCAAGATCGATCCCCAGGGCCTGAATACGGAAACCTCGTCCACGCAGACGGGTCCAGCGGTCACCATCGAGCAGCAAGTGAAAAACAACCTTACCCTTACCTATACCACCAACGTAGCCCAGGCCTCGCAGCAGATTATCCAGGCGGAGTACAACATCACCCGCAACGTTTCCATCGTGGGAGTGCGAGACCAGAATGGCGTGGTCAGCATCGACGTGCGGATACGGCAGCGCAAGAAGTAGTGCCTGATACGCGAGCCTTGCCGGTGTGGCCGCGGGCGACTCGCCGGCGCTCTTTGCTTACCCCCGCGGGCGAGTCGCCCGCGACCACATATACCAGGCCACCACAGGTCAGGCTCCCAAAACGGCAATAGGGCACAAGGAGTATTCTGGGGCCGCGTTGGTTGCCGAACTCCAGCCCGATCGCTTCGCGGTCGAACGCCAGCACATGGTGGAGACCCAGGTGCGAGCTCGCGGCATCAGCGACCAGCGCCTGCTCAATGCCATGGCCACTGTCCCGCGTCACGAGTTTGTGGAGCCGCGCTACCGCGACCAGGCCTACGAGGATCATCCTCTTCCCATCGCTGCGGGTCAGACGATTTCGCAACCGTACATCGTGGCCCTCATGCTGGACCTTCTCCAGCTGGAACCCTCGTCGAAAGTACTGGAGATCGGAACCGGTTCCGGATATCAGACCGCCTTGCTGACTCAGCTTGCCAAGCACGTTTACTCTGTGGAACGTCATGCCGAGCTGGCACGGCAGGCGTCGGACAATCTGTCCCGCCTGGGTTTGACCAACGTCACCGTGGTGACCGGGGACGGAAGCAAGGGCTTGCCGGAACATGCTCCCTTCGATGCCATCATTGTTTCGGCGGCTGCGGCACAGATTCCGCCGGCGCTGTTTGACCAGCTACGCGAGGGTGGACGCATGATCATCCCTGTGGGGCCGCCGGAGGCGCAGGAGTTGCAGTTGGTCCGCAAGCAGGGTGGGAAGGCGTTGGTTGTTATGCGGGAAGGCTGCCGGTTTGTGCCGCTCATCAGCGGCGGGGATTCGGCTTGAGCTGCGAGATCCAAAGCAAC
>Ga0207657_10008115_pt1 | contig 10707 bp, 7 predicted proteins | sample KBSC33metaG_FD_184316 | JGI IMG/M metagenome (GOLD analysis project Ga0207657, IMG submission 184316) | Corn rhizosphere microbial communities from Kellogg Biological Station, Michigan, USA - KBS C3-3 metaG (SPAdes) (version 2) | ecosystem: Host-associated > Plants > Roots > Rhizosphere > Soil ... | reverse complement strand
CCTCCGGTAAATCCCATCTGCCGCCACGCTTCGTAAACGACGACCGCGACCGCATTCGACAGATTCAAACTTCGATTGTGCGGGCGCATCGGCAGACGCAACTGTTGTTCCGTCGGCAGGCCATCGAGCACGGCCTGCGGCAACCCGCGCGTTTCCGGGCCGAACAGCACCGCATCGTTTTCGGCGAATGCGGCCTTCGTATACAACGTGGTCCCGCGCGTGGACAACGCGAACAGCCGCTGCGGCTGCGCGGTGGCGAGGAAAGCATCGAGCGTGTCGTGCACATCGACGTCGGCGAACTCGTGGTAATCCAGGCCGGCGCGCCGCAGCTTGGCGTGGTCCAGCTCAAAGCCGAGTGGGCGGATCAGGTGCAGGCGCGCGCCGCTGTTCGCGCATAGACGGATGACGTTGCCGGTGTTCGGCGGAATTTCCGGCTGGTAAAGCACAACATGTATCACCAGCGCAGCTTCTTGCCGGTGTACTCGAAGAACGTGCCGGTGTCCGCCGGTTTGAGCGCATCGAGCACCTTGAGCAGTGCGGCGACCGAAGCCTGCGGCGTCAGCGTCGCACCCGCACCGCCCATGTCGGTCTTCACCCAGCCCGGATGCGCGCAGATCACGCTGACGCCGCGCTCGCGCAACGCGGCGGCGAGCTGGCGCGTGGCCATGTTCAGTGCCGCTTTGCTGATCGAATAACTCGGTGTGCCGAAGTTGTCGGTGTCGGCGATCGAGCCGAGTTCCGAAGAAATATTCATCACTTTCGCATTACGGCCGTTTTCCAGCAGCGGCGCGAGCGCCTGGGTGAGCAGCACCGGCCCGACGACGTTGGTCGCGAACGTGTCGCTCAGCGGCTTGGCGGTGAGCGCGCCGAAGCGCTCACCGGAAACCAGCATGCCGGCGTTGTTGATCAACACGTCGAGCGAATCGGTAAGCGCGGTCGTTTCGCGCACCAGCTCCGCGATCGATCGCTCCTTGTCCACTTCCAGTGGCAGCACGTTCAGATGGCCCGGATGCGCGCCCGCCAGTTCCGTCAGCGCCAATGCGCGTCCAGGATGCCGGCACGCGGCATAAACGCGATCGCCGCGAGCGAGCAGCTGGCGCACGAACTCCAGGCCGATGCCGCGGTTGCCGCCGGTGACGAGTACGCGCTGCATGGTTGCTCTCCTTGCGGAACTTTCTGGATGTTCAGAGCCCTTAATTCAAGGGCGACGCGACGATCGGCAGATTGTAATGCGCACGACCCTTGGCTAGTCTCCAAGCCCGACTTTGACGACAGGAGCGTCGCATGTCCCCCAATTCCCTGCTCAAGATTTCCGCATTGGCGCTGCCCCTGATGCTGGCGGCCCATGCTTTTGCCGATCAGCCCGGTGCTGCTCCGGCCGCAGCAAAGATCGATGCCGTTGATCTGACGTTCGAGAAGTTCCAGCTCGATAACGGCCTTACCGTCGTCGTGCACGAAGATCACAAGGCGCCGGTCGTCAATGTTGCCGTGTGGTATCACATCGGCTCGGCCGACGAGCCCAGCGGCAAAACCGGATTCGCGCACCTGTTCGAGCACCTGATGTTCTCCGGTTCCGAGCATCACAAGACCAGTTTCTTCAAGCCATTCGAGCAGGCTGGCGCAACGGACCAGAACGGCACCACGGCGCAGGACCGCACGAATTATTTCGAAAGCGTGCCGACCAGCGCGCTCGACATGGCGCTGTGGATGGAATCCGATCGCATGGGCCATCTGCTCGGCGCGGTCGGACAGAAGGAACTCGACACACAGCGCGGCGTCGTGCAAAACGAAAAGCGTCAGGATGAGGATCAGCCGTACGGCCGCGTGGAAGAGATGATCATGGCCAACGCTTATCCGGCCAATCATCCGTATCACCACGATGTGATCGGCTCGATGAAGGACCTCAACGCCGCTTCGCTCGGCGACGTCAAGCAATGGTTTGCCGACCACTACGGCGCGGCGAACACCACGCTCGTGCTCGCCGGCGACATCACGCCGGCCACGGCGAAGCAAAAAGCGCAGGACTACTTCGGCGACATTGCGGCCGGTCCGCCGGTCGCGCGCCAGCAGGCATGGGTGTTTCCACGCACGACGGCCACGCGCGGCGAGATGGTCGATCACGTGGCGCAGGTGCGCATCTACAAGGAATGGAACGTGCCGCAGCTCGGCGATGCCGAGGTCGCGCCGCTCGAACTCGCCGCGGCCGTGCTCGGTGGCGGCAAGACCTCGCGCCTGTACGAACGCCTGGTCTACAAGGACAAGCTTGTCGACAACGTGTCGGTCAGCGTTGACGCGCTGGCACTGGCCGGCCAGTTCGAACTGCAGGCCGACGTCAAGCAAGGCGTGGATCCGGCCAAGGTCGAAGCGGCGATCGCCGACGAATGGAAAAAATTTCTCAGTGACGGCCCGACGGCGGAGGAACTGGAACGCATGCGCATCCGCAGCCACTCCGCCTTCGTGCGCTCGGTCGAGAAAGTCGTGCGCCAGGCCTGGGTGCTCGCCGAAGGCCAGACCTACCGCAACGATCCCGCCGCGTACAAGACCGACTTCGCGCGCATGGATGCGGCCACGCCGGCCAGCGTGCTCGCCGCCGCGCGCAAGTGGATCGCCAAAGGTGATTACACACTCACCGTGAAACCGGGCAATCCGAATCCAGAAGAAGACGTCGCCGAAACAGCGGGCCTGGCCGCCGCGGAAAACAAGCCCGCGCCCGTGTCGCCGCCGCCACGCGAGTATAAAACGGTAAAAAGCAGCATCAACCGCGATACCGGCGTGCCGGCCGTCACTTCATTTCCCGATCTGAGCTTTCCCACGCTGCAACACGGCAAGCTCAAGAACGGCATCGAAGTCGTGCTCGCCGAGCGCCACGCGATTCCGATCGTGGAAATCAAATTGCTGTTCAGCGGCGGCTACGCGGCTGACCACGGCCGCAAGCTCGGCACCGCGAGCTTCACCGCCGGCATGCTCGACGAAGGCACCGACACACTGGATTCGCTGGAAATCGCCCGACGCCGCGAGCGCCTCGGCGCGGGTCTGGCCACCGGTTGCGACCTGGATACCTGCAGCGCCAGCGTCAACGCGCTCAAGTCACAGCTGGCGCCGTCGCTGGCGTTGTTCGCCGATGTAGTGCGTCATCCGGCGTTCCGCGACGCCGACATCGCGCGCATCCGCGGCCAGTGGCTGGCCGGTATCGCGCAGGAAAAGACCGAGCCGACAGGCCTTGCGCTGCGCACGCTGCCGCCGCTCGTATTCGGCCAAGGCAATCCGTATGCGATTCCGTTCACCGGCAGCGGCGACGAGGCGTCGATCAAGGCGTTGAGCGCCGACGACATGCGCGCGTTCGTGCGTGACTTCCTGCGTCCGGACAACGCAAAAATCATCGTCGCCGGCGACATCAGCCTGGCCGATGCCATCGCCCAGCTCGATACCGCGTTCGGCGACTGGAAGGCGCCCGAACAGCCGCTGCCGAAAGTCGAACGGGCGACTGCGTCCGCGCCGGAAAAGGCGCGCGTGTTCCTGATGGATCGGCCCGGTTCGCAACAATCGATGATCCTGGCCGGCTTGGCCGCGCCTGCGACGACTGCGCCGGACAACCTGCAGATCAACACGATGGAAGAAGCGTTCGGCGGCATGTTCAGCGCGCGCCTGAACATGAACCTGCGCGAGGACAAGCACTGGGCTTACGGGGCTTATGCATTCTCGCCCGGCGCGATCGGCCAGCGCCTGTTCCTGCTCTACGCGCCGGTGCAGACCGACAAGACTGCGCCCGCGCTCGCCGAACTCGTGCGCGAATCGCGCGACCTGATCGGACCACGGCCGCTGACGACCGAGGAAATCGCCAAGGTCAAGGCCAGCAACGTACGTGCGATGCCCGGCGAATACGAAAGCACCGACGCGGTGCTGCGCGCGGTGCAACAGATCGTCGTCTACCACCGACCGGACGACTACGTGCAGACCTACAAGCGCCGCGTCGAAGCGCAGACCGACGAGCAGGTGAACGCCGCTGCAAAAGAAGTCGTGCGCCCGGATGCGCTGACCTGGGTCGTCGTCGGCGATCGCGCGCAAATCGAAAAGCCGGTGCGACAGCTCAATATCGGCGCGCTGCAGGTGCTCGACGCGGATGGCAACGTCGCGAAATAACGCTCGTTAAATCCGGTCGCGCTGAGCGTAGCGCCGAAGGCGCGGAGTCGAAGTGCAGCCAGCGTTTCGACTCCGCTCGCTGCGCGAGCTACGCTCAACGCGAACGGATCAATTGCCGCACGCCGGCACGCCGAGTGGCGTGGTAATGCGCATCAGGTTCAGTGCCGCCGGGATCAGCGGCTCGCCTTGCGTGGCGATGAAAGCGGCACTGCCGGTCGCACAGTCGAATTGCGCGGTCAGCGCGCCTTGCGCGCCGAAGGCGAACGCGTTCGGGTCGTAACCAGCGCCGAAATGCGGGCCAATGCCTTGGACAAAACTGCCGCTGAAAGTCGACACGTCGAAGCCGCGATGCAGGACCCCGGTCATCCAGATCGGATTGCGTTGCGCGTCGAAGCCGTACCAGATCGAAGCAATTGTCGTAGCGTCGAGTTGCTCGAACGTGAAGCCGCTGCCGTAATGCGCCGGATCGAACCAGGCGCCGCTGCTTTGCGCGGGCGCGGCAGCGGTGCTGGCGCAATCCAGCCCCTGTAGCGCGGTCAGGCGCTGCAGCGGCACTTCGAGGGCGCCCCAGCCCGGCGGTCCGTCCCAGCGCATCGCCGCGTTGTTGCAGTCGTTGAAAATCAGGCCGAGGCGGCCCCAATGCTCGCCATGCAGAGAGCCGTCCGCGTCGAGCACCGGCAACTGCAGGTCGGCGAATTCGATGCCGTTGCCGACGATGTCGCCGACTGCGGTGAGCCAGGTTTGCTGGCCAGGCGCGCCAGCAGGCGGATAGGTGAAAAAGTATAAAAGCGCCTTGCTGCCGGGAAGGATTTCCAGTGCGATGCCTTCGCCATTGCGTGCGGGATCGAACCATTGCCCGCTGAATCGGTCATCGATCGCGGTCGTGGTCACGGTTTGGCGCGGGCGCACCTGGCTGTCGAAGGTCGGCACGGAGATGGCCGCGTCATAGCGGCAAGGCCCGTCGGCGCCGGCATTCATCGCGGCGCCGCAGGCCGATTGCAGATTCTGCACGGTCGGCTGCGCGCTGCCGGCGATCCAACCGCGCAACGCTTCCCAACCGCCGACGCCTTCGGCCAGCGTGAAGCCACAATGGCTCGGCGCGGATTCGTCGACCAGCGCGCTGGTCAGCTGCGTGCTCGGCAGCGTCTGCCGCAACACATACTGGTTGGCAGGAATCACGAGCTGATCGTGATTGGTATGGATCGATACGACTTTTGTTGCTGGATTGATGCGGCCGCGGAAATCCGATGACCAGCGGAAATACAGCGACGCAAACGGATCTCCGCTGATGCGCGCGATGCCGGCGTTGATCGCGTCATCGTTGTAATCCACGCCGATGTTGCTGAATGGCGAGAGATCGTCGAGCTTGTCGGGCGCGCGCACGAGATCGCTCAGCGCATACGTGGCGTACCCGACGTTGGTGACGAAGAATTTTTCGTCGGTGATGTGCACGAGGTTCATCAGCGTCGAGAGGCGCCGCTGCATGGCGCTGTTGCGCAGGTATTCGGGCAGGTTCACGCCGGTGCACTGGTTCAGCGGCAGCAGCGTCTGCAGCAGTTGCGCCTGGTCGAGCAGGTCGGAGAGATTGCCCGGAATGTCGCTGAGGTTATACGCCCACGGATACGGCGCATCACCGGTCGGCAGATCCCCCGCGCCGCTGCAAACCACGTCGTAAGCCAGTCGCAGGTCGATCGCGGTGTCCCACACGCGCGACCCGGCCGCCGGCGGACATGCCGAATACACGCCCGATACCGGCGCGAAACGCGAATCCTCGGCGAGCTTGAGCGCAATCAGTCCACCGAGGGAAGCGCCGTACGGAATGATCGCGCCGGGCGTGCCGACCTGGGCCTTGAAGACGTCGAGCAATTCGGCGTTGTCGTCGGGCGCGGTGAACAACGCCCAGGCGCGCTGCCGGTAGCTTGAGGCGGCGATCGCGTAGCCTTCGCTGAGCTGCAATTGCGCAATCGGACCCAGATCCGGATTCGGTCCCGGCGTTGCGAATGTGAGGCCATGCTGGAACAGGATCAACGAACCGCCGCTGTGCCAGTTGTCGGGGACGGCAATGCGATAGTAGGCGCCGGACGGCGTGGTGCCGGTGAGAACGCGCTGCGCCTGCACGATGGCCGGCAGCAGCAGTGCGACGATGGCGAGCAGGCGCGTCATGCGGATCATCTGTGGAAAGTAGCTGGCGCGGGCTTAAGCGAAAGTAAACCGCTACAATTCTGCGCATGAAAATCTTGGTCACGGGTGGGGGCGGCTTCCTCGGTCAGGCGATCTGCAAGCAGCTCGCTGCGGCCGGGCACGGCGTGATCGCGTTCAACCGCAACCGATATCCGGCGCTGGACGAGGCAAACATCGAGCAGCGCATCGGCGACGTGACCAATCTCGACAGCGTGCTTGCGGCAAGCAAAGGTCTCGATGCGATCGTGCACAGCGCCGGCAAGGTCGGCGCCTGGGGCAAGCTCGAGGAATATTACGAAGCGAACGTGCGCGGTACCGACAATGTGCTCGCTGCCTGCGACATGCACGAGATTCGCAAGCTCGTGTTCACCTCGAGTCCGAGCGTGGTGCAAAACGGTTCCGATCTGGAAGGCGTCGACGAATCCACGCCGTATTCGAACCATTATCTGTCGGCGTATCAGCAAACCAAGGCGCTGGCTGAACAACGTGTGCTCGCCGCCAATGGCGCCAAGCTCGCGACCGTCGCGCTGCGTCCGCACTTCATCTGGGGCCCGGGCGACCCGAACCTGTTGCCGCGCATCCTCAAGCAGGCGCGCAGTGGTCGCTTGCGCCTGATCGGCAAGGAACCCAAGAAGATCGATACGACGTTTGTCGAAAATGCCGCCGAGGCGCACGTGCTCGCGCTCGACAAACTCGACATCGGTTCGCCGATTGCAGGAAAAGTGTACTTCATCAGCCAGGGCGAGCCGGTCACGCAGGAATGGCTGATCAACGCCTGGCTGCGTGCCGACGGCTTCCCCGCCGAAGCGCGGCGCATGCCGCTCGGCTTGGCGAAGTTCCTGGGCGTGGCCTGCGAAAATATCTACCACGCGTTGGGCATCAAAAGCGAGCCGCCGCTGACCCGTTTCATCGTCGAGCAGCTGTCGACTTCGCATTGGTTCAATATCAATGCCGCGCGCAGAGACCTCGGTTACACGCCGAAGGTCAGCATGCAGGAAGGACTCGTGCGGCTCGCGCAGTACTTGACGCGCAACCGCATGCAGCAAAAAGCTTGAGCGCAGAATCCGCCCGCCAACCCGATCCGTTGCGCGCGCGTCTCGGCGCGTTGCTGCAGAGCGCGCTCAACCGTGCCGTAGCGCTGGACGCCCACACACAGTCCGCGATTGTCGCGCTCGAAGGCCGGCGCATCGGCATCGAATTGCGCGGCGCGAATCTCGCGCTGGCGATCAGCGTGCGCGAGGGCAGGCTCGTGGTCGGGCCACACTGGGAAACGCCGGTGGATTTGAACCTGCACGCTTCGCCGGCGAGTCTGCTCGCGTTCGCCATGCGCCGCGGCGAGGATTCGCCGTTGCCGCCCGGCAAGGTCGATATTTCCGGAGACGCGGAGCTGGCGCGGCGCATGGAGAAATTGCTGCGCGGCTTCAGCCCGGATATCGAGGAAGCTTTCACGCAGACCTTCGGCGATGTGCTCGGCGTGCCAATCGCGCGCACATTCCAACGCATGTTCACCTGGACGCGCGAAACCGCGCAGGCGTTGGCGCAAGACAGCGCGGAATATTTGCGCGAGGAAAGCCGCGACCTGGTCGCGCCGGCGGAAATGGAGCAGTTTCTCGACGACGTGGACGCCGTACGCGAACGCGCCGATCGGCTTGACGCACGCGTGCAGCGCGTGGCGCGGGCACGCGGAGGCACGGCTTGACGCCGCTGCGGCAAACCCCGCGGCTGCTGCGCGTTGCCGCGACGCTGGTGCGTTATCGGCTCGACGATCTGGTCGAGGCCGCGCATTTGTTCCGTCCGCTGAAAATGCTGCGCCCCCTGTTGCCGCGTCCGCGCGCCGATGTGGCTTTGTTGTCGCGCGGTGCGCGCTTGCGTCTGGCGCTGATCGAACTTGGGCCGATCTTCGTCAAGTTTGGACAGATCCTGTCGACGCGCCGCGATCTGTTGCCGGGCGATGTCGCCGAAGAGCTGGCATTGTTGCAGGATCAGGTGCCGCCGTTCCCGGGCAGTCAGGCGCGCGCCGCGGTCGAAGCCGCGCTCGGCGCGCCGATAGCGACATTGTATAAATCGTTCGACGAAACGCCGCTGGCTTCGGCGTCGATCGCGCAGGTGCATGCCGCACAGCTGCAGGACGGCCGCGACGTCGTGGTCAAGGTGTTGCGACCGGGCATCCACGAACGCATCGCCGCCGATATCGATCTGCTGCGCGCGTTCGGCGAACTGGCGCAGCGCTGGCATCCGGCCGCGGACAAGATTCGTCCGCACGACATCGTCAGCGAGATCGAAACCACATTGCTGCATGAACTCGACCTGCAACGCGAAGGCGCGAACGCGAGCTTGCTGCGCCGGAACTTCGCCGCGGGCGAAGACTTGATCGTGCCCGAAGTGCATTGGTCGCACACCACGCAAGCGGTGTTGACGCTACAGCGCGTGCACGGCATTGCGGTCGACGATCTGAGCGCATTGGACGCCGCCGGCATCGACCGTCCGGCGCTGGCGGAAAAAGGCGTGCGACTGTTCTACACGCAGGTATTCCGCGACAATTTCTTTCATGCCGACGCGCATCCCGGCAATATCTGGGTCGACGCCACACGAAAAGAGAATCCGCGCTTCATCGCGCTCGACTTCGGCATCATGGGCTCGCTGTCCGAGCGCGACCAGTTCTGGCTCGCCGAAAATTTCATGGCGCTGTTCGAGCGCGACTACCAGCGCATCGCGCAGTTGCACATCGCGGCCGGCTGGATTCCCGCGTCGGCGCGCCTCGATGAACTGGAAGCTTCGGTGCGTACCGTGTGCGAGCCGTATTTCACGCGGCCGCTCGCGGAAATTTCGCTCGCCGAGGTCGTCGCAAAACTGTTCTCGGTGGCGCGCCGCTATGAACTCACGCTGCAGCCGCAGCTGATCCTGCTGCAGAAGACGTTGCTCAACATCGAAGGCATCGGTCGCACGCTGCATCCGAAGATCGATATCTGGGCCACGGCCAAACCGGTGCTCGCCGATATCCTGCGCCAGCGCTACAGCGTGCGGCGCGTGTTCGGCAAGTTGCGCAAGCGGCTGCCGGAGTGGGTGGCTGCCGCGCCGGAAATGCCGCAACTTGTGCATGCATTCCTGCAGAAATCCGCCGCGGGTGAATTCGACACCTCGGGACCGATCGCGCGTGCAGCGCAGGCCGAACGCGACGCCGCGCGCATGGGCGCGCGCGACTGGCTGCTCAGCGTGTTCGGCGCGACCGCGCTGCTCGCCGCCGTGATCCTTTATGCGCTGCATGCGCCGGGCCCGCACATTGGCGGCCAGCCGGTCGGCGCGATTGCCGCCGCGTTGATCGGCGCGGGCGCCTTCATCGCCGCGTGGCGGCGCACGCGTTGATCGAAATCGTCTACGAAGACGCAGCGCTGCTCGCGGTCAACAAGCCCGCCGGTTTGCTCGTTCACCGCAGCCAGATCGCCGCCGACGAAAAAGATTTCCTGCTCGAGCGCCTGCAGCAACAGCTCGGCTCGACGTTGTATCTTGCGCATCGGCTTGATCGTGCGACTTCCGGTGTCGTCCTGCTTGCCAAGTCGCGCGAGATCGCCGGCGAACTTGGCAAGGCGTTCATGGCGCGCAACGTATGCAAACGCTATCTCGCCGTCGTGCGCGGCTGGCCCGACGCCGCGGGCTTGATCGACTATCCACTACCGGACGTACGCGAACGCAGCCCACGCAAAGCCGCGCTTACGCGTTGGCGTACGCTCGCGACCGCGACGGTGCCGATCGCGCTCGGCAAATACGCCGAGCAACGCTATGCATTGATCGAGGCGCAGCCGGAAACCGGGCGCTATCGGCAGATTCGCAAACATCTGCACCACGTTTCCCATCATCTCGTTGGCGATACGAGCCATGGTCGCGGCGATCATAACCGTCTGTGGCGCATGCACTTCGGCATGCACCGCATGTTGTTGCACGCGTGGCAACTGGAGCTGTTGCACCCGGTCAGCGGCACCGCGTTGACGCTGCGCGCGCCACTTGACGAAACCTGGCAGCGGGTGCTCGCGCGACTCGGTTGGGAAGAGGCAGTCGCCTGCTAGAATCGCCCGAAAATATCAGGGCCGCGCCATGCCATCGTTCGACATCGTCTCCAAGCTCGATCTGCACGAACTGACCAACGCCATCGATCAGGCCAATCGCGAGCTGTCCAACCGCTTCGATTTCAAGGGCACCGACGCCGTATTCGAGCGCAGCGAGGAAACCGTGGTCACGCTGAAGGCGCAAGCCGAGTTTCAGCTCAAACAGATGCTCGACATCTTCAAGCAACGTCTGGCCAGCCGCCACATCGACATCCGCGGTGCGGAAATTGCTGATCCAGAAATCAACCTGGCCAGCGCCCGGCAGAAGGTCACGCTCAAGCAGGGC
>Ga0207657_10008114_pt1 | contig 10708 bp, 7 predicted proteins | sample KBSC33metaG_FD_184316 | JGI IMG/M metagenome (GOLD analysis project Ga0207657, IMG submission 184316) | Corn rhizosphere microbial communities from Kellogg Biological Station, Michigan, USA - KBS C3-3 metaG (SPAdes) (version 2) | ecosystem: Host-associated > Plants > Roots > Rhizosphere > Soil ... | reverse complement strand
GAAAAATAAAACCGAGATCCTTTGCCAGGCCTGCTCTGTACTCCAATGTTTCCTTTGTGACGTTTAATAATTTCTGAAGCAATAAAAAGCCCGATTCCAAAACCTGGAAAAGTTTTTTCACTTTTTCCCTCTACTCTGTAAAAACGTTCAAATATTTTTTCCTGGTAATTTTTATCAATACCAATTCCCTCATCTTTTACCGAAATCAAAACATTTTGCTTTTCTATTTTCGATTTCATGAGAATATTGGCATTTATTGGTGAATATTTAATAGCATTAGAAATAAGGTTGATTAACACCTGCCTGATTCTTTCCCTGTCACCGAACACATTGATAATGGCATCATTTTTAAAAGTAATTTTATGGTTGGGATGAATAATTTCAAGCTCTTCGATTTCTTCTTTTATAAGATTGTTGATATCAAATGTTTGCTTATGAAAAGTAAGTGAGCCATTTCGGATTTTAGAAACATCAAGAAGATCTCCAATTAATGTTGTGAGTTTTTCTATTTGAACATGTATCCTGCCAAGCGATTTTATCAATACAGCATCTTCACTATTTTCATACATACTTTGTAAAATTTGTACATATCCCTTTATAGAAGTAATCGGAGTTTTTAATTCGTGGCTGGCCATACTGATAAAATAATCTTTCTGTTGCTCCTGTTCTTTTATTTCCTGGATATCAGTGCTGGTGCCTATCCAGAATTGAATTTTACCCTGCTCATCTCTAAGTGGAATAGCACGGCTAAGCTGCCACCTGTAAACACCATCATATCTTCTAAAGCGATGTTCAAAAATAAAATCCTTCCCTTTTTTAATAGCGTTATTCCATTTAAGAATGTTTTCTTCCACATCGGCAGGGTGAATGATATCCGTCCAGCCACCTTCGCCAATTTGATCTTCAGATAACCCAGAATAATCGTAAACCGCCTTATTAAAATAATTTATGTTGCCTTGATTGTCTGATGTCCATACAAATTGCGGCATGCTATCTGCCAATAGTTTGAACCTTGCTTCGCTTTGTTCAATTTTTTTGCGCGCAACCACCTGTTCGGTTACATCATTGCCGACTACCATGATACCATATACCTTGCCTTCATTATTAACTAACGGGTCGTACTCAAAATTGATATATATTTTTTCGAGCCTGCCCTGCCTGTTTAATTTCACAGGAAATTCTGAAGCTGAAAAAGACTTGCCTGAATAATACACTCGATCCAATAATAATTTTGCCTGCACTGTATCCAATTCTGTCATCACATCCAGCACAGGTTTGTTCAGCATCTGCTCTTTTGCTTTGCCCAGTAACTTCAAAGCAGATTCATTCATAATTTCTACGATATAGTCAGGCCCGTTTAATATGCCAATGGAAACAGGCGCACTCAAGATAAATTTGCGTAATCTCTTTTCACTCTTTTCAAGGATATGGCGGGATTCTTCTTCCTGTGTAAGATCCCTGAGCGTTCCAATGATTTTCGACGGTATGCCTGCATTATCATAAAACACTTTACCCATTGTGCTGATGTGAACAATTGAATTATCAGGTTTAACGAGTCGGGCTTCGAATTTATAGGTGCCGGTAATCAAGGCTTCTTCAAAAGCTTTCTTTACAATATTATGCCTGTCCGAAGGATAAATTTGTTTGCGGACCTCATGTAGTGTTAGCTTTTTTGAGGCATCGTGCCCGAAAAATTTCACAAATCTATCGCTGTATTTAATATAATCGGTATTCAAATCAATTTCCCAGGTTGCCAATTCGGAAGCATCTACTGCAAGCCGGAGTCTTTCTTCTGCATCCGCTAATTTATTCTTCGACTCTATCGTTTCAGAAACATCAGTTGATGTTACCATTATCCCCGATATATTACCATCGTCCTCAAACAATGGATCATATTCAAAATCATAATAGGATTTCCTCAGGCCTTTATCGGTTTTAATAAACGCTAAAGCTGCGTTTTCTTTTATAGCTGTACCACTCTGTAATACCTGCTTTAGTAATACAGGAAACTTCTGATCCTTTAACTCAGGAAATAAATCCAATAATTTTTTACCGATAACCTCTTTCTCTGTTTTTTTCCACATTTTTAGCATCGCCATATTTGCCAATTCAACAGTAAAATCATCGCCTTTTAAAATCGCAATTGCCATTGGAGAATGCATCACCAGGCGTCTGAATTTTTTTTCGCTTTCACCAAGCATATCCCGCATTTTCAAATTATTGGTAACTTCCCGGCAAGTTGCCAATATGCCGGCTACATCTCCTTTTTCATCATTTACAGGGCTGTAAGAGTAGGTCCAATAAACCTCTTCAATTTTTCCATTCCGGAAAATTGGAACGAGCTTTTCTTCGTTCCATGTGGCCCCATCTCCCCGGAGCACCTGATCAATTTCCGGTTTTATGATGTCCCAAATTTCCGGCCATGCAGCTTCTGCCGGCATTCCTAAGATGTTAGGATGTTTGCCGGTCTTACCCAGGATCGGGCGATAAGCGTCGTTATAAAAGCATACTAAATCCGGTCCCCACCAAAGAGACATCGGAAACTTCGAATGAAGAATAATCCCAAGTGTAATACAAAGATTTTGTGGCCAGCCCTTGATTGGGCCGATCGGGCTCCGGCTCCAATCTTTCCTGCTTATCAAGTCGCCCATTTCGCCGGCTTTTGCAAGAAAAGGAAATTTGATTTGAATATTTCTTATTTGCTCCAAATTATTCATTAGCGATAATCACCTTGTAAAATGTATTGTAAGATAATTTTTTTTTACAAATGATACTTGTACACTTTTAATTTTTTTCGATATCTTTCATTAAAAGACTCAAAGCCGCTAATTGTAATAAGCGGTACGCTTCAATCTGTCCGGCTTAAACATTCAAAAACTTACTGCAACCTTGCTACCTTTGCCCGATGAAAATTGATATCATATCCGTAATTCCTCAATTAATGGAAAGTTTTTTTACACACTCCATTTTAAAAAGAGCTAAAGAAAAAGGTTTGATGGAAATAAACATTTTTAATCTCAGAGACTTTACTAATTATAAACATGGCCAGGTGGACGATTACCAGTTTGGCGGTGGAGCTGGTTTGGTAATGATGGTGGAGCCTTTGGTAAATGCAATTGAATCTTTAAAGGAAAAAACTGTTTACGATGAAATCATTTTTTTAACGCCTGACGGAGAAAATTTCAATCAAAGAATGGCAAACTTTTTATCCTTAAAAAATAATCTGTTATTGATTTGCGGACATTATAAAGGAATTGATCAGCGGGTGCGCGATCATTTTATTTCCAAAGAAATCTCAATTGGAGATTATGTACTAAGCGGCGGTGAATTGGGCGCGGCTGTTTTGGTGGATGCTATTGGAAGATTAATTCCGGGAGTTTTAAATGATGAAACATCGGCGCTCACCGATTCTTTTCAGGACGATTTGCTGGCGCCTCCTGTTTACAGCCGTCCAGAAGAATTCAGGGGATGGAAAGTGCCTGAAATTTTAATGAGTGGAGATCATGCAAAAATTGAGGATTGGAGAAATGAGAAATCTATTGAAAGAACAAAAGAACGAAGGCCGGATTTACTGGATTGAAAATGGAATTATTAAAACGTAATTTCAGCATTCAATATTACTGATTTTATTTTCCCTTCTGTGGTTTCCTGCGCCTCATATTCTTTGTTGTTCAAAAAAAAGGAATCCACCGATTTTGTATTTGGGTCAACGATAAAATATTCCTGAACTCCAAACCTTTCATACACAGATTTTTTTTCTTGATAATCAAGATAAGAAGTTGATAGAGATAATAATTCAATAATCATATCAGGGGCGCCAAATAATCCTTTATTACGGATTTTATTTAGGTTTTCATTTTTGATAAAAAGTAAATCAGGTTGTAAAATGTCTTCATCAGAAAAATGAACGTCAAACGGAGAAATTCTAACTTCTCAGATTTTATTTTTCCTTAAAAAAAGAGAAATTTCGATATTGATTTCATTCAAAACAACCTGGTGAAGATTTTGTGGCGCCGGACTCATAATTAGTTTGTTATTGATAAGCTCGCACAATGTACCTTCAGGAAGGCTTTCCCAAACCTCTTGTATTGATTTTGGTGGACGGATAAATGTTTGTATCATAGCTGCCTAAAATTACAAAATTTTCCTTTCTCTGGCAGTAAAAGAACAAATACCCGGGTTTCCTGTTTTTTATTAATTTTTTATAAAAAGCTTCCGCAAGAGCCGGAAATCATAAAAAAACGGGTTACGATGAACCGGTTTTTTTGTAATTCTTATTGCAGTTTTTTTGAACTGCCCGTGTTTATAATTCACCTTTTTGACCAAAGCCCGCATCGGCCATATCGGGGATATCATCTGCCTGGTACTCGCCGGCATCCAATTTCTTTTTGGTTTCTTCAAACGCTTTCAATGTGATATCCACATCTTCATCTGTATGTGCTGCAGTCGGTATTATTCTGAAAATGATTTCACCTTTAGGAATCACGGGGAAAACAACTACTGAGCAAAAAATATTATAATTCTCACGAAGATCCACTACCATGTTAGTAGCTTCCGGCAAACCTCCCTTCATATATATAGGAGTGACAGGGCTATTTGTTTTTCCTATATCAAACCCTTTTTCTTTTAACCCCTTCTGAAGCCGGTTTACAATGTGCCATAAATTTTCTTTTAATTCCGGCATAGTCTTCAGCATTTCCATTCTCCTAAGCATTCCTTCAACTACTATTAAAGGAAGGCTTTTTGCAAAAATTTGCGACCGCACGTTATAACGTAAATAATTGATAATATCTTTGGGGCCGCTGATAAAAGCGCCAATACTTCCCATACTTTTTACGAATGTGCTGAAATAAAGATCTACTTCTTTCTGGCATCCCTGCTCTTCATCGGTGCCTGCGCCGGTAGCTCCCATAGAGCCGAAACCGTGCGCATCATCTATCAGAATCCTGAAATTGTATTTACTCTTTAAAGCAACTATTTGTTTAATCTTTCCCTGGGTGCCGCTCATGCCATATACACCTTCTGTAACCACCAATATTCCTCCGCCGGTTTTTCCTGCCATTTTTTCTGCACGTTGCAATTGCTTTTCACAATCTTCTACATCATTGTGTTTGTATTTATAAGTATAGCCAATGTGCATTCTGATACCATCCATAAGGCAGGCATGCGCTTCTGCGTCGTAAACAATTATATCGTGGCGATTAACCAAAGCATCTATGCAACTCATTACACCCTGGTAGCCAAAATTGAGCAGCATTGCATCTTCGCGGCTCACAAAATCTGCCAGAACTTTTTCAAGATCTTCATGCATGGTAGTGTTACCACTCATCATTCTTGAACCCATAGGATTTCCCATTCCCCATTTTTGCGCAGCTATTGCATCTATTTTTCTCGATTCAGGGTGGTTTACCAATCCTAAGTAATTATTTAAACTCCATACTATTTTTTCTTTTCCGCGAAATTTCATTCTGTTTCCTAATTCTCCTTCTAATTTGGGAAAAGCAAAGTATCCGTGAGCTCTTTCAAGATGTTCGCCAAGAGGACCCGCATCTTTCTTCATCTTTTCAAAAAGGTCTGTCATGTAATATATTTAGTGGTTATTAATGTGCGCAAAAGTACAATATAGAGGTAAGATATTTATATACTATGTTTTAAATTCTTATTGCACGGGATAATATTTAACTCATGAATTTCCTGTACATTATTAATTAATAATTAATACATCATTTTCATTTTCCTGTTTAGGGTATGGGGGTTATCTTTATCTGAAAAAAATAATGATCAAAAAAATTTACTTTCTTCTTGTTTTCGCATTTACCTGCAATTTTCTATTTGCACAACCGCCAAAACAGGTTCAGAGGCCAAAACTAATTGTGGGTATCGTAGTTGACCAAATGCGATGGGACTATCTTTATCGCTACTATGACCGGTATGGCGATGGTGGCTTCAAACGTCTTTTAAATGATGGCTTTTCCTGCGAAAATACATTTATCAATTATCTGCCTTCCTATACCGCAGTTGGGCATTCCGTTATTTATACAGGCTCCATACCCGCTATTGACGGCATCGTAGGAAATGACTGGATTGATCAAATCTCCGGCAAAAACTGGTATTGCACTGAGGATACTTCCGTGCAAACAGTAGGCGCCACAGGTAATTCAGGCCAAATGTCACCTCACAACTTACTGGTATCTACGATAACAGATGAACTTCGGCTGGCAACTAATTTCCAATCGCGCGTAATCGGGGTATCATTAAAAGACCGTGCTTCCATTTTACCCGCCGGGCATGCAGCAAACGGCGCTTTCTGGTTTGATGACCCATCCGCGCGGTTTATCACCAGCACTTACTATATGCAGGATTTACCGGATTGGGCGAAAAAATTCAACGCAGCAGATGAGCCACAAAAGCTGGTGGCCAACGGATGGAATACTTTGTATTCTATCAATACTTATTCGCAAAGCACTGCCGATAATGCAACGTGGGAAGGAAAATTTAAAGGAGAAAATGCGCCCGTTTTCCCGCATGATATGAAGAATATTTATCAGGATGACCATGGCAGCATTCGAAGTACACCTTACGGCAATACACTTACATTGGACTTTGCCAAAGCAGCCGTAAACGGATATAATCTTGGCAAAGGAAAAGCTACGGATTTCCTTACCATCAATTGTGCATCTACGGATTATGTGGGCCATAAATACGGCCCTAATTCAATAGAGGTAGAGGATACCTATCTCAGGTTAGATAAAGATTTTGCTGCCTTTTTTCAGTTTTTAGATCAAAAAGTCGGCAAGGGAAATTACCTGGTTTTTCTTACTGCAGATCATGGTGCGGCGCATGCAATTGGGTTTATGAAAGAACATCATATTCCGGCTGATTTCCTGGTTTCAAAAAAAATTACCGAGCCGCTTAATGAGCTGTTAGATAAACAATTTGGCGTAGAAAATTTAGTCTCTTCCTACATTAATTATCATTTCAGTTTTGATCTTAAAAAGATTAGTGATAATAAACTGGATTACGAAGCTGTAAAAAAATCAGCCGTTTCATTTTTGCAAAAACAACCCGGGATTCAGTTCGCTGTAGATATTGAACATATAGGCGAAGCGCCGATACCTGAGCCTATCAAAACAAGTATTATTAATGGATATAATTCTAAACGCTGCGGGCCGGTAATAATTCTTGCCAATCCGGGCTGGTTTGGCGGTAATGTAGGCGGCACAGGCACTACACACGGCAACTGGAATCCTTATGATACACATATTCCATTAGTATTTATGGGCTGGGGTATCAAGCATGGAACTACCAACCGGTACGTGCGCATGTCGGATATATCGCCTACTATCGCCGCTTTGTTGCATATTCAAATGCCTAATGGGAATGTGGGAGAAGTGATAGGAGAAGTGATGAAATAATTGAGGATTAGCTTAAAATTTTTGTAGTGCATTTGTAAAAAAACACGAATATTTTTGGTGGATTAGTGTGTATTTTCAAAAAAAAAGGTAATTTACAAATGCGTTAATTCATCCTCTGCTCCACGAAATAAAAATCCTGTTTCCAACGATCCTTCATTTTTAAATTTTACAATTATGTACATCGTAAGAGACATTTTTCATTTAAAATTTGGGCATTTTAAAGATGCGAAATCTTTATTTGATGAAGCAAAAAGCAAGAATATGTTGCCGGATACGAAAAACATGCGGGTTCTAAGCGATTTCACAGGAGATGCATACCGGTTCATTATGGAAACAAGCTATGACTCACTCTCCGATTATGAAAAATCGCTTGGTGGAAGCATAAATGAGAAAGAATGGCAACAATGGTATGAACGGTTTAAACCACATGTTGAATCTTCTCACAGAGAAATATTAAAACTGATCATGTGATTTTTTGCTCCTCATTGGGGCTCTCAAAATTGAATCAGAATGAAGATATACATAGCCATTGTTATGTGGCGTATGGAGGAGTTTTGCAGCTAAGCAATTACCATCAACAACCCACGAAAAAAAGAAGTTGCTATTATTATCCTTCCGCAAAATATTTATGAAAATAAGGAATGGTTTCTATGCCTTTATTAAAATTAGCAATTCCATATTTTTCATTGGGCGAATGAAGATTATCGCTATCAAGTCCAAATCCCATAAAAATTATTTTTACGCCTAATTCTTTTTCAAGAATAGTGCAGATAGGAATACTGCCGCCACCACGAACCGGAATTGGAGTTTTTCCAAAAGTAGTTTCTATTGCTTTTGTTGCAGCTTTATATCCTTTGCTATCGATAGGAGTAAGGTATGGCTCGCCGCCATGATGTTCAAATGCTTTTACAGTTACTGATGAAGGCGCTATGGATTTAAAATAATCAATCAATTTTTTGGTCATTTTTTTTGAGCTTTGATTGGGAACCAATCTTGCAGAAATTTTTGCTGTGGCCTTTGATGGCAACACCGTTTTTGCGCCTTCACCCAGGTAGCCTCCCCATATTCCGTTTAATTCCAGCGTAGGCCTTATGCCTGTTCTTTCATTGGTAGTATATCCTTTTTCGCCCCACAATTCTTTCGCTCCTGTTTCTTCTTTAAATTTATCTTCATCAAAAGGCGCTTTTGCCATCAGTTCTCTTTCTTTTTCAGAAACTTCCAATACGTCATCATAAAAACCCGGAATAGTAATATGATTATTTTCATCGTGGCAGCTTGCAATCATTTTTGCCAGAACGGTAATAGGATTTGCGACAGCGCCTCCATAAGTACCGCTATGCAAATCTCTTTCAGGACCGGTAACTTCTACTTCAATGTATGATAGACCTCTTACACCTACATCCAACGAAGGAGTTTCCAGGCTAAGCATCGAACTGTCACTTATTAAAATTACATCAGCTTTTAAAATACCTTTATGTTGCTCTACAAATTTTCCCAGATTAGGAGATCCTACTTCTTCTTCTCCTTCAATCAAAAATTTAATATTGGTATTCATTGTATTTGTCTTTACCATCATCTCCAGCGCCTTTACATGCATAAAGAATTGTCCTTTATCATCTGCGGAGCCACGGGCAAATACTTTTCCATCTTTTACCACTGGTTCAAAAGGTTCTGTGTGCCAGAGTTCCAGTGGTTCAGCAGGTTGCACATCATAATGGCCATAAACCAAAACTGTAGGTTTGTTTTTATCAATAATTTTTTCAGCATATACCACCGGAAAGCCATCTGTTTGCATTACCTCAGCTTTATCGGCTCCTGAATCCAACAAACTTTTTTTCACCGCTTCCGCACAGGCAGCCATGTCTTTTTTATGTTCGCTTTTAGCACTGACTGAGGGTATTCGAAGAAGTTCCAGCATTTCTTTTAAAAACCTTTCTTTGTTGTTTTCCTGGTATTCTTTCCATGCTTCCATATATGATGTAATGTTATTTTATTAAAGGATAGGGAGCGAATATAAAACTTTTTAAAGGATATAATATAACTCATAAAAATAACCTAATTCGTAAATTTTTGAATGAATTTTTTTGGTTTGAAATGTAAGTATGCTTTACATTTGCACCAGATTGCTTTTCAATTTATCAGCCTTTGTAGTAGTTGTATCCCACGGACGCTTCTATTGCAAAGGCTGAGTCAATTTTAAGAATGAGAGTTGGATGAATCTCAAAAAATACAAGGCCGGTAAACCGATAAATAACCCGGATTTTACCTTCAGTATTTTTAAGCATTTTGCTTAGTTTCAGAAAGATTAAAAAAGCGCCTGTATGTGGATCTTAATTTTCTAAAAACCCGATAGTAATATTCTTTGTTAAACAGTTGAGAGTCGTGCATGGCTTTGTAAGTAAGAAAGAAGCCTACCGGAGTAAGGACAATTACGGGCAGCCACATACCGATAATAGGAATCAATACATGGTCTTTGGTAAATTTCTCTCCAAAAATATTTAAGAGATAAAAGATCATAAAAAATAATAGCGCCATTACCAAAGGCAAACCCAGGCCTCCTTTTCGGATAATTGAACCAAGCGGCGCGCCAATAAAAAACAGTACGAGACAGGCTATAGAAAGAGATAACTTTTTATGCCATTCTATCTGATGCTGAGTATAATCGTCGCGTTGGGTTTTGAAATCATTGGCTGCCATTTCTAAAACACTTCTTGCGTTGCCAACATCATTCAATGTTTGTGAATAGACCACGTCTTTTAAACTATCAGGAATGACCGCGTCAAAAGAAGCTACCTTTTTGACTGGAATGTTTTTCTGTGCAGATAACATTTCTTTTTCAGATGGCAAACTGTCTTTATAATTTGAATATTTTATATAAACACCCATTTGCCTTTTATCCCTTTTATAAAGAGAATCCGGTTCTTTTTTAAGAGCAACAAGATCCACGTTTATTTGCCGCATGTTTTTCATCTTTATATTATTCATAAAAAGACTGTCGGATGATTTTTGCAAATTAAGCTGGCTGAGATCAAATAACTTAGTGTATTCCTTGAATCCTAATTGAGTAAATGTGTTATCCTTTGAATTGTAATTGCCTTGTTCCTCATACCTGTTCCCGTTTTCTAATTGGAACTCAAGGTATTTTTTATCATTACTCATTGTCATCTTCCCCTTTTCAGAAATGATCATGTTATCCTGCAAGTTGTTGCCTTGCTCATAAATTAATACGCCTCCAAGGGTATCTTTGTTTTTAGAATCTACTTTAATGGAAAAACCTCTGAAACCATCATAAA
>Ga0207657_10008110_pt1 | contig 10709 bp, 5 predicted proteins | sample KBSC33metaG_FD_184316 | JGI IMG/M metagenome (GOLD analysis project Ga0207657, IMG submission 184316) | Corn rhizosphere microbial communities from Kellogg Biological Station, Michigan, USA - KBS C3-3 metaG (SPAdes) (version 2) | ecosystem: Host-associated > Plants > Roots > Rhizosphere > Soil ... | reverse complement strand
TTAAATACCAGGATTTAGATGCATGGGTTCATGATCTGGAGGAAACTGTTGATGCTGCCCTGTCGACATGCAACGGAGAACTTGGCCTGGAGATGATAGTCATGTATTCACATCTTGTGAAACTGGCAGAGGCGGCGCATTTAATTAATGTAAGGGAGGTAACTCATATCGGCGGAATACTTAAGAACAGGGGATAATTAGCTGATGTGCTGATTAGCTAATATGCTAATGGAAGAATGTGTTTAACGCTGAATGTTGCTGCTGAATGCGCAGGCAGAAGTCAGAGGCAGAACTATTGAATTTTAATTAACCATCGCTCAATAAACGACAGCCAGGAGCAATTTGGGGGAGTTACCAAAGCGAAGGGGCCGGACTTTTGTAAGTCGCTTTTTTTGAAAACAATTTCAGTTTTGGCGTAGTGCATCATGAGCACCTTTTACTCCTGAAAATCATGGTTCAGACAACTGCGTGGATGCGGAAGGCACAAGGCGGAAGGGAAACAGGGACAGGCGTAAGTCAAGCTAAGTGCAAGGGCAATATAAAATCAGGGAGCATGAATCTTTTAATAATATAAAATATACAAACATGAAAAATTACATCAGCCAGCTTAATGGTAAAGAACGAAATGCCATCCACTGCATTAAAAAACTGGTTGCCAACCAGCTCAACCCGCTTATTATTTATTGCTTTGGTTGCCAAACCAATATTTGCATTCAACGCTCTGCTTTTGCCAGAAAACAGTTTGAAGAAGAGCGGCGCTTTACTTGTGACTTGCTAATTATCACGCCGGATACTACGGTAGCGGATGAAGAAAAACGGCAAGAAATACAGGAAATGATTTCTCATTTCGGAGCGGTAAATATGTTGATACATCCGCTTGGATTTGTATTACAACAAATGAACGAGGGCAATTTATTTTTTAACTGGGTGCATAAAGAAGGGATGTTATTACTGGATCGCAACAACAGTACCCAATTATTGCCAGCGCCGGTAGAACGCGCATATCGTCATCAGGCATCACAATACTATTTGAGCAACCCGGCAATGAATGACTACCTGGAAGTAAAATTTCAAACCAAGCCGGAGCCAAAGAAAAAATCAATAGCACCCTCACAACCTGTAGAAATAAAACTGACGCTGGATGCGGCTAATGGATGGCGGCCCATAGCAACAAAAATCTAAGAGATTACTTAAAGGGGGTGCCAACCTTTTGAAGGTGGGCAACCCTACACCACCCCACACCAAAAATATGAGATCATCTCCGCTCTTTTATGATAGCCAAAACAAAGGCCGGGTATTTTAGACCGGCTTTTTTATTTACTAACCTTTATCAGAAAATAGTATTAACGAAAGTGTAAACAAAAAGCAGATCGATGAAAGGAACGTGGCCCTTGTCGAAACCATCTAAGAATTCTTTCGTGAGGCACGAGGGCAGAGAGTTTTTCTTTCTAAAATCAACATTCCAACATTTCCATAACTTTGATTTATAAATTAACGACTACATTCAATTAATTTAAAAAGAGGTATTGCTGCTTTTTTATTATGCCCGTTTATGATCTATATGATATGAGAGAATGCTTTCAAAGTCTTGCAACAGGAGACGCAAGTGCATTCGAGACCATTTTTGAACTTTATAAAAAAAGAGTGTTCGGCGTAGCACTCAAAATGCTGAAGTCTGAAACAGACGCGGAAGAAATTGTGCAGGATGTATTCCTTTCCATCTGGCTGGCTAAAGCCAACCTAAATCAGGTGAATGATCCCGAGGCTTATCTTTTCACTATTACTTACAATGCCATCTATACCCGCTTAAAAAAAGCATCCCATAACCAGGAGCTTTTAAATACGATCATACATCATCTTACTCAAATACAAAATACAACGGATGAAACAATTGCTGCGCGGGAAACTCACAAATTGATTAATGAAGCCGTACAGCAGCTTCCGCCGCAGCAACGGACTGTTTACGAATTAAGTAAGCAGGAAGGACTAAGTTATAATGAGATCGCGGAGTGTATGCAGCTCTCAAGAAACACCGTAAGGAACCATCTGTCAGAAGCCATGAAAACGATCCGCGTTTTTTTGAAAAAAACGACCATGGTATTCATATCGCTGGCGGTATTTATTATTGACTGACCGCCCTTCCAAAATAAGTGATTTGAAAGAACTCTCTATGCCAAATATCTTTTAAGCTCGCCTTTCCCTTGGGAAGGGGATGGACTGTGCTGAAAAATATTTTCTCTTCAACTGGTACTTTTATTTTATTTCATACTCCCTGTATAAAGAATCGTATTTATGAGTAACGACCGTTTAAAATATCTTTTAGAGCAATATGCCTCCGACGTTTGTACGCCGGAGGAAACAAGGGAATTATTCGGCTGGATCAGAAAATCGAAAAATGATGTGCTGCTGAAGGAAAAGATCAAAGAACTGTGGGCCGGCCATGAGAATGGTAGGCAATTGCCCGATGTGGATTGGGATGCCATATACACGAAGATCATTAATACGCCTGTGATAGAGAAAAAGCACGTGTGGTTGCGGGTGGCAGCAGCGGCAGTTATAATTGTAGTGCTGTTTGCGGGGTATTTTATATTTAATCATCATGCCACAACACCAATAGCCAAAACAAAAACACAGCAGCAGAGCAGGTTTGAAAATGATCTCACTCCGGGAGGAAACAAAGCGGTACTTACTTTGGCAAATGGCGCTCAGATCATTCTTGATAGCGCTACTAATGGTGCGTTGACCCAACAAGGCAATACAAAAATTATAAAGCTGGATAATGGACAGCTTTCTTATAATTCAGTAAACGGCTCTTCGTCTTCACCCAAAACAGGCGAAATCTTATATAATACTGTTTCCACACCGCGTGGCGGACAATACCAGGTTGTATTGGCTGATGGAAGTAAGGTATGGCTCAATGCCGCGTCATCACTACGCTTCCCTACATCCTTTACAGGAAACGCGAGAGAGGTCACGCTAACCGGCGAAGGATATTTTGAAGTGACCCATGATGATGCAAAACCTTTTAAGGTTTTGGCAAATGGGGTTGAAATAAAGGTTCTTGGAACGCATTTTAATATCAATGCTTATAAAGATGAGCCAACAATAAAAACAACATTACTGGAAGGATCTGTAAAAGTAGGAATAGGCGCTGCCAGCAAAACGATCAGGCCGGGTGAACAGGCGCAAATAGAAAGCCATGATAACTCCCTGAATCCAAAGATCATGGTTCAGCCCGTTGACGTAGATGCCACAGTAGCCTGGAAGAATGGACGCTTTATTTTTCACGGAAATAATATACTGTCGGTAATGAGGCAACTCGCCAGGTGGTACGATGTAGAAGTAAGCTACGAGGGAAATGTTACAGATGAAGAGTTTGTAGGAGTGATCAACCGCTCGCGTTATGAAAATATTTCAGAGATACTGGATATGCTGGAAAAGACACGCACAGTGAGTTTTGCTATTAGCGGCCATCATGTTACGGTGATGCCTTTTAAGAAGTAGGTTTTTTATTGAAGGAAGGATAATTACTAATTGTTTAGTAAGCATCATGGTTCGTTTTGCATTAAGTCTTTTGTTTAGGCTTGTTTAGAATGCCTTACCAGATACTAAACAGCAAATTATGAATAGATAATATTACCTGAAAAAAACCGCCCCGACGGCAATCGGGACGGTAACAATTTTGGGTAACCAAATAAATAAAACAGTTACGATCATTCATTTTAAACCCAAAACACAAAAGTATGATTTTATCCATTAGCGGTAACTTTTTGCTAAGGCGCAGGCTGCCGCCTCAATTACTCAAAGCTATGAAGCTCACTGCCTTTCTCTTAACAGTTGCTTTTTTGCAGGTGCACGCAAAGGGCATTTCGCAGATTACCTTATCGCTCAAAAAAAAGCCCGTAGAAAAGGTGTTTCGTGAAATTGAACGACAAACCGGTTATGGCTTTCTTTACACTAAAGAAATGCTGGCAGATTTGCCGCAGGTAACTATAAACGTAAAGAATGCATCGGTAAAAGAAGTATTAAATCAATGTTTCAAAGGGCAATCGCTCGAATATTCTATTGACAAAAACACCATCGTGATCACGAGAAAAGTTTTTGCCGCAGCTAACACTCTTGCTCCGGATTTGGTTGCTTCACTGCCTCCTCCAATAGAAATCCACGGAAGAGTGGTAAATCAGCAGAGGGATCCGTTACCGAATGTCTCAGTATTGATAGCAGGAACTAAAATAGGAACAACTACCAACGGCGAAGGACGTTTTAGTTTAACTGCACCGGATGGTAAAAATATTATATTGGAAGTTTCCAGTGTGGGCTATCAGACAAAGAGGGTGAATGTGGGAAAGCAGACTGATGTGAATATTGTTTTGGAAGTAGATATTGCTGGTTTGAATGATGTAGTGGTGGTGGGATACGGTACGCAGAAAAAAAGTGATTTGACCGGATCTTTGTCGCAAGTTAAAGGTGATGACATCAACGCATTTCCTACGACAAATGTTTTTCAGGCGTTGTCGGGCAGGTCATCCGGAGTACAGGTAATGCAAAGCACCGGCGCACCTGGCGCTTCTGTAAGTATTAGAATAAGAGGTTCAAATTCTATACGCGGAAGTAATGAACCGTTATATGTTGTGGATGGATTTCCTATTAATAACCCTACTGTGCTGAATAACATTGATATTGAGAGCATTGAAATATTGAAGGATGCTTCTTCTACAGCAATTTATGGCTCCCGTGGTGCAAACGGTGTAGTTCTGATAACCACTAAAAAAGGCAAGGCTGGAAAAAATATTATTGATTTCGAGACCAGCTACAGTACACAATCTTTGATACGGAAATTGGACTTAATGAATGCCAAACAATATGCCACCCTGTACAATATCAAGGCAGCTAATGATGGGGTAGCCCCTTACTTTACATCAAGTGAAATAGACAAATTTGGAGAAGGTTTTGACTGGCAAGACTTCATTTACCAGTCGGCTCCGTTTTTAACTTCTTCTCTAAATATAAGTGGCGGAAATGATAAAACTAAATTTTCTATATCGGGAAGTGTTCTTAACCAGAATGGTATTATCAAAGGCAGCAATTACGACAGGTATTCCTTCCGGTCAAACATAGATCATCAGTTTAATGATAAATTCAGCGCTCAGTTATCAACCATCTTTACCCGCATCAATACCGACACAAAAAACAGTGGTGGTGGAGCCCGTGGAAATACTTTAATATCATCTCAGTTTGCACCACCAACCCTCACACCTTACAATGATGATGGCTCTTACAGAATTTTAGCTCCTGCTTACCCGTTTGTAGCTCCCGATCTGATAAATCCGTTGAATTTTATCAACGAACAATCCACCATAATCAAAGCGAATATTAATTTGATCAACGGCTCTTTGATTTACCGGCCCATAAAAGAAATAACCGTAAAAATAACAGGAGGCGTTGAAAACAGGGACGACCGTACCGATTCATATACTACCCGGAATTTTTTAAATTCTGATGGAAGCGCGAGCGTTAATACCGGGCAATATACCAGTTTGTTGAATGAAAATACCATAAGTTATACGAAAACCTTTAACCGCGATCATGACATTTCAGTGTTGGCCGGGGTTACTTACCAGGATTTTCTCAGCACTTCTTTGTCCGGAAGCGGAGCAGGCTTTCTGTCGGATGCCTTCCAAACTTATGATCTTAACGCCGCGGGTACTCCCGGCATTCCGGGGTCAGGATATTCCAAGTCAGTATTGTTATCTTATTTAGGGCGAATAAACTATAGCTTTAAAAATAAATATTTAGCAACAGTTAGTTACCGCGCTGATGGATCTTCAAAATTCAGCAAGGGAAATAAATGGGGTTATTTCCCGTCTGCTGCTTTAGCCTGGCGAATCTCAGATGAAGATTTCATGAAAAATAACAATCTTATCTCTAATATGAAATTGAGAGCCAGTTGGGGTATGACTGGCAGCCAGGCAATCGGCCCATATGTGACTTTAAATCAACTCTCATCGGGAATAGTAGTATTCAATGATGCACTTTACAATGCATTTGCTCCCGGCACCCAGCTTCCCGGGGATTTGAAATGGGAAACTACAGAGCAAACAAATTTCGGGGTTGATCTCGGTATCTTAAATAATCACGTCAATATCACAGCCGATTATTATATAAAAAATACAAGCGATCTGCTGAATACCGTATCATTACCATCCTCGTTAGGTTTTACACAAACTATCCAAAATGTGGGTAAAGTACAGAACAAAGGATTTGAATTTAATGTGAATGCCCGGATATTTTCAGGCAAGCTGAAATGGGATGTGAATGCCAACATTTCATTTAATAAAAATAAAGTCGTTAAGCTTTATGATGGAGAAGACATCCTTACAGGAAGCGGCGTTCTTGCTTTGCAGGGTACTACCTCTATACTCAGGGAAGGCCGGCCTATCGGGCAGTTCTTTGGATATTTGGAAGATGGATATGACGATAAAGGGAAAATTAAATATAAAGACCTGGAACCTGATAACAAACTAACCGGTGACGACAGAACATATATAGGCGATCCCAATCCTGATTTTATATATGGTTTCACTTCAGGCTTGTCATACAAAAATTTTACGCTCGATATTTTCTTACAGGGATCATATGGAAATGACTTATTCAATCTTAGCTCCGTCGCGTATGCTTATGATTTTGTTTCAGGATTGAACATGATAAAAGATGTTTTAACAGACTCGTGGACGCCTGAGCATACCAATGCAAAGTATCCTATTATAAGTAGAAACACATCGGTGAGTGTCTCTGATCGTTTTGTTGAAGATGGATCTTATTTACGCCTGAAGAACATTCAATTGGCATACACTCTTCCGTTAAAGAATTGGGGCGTTAATAAAGTACTGGAATCTTTACAGTTGTATGCCAGCGGACAAAATCTTTTGACTTTTACCAAATATTCAGGCTGGGATCCGGAAGTGAACTCAAGTGGATTCGGAACAGACAACAATAGTTACCCAATGTCTAAAACGGTTACGTTTGGTATTCGCGCCAGATTTTAGACATGGGAATATAAGAAGGAAGGGAACGTTTAAAAAAATAAATTATCATAAGATGAAAAATATAAAAACATATTTACCTCATGGAGATCATTTGGGATTTTTACCCGGGTATTTGCTTTTAATCCTGGTGCTGGTGTCCTGCAATAAAATTTTAGTTGAAAAACCAAAAACAGTGGCAGTTGAAAACTTTTACAATACAGCACAGGAAATAGAATCAGCAACCAATGCGATCTATGAGCCTCTGCGGTCCAACAATATGGTGGAACAAATTGTGATACTTGATGCGCATACCGATTGGGGATACGGTCGAGGTAGCCGGGCTGACTACAATGCCATGCAGGGATTTAATGCGGCAAACATTAACAATGCAGGTAGCCGTTGGAATACATTCTATCTGGCTATTCGTAATGCCAATCTCGTAATTCAAAATGCACCAAACGGATCTTCTATTAGTCAGGAAGATATAGACCGGAATTTAGCAGAGGCCAAGTTCCTCCGGGCGTTTTCTTATTTTCAGCTCGTAAGAAACTGGGGAAGTATTCCTTTAAGGACAGAAGAAAATATGACCGAACGGGACCTGGCAAAAAGCTCTGTTGATGATGTTTATAGCCTTATTGTTTCTGATTTGCAATATGCTGAAAACAATTTACCGGAAGTGCAAACTCTGATTGGTAAACCTACAAAATATGCGGCGAAAACGATGCTCGCTGATGTTTACTTAACGCTTGGCAAGTATTCGGAAGCAGCCAGTGAGGCCAATGATGTTATTCAATCCAACAAATACGCTTTGGTGCGGGTGACAAACAAGCACGATTTTCAATGGAATCTTTTTGGGCCAACAATTGTAACTACGCCTGAAGAAATATTCTACTTCAAGTATTCCCGCCAGCCGGTGCAAGGTAACTGGATTTTGTGGGTATTGAGCCATCCCAGCACAGGCAATTTCAATTTCGGTGGTGCTTATGCACATTACAGCGATGCAACCAACCCTTTCTATGTTTCATGGGATGATAATGATATCAGAAAGAGTTTGTGGGATAAAATAAATTTTGGATTGGGGTCAAATACGCTTGTAAGCAGTAAATATATTGACCCCGAAGCCATAGAAAAAAACAACGGTGCCGGCAATGACCTGCCCATATACCGATATGCTGATGCATTATTAATCTATTCTGAAGCCTCATGCATGGCTTCAAATGGCCCCACAGCAGAAGGTATAGAAGCTTTGAATAAAGTACATCGGCGCGCTTATGGAAAAGATCCTGAAGTGCCTTCTGATGTGGATTTTAAAATTGCTGATTATGATAAGAATACCTTTCAGGACTTAGTGCTCCGGGAAAGAGCATATGAATTTATTTTTGAAGGCAAACGCTGGTACGATTTAAAAAGAACAGGAAAAGCTGCCGAAGTGTTTTTAGCCACCAAGGGAATTACAATTGCGGAAAAGGCTTACCTGTGGCCAATCCCCATTTCCGAGCTGAATTTTAATAAGGCCTTAGACCCGGCAAAAGATCAAAATCCGGGCTATTAATTATCATTGAAATAAGGTATCATAATTGATCAGGAACCGGCACCAGTGATGTCCTCGTCAACGGGCGAATCACAACGATAATCCTGATACAAATTATCTATATCATTATAATCTTTAAAAATTTCAGTCATGGTAAATAAATATGTATATAAAACAACTTTTTAATTATGCGATTAATACTATTCTCTCTGTCGGTTCTTATTAGTAATTTGGTTTATTCACAATCCAATTCATCTTCACAAAAGGCAAACTATGATATAGTGGTGATTGGAGGCACCCCCGCAGGTGTGGCTGCTTCTATTGCCGCAGGGCGGCTTGGTAAATCGGTGATGTTGGTGGAACAGTCGCCTGTATTGGGAGGAGTACTTTCATCAGGGGTGAACCGCCTGGATGATTATTTGGTGGAGGCGAATAGCGGCATTATGGAAGAATGGAGATCGCGCGTAGAGAATTATAATGTCACTGAATTAAAGAATGACCCTATAGTACAAGATGATATGAAAGTACCGGATCATCGCTGGAGTACAGCACAGGGCAGAGGCTGGGAGCCCAAAACAGCGGCTAAAATTTATGCACAGATGGTATCTGAGGTACCATCCATCCAAACGAGATTTAATGAAGTGCCCGTAGGTGCCAAGGTTAAAAATGGCAGAATAGTAGCAGTTATCACGCAAGACCGGGATAATAAGGGACGTCTAGGAGTCAAACATACTTATACGGGGCGGATCATCATTGACGCTACTTATGAAGGGGATGTGGCTGCATTTGCCGGTGTACCTTTTCGCATTGGAAGAGAAGCTCGTTCCAAAGAAGAACCACATGCCGGCAAAATATATACAGAAGCGTTCGGTTCGGGAAGGGGAGCATTAAAAGGCGCGATATTCCCCGGCAGCACAGGGGAAGCGGATGACAGGATGCAGGCATTTACATTCCGCTTTACCGCAAAAGACTATGGACGGTCGGATCATCCTTATCGCCTTACGTCGCCGCCGCCGGGATATGACTCTACCTTGTATAACTGGAATCCCAACACAAAGGCCTGGTTGCCCAATAAAAAAGCTGATATGCTGGGAGCAGGCGATTTGACAGGATATTCCACAAAATATGTGCTGGCAGGATGGGAGGAAAGAACCAAGCTTGAAAAGGTATACCGCGACCATGAACTTGGCTGGTTATATTATATTCAAACCAAAGGAAATTCGCCGCAATGGGGACTTGCCGATGATGAATTTAAAGACAATGGCAACTGGCCTTACCGCCTTTATGTTCGTGAAGGCCGGAGAATTGATGGCCTGTACAGGCTTACAGAAAGCGACATCCACAAAGACCTGAGAGGCAATGGGCTTCGGGGGCCGTTGCATAAAGACGGTATTGCCATTGGCGTCTATCCGATAGATTCCCATCTTGTGCAAAGCCCGACTTCAGAGTCTCCTCACGGAGAAGGCTCTATACACCTTAATGATGTAACAGGCCCCTACCAGATTCCTTACGGTGTAATGGTACCTGAAAAGCTAAATGGGTTACTGGTGCCGGTAGCCATTTCTGCCACTCATGTAGCCATTTCCGCCGTACGGATGGAGCCTGTCTGGTCTTCATTAGGGCAGGCAGCGGGTGTTGCGGCGGCTGTTGCGCTTAATAATGGAAGCGAGCTAAGAGATATTCCTGTTCCTGAAGTTCAGGATATATTATTGCAACAGGAATGTTTGCTTTTTTTCTACAAAGACATGCCGGTAGATCGTGATTTCTATAAAACCACGCCGGATGACAGCGCAAAATATAAAGCTATTCAGAAATTAAGCCTGAAAGACGCATTAGATGGGGATGAGAATTATTATTTCAGGGCAGACCAGCCCATAACCTTAGGCGAATTTGCACGTCTGGCTGTAAATGGCCTCGATATTCCATTAAGTATTACCGCAGCACATTTTAATGATGTGCCGAGAAGCAATCCTTATTTTAAGTATATAGAAACACTATACGATTATTCTACGCAGGCGGCGAAGCCTTTCTTTAAGTATGAAATACGAAATTATTTAAACTACTGGTGGGGGAGTCCTTCTTTGCAAGGGCCGCCTGTGTATGCCTATCCTGACCATGCAGTTTCCGGCAAGCAAGCTATAGAAATAATTTCC
>Ga0207657_10008109_pt1 | contig 10710 bp, 11 predicted proteins | sample KBSC33metaG_FD_184316 | JGI IMG/M metagenome (GOLD analysis project Ga0207657, IMG submission 184316) | Corn rhizosphere microbial communities from Kellogg Biological Station, Michigan, USA - KBS C3-3 metaG (SPAdes) (version 2) | ecosystem: Host-associated > Plants > Roots > Rhizosphere > Soil ... | reverse complement strand
TGAGCGCCGAGGTTCGGACCCTCAAGGCCGAAGTCGCCGCGCTCAAAAGTGGCAGCGGAGACGCCTCGCCGAAGCCGTGAAGGTCGCCATCATCTCGGATGTGCACGGCAACCGCCTCGCACTCGAGGCGGTGCTGGACGATATTGCGCGCTTGGGGGTCGATGCGACCTTCAACCTGGGCGATCTGGTGACGGGGCCACTCGAGCCGAACTGGACCGCCGATATCCTCATGGACCTCGACATTCCGACGGTACGCGGCAACCACGAGCGCGTGCTGATCGAGAAGCCGCCCGAACGGCTCGGCCCGATCGACCGCTTCGCCCAGGAGCAGATGGAGACCCGGCACCGCATCTGGATCAACGACCTGCCGGCGACAATGTCGCTGCTGGATGATGTGTTCCTCTGCCACGGTACCCCCACCTCGGACGAAGATCCCTGGCTCGATGGGTGGTGGGAGGGTCGCCAGGTCACGACGCCCGACGAGGCCTACGTCACGGCCAAGGCCGAAGGCTTCGACTTTCCGGTGCTGCTATGCGGGCACACCCACATTCCCCGCGCGGTACGGCTGCGGGACGGGCGGCTGATCGTCAATCCGGGCAGCGTCGGGCTGCAGCTCAATCACGGGTCGCCCGATGCCCGTTACGCCACGATCGAACGGCGCGACGGCAAATATTTCCCGTCGTTCCACGCGGTGCCCTACGACCATTTCGCCGCGGCGCGGCAGGCCGAGGCGAACGGCTTTCCACAATGGCGAGACGCGCTGGTGACGGGATGGGCGGGGGCCGGCGGACTGTTCTAGCTGCTCAGCAACCGGGCTCTACGCCGACTGCCTGCCGCTGACGCCGATCACCACGCCGCCATCCTCCTTGGTGAAGGGGCCGATGTCGGGGTTGGGCAGAATCTCCAGCACGACCTCGGACGGGCGGCACAGGCGGACGCCGCGCGGCGTAACGACAAGCGGTCGGTTGATGAGGATGGGGTGGACCATCATTGCGTCAAGCAACTGCGCGTCGGTCAGCGCGGTGTTTCCCAACCCGAGGGACTCGAAAGGGGTATCCTTCTGCCGCAGGGCCTGCCGCACGGTGAGCCCGGCCTGCTCGATCAGCCAGGCCAAATATTGCCGCGTCGGCGGAGTCTTTAGATATTCAATGATGAGCGGCTCGACGCCGCTCTGCCGGATCATCGCCAGTGTGTTGCGCGAGGTGCCGCATTCGGGGTTGTGGTAGATGGTAATGGTCATGCCTGGTCCTCGTGGGGCTGGGGTTCCCAGAGCCAGCCGGCGAAGGCCCACGCGCAGAGCGCACCGGCGAGCTGGGCCACAATGAATGCCGGTGCATCGATCAGGCGAATGCCCGAGAAGGTGTCGGTCAAAGCGCGGGCGATGGTGACGGCCGGATTGGCGAAGGAGGTGGACGCGGTAAACCAGTAGGCGGCGCTGATATAGAGCCCGACGAGCCAGGGAACCGCGGTCGGCTGGAACCGGATTCCACCGATAATCACGGCAACGAGGCCGAAGGTCGCAACGGCCTCCGCCAGCCACTGGCTCGAGCCGGTGCGAACGTGCCGCGAGGCCTCCAGCAAGGGCAGCGCGAACATGGCGTGCGCCAGCATGGTACCGAGCACGGCGCCGGCGAGCTGCGCCAGGACATAGAGCGCGGCCACGAGCAGCGGCAGCGCGCGGCGCAACGCCATGACCAGCGATATGGCGGGATTGAGATGCGCGCCGGATATCGGCGCGAGCACGGTCACCAGTACGATGAGGACGGCTCCGGTGGGCAGCGCGTTGGCAAGGAGGGCAAGGGCGCCATCGTCGGTCAGCCGGTCGGCCATGATGCCCGAGCCGACGACCGTGGCGACCAGGAGGCCGGTGCCGAGCGCCTCGGCGACGAGGCGACGCGCGAGGTCAGTCATGCCGAGCAATCGGCCGGGTGAGGAGCGCCGCTGTCGAGCAAATGGTGGTGGCCTGCCGGGTCGCCAGGATGGACGCGGGAGCCGACCGGCGCTCGAGCGGGGTAAACCCCTCATGCTCGAAGAACGCCTCGGCCGTGGTGGTGAGAAGGTAGGCGGTCCGTGCGCCCGCCTCGCGGGCGCGGGCAAGCACCGCTTCGGTGACCCGCCGACCGTAGCCTCTGCCACGCGCCTCGGGCAGGACCACGATCGAGCGCAGCAGGGCGTCCTCGCCGTAGAGCTCGAAACCACCGAAACCCACCGGACGCCCCGCGCGCTCGACGGCGAAGAAGGTTCGCCCACCGTCGTTGAGATCTTCGGTCGGGAGCTGGGCAGCCTCGAGGGCGGCCACGAGATCGGGCGAGTCGGGAGCGATGGCGCGGACGACAAGATCAGCAGGCACAGGCGGCCTCGTGCGTAGCGGACGGGGTGCAACAGGCGGCTGCTACGATGCCGGCGGGAGCACAGACCTCGGGGCGGCCCTGACAGCAATCGCGCATCAGGAATTCGACGAGGCCGGAGAGCCCCTGGTAGTTGGCGGCGTAAACGATTGAGCGCGACTCGCGCCGCGAGGTGACGAGGCCGGCGCGCTCCAGATGCGACAGATGGAAGGACGCCGATGAGGATGACGCGCCCACCGCCTCGCCAACGGCACCCGCGGCCATGCCCCCGGGTCCGGCGACCACAAGGGCGCGCACCATTTGCAGCCGCGTTGCCTGCGACAACGCGCCAAAGGCATCGAGGGCCTGCGCTTCTTCGATCATCGTTTCAATATCTCAAGAGTTATTGAAACGAAGATACCGAACCGGGACGTGCTCGCCAAGCCTTAAATGCACGTCGTTCGGCACAGTCGATTGCGGGAACAATCCGGATGGCGGGGGCGGGACGGGGATGGCCGGTTCACGCCACCGTCGCGACAGGGATGCGGCGGCCCTCGACGTGGGAGCGCAGGGCGGCGTCGACAACCGCCTGCACTTTGACACCGGCGTCGAAGCCGGGCTCCGGGCGGCGGTCCTGGCGAATTGCGGCGAGGAACTCCAGGACCCCGACCTGCTCCTTGTTGTAGATGTCGAGGAAGTCGGCGGGACTGGAGGTGCCGAAAAAGCGCTCGGGCACCGGCAGCGTGTCGATCGTATCGGTGTCGGCACGCATCAGGCGAATGCTCGCTCCGGCGGAAGCCCCGGAGAAGATATGCTCGAGCTCGAGCGTCGCCCGTTCCCCCTCGATGCGTACGACGTGCCTGGCAAGCATGTCGGCCGAGTGAGCGACGACCGAGGTATCGACGACCCCCAGAATGCCGTTCTCGAATTGCAGCGACAGGTGGGCCGAGTCGTTTCCGCTTCCGGTCTCGTGACCGGCAATCGTCGAACGCCCGATGGACGTGCCCAGGGTGGCAGAGACACTGGCAATCTCGCCAAACAGCCAACGGCTCATATCGATCATGTGCGAGCCGAGGTCGCCGGCCACGCCGTTGGCGCGACCAGGGTCGAGCCGCCACTGATAGGACTGGTCGCGTGCAAAGCCGGCGAGAAAGGAAAACTGCGCGCGATACACCGCGCCGAACGTGCCGTCATCGACCATCGATTTGAGGAATTGGAAATGCGGCTGCCAGCGCCACGTAAACAGCACCATGTGCTTGACCTTCGCCTGCTCGGCCGCCGCAAGCATTGCACGGGCGTCCGTTGCGTTGTTGGCAAGCGGCTTTTCGCAGAGGACATGGAGGCCCTTGCCGACGGCGGCGAGGACCATTTCGCAATGCCGATCGTCAGGCGCCGCGACAATGACGGCGTCGAGATCTCCCTCGGTGATGAGCTGGCGGAAATCGGTGTAGGTCGCGGTGGCCCCGTATCTGGCGGCCATCTCGGCGAGGCGCTCCCTCGAGCGACCGCATAGCCCGGCGATCTCGACATCTGCGCGGTTGTGCAGATTCTTGAGATACATGAGCTCGGTCCAGCCGCTCGTGCCGATAATTCCAAGTCGGATCCTGTCGCGCATTTCGGGCTCCCCGGCGGACGGTATCGCGGAGCAAACACGGAGACTGTCACCTGTTCCGGTGACAGCTGAGCTAGAGCGGCGGGGCGGCCGCCATCAGGATGGCTCGCACCAGGGTGGGCTGGTTGTGCGCACCGGTCTTCTTGAACATGCGCTTGAGCTGGGTGCGAGCCGTGTTGATGCTGATCCCCAGGACGGTGGCGGCTTCCACCACATCCTTGCCGTCGACGATGAGTCCGGCGAGGCGTGCCTGCGCCGGTGTTATGCCGAAGGCGATGGCCGCGGGCGCCACGGCGTTCCGCGACTTCTCCTGATCACGAAGCGAAATCAAGATCATCTGGCTCTGGGCGCTCACCCAGCAGACGGAAACAACCTCGTCGATCGGGCTGGCAAGCAGCACGGGAGCGGCGACGCGGCTGTTGCTCGAACTGGCCATGGTCGCCATCCGGCTGGCGTAGAGGTCGGCGCTCGCGGCCCATCGGATGGCGGCCTTGAGCCGCGCGTCACTGGCCTTGTCCGTTGCTCGCAGCCGGTTGCCGCGCATGGTCAGGAACGGACTGGTCCACAGAACCTCGGCACAGGCTTCGTTCTGCCAGAGCACGACGCCGCTCTCGTCGACCTGAAGCAGCGGGTAGGGGACGATGTCACGTTCTGGCTGCAACTCGCCGCAGCAGACGATCTTCCACTCCCCGTCGATCCGCTCGAGAATGCGCAGTTCATGCTGCAGGCCCGGCACGTCGAACGGATCGCCGGTCGAGGGCGCCGTCTGGTCGAACGTCACCCAGGCGAGGTCGGTGCCGATGCGGACATTGAGATTGTCCCGGGTCAGCTGGCGCATCGACGAATTGGGGGTCGGATACGCGTTCATCGACTTGTGCTGTTCGCGGGCCTCTTCGGCCCATCCGACATTGAGCAGCATGCCGCCGCGGGCGAACCAGGCAAAACGGCGGACGTAAGGCTCATGTGCCCAGCACCTTGCCCAGGCGTCGAAGTCTTTCGCGAAATAGGCGGCAGTCTCGGCTTCGATCAGCGCGAGTATGGCCTTTTGATCGTCTTCCTCGGCCCTCGACATGACTTGACCCCGGGGCGCATTGCCAGCGGCTTTGCTGTGCCGACCTTGTCATCAGCCTGGATGACAGACAAGGGCGGCCGCTCCTGTGAGGCTTGGCCCGGCTTGACAGGAGGGGAACATGAACAGTGCAGACGTGGATAAATTCGCCGCCAGCCTGCGCGGCCAAGTGCTGACAAAGGAGAACGCCGGCTACGACGAGGCCCGCGCCCTCTACAATGGCATGATCGACAAGCGGCCGCTCTTGATCGCCCGTTGCGCGGACGTGGCGGACGTCATTGCGGCGGTGAACTTCGGCCGGGACAGCAAGCTGCCGATCGCGATCCGCGGCGGTGGCCATAACGGGCCGGGGTTCGGCAGCGTCGACGACGGCCTGGTGATCGACCTGTCGCAGATGAAGGGCGTCCGCGTCGATCCGAAGGCCCGGACGGTGCGGGTCGGTCCGGGCTGCACCACCGGCGAGGTCGACCACGCAACGCATGCCTTCGGCCAGGCAGTGCCGTTCGGGATCATCTCCACCACCGGGGTTGCCGGCCTTACGCTGAGCGGCGGACACGGCTATCTCAGCAAGCAGTACGGCCTTGCCGTCGACAACCTGCTCGAAGCCGATGTGGTGCTCGCCGACGGCAGCTTCGTGACTGCCAGCGAGAGCGAGAACACCGATCTACTGTGGGCACTGCGGGGCGGCGGCGGCAATTTCGGCGTGGTGACCAGCTTCCTGTTCCGCACCAACCCCGCCAAGATGCTGGTGGGTGGGCCGATCATCTTCGAGATGAGCGACGCGGCGCGAGTGATGAAATGGTACCGGGACTTCGAGGCGAACGCGCCGGACGATTTCTACATCTTCCTCGGCTTGCAGTCGGTGCCGGCCACCGACCCGTTCCCGCGCGAGCACTGGAGCAAACGGATGTGCGTCCTGCTCGTGGCTCACAATGGCAAGGACGGGGAGGCGGCTGTCAACAAGATCCGCGCCGAGCTCCCCAAGCCGATCATCGACTGGTGCGGGCCGCTTCCCTACACGGCGCTGCAGGGCATGTTCGACCCGTTCTACCCCAAGGGCATGCAGTGGTACTGGAAGGGCGACTTCGTCAAGGAGCTGCCCGATGCCGCCATCGCCGCCCACATCGAGCACGCGACCAACGGCAACGACTTTTCGTGCATGCACCTCTACCCCATCGATGGCGCGGTACACAGGCGGCAGAAGGACGAAACGGCCTGGAGCACGCGCGATGCGACGTGGTCGATGGTGATTGCGGCGGTCGATCCCGAGCCGTCGGGGGCGGCGGCGATCCGGGACTGGGCGCGGGGCTACTGGTCCGCGGTCCACCCGCACGATCTGGCCGGCGCCTATCCCAACTTCATGATGGACGACGAGGGCGACGCGCGCGTGCGCGCCTCGTTCGACGGCAACTATCCCCGCCTTGCGGCGCTGAAGCGCAAATACGATCCGGCCAACCTCTTCCGGGTCAACCAGAACATCCAACCGGCGGCCTGATGCGGGGGGAGGCGATGCGAAGGTCTGGTCGCTGCCCCTAGAACTTGATCGAGCCCATCATGGGGGTGGCGTATTGATGGACGAGGTCGTCATTGCCGGCGCCGAAGAAGGTCAGCACGACGCCGCCCAGCTGCGGTGAGCTGTAGTAGTAGGTGATGTAGCTCGTGGTGAGGGAGGCGAAGGTGGCGGTCCAGTGCCAGGTGATCCACTGCCGGTCGTTGATCACCTCGTTGCCCTGCGCGGTGACGTTGACCACGCCCGACGGGTCGGAGGTCCGCACGTAGTAGGTCTTCACCAGGTCGGGTGTGATGGGCTGGGCCATCGGGGTGATCTGGACGCTGATGCCGCCGGTGCTGGCGAAATTGAGCGTGCCCGGAAGGGTGCCGGCGACGGTGAACGGCTGCCAGATGCGGTTGTCGGCGCACAGCTGGACCCGGGTCAGCAGCGTCAGCGTGACGACGCTCTCCACCGGGCACGCCGTGGCGTCATGCGGCAACAGCGAGAACAGGCGGTCGCGAACCGACGGCGCCGTAATCGCGGCGACACCCACCACGACGGCAACGGCGGCGACGCCTCCGACGATCAAGCGCCAGAAGCGACCGGAGCGCCGTTCAAGCCGCTTGAGCCGCATCTGGGCGACGCCGGCGAACTGACCCTTGGGGTAGGCGGTGAGGAAGTCGCGGTAGTCGTCGGCCGTCGCGTCCTTGAGCTGCATCAGCTCGGCCCAGGCATCGGACTCGGTCAGCGTCGGCGTCGGGGTGGACTGCGCCCCCTTGGACGCCGGGCGGATGGCGGCCGCGGGCCCGTCGCCTGCGTTAGGCTCGAGGCGCTCCTTCAGCGTTTTCAGGATCTGCTGGTAGCCCGGTGCCTGCGCGTTGCCGTCCCAGTTTCTGAGCTCGATGACGTGGATCTGCTGGTAGAGGATCGGCAGCGCCGTGATGTCGACGTCGTCGATGATCACCGGCAAGGCGGACTTGCGATGCCGGGCGACTTCGGCTTCCGCCCGCACCCAGTCGGACGCGGCGGCGCTTTTGGACCAGAGAATGACGGCGACGGGCGCGTTACGCAGCGCCTGGTTGATCTCGTCCTCGAAGCGGGTGCCGCCAAGAATTTCGGCGTCCCACCAGACGTCATAGCCCGCATCGGTCAGCCGCTGGGCGAGCAGCGAGGCGGTCTGCTTCTCGCTCCGGCTGTAGGAGATGAATACCTGCGCCAAGACCGTTACCCCCCAAACGAGACGTGACGCCGCTGTCTCGCCTGAGTATCGTTACGAATAGTGAGGCTGGCTTGCAAGCTCATGGGAGCATGCGGCGGGCGGACTGGGCGCCCACCCAGAGCACCGTTAAGGGCCGGATACACGGGCGACCACACGGCGATCGCCCGCAGATGGGTACAAAGTGGGCGGGAACCCGACGTGCGATCCCGGTGATAGCCGTGTCAGGCGGGCCTCTCTGCCGAGAGCGCGTTTGAATCCGTGTTCTAGCCCCAGGGGCCGTCGGCGCGGAAGGAACGCCGGGGCGGTCGCGTCCATGGCGGAAGGAATCGGGTCGTGAAGCGGAGCCAAGCCGCTCGTCGGCAAGGCCGCCCGCTTATCGCCGTTGCGATCATGTCGGCCGCGGCTGGGAGGCATCGTCCCTGGGCCGGAGCAAGATGGGCATGCTTGCGCTTGCCCATCTTGTCGTCGATCTTCTTTCCACCGGTCGGTGCGCAGTTGAGTGCCGGCGATCAGACGGCCCGAACCTGGGCCAGTCGCCTGACGGAGTACTCGTCGTCCCAGCAGACCGCAGCCTCCCAGGCGGCGGACGCCTGCGCGGCGATGTCATAGGCGGCGTCATCGAGACCGGCGGCGTTGTCGGGGAGGGCCAGATCGAGGTCGGGGACGTCGACATGCGACTCGTCCCAATCGATCAGCGCGACCCGAGCCGCCGTCACGCGGATGTTACGCGGGTTGGGGTCACCGTGGACGACGCATTGTTCTCGTCCGACGAGCCGCGCCCATGCGGCCCGGCACCGGGCCACGCCCTCGGGCGGCATTGCCGTCAGGTCGATCCTCGTCCCGGTGCTGGCCTGGAGCAGGTCGGTCGAGGATCGCCAGCCGGGACGCTGTGGCCAACCCCGGGTCAATCGATGCAGCTGCTGAAGCGTGTCCGCCACGCGCCGCCAGTCGGACTCGCTCGCGGGCGGTCCACCCTCGACATAGGTCATCACCATCAAACCGTCCGCGAACGGCCGGCCGTCCAGCGTCGGAATCGGCACTGGCACAGTCATCCCGTTGCGGTCGAGGTGTTGGAGGAGTCCGGCTTCCCAGCCGAGATCGGCGTCGCTCCTCGACCCCAGGCGGGCAACTGCCAGGTCACCGCCGACCCGCACGCTCCACACATCGTTGGCAACGCCGCCCGAGAGCCGCTCGACGCGCGTCGCGTCGTCACCCCACAGCTTCAGCGCGTCCCATCCCACCGGCGATATCCTCGATCAACCCGGGGCCTTTTAAGTCAGCTGCAGTTTGGGGACAACGCGGGTCTTTCGGCCGAACGAGGGGGTCAGTCGCTCCAGCTCAGCCGTGTGCCGCGCCAGAGTTCGTGGAACTCGGCGTAGGTCACGGGGTCGCCGTATTGCTTGTAGAGGCAGCGACCGGAATCGATGAGGTCGTAGGCGAACCAACTCTTGCCGCCGGCAAGGGCGAGGCGGGGCATCATGCCGTTCCAGACTTCGCCGTCGCAGGTGAAGGGGAGGGCGACGGGGCGGTCCCTGGCGGCATCGGTTGCGGCGTCCTGCAGCTTCAAGGCCCACGTGCCGTGATCGGACTCGCAGTCGGCGTCGCAGCTGAGCGTGCCCAGGTCGCCATACTGGCCCAGGAAAGCGAGGCGCGGATGGCCGTCGGGGGTGAGCGCCAGATCGGGGCTTTCGCCGTCGCCGGTGGCCGTCACGGCGTGGCCGTTCCAGTTCTTGTCGCTGTCGCATCCGGCGTCGCACCAGAGGTAGATGAGCTGGTGATCGAGGCTGGGCTGGGTCATGTCGGCGCCGGCAAACAGCACGGCGCGCGGGCGGCCGTCAGGCAGGACCTCGAGGTCCCAGGTCGGGTTGGGGTAGGAGCCGCGGCCGGTTTCGATGACGCGGGTGCGCTGCCAGGCGTCGAGCGAGCCACAGCCGGCGTCGCACTGGTAATAATAGAGCCCGTCCTCGAGCTGGGTGCCGTCCTTCTGGAGCGCATAGACCTGCGCGAGGAGGCGGAGCTTGCCGCCGGGGGCGACGGCGAGGGCGACCTGGTCCCAGAGCTCGGTGTTGTACGCGTTGGGTTTCACCGCGAGATTGGTCTCGGTCCAGTTCTCGGCATCGGTGCAGCCGACGGAACAGGTCAGATGGTAGGTACCATAGTGATCGGGTTCGGCGACGTAGTTGGCATCGACATAGACGAAGTGCGGCTGGCCCTGGTCGTCAACAACGAAGCTGTGCTCGGGGATCTTGAATTCGAAGAGGCCCGAGAAGGTCCGTTCGGCGCTGTTGGCGACCGGAACGAGAGTCCAGTTGGCCGTGTCGGCACAATCCGCGTTGCATTCGCCATAGGTGTACATGCGGCCGGCACCCGCGGTGTTCGGCCCGAAGCTGGTGATCAGCAGGCGCGGCCTGCCGTCGGGGGTGACGCCGACCTGCACATTAATGGGCTGGGTGACGTCGAGGCTGACCTGCTGCCAGTTGCTGTCAGTCTCGCAGGCCGAAGCGCAATGACGGTAGTAGACGACATTGCCGGTGGGCTTGTCGTAGCCGGTGAAGGCGGCGTGCAGGCCGCCCGTCCTGTCGGCGGCGATGGCGGCGGAGGCGGATTCCTGCGCGGGGGCGAAATAGCGGGCGCCGGCAGCGGCCGGGAGGGCACAAAGCAGGGACGTCGCGACCAGGGCGGACGCGAAAAGCGGAGTCAGACGCATGGGTTAGAGGCAGTCCTTGAGGCGGGGATTCAATGAAACGGCGGCGCTAGCATCAGGGAGATGAACTGAAACTGACTGGTGGGTGTGGCCCCCCACCCCCGGTTCCTCCCCCAAAGGAGGGGGCGGGTGGCCCGACTGCGGGCTCAGCCGGCGAGGCTCCAGGACAGGGCGCGGCGCAAGCGCCTCCCTCATCGCTTTGCGCCACACCTCATCGCTGCGGCGACAGGGGCCAGACTTCCCAGTTCGCGGAGTGTCCGATTGTGACACCAAATTCATGGGGTCGG
>Ga0207657_10008108_pt1 | contig 10710 bp, 9 predicted proteins | sample KBSC33metaG_FD_184316 | JGI IMG/M metagenome (GOLD analysis project Ga0207657, IMG submission 184316) | Corn rhizosphere microbial communities from Kellogg Biological Station, Michigan, USA - KBS C3-3 metaG (SPAdes) (version 2) | ecosystem: Host-associated > Plants > Roots > Rhizosphere > Soil ... | reverse complement strand
CTGGCGACAGCCCCGTTCTACCCCGAAGTTGACCCCGACCTGCTGGTAACCGGCGCCATTCTGCATGATATCGGCAAGACACGCGAACTGCACTGGAAGAACAGTTTCGGCTATACCCTTGAAGGCCAGATGATCGGCCACATCAGCATCGCGCAGGGAATGCTGATCGAGAAGGTGAGGGAGTTAGAGCCTTTTCCCGACAAGCTGCGGATGCTGGTGGAGCACATGATCCTCAGCCACCACGGCAAGTACGAGTTCGGCTCGCCCAAGCTGCCCATGACGCCCGAGGCACTGTTGCTGAATGTGCTCGACGATCTTGAAGCCAAGATGCAGGTGATGCGCCATGAGTTCGCTGCCGCCTCGGCCAGTGGAAAAGGCAGTGCTGAGATGACAGATTGGGTGCGCAGTATGGAGCGGCCCCTGTTCGACTCGCGAAGCTATCTAAAGGATTGAGCGCAGGGGAAAAATGGAGCTTCGCCGGGGGTTGCTCGCGGACATCGGATTAAATCCGGGCGGCATCAGAAACAATCAGGCCATTGAAAATCGATCATTCGGGAGAGATCATGCCGACGATCACCAAAGCTGATGCGCTTTCTCACAAACTCCATGAAGGATTGACCCATGAACTGGAGGCCTATCACGGCCCGTCGTTTGAGTTGCGGCTCTGGGACCATACCGGCTCCCACTACGGTTCGGGTACGTCTCGTTTTGTCATTACGGTCAAATCGCTGGAGGTGCTCAAGGCGATTCTGTGGGACCCTAATGAGATCTCTCTGGGGGATGCCTTTGTCAAAGGCGATCTGGAGGTAGATGGCGATATCTTTGCGATGTTCCAGTTCGCGGACTTCGTCTTCAGTAACGCCCATGGGGTCGAAGGCCCCTCCTATGCCCGTCGCCTCGCCATCTCAGCCACGAAGGTCCTTCGGCATCTGGAGTACGCGATCAACGAGATGTTCGTCCACAGCCTGCGCCGGGACAGGTGCGCCATCTCGTTTCATTACGACAAGCCGCCCGAGTTCTTTGCCCCCTGGCTCGGCCCGTCGATGGTGTACTCCTGCGCCTACTTCCGCCGCAACTCCGACAGCCTCGAAGAGGCACAGCGAAACAAGCTCGATCTGATCTGCAGGAAGCTGCGCCTCCAGCCCGGTGAGCAGTTGCTGGATATCGGTTGCGGCTGGGGAAGCCTTATTCTTCACGCGGCGAAGTTCTATGGCGTTCATGCCACCGGGGTCACCCTGAGCGAGCGGCAGTTTGCTTTCGCCCGGCAGCGCATCGCCCAGGCCGGACTCGAGGCGGAGTGCGAGGTCAGGTTGTGCGACTACCGGCAGATCTCCGACGAGACGCCGTCTTTCGACAAGATTGCGAGCGTCGGCATGTTCGAGCACGTCGGCAGGCAGAATCTGGGCACTTACTTTGACACCGTCAAAAGACTGTTAAGGCCCGGCGGAGCCTTTTTGAACCACGGGATCGTTTCGTCTCTCGACGAGGACAGGAAGCAGGGACCGTCCTTCATCCGAAAGTACGTCTTTCCCGACACCGCACTGGCCACGCTTCCGGTGGTCACCACCGAGGCGGAACAGGCCGGGTTTGAACTGCGTGATGTCGAATGCCTCCGCGAGCACTATGAGCGAACGCTGCACAACTGGGTCGACCGGCTGGAGCGCTGCAAGCGGGATCTGCTTAAGTATGTGGATCTGGAGACCTATCGCGTCTGGCGGCTTTATATGGCCGGGTCGGCAGAGTCCTTTCGGCGCGCGAAGATCAGCGTCTATCAGATTCTGCTCTCAGACAGGGAAGGCGGAGGCCATATGGGACCGCTCACGCGAGAGGATTGGCTGCTTGATCGACACGTCGACCTTGCCAAGGCAGGCTAAACTCTGGCTTGGACTCTGTACGGCAGGCAATGACGCTCTTTCGACACAGGCAATATCCGGTGGCAGGTAAAGTCCTAGCCTGGGACCAGCCATGTTCCGGTAGTGCTCAGAACAAGCAGCCCAAGACTCAGGACAACGACGATAGCAACCAAAAAGGCGATGACAACAATCATGAAATCGCCATCGACATGCGAGGGATGACTCGCGGCGGTGAGGTCTCCGAGTTCGTTTGAAGGGTTCATACTATTAGGATACAACTCGTTTGCCGTAAGGAAAAATTCCAGCAGACAAGTTTTAGCTATTCGTCGCGTCCCGGTCGCGACATCAAATCGCGGATTGCATCCTTAGGAGCTTTGTTGCGGTGGAGGATGGCGTCTACCTGCTCGGTGATGGGCATCTCGACGCCATAGCGCGCTGCCAGGCCGAGCGCGGCAGTCGTGCTCTGGACGCCTTCGGCAACCTTGCCGTTCAAGCCGGAGAGGATGTCGGGGAGGCGGCGTCCTTTGCCAAGCTCGATGCCAACCGAGCGGTTCCGCGAGAGATTGCCGGTACAGGTAAGGATCAGGTCGCCGACTCCGGAGAGTCCGGCAAGCGTCTGGCGGCGGCCTCCGCAGGCCACGGCGAGCCGTGTTATCTCGGCGATGCCTCGCGTGATCAGGGCGGCGGCGGAGTTATGCCCGAGGTTGAGCCCGTGGACGACCCCGGAGGAAAGGGCGATCACATTCTTCAGCGCGCCGCCTAATTCGACGCCGGGGACGTCGTCGTTGGTGTAAATGCGTAGAGAGGGCGAAGAGAATTCGTGCTGGATGGTCTGTGCCAGGGTGGGAATGCCGGCGGCGGCGACGATGGCCGTCGGGTAGCCCTGGGCGACTTCCTGAGCGAACGACGGTCCGCTGAGCACGGCGCACGGGTTGCCGGTCACCGAGGCGATCACCTGGGACATGCGCAGATAGCTGTTCTCTTCCAACCCCTTCGAGGCGCTAAGAACGATCTGGTCGCGGGTCAGAAGCGGGGCGATGTGGCTGATCACTCCGCGCAGGTGTTGCGACGGCGTGGCGCAGAGAAGGATGTCTGCCTCGAAGATGGCGCCGGGAAGGTCGGAGGTGACCTGGATGTCGGCCGGAAGGGTGAAGCCCGGAAGGTACGGAAGGTTCTCGCCCATGTCGCTGAGCTGTTCGGCCAGCGGTACTGAGTGAGCCCAGAGAACAATCTCATGCCCGCCGCGGCGGGCGAGCGAGAGGGCGAGGGCGGTTCCCCACGCTCCTGCACCAAGAATTGCGATACGGCTCATGCTGCCACCTTGCGTGTGCCGAAGCGATTCTCGGTGCCGGAAAGCAGGCGCCGGATGTTCTGGTGGTGCTTCGCGATGATGAGCAGAGGAATGAAGAGGAACCCGGCGATCACTATCGGCGTCCGGAACGGCACGAAGTGGAAGCCGAAGATGGGAAATGACGCTGCGGCAACGATGGAGGCCAGCGAGACGTACCGGCTGAGTCCGAAGATGATAAGGAAGACGGCAAGCGTGGCAAGCGCCGAGGCTGGCGTGAGCGCGAGGAAGACGCCCAGCGCGCTGGCAACGCCCTTGCCGCCGTGGAAGCCCAGCCAGACCGGGAAGCAGTGGCCCAGAATCGCGGCGACCGCTGCTGCTACTGCCAGATCGTAGCTGGCGGGTGCGATGTGCTGCGCGATCTTGACCGCCGTGAAGGCTTTGCCAAGGTCAAGCAGAAGGGTTGCGATGGCCAGCCCCTTGGCTCCGGAGCGCGCCACGTTGGTGGCTCCAATGTTGCCGCTGCCGGTGGAACGGATGTCCTGTTTGCGGAAGATCCGGACCAGGACATAGCCAAACGGTATGGAGCCAAGGAGATAAGCCAGCGGGATGGAGATGAGCCAGGGGATCATTGTCTTCTCGATGAGTTTATCAAGGCCGGTACAAGGCTGGTTTAGAGGAGGTTGCGGCGGATCAGCTCGAGGGCATGCTGGCTGGCCCAGTATCGAATGCGTTCCCGGTCGCCGGTGAGATTGATCTCCTTCACCTGAGTTCGTCTGCCGTCGGCTATGCCGATATAGACCCGTCCGATCGGCTTTTGTGCATCAGGGCCGGAGGTTCCGCCGCTGGGGCCGGCGAGGCCGGTGATGGAGACGCCGATCGAGGCTCCGGTACGGGTACGGATGCCTTCGGCGAGCCCTCGTGCCACCTCTTCGCTGACCGCGCCTTTCGCGTCGATGGTCTCTTTGGGAACGCCGGTCAGGATGGTCTTCAACTCGGGTGTGTAGACAACCGCGCCGCCGATGAAAGCGCTGGAACTGTTGGGGACGGCGGTCAGCCGCTCGGCGAGCAGGCCGCCTGTGCAGCTCTCGGCGGTGGCGAGCGTGAGATGCCGCATCCCCAGCATCAGCAACACCACCTCTTCGAGGCTTTCGCCATGGCCGGAGAAGATGGCGTCGTCCATCTCGCGCTCGATCTCTTCGGTTACCTCGTCGACGCGAGTCCGGGCCTCGGTAAGAGTGGCTTTGGCGGAGAGAAAGTGCAGTTGAATCTCGGCGTGACCGGCGAGGATGGTAGTTTCGACGTCAGCATATCGCTTGTAGATGGGGGCGGTGCGGGCGTCGACCTGCGACTCCGGGATCAGCGCCATGCGGAGCGTCCGGCGAGCGAGGTGGCGCGGCGGAAGATGGCCGGCGAGGCAGTGCTCGCAGGTCTCGTCGAAGAGGGGTTTCAACTCGCTGGGCGGGCCGGGCAGAAGAATGACGATCTTGCGGTGGGTCTGGCCGTCGGCACCGGTAACGGTGGTGTCGAGGAACTGGCCGGGGGCGCTGCCGTTCTTATTTTCGAGCAGCATGGCTCCGTCGAGGACGTCGGCCTGCTTGGCGTTGTTCGGCGGCATCACGATTTGGCGCGCCGCGTAGCGCTTGTAGAGAGCGGTGAGGACGGCAGGGTCGCGCCGCAGTCCGATGCCGAGCGCGGCGGCGGCGGCTTCGCGGGTCAGGTCGTCCTCGGTGGGTCCGAGTCCGCCGGAGAAAACTATGATGTCGGCGCGTCCGATGGCGATCTTCGCCGCGCTGGTGAGGTGTACCAGGTTGTCGCCGACGATGGTCTTGAAGGCCACCTCGACGCCAAGATCGTTGAGCGCGGCGGTCAGGTAAAGGGAGTTGGTGTCCTGCCGGTGAGGCGTGAGCATCTCGGAGCCGACAGCGATAATCTCAGCGATCATGGTTTAGAGGGAGTGCGTCCAGCAAGTGCCTTTCCTCTTTAGATGGTAGCGGTTTCGTTCCGGTTTGTGCCAGATCCGTCTGCGACGGTGGAACCTTCAGGCACTTTGATGGGGATTTCACTGCTGGAGCGGCACGGTCGTTGGAGTGTGACCGCGCCGCTGCCACAGGTTTAGAGGTGGGGAGCCCAGCCTTTTTCGTACTCGCGGCCCCAGCCCTTCATGGCTTCGCTGTCGTTGAGGATGTGGCCATTTTGTGGGTTCAGCTTCAACTCGCGATTAACTTCCCAGGCGATGTTCGAAAGCTGAAGCATGGTGACGGAGATGTTGCCTGAGGCGATAGGCTGGTTGAGCTTTTCGCCGGTGCGGATGGCGGCGATGAAGTTGGCGAAGTGAAGATCCGTCATATTGTCGGCGCCGGTAAGGTCGGCGGAAGAGGCTGCCTTGCCTTCCTTGACTTCGCTGGTCTTCTTTCCGTTGAGGTCGTAAACCTCATAGCCGGCGGGGTCGAGGATGACGCTGCCAGTGGTTCCGACGATAACCGCGCCGCGGTCACGATTGTAGAGCTTCATCCCGTTGCAGCTCTGGTCGTGCCAGGAGATCATCTTGTCGTCATACACGAAGCTGGTGTCCAGGGTGTCGTAGAACTGCCAGTCGTCCTTAAACTGGTAGCGGCCTCCAGCGGCGGTGATGCGATTGGGAAGATCGACCCCGAGCGCCCAGCGGCAGACATCGACTTCGTGGGTTCCATTGTTGAGGGCCTCGCCGGTGCCCCAGATTCTGAACCAGTGCCAGTTGTAAGGTTGGACGTTGTCCTTGTAGGGCTGGCGCGGAGCCGGACCTTGCCAGAGATCCCAGTCAAGAACAGCGGGGACGGGAGCTACCTTGCCGACGCCGATGGACTTGCGGGTGTTGCTGTACCAGGCCTTGCCGTAGTAGGCACGGCCGACGAGGCCGTCCTGAATCTTCTTGACGACATCGATATAGATGGGGGAAGAGCGGCGCTGGGTACCCATCTGGACGTGCTTGCCGTACTTGCGCTGGGCTTCGACGAGCAAAGCGCCCTCGGCGGGGTTGTGGCTGCACGGCTTTTCGACGTAGACGTGCTTGCCCGCCTGAAGCCCGGCGATGGCCATCGGAGCGTGCCAGTGGTCGGGCGTGGCGATGGTGATGGCGTCCACGTCTTTGGAGGTGAGGATGTTGCGGAAGTCCTTGTCGGTGGCAGGGGCATAGCCGAGGCTGGTTTGAACCCGTCCTGCGAACTTTTTGAGGGTATTGCTGTCGACATCGCAGACGTGAGTGATCCTCGCGTGCTGCTGGTTTGCCTTGAGCGACGCGAGGTGGGCGTAGGCGCGGCTGTGGAGGCCGATGACCGCGAAGTTGAGGCGATCATTGGCTCCCAATATTTGGGCATAGCTTTTTGCGGTTGAGCTGACGGCGAGGCCCGCCGCTCCTACTGCAAGGGTATCGAGAAATTCACGTCGAGAGATCACATCTCCTCCTTGGGAGTTATTGCCGGCGACCGGTAAAAACCGATTCCCGGCGCTACCCGGTCGCGGGATAACTTTACACGAGTGGGGAAGGTTGGTTCAAAGTAAAAACAAAAGATCGCTTGGCTACCTTCTCGATATACGGACTGAGGAGATCGAAGGAGCGGCGATTATCGGTGCCGTTGCCCTGAGTTCTATTCCCCCTTCAACAAGGCGGCTGGCTGAAGCCCGCGGAGGACGCGGACAGGAAAGAGAGCGGCCAAGGCGGCGATGGCAACGTTGAGCAGCAGGACCAGCGGAAGAACGGAGAGCCGGGGAAGCGTCGCCGTATGGAAGTTGACCTGGCTGATGGCCAAGGCGGCGGCGGACCCTACGATGTAGCCGAGGACAACCCCGGCAAGCGCAATCGCAAGCGCCTCTAGCAGGAACATAGCCATGAGCTGGGTCTGCGATCCGCCGAGTGCCTTCATCAGGGCGAAGTCGCGGCGACGCTCCAGCACGCTGGCAGAGAGGGTGGCGAGGACGCTGACGGCCACGGTGAGAGCAATCAGCAGGACAGCTCCGTACATGAGCGAGTGAGTGCGGTCGACGATGCGGGACTCGCCTTCGACCAGTTGGCGCACAGGCTGGATTTGCAGGGTGGGGAACTGGCTGCGCAGGCGGGTCAGGGCAGCTTCCACGGCGGCAGCCCCACCCGGAATCTGAACTTCGATGACGGTAGGGCTGATGCCCGTCCATTGGGTGAAGGCGACCATGGGGATGTAGATGCGGCTGTCCTCGTCGCCCCCGGTCTTGAGCTTACCTGCTCCGGCAAGGGTGACGGCTTTGCCGGCGTAAGTAAGCTCTACAGCGTGCTCGTCGGCGACAAAATTGGCGGCGCGCTCGCCGAGAAGAGCGGCATTAGGTGTCGTGGGCCACTGGGGGAGCTGCCACCAGGAGTCGAGGTGCCGGACGGCGGCGAAGTCAGTCCCAGCCACTACGACTGACGTCCCGCGATCGGTAGTGGCGACGGCATAGGCGAAGGGAGCGACAAGAGCATCGGGGCCAGCGGCCTTCTGTACGGCTGCAAGCGTGCCTGGCGGAAGGGATGCGCCTGTTTCCGATGTGGGGACGGTGACCACGACGTTGGCGCCGAAGTTGCGGAACTCCTTGTGGAGCTTGGCGTTGAGGTCCGCATAAAGGGTGAGCAGAGCGGTGACCACGGCGGCGGAGACGGTGAGGGCGACCAGCGCGGAGAAGCTGCGGGCGCGGCGGTGGATCAGCGACCGACGCAACATGCCGAGGAAGCTGAGCTGTGGCTTGTGTGTTGTCCGATGGGTCATGCGTCCGCCCGGAGGATAGTGGATGGGTCCATTTCGAGCGCTGTCCGGATGGATGGCGTGCTTCCGGCGATGGCGACGGCCAGCGCCAGGGCCACGACGACGGGAAGGAGGACGGGGATGAGGACAGGACCGACGGAGGCTGCGCCGTCGCCTGCGAAGATGCTGGCTCCTAGCCAGGCGGCGAGGCCGGAGCCCAGAAGGTAGCCGACAGCTCCCGCGAAGATGGCAAGCAGGCCCGTCTCGGCGTAGAAGAGGAAGGCGATAGCTCCTTTGCTGGCTCCGAGCGAGCGCATCAGGCCGATCTCCCGTTGCCGTTCGAGGATGGCGGTGGCCATGGCCGCGCTGACGGCGAATCCGGCGGCAAGCAGAGCCGCGGCGCTGATGAGCCACATCAGTCCGCTGATGCGCTCGAGCACGTTGCCTTCGTTCTGCTCGACGCGGCGGACCTGGTCGGCCTGTGCGCCGGGGATGGCCTCGCGGATCTGGTAGGCGATGGAGTTGGCGTAAGGGCGGCAGTACCAGATCTCGTGCTGCTGCGGCGAGAGCGTGTCGGGGTCTTTGCGGGCGAAAGCGTCTTCGGGTTTGGTGCGGGCAGAGACATCGACGCGGGAGACTGCGTCGGGCAGGTTGGCCAGCCTCTGCGCAGTTTCGAGGGGGAGGAGAACTCTCTTGTCCATGGCGTCTCCGGTGGAGACGAGTCCCGTGATCTTCAGAGTGGTGTCGCCGGTCTGGAGGTTGTCGCCGATGTGCATGCCGGTGGCTGCTCCGGCTACGACTTCACCTGGCGCTGCGGGCCATGCGCCGGTGAGCTTCCACCAGGGGTGCATGATGGGCGCGCCGGTGGTGATGCTGCTATCGCCGTTAGCCAGTTTGTGATGGAACCACAGACCCGTCGCCGGGATCTGCTGACCGCTGGCGAGGTTTAGGGAGATGGGGAGTTCAGGAGAGACGCCGGTGATGTTGTTGGCCCAGAAGATACTTTTGAGCTTAGGCAGGTCGCTGGCCTTGAGGTACGCGCCGCCGGTGGAGGGTTTGATGTCCACGCCGCCGATCTTCACGTCGAGCAGGTCGGCCTTCGGAGTGATGACGATGTTGGCTCCGTAGACGGCCAGCTCTTTGTGAATGCGGTCGCCGACAGTGGTGGCGAGGGCGAGCATAGCGGTGACGGCAGTTGTTCCGAGCAGGATAGCGAGTCCGGCGAGCGCCTTGCGGCGGCGCTGGCGGCGGAAGCTTTCCAATAGGAGCCGGAAGAACATTAGAGTAGCGACCTCATCGCTCGAAGACCGGTGCGAGCGCGCGAAGGTCTGCCGCCTGGATAACAACCTCGCCGCCCCCGATGGAGGACTTCAACGGGATGGGGTTACAGCCTCCGGGCTGGCCCATCGACTGGGGTACCAGAGGGGAGGCGCACATCTTACAGGTGATGCCCTGGCTGCCGATGTAGAAGCCCACCGGGCCGCAGATATGGCAGGCGTCAGCCACGGAGACGATGTTGCCGTCGGGCTTCTTGAAGAGAAGGAAACGAACTTCGGCGCTGCCGCCTTTGCCGTCGTCAATGTGGACGCCGTAGCGATGGAGCTTGTCGTCGTTGATCTGCGACGTGGGAACGATTGCCTGGCTGCCGACGAGAGTGACGGAGGTCGTGGGCGAGAGCGCGGTGGTGCTCTTGGCATAGATAAACTCTGCCGTCGAAAGAAAGATGAAGACAAAGCTGGTGACGACGACGGCGTACATCCACATCTTTTCGCGGCGCTGGGTCCACTCGGCGCGGCGCTTGTCGGCAGGCGTAGCGGTGGAGGCGAGTTCGATGGGGGTGCGGCGCTTATATTCGAGCAGCATCATCAATCCGGCGAGCGCCAGCATCGTAACGAAGAAGAAGAGGTCGTTGCGGACGATGGGGCCGATCAGGCGCATCTCGGTGGTGCTGGAGGGGAGAACGCCATTTTCGCTTAACTCGTGCAGGCCGCTGACCAAAAGCTGGAAGGTCACGAAGTAGAGAATGACGGTGGTGACGCGGAAGAAGCGCTGCAGGTTGATCTTGACGCTGCCGCGAATGAACAGCACGCCGAAGACGACGGCGACGGCAACTCCGAGCAGGGTTCCGGTGAAGCTGAGCAGTTCGGTGGAGTTGAGGGTGACGGCGGAAAGGATCAGGACCGTTTCCACTCCTTCGCGCAGGACCAGCAGAAAGACGAAGAGAAAAAGGCCGACGCGGGAGACGCCATTCTCTCCGCCGGTGAAGCTGGCGACCTTGGTCTCGATCTCTCCCTTCATGGAGCGTGCGGTCTTGTGCATGAACCAGATCATGCTGACGACGAAGATCGCGGCGGCGAGCATGACCCAGCCTTCGATGATGTCGGAGTTGAAGTTGAGGTGGGCAACGAGCAGGGCCACGCCGATGCTGGCGACGATGGCGGCTCCCAGGGACCAGAAGACGACGCGCTTTAGCTCGTGGCGACCGATCTTGGACAGGTAGGCGAAGACGATCCCGACGATCAGCGCTGCTTCGACCCCCTCGCGGAGGGTAATGATAAATGCCTGCAACATAAGGTCTTTCTCTTCCCCGAGAGACTTTCCGCAAGGCTTTCCGCGAGCGCTTGAAGGCTGGTCCCGATGCTGTCCGGACGAGACCAGGATCGGCCATCGTTCCTGCATCCAGTCTAATGCGGACTAAATTGGTCGTCAATTAGAGGCGCATGGAGCGAGGAATCTGAAGAATAAGAATGGAGAGGAGTTTATGGTGCGCCCGGAGCGATTCGAACGCCCGACCTACTGGTTCGTAGCCAGTTGCTCTATCCAGCTGAGCTACGGGCGC
>Ga0207657_10008107_pt1 | contig 10711 bp, 13 predicted proteins | sample KBSC33metaG_FD_184316 | JGI IMG/M metagenome (GOLD analysis project Ga0207657, IMG submission 184316) | Corn rhizosphere microbial communities from Kellogg Biological Station, Michigan, USA - KBS C3-3 metaG (SPAdes) (version 2) | ecosystem: Host-associated > Plants > Roots > Rhizosphere > Soil ... | reverse complement strand
TCGAAGTGCCGGCGGGGAGGGCCAGCTTGACTTGCCCGGCACCGCTCTCTAGTTGAGCCGCCGGTTCTTGGACCATTCCGAACAACCCGCAAGAAGAGACGAGGCAGGCGCCCGGCCATGAAGATTCGCAATAGCTTGAAGTCGCTTAAGGCGCGCCACCGGGATTGCCGCGTCATCCGCCGCCGCGGCCGCACCTACGTCATCAACAAGACGAACCGCCGCTTCAAAGCGCGGCAAGGCTAAGCTCCGGCGGAGCTTGGCAAGGCCGCGCTCGCCAGGGCCAAGCGCGACGACCGCGCCCGCGCCTGAATTGAGCGGGGCACCGTCGAGCGGCATCGCCGCTCTTCTCCGAGATTACCGACGGTTCGCGGGCGGACGCCTGTGGCTTGCGTTCGCGCTCATGCTGTCGGGCGCGCTCGCCGAAGGCTTCGGCTTGCTTATGATCGTCCCGCTGGCGACGATCGCGATCCGCGGCGCCGACGCCGAATTCATCCGCTTCGCCCCCTGGGCCGAATCCTTGAGCGGGGACCAGCGTTTCGTCGGGGCGCTGGCCCTGTTCGTGGCGGCGATGGCGCTGCGCTCGCTTTTCCTCTTCGCGCGCGACGTTGTGCTCGCGAGCCTCTCGGCCGATTATGGAGCGGACTTAAGCTTGCGCGCGACCGCGACTCTGGCAAGGCGGGGCTGGCCGTTCGCCAGCCGCATCGGCCAGTCGGGCATGCAATCGCTGTTGCTGAACGATGTGCCGCGCGCGCAGCAGGCGGTTGCCAACTTCCAGAACGTATCGGTCGGCGCTTCGATGCTCGTCGTGCAGCTCGTGCTGACGTGGTTCCTGTCGCCGGCGCTCACCGCCTTTGCGGCCGCGTTCCTGGCGGCGGCATTCCTGCTCTCGCTCCGCTGGGCTCACCGCGGAGTGCTCAGCGGCCAAGCGATCAGCGAAGCGCTCGACGATAGCGCCGGCACGGGATTCCGCCTGCACGCCGGCCTCAAGGCTGCGCTGGCCCAGGGCACGGTTGCGGCATTCATGGAAGAATATCGCTCGAGCCTTCAGCGGACTGCCGGACATTTCACGCGGTTTGCGCGCGATTACTCCTCGTCGCGCCAGGTGGGGGCCCTGGCTGCCGCCTTGTTGGCCGCGGCCTTGCTGCTGATCGGCGTCCGGCTCCTGCATTTGCCGTTTCCGGTGTTGATCGCCAGCCTGGTCCTGTTCGCCCGTATGAGCGGCCCGGCCCAGCAGCTTCAGAGCAACGCGCTTCAGATCGCGGTCTATGCGCCCGCTTTTGCCGCGATCCGACGGCGGCTCGGCGACCTCGAGCGCGCGGTGGCCGAACCGCCTCGTGCGGAGGCGCTCGATTGGCAGCAGCTCGTGCTGGATTCTGTCACGTTCGAGCACCGGCCGGGCTTCGGAGTGCGCCGGGTTTCGCTGACGCTCAGGCGCGGAGAATGGCTTGCGGTGAGCGGAGCCTCGGGCGGAGGGAAGACGACGCTGGTCGATCTTGTCGCGGGACTCCTGGCGCCGGCCGAAGGGCAGATCACGATCGACGGCAGGGGAATGGCGGAACTGCTGGAGCGGTGGCGGCGAGCGATCGCCTACGTCGGGCAGGAAGGCAACGTCTTCAACGACAGCGTGCGCGGCAATCTGCTTGCGGAGGGGGGTGCGAGCGATGAGCAAGGCTTGTGGCAAGCGCTTGAGCTGGTCGGCTTGGGCGAGCGAATTCGTGCCCTGCCGCGCGGCCTCGATGAAGTTGTCGGAGACCGCGGCAGCCAGCTTTCGGGCGGCGAAAGACAACGACTGGTGCTTGCACGCGCGGTCTTGCGGAAACCCAGCCTGCTGATTCTCGACGAAGCCACCGCCGCGCTCGATCAGCAAGCCGAAGCGAGACTGATAGAGCGGCTGCAGGCCTGCGATCCGAGACCGGCGGCGATCCTCGTCGCGCACCGCGAATCGACGTTGAGCCATTGCGATTCGGTCCTCGTGCTCCAACATGGAGAGCCGAGTCGACTGTTAGACTGTGTGCGCGAGCGAAACGACTTCAGCGCCGGTTCACGTCCTATCGGATAGCAGGAGACGATGAGGAGCCGCGTAATGAAATTGTCTGCCGGGAAAGTGCTGGCCATCGGCGCCGTCGCGCTGTGTGCGGCTGCGGGCCTGGCCACTGCCGCTTACGCGCAAGACCGCCAAACGCCGAAGAACTGGAGCTATTCTCTCGACAAGGATGGCCGCCGGGTTCCGAAGGGCAACCGCGTGAACAATCCGGACGGCAGCTGGCGCGAGGAGGTCAAGCAAGGCAATTGCGTGACGATCAAGGAGCGCTCTGCCGCCGGCGAGTATAAGGAAACGCGTCAGTGCAACCCGGGCAGTCCGAACTAGGGCGCTGACGCCGCCTTCGTCTCGTTGAAGCTGCCCTTGGGCCGCTGCTTGATCTCACAGGTCGGAAGACCGCTGCCCGGAACGTCGCGGCAGTCGCGGACCTGGGCGCTGCCGTCGGGTCCGGCGAACACCGCCCAGTCGCGAGCGCCTGCCTTTTCGTACACGCAATGCGCCATCCACATGTCGAGGTTCTTGTAGGTTCCGACGAAGCCCGCATCGGTGATGCGCTTGCAGGTGTAGCCCGCATCGTAGATCGCGTGCTTGAGTGCGATGGCGAGGTTGAGCGCGTCGAGAGTGCGGAGTTGATCCTGCTCGTTGGATCGCACCTTGATCGCCGATTGGTTGGCGGTGCTTTGCCCACCATCGTTGCAAGCGGAAAGCGCGAGCGCGCTGACCAGTACCAGTGACAGGATGCGCATGACTCTTCCTTCAGTCTGGATAGCGAATGCGAACGCGCGCGGCGGCGGCCTTTGCGCGTTCGACGGCATCTTCAACGCTCACGTCGCGAGCAAGGGCCACGCCCATGCGGCGATTCTTGAGCGTTTTCGGCTTGGCGAAGATCCTGAGATCCACCGGATTGCCGGGGGCGCCGAGCGCGAGCGCTTCAGCGGCGCCCTCGTAAGAAATGCCATCGCTCTCCTTGTCGGCGAGGATGACCGCCGACGCCGAGGGTCCGGCGAACTCGATCGCCGGAATTGGCAGCTCGAGCAAAGCGCGAAGGTGCAGTTCGAACTCGTTCGGGAATTGAGAGATGAGCGTGACCATACCGGTGTCGTGCGGGCGCGGGCTTAGCTCGGAAAAGATCGCCTGGTCGCCGCGGACAAAGAATTCGACTCCGAACAGCCCGTAGCCGCCAAGTGCGTCGACCAGCTTGCGCGCCTGGTAGCGCGCCGACTGCAACGCCTCGCGCGGGATTGCCGCCGGCTGCCAGCTCTCCCGATAATCGCCCAGCTCCTGGCGGTGGCCGACCGGCGGGCAGAACAGCACGCCATCCCGGGTTGCGACGGTGAGAAGGGTGATCTCGCTGTCGAAGGCGACATATTCCTCGACGATCACCCGCGGGCGGTCGCCGCGCATGTTGGCGACTGCATAGTCCCACGCGGCGCCCACTTCATCGTCGGACGCGGCCGTGCTCTGACCCTTGCCCGAGCTCGACATCACCGGCTTCACCACGCACGGCAGCCCAACCTCGGCGGTTGCCGCGATCGCCTCCTCGCGCGTCTCCGCGAAGCGGTATTTCGAAGTGACAAGACCGATCTCTTTCGAGGCGAACTCGCGGATTCCGTCGCGGTTCATGGTCAGCTGCACCGCCTTTGCGGACGGAGCGATGCGCCAGCCTTCGCTCTCGAGCGCCGCCAGTGCCGCGGTGTCGATCGCCTCGATCTCCGGAATGATCGCGTCGGGGCGGTGCTTCTCGACCGCGGCGCGGAGCGCCTTGCCATCGAGCATCGGGAAGACCTCGAACGCGTCGGCCATCTGCATTGCGGGCGCATTCTCGTAACGGTCGCAAGCGATCACGCGGCAGCCGAGGCGCTTGGCGGCGATGGTGAGCTCACGCCCGAGCTCGCCCGAGCCCAGCAGCATCAAGGTGGCAAGGTACATGGCTTGGCGATAGCGGCGCTCCCGCTCTTCGTCATCCCCGCGGGGGCGGGGACCCAGCCAAACAAAAACCGGGTTCGCGCTTCCGCGGGAATGACGAATGTGGTTCATTACGCCGATGAGAACGATCCTCCTTATTGCGGCCGCCGCGCTGCTCATCGGGGCGGCCCCGGCCAAGAAACTGCTCACGCCCAACGACATTGTCGCCGCTGCGCCCGCGAGCGCTTGGAAAACCATTCCCGCCGACGATCTGATGGTCATGGACCTGGCGAATGGCGGCCGCGTCGTCGTCCAGCTCGCGCCCGCATTTGCGCCGGTCCACGTCGCCAACATCAAGGCGCTCGCCCGCGGCAAATATTGGGACGGCGCGACCGTCTATCGCGTGCAGGACAATTACGTCGCGCAATGGGGCCTCAACGAGAGCGACAAGCCATGGCCCTCGGGCGTCACTGCCAAGCCCCCGGCGGAATATACGCGCGCAGTCGGTGGGCTGGCGATCACTCCGCTCGGCTCGCCCGATCCATACGCGCCGGGGGCGGGTTTCGCCGATGGATGGCCGGTCGCCTACAATGCCAGGGAGGGCTGGGCCGACCTCACTCATTGCTACGGTAGCGTCGGCGTCGGCCGCGACCTCTCACCCGACACCGGCACCGGCGGCGAGCTCTATGCGGTGATCGGCCATGGCCCGCGCCAGCTCGACCGCAACATCGCGGTCGTCGGCAGGGTGATCGACGGCATCGACAAGCTCAGCACCCTGCCGCGCGGGACGGAAGCGCTCGGCTTCTACAAGGACAAGGCGCAATTCGTGCCGATCGCGAGCATTCGCATTGCTGCCGACCTGCCCGTCGGCGAACGGCCTTCATACGAGACGATGGATACTGCCAGCGCAAGCTTCGCCGAATATCTGAAGCTCCGCGCCAACCGTCACGACGATTTCTACATTCGTCCGGCCGGCGGCGTCGACCTTTGCAACGTGCAGGTGCCGGTGCGCAAGAAGGCCTGAGCCGCCGCTAGGCCGCCCACGCGTGCGCATCGCGGTTCTTGTGCTGGATAATCACCGGGCCGTTGTGCGAGCGCATGCTTGCCTCGGCGAGGGGGAGCGCGGTGGTGCAGAATGCGCACTCGGCCGAGACCCGTCCAATGATCCAGTGGGTCCGGCCGCAGCCGGGACAGTGGTTGACTTCATGCTCGCGATAAACCGCGTGATAGCCCCGCTCGTAGGGCTTCCAGGATTCGCCGGAAGTGATCGGCATGGCAGACCTTCCTTTCGGCCCGCCCAACGAGCGACCACGCCCGCGGTTGCAATGAGTGATGCAGGTTTAACGGTTTGTGGAAGAGCGGCTTAACGGCAAGCGGAGACCGGCCGCCGACCAGTCGAAGTCAGGCGAGATCCTCGAGCGAAACCGGTGCCGCGAACTCGGCGCCGAGCTTGTCCCCGGCAATCCACCTCACCACCGCATTGGCGCGTTCCCGGCCGGGCAGCATCAGCCAAACCCGCGAGCCGACTTCGAACTGCGCTTCGGAAGCGGCCATGAATCCGCGCTCGGAGATGTTGAGGATCTTGGCTTCCACGCCGCTTGCGCCGAGCTCACGCATGATCCCTTCGACTGCGACCGGGCGACGGGCCGATTGGCGGCGTTCGTCGCTCTGGTCCTCGGCGATCCGCGCCTTGATACTCACGAAACTCATCTCCATCCGCGGCTACTCCAATGGAGCCGCGAACGACAGGCCGATGCGGCCGTCCTTCACCCATCTCACCTGTGCCCAGACGGCGCCGCGGTCAAGAAGCTGGATCAGCAACCGCTCGCCAATGTTCGGGGTGTGCGGGAAAACGGCCATCGCGCCCGAGGGCGACACGTTGATCAGCCGAATCACGTGCTTGCGCCCGCGGAATTCGAGAACCGCCGTGTTCGACACCGAGGGGTGCCGCAACTCCGCGCGTTCGTCGATGCTGCGCGTCTCGGTGCGCGGGATCATTGACCCGTCAAGGAAATAACTGGACGCCACTCTTCCGCCCTCCACGTCGGTCGGCCAAGCTTAGCCAGCCTCGCTTAAGGATTCGTTTGCGAATCCTGGGCGGGCCGAAATCGCGGCCAGTGTGTCGTCGAGGCGACTGGCGGAGCCCGGACAGTCGCTGTATTGATGGCATTGGAAGCGGGGTTATCGTTTGAGATGAACAAGTTGGTGGGACCGATGAAGCTGCGTCGGAGCGCGTTGTTGTGGTTCGCGTCACTCGGCGCAATTGCCGCTAGTCCGGCATTTTCGCAGATTGTGCCGATGGGCGTTCCGGCGCCCGCGCCGGTAACGAAGACCCCCAAACCGAAGAGCGTCGCGCCCGACGCGCCGGTCCCCGGGAACCCCGATTTTCAGGCCGACCAGCCGGCCGCACCAGTGCCGCCGCCGCTTCCGCCCGCGATGTGGGACATTGCCAGCGCGCAGGAGCTGCTCGCGTACATCCAGCAGATCGGAGTCGAGGGGCTCAACCCCGCCGACTACGACGTCGCGGGCCTCCAGGCGGCGATCCAGACCGGCAATCCGGCGATTGTCTCGCCGGCTGCGACCCAGCGCTTCAACATGGTCTCGTCGGACCTCGCGCTGGGGCACGTGAAGAAGGCCGGTCGAACGGACTGGTTCCTGGTCGACAAGGACCTCGACTCGACCAAGCAGGATGCGTTGCTGCGCGCCGCGCTCGCACAGCACAATCTCACCGCCGCGCTGAACGGACTGCTTCCGACGCATCCGCAATATGCCGCGCTCAAGGCCGCGCTCGCCGCGACCGCGCCGAGCGACGAGGCCAAGCGCGACCGCATCCGTCTCAACCTCGAACGCTGGCGCTGGCTGCCGCGCGACCTCGGCGCGAAGTACATCATCGTCAACGTGCCGGGATTTCACGCGACTCTGGTCGAGAATGGCGTCAATCGATGGAAGCATCGCGCGATCGCTGGCAAGCTGTCGACGCCAACGCCGCAGCTCAGCGCGCTGGCGACGGGCGTGATCCTCAATCCCTGGTGGGAAGTCCCGAAGAGCATCGAGAAGGAAGCCGCGGGAAAGAAGGGATTCGTCCCCGTGAAAGGTGCCGACGGCAAGATTCAGCGCTGGCGCCAGCCGCCGGGACCGACCAACGCACTTGGCCAATTGAAGTTCGTGATGCCGAATTCGAAGGCAATCTACCTTCATGACACCAATGCCCGCAGCCGCTTCAACGACGCGACCCGCGCCTTGAGCCACGGTTGCGTCCGCACCGAGCATATCCTCGACCTTGCGACCGAACTGCTCGGCGACGACGGCGGCGAATGGACGCCGGAGAAGATCCAGGCGGCGCTCGACAGCAAGAACAGCGTCCAGGCGAACTTCGTGAAGCCGGTGCCGGTTTACATCGTCTATTTCAGCGCCGCCGCGCTCAATGACGGGCGGATCGTCACCTACAAGGATCTATACGGTCGCGACTCCAAGGCGATGGCCGCACTCGACATGAAGGACGGCGGCGCATCCCTGGCTACCCCGAAGGAAGAAGTTGCAACGCCGAAGGCGAAGGCGAAGCCGGCCGGCCAGATCGCAACGCGCTAGGCCGTCAGGCGGCGCTCGAAGGCGATCCGCCGCTGCGCAACGTCGACCGTCATCAGCTCGACCTCGATCCTGTCGCCGGGCGCCGCGCCCTTCGCGTCGACCCGAGCGATCACCGCCGGATCGGCAAGCTGGATGCGTGCGCCGCGGTCGTCGAGATCGGTCACCACGGCGGCGAAGCGGCTTCCCTCGCTTCCTTCGAGCATGATCGCCTCGGCGAGGTCGAGAGTTGCGCGCCCGATTTGCGCGGCGCGGGTTTCGGCTCGCTCCATCACCGGCGGAAGATGCTCGAACATCGCGCCGAGCTCGGCTGCAACGGCCTGCCCATTGGCGATGAGTAGCGTGGCTTCGATCACGTAGCGGTCGGCCAGCCGCCGCAGCGGCGCCGTGGCATGCGCGTAGGTCGCGGCCATCGCCGAATGCCACGGAACCACGCCGTCGCGGAAAGGCGCGTACGTCGCTTTGGGGCCAGCGCGGCGGATTGCCGAACGAAAGGCGACATGCCGCGGGTTGCGGCCGTCGAGCGTCCGTTCGAACTGACCGAGCGTGGCATCCTTCGGCCAGTCCAGCCCAAGGGCCTTGGCCGAATGACGCAGGCGCTTGATTGCCCATGCGTCCGGCTCGGCCATCACCCGGAACAGGCCCGTGCGGTGCGCGAGCAAGGCGTCGGCGATGGCGAGATTTGCCGCGAGCGAGAGCGATGCGTTCTGCTTCTCGGCTGCGTCCTGCAGCCGGAATGCGAGAACTAACCGCCCGTCCAAATCCGCTGTCAGCTCTTGTTCTGGCGCGTCGACCCGCTCGGCTCCACGCGCATCCTCCGCACGTTCGATTCGGCCCGAAAGCTCGGCAAAGCCGTCGGGCAATTGGTCGGGCGTGACGTTTTCATAGCCGAACTTGGCGCGAGACCGGATCACCGCGCGGACGGCACCGTCGAGCGACGCATGGCCTTCAGGATCGATCCTGATCGTGAACACGACCGCAGGACGCTCGACGTTCGGGAGCAGGCTGGCGGCGCCTTCGCTCAGTCGCGGTGGGTAGAGGCTGGCCTTGCCGTCGGGCAGGTAGATCGTCGTGCCCCTCGTCCAGGCTTCGGCGTCAATGGGGTCGCTGCTGCCGACGAAGAAAGCGACATCGGCAATCGCATAATGGAGCAGCAGGTCATTTCCCGCCCGTTCGATCGCAAACGCCTGGTCGAGATCGGTCGACGCCAACGGATCGAGCGTAGCGAAGGGGCGGTCAGTCCAATCGGCGCGCCCCGTCGTGTTGCGGGTGGCCGCCGCTTCGGCTGCTGCGAGCACGTCGTGAGGAAACGAATCGGGGACGGCAAACTGCGTGCGGATGTCCGCAAGGCCGCGGGCGAGCGCGCCTTGCCGGTCGACGATCGTGTTCATCGCCCAGCACTATGCGCTTCAACGACGACGGCGCCAGCCTCCGATGAAAATGTTGCGATCCGCTGCGCACCCAACAGCGAGCAGCGACGCGGGGTTCGGTGCTTACGCGAGCTTTTCGGCGTAGATCATGCGGCCGCCGGCCAGCTTGCGCATCACGGCGTACTGGCTGTCGCGGCTCATCGCGAAGCAGCCTTCCGAACGGCCAAGCTGGCCGTGCAGCGTGATCATGTCGTCCTCGGCATACCAGGCGTTGTGGATGACGATGGCGCGGGGCTCGGCGTTATTGTTGGTCCAGTCGAGCCCGCGGACCTTCATCGAAAGCCCGTACTTGCCGTCATAATAGTCGCCGGTCGTGTAGGTGCCGTTCGACGTCGCGTACGACCCGAAATCATTGGAGAAGCGCTCGAGATAGCCCGAGTGCGACGGGTCGGACCCGCGGCCATGGCAGACGCGATGGCTGTCGACCTGCCCGCTGGCGAGGTCCACCAGATGGAACCGCGGTTCGCTCGAAGGCTTGGAAAAATCGACAATGCCGATCGTGTCGCGCGCGTAAATCCGATGCTGGTCGAGCGCCGCCTTGGCGCGCGCGAACAATTGCGGATCGATGCCGCCCGGAGCAGCCGGCGTGACGATCTGCGGCTGCGGCGCGATCGGCGGCGCCAGCGGATCAGGCTGCGGAGCCATCACCAGCGACGGAAGCACGCTCGAGCTTGCAGCAGTGGAGAGGATCGCCCCCGCTGCCCCATACGCGCCGAGACGCAACATTTCCCGCCTGTTCAATGACATTCTTTCCCTCCGCTCGAATTCAGTCTTTATCATTCAGTGGGTTAATGGCCGATAACCCATATGTTCAGGTTTCCCGTTCCGTCCTGTCCGTTGAACGGTTCGTCGTGCGTGGCCTCGCTTGCCAATGCCTTGAACGGCGCGCGGGCCGCTGCTATGGGGCCGGTGCCGCCGCAGGATTGCCTCCGGAGGCCGATAGCGTTTTGCTGTGAAAACCCTGTCCTTTCAGATATTTAGGACGGGCCAGGGCAGAATCAATAGTTCGATTTCAGGAGTGTGACGGGACCCGTATGCAAATCATCGTTCGCGACAATAATGTCGAGCAGGCGCTGCGCGCGCTCAAGAAGAAGCTGCAGCGCGAGGGCGTGTACCGCGAGATGAAGCTGCGCCGTCATTACGAGAAGCCGAGCGAAAAGCGTGCCCGCGAGCGCGCTGCCGCAATCCGTCGCGCCCGCAAGCTCGAGCGCAAGCGCGCCGAGCGCGAAGGCGCCCGCTAAGCCTTAGCTGACACAGCAAAGTGTCCGTCGCCGAAGCCGCCCATCGCCCCGCCCATAGCGGCCGGACGGTCGCGCTGTGGCTTGGCTTCCTCCTCATCATCGCCGCGGGTATCGGGCTTGCCTGGATCGGCGCCGGGTCCCTCCGCCCGGAGGTGACTGAGAGCGGGCTTCAGTTCCGCACGATCAAGGCGGGCAAGGGCGCGCCGATCGCGCGTGCCGATGCAGCCCTGCTCGACTATATCCTCACCGCCGACGACGGCTCGGTGATCGACAGCAGCGAGAGCCACCAGGGTCCGCAGCCATTCACCATGGACCAGGTCTTCCCCGGCTTCGCCGAAGCCATGAGCCGGATGCAGGAAGGCGGGGAATATCGCTTCACCATGCCGCAGAAGCTGGCGTTCGGCGCCAGTCCGCCGCCGCCGGGCTTCCCCAAGAACAGCGCGCTTACCTTTGAGGTGCGGGTGCGGAAGATCGTCCGCGGCGGCGCCGCGATGATGCAGCAGATGCAG
>Ga0207657_10008104_pt1 | contig 10714 bp, 10 predicted proteins | sample KBSC33metaG_FD_184316 | JGI IMG/M metagenome (GOLD analysis project Ga0207657, IMG submission 184316) | Corn rhizosphere microbial communities from Kellogg Biological Station, Michigan, USA - KBS C3-3 metaG (SPAdes) (version 2) | ecosystem: Host-associated > Plants > Roots > Rhizosphere > Soil ... | reverse complement strand
GCGACGGCCAGCAGCGCTACGAGTGCGGCTCGCAGCGCCCGCTCGGCCCATCGCCGCCATTCAGCGCGTGAGGGCATACACCACCAGGTTCACGGCGAACTTCGTGTTGTCCACCGAGAGGAAGCGCTTGTTGTCGGGATGGTAGTTCCACTCCGAGCTGTAGTCCTTGCTGCTGTAGATGAGCGACAATCGTCCCGCGCGGTCCACCCCGGATAGCGTCTTGTGCACGAGGTTGTCGCCCCACCCGTTCAGCTCGTGCGACGTCGTGGGCGGGCCGTCGTCGAAGGTGAAGAAGCAGCGGTAGAGCACGTGCTTGTTCGGAATCGCACGCAATGGTCCGTAGACGCGCGTGAGCTCCTCGGTCGCCGTCTTGTGGAAGACTCCATCCACGTCGTGGTTGTGATCATCGACGAAGAGCAGCCCCCCGCGCTCGGCAAAGGCGCGCAGGTTGTCGCGCTCGGCGGCGGTGAAGCGTACCGGCAGGTGGCCGGTGAGGTAGACGAGCGGATAGCGAAACAGCGCCGGCGCCGACAGCGGCACGATCACGCCGGTGGGCGCCACGTCGATCGACGTGTACCGCGCGATGGAATCGATCACGTTCGCCGGCAGGAGCGGTGCACTGTCCCAATCACCGGACTCGTACTGCGCGGTGGCAAAGACGAAGTCGCTCACGGCGCACCTTCCCACGCCGGCAGCGAGTCGCGCCGCAGCGGCGGCCCACCGAGCGCGCGACGTACGCGCGCCCACGCCATGGCGACCTCCTCGGCGGTTCCGCGGCGAGTCACCCGCGCCGCGGTGTCGAGCGCCGCCGCGAGTACCGGTGCATCGTCAAGGGCGCCGACGCGCATCACGAGCAGTGAGTCGGCAGCCGCATTGCGATCGCTCGCCAGCAGCGCACTCGCCCGGGCGAACGATTCCGCCCGCCGCCGCGCGACCGGGTCGGCGGTGAAGCGTGGGTCCATTACGGTGGTCTCGCCCTTGTCCTTTCCGGCGAGTCGCGCGCGCGCGACATCCACGATCACCGCCGCGGGCCGGCCGCGGAGGTAGATGCGCTCCGCCTGGCGCGCACGCTCGATCGCCGCGAGCGCGCGGCGCATCGGTGGCAGCGCCTGGGTCGGTTCTCCCTGCTCCAGCGCGCGGCCGGCGTCCCACATCGCGTTGAATGCCTCGAGCAACGGCTTGTTGAGCGCGAGGATCGGCGTCTCGTCGCCTTCAACGTCCATCGGCGAGCCTTCATCCGCTCCCGCCTCGCGCGCGCGCGCGAGCAGCTGCTCCGGCGTGAGCTTTCCCTCCGGCAGCCCCGCGTCGCCCTCCTCGCCGAGTGGCTCGGCTCCGGTGCGCTGGAAGACGACGTCGCCGACACGCTTGCGCAGCCGCGCCTGATCGGCGGCGATGCGTCGCGATTCCGTGAGCAGCGTCGGCCTGTCGAGCGACCGGCGCTGGCGCGCGAGCGCTTCGGTGAGCGTGATCAGCATGCGCTGGCTGAGCACCTGCCCTTCCGGATCGCCGGGTGGCGCTGCCTCCACGGCCACGGAGTCGTACTCGCCGGCACGAGCGACGCGCAGGGCGCGCGTCTCCGAGCTGCCGATTCCGGGTCCGGTGACGTCGTTCCCGTCACGCGCCACGGCGCGCATCTGCACGATGTCGCCCGGCTTGAGCGCGAGGGAGTCGAGGGAAAGGCGCGCCTCCAGCTCGCCGTCGCGCCGCCCGCTGAACGACGCGCGCGCGAGCACGGCCGTGCGGAAGGTGAACGTCTCCTCCTGGCCGGAGCTGACGATGATCTCGAAGTTCGCGTCGCGCAGGCCGATGTCGTCGCGAAGCTGCGCGCGCAGCACGAGTGAGCCGCTCGCGGCGCGGACGGTGGTGTCGCGCGCCGGCGCGAGCAGCGTTACCGCCGGCGGCGCATCGAGCTCGGGCGCGAGGACGACGAGCCGCTCGCGGCCATGGCTCATCGTGGAGCGCAGTCGCAACAGCGCCGGCCGTGCCGGCACCACGACGTTCACCGACCAACGTCCCGCCGCATTGCTCGCGACGACCGCCGAGGAGTCCAGCGACGCCCGCACCAGCGCGGCCTCGCCCGAGCCGCTCACCGTCAGCCGGCTTCCCACCAGCGCGTCGATGCTGGCAGCATCGTTCAGCGTGATCGCCGGACGTCCGGAATAGGCGGGCGGCTGCACGGAGACGCGGATAGCGGCGAGCGGATCCACCAATCGACCGGCACCGCTCGCACTGGGGGATGTGCTGCCGACCGACACGCTGACCGCGGGCAGCGCCAGCATCCGTGCGAGGATGAACGCCGCCAGCGCGACGAGGAGCGCCACGGCCGGCACGGGCAGCGCCTGCAGCAGTGCACGGCGTTCGGCGTCCCACCACGGCGTCGCGACCGCCTGGCGCTCGACGTCGAGCGACGCGGGCGCTTCCGTCGCCGTGACGAGTGCATAGCGCAGCGACGGGTGCCGCTCCTCCACCCAGAGCGCCACCCTCGCCAGTGACCGCGCGCTCCACGCCCGGCTCAGCATGAGCGCGCCGACGAACAACCCGGTGCTCGCGACGAGCATGAGCACGTCCATCGGCGCGCCCAGCGCGCGCGCCACTGCGGCGCTCAGCAGCGCCACACTCGCGCCGACCAGCACCGCGCGCAGGACCGCCACGGTCACGAGCAGGCGGCGCAGCGCGAGCAGTCGTTCTCGCGCCGTCATTCCGCCTCCGGCATCGCGGACTCGTCCCGCGATCGGCGAAGGAACAGCTCCGCCAGTGCGCACGCCAGCGCGAACCCGAGCAGCCAGGACGCAACTGGCGTCGGTAGTTCCGTGCCGCGCGCCAGCGCCGAGCCGCGCGCCAGGCCGGCCGGTCCGACGATGGCGCGAAGGCGCTCCGGCGACACCGGCCCACCAGCGCCCCCGCGCGCGCCGCCGCAAGCATCGGTGAGCCCGTTCACGATGCGCTGGAACGCAGGCGACAGGGGCACGTCGCCGGCGATGGGGACACCGACGCTCACCTCGCGCATGCAGCCATCGCCCAGCGCCCGCTCCACGGCAGCAGGAGTACCATCGGCCCACCGTGCGAGCACCACTCCCTGGGCACCGATCGAGGCTCGCCCGAGCGAGGCAACGATCACGTCGTCGCCCATCGCCAGTGCCGTTGGCCGACTCTCACGCGTGCCGATGGAATTCCAGCGCACCACCACGCCACCGCTGCGCGCGTACGCCGAGTCTGCCGCGCTCGGCACCCTGCGCACCAGCCGCAGCGCGCGCGAGCCCGGCATCACTACCCGATTCCCGAGTGCTGGCCCGAGCACGTCGGCGTCTCCGATGGCGCGCTCCAGCGTGGGGAGTCCACTCGTGTCCCGCGCAACCGAGACGCGCACCAGCCGTACATTGCCAGGCCAGAGCGCACGCAGTGTGTCTGTTGCGTCGTCCAGCTCGCGCTCCGCGAGCGGCGAGACGAGCACGAGCTCCACCGAATCGGACGTCGCGCCGAGGTCCGCACCCAGCCGGCGCGCTGCCGTCATCGCCGCCGAGATCGAGCCGACCGTGCCATCCTTCGCCTGCGACAGGCGCGTCAGCGAGTCGAGCCCTGCCTGACCGGACTCCAGCACGACGACCGCCGAATCGAACGCGAGCACCTGGGTCGGCACTCCGTCGCTCGCGATCTCTCGCGCCCGTTGGAGCGCCTCGCCGAAATCGGCTACCGCCGCCGAGCGGTCCACCAGCAGCACGCGTGTCACCGCCGTGCGTCGTGGTGTCAGGACCGGACGCGCGAACGCCGCGGCCGCGCTGAGCACGAGCAGCACGCGGACCAGGAGCAGCAGCAGATCGCGCGGCCGCCGCGACAGCCGGCTCACCAGCGTGCGTCGGTCGGGAACGAAGCGCGCCGTCGGCAACGGATACGCCGCCGGCCTCTGTCGGGCCACGAGGTGCAGCGCGACCAGCCCCACCGCCGCCAATGCTCCGGCCACCAGCGCCAGCGGCGCGAGAAACGTCATGCGTCCGCCGGGGCGTCCGCCGCCACGCGACGCACGATCCGCGCTGCCGGTTCCGTGGTGAATGCCCGCACGTAGCGAACGCCGGCGCCACGGAAGTCGACCTGCATGCGATCGAGCCAGGAATCCAGCGCGACGCGATACGCGCGACGCCCATCGGCATCAAGGCTCCGGCGCAGAGTCGGACGTTCCGGGTCCACCGCGAGCTGTGCCTCGGGCGGTGGATCCAGCTCCTCTGGAGTGAGCAGGTGCAGCAGGACGACCTCCTTTCCCGCGGCCAGCGCGAGTCGGCTCGTCGCGAGCAGCGCGTCGGCATCACCGAGAAGATCGGTGATCACCGCCACTCGCGCCGCCCGCGATGACGCGAGCAGCGGTGCGAGCGCCGAGGCTCCCGTTGGCGACACGCACTCCGCCGTACGAATCATCTCGGCGATCACGCTGCGCCGCGCACGTGGGGGAATGCGCACTGGCGTCTCCGCCGCGATCGCGAGCCCCACTGGGTCTCCCTCGGCATGCGCCACCGCCGCGAGCCCGATCGTCACTTCACGCGCGCGCTGCCATCGGTCGAGCGTCGCTGGGGGAAATGCCATCGATGCCGAGGCGTCGAGGAGGAGCTCGGTGCGTGTCGTCGCCCGGTCGGTCGTGAGGCGCACGTACGCACGATCGCTTCGCGCGAGCAAGCGCCAGTCCACCCGGCGTGGATCATCGCCCTGGCGATACGGGCGAAACTCGCTGAACTCGGACGAGTTGCCGCGCAGCCGCGAGCGATGGGCGCCGATCGTCGCTCCGGTCGCGCGGCGTCTCGCCGGCCAGCGCACGCCGCGTACGGCGTCCAGCAATGCACCGTACGAGGCCACGCCACTCGTCATCTCAGATGGCCAGTCCGCTCCGCGGTGGCGTCACGCGCTCGAGGATGTCGCCGATCACCTGCTCCGGCGAAACACCCTCGGCTTCCGCGGCGAAGCTCGTCAGCACGCGGTGCCGCAGTACCGGAAGCGCGACGCGGTGGATGTCTTCCGGTGCGATGGTCGCGCGGCCGGCAAGAAATGCGTGCGCCTTGGCGCCAAGCACGAGTGCCTGTCCGGCGCGTGGGCCGGCGCCCCAGCGTACGGCCCGCTTCACCAGCGCCGTTGCGCTCACGTCATCGGGCCGCGTGGCGCGCGCCAGCGATGACGCATACCGCAGCGCCGGCTCACTCGCCGCCACGTCACGGACGGCCCGCTGCAGCGCCACCGCCTCTTCCGCGCCGAGCACGGGCCGGAGCGCGGTCTGCTCGGCGCCGGTCGTCGAGCGCAGGATCGCCACCTCGTCGTCCTCGGTGGGATAGCCGACCCGCACGTCGAACAGGAAACGATCGAGCTGCGCTTCGGGAAGCGGATAGGTGCCCTCCTGCTCGATCGGATTCTGCGTCGCCAGCACGAAGAATGGCCGCGGAAGAGACATTGATTCGCCCGCCGCGGTGACGCGGTGCTCCTGCATCGCCTCCAGCAGCGCCGCCTGGGTGCGCGGCGGAGCGCGGTTGATCTCGTCGGCGAGCACGATGTTGGCGAAGATCGGCCCGCGCACGAAGCGGAATCGTCGTGCGCCGGTTGCCGAGTCCTCCTCGAGGATCTCGCTCCCCGTGATGTCGCTCGGAACGAGGTCCGGCGTGAACTGGATCCGCCGGAAGTCGAGCGAGAGCGCTTCCGCGATGGAGCGGATCATCAGCGTCTTCGCGAGCCCCGGTACGCCGACGAGCAGCGCATGGCCGCCCGCCGCGAGCGCAAGGAGAATCTCGTCGAGCGCCGCCTCCTGACCCACGATGCGCTGCCGCACTTCCGCGCGCAGGCGCTGCAGCGCGTCACGCAGCGCAGCCGCGTCAGTGCTCACGCGTGACGTGACCCCTGGCGAGGAAGCGGCGACGGTGCTCAGCGGACGGGACGCCGGTAGCGGTGCGTGAGGAGAAAGATGGAGCCGTTCACCGCGCCGACCGCCGCCAGCGACGCCTGCTCATCGAGCACCTCCCACCCGCGGAGCTTCATCACGAAGTCTTCCTGCAGCTCGCCATCGGGAAAGAGCGCGTCGAGCGCGCGAAGCTTGAGCGAGATCACCGCTTCATCGGGCGACACGATCGCCCGCACGGTGTCCCATACCTCGGGCATCTCGACGCGAACGCTGATCGCCGGCGCGCCGGGTTCGGCGAGCTGGAGCACGTCGCGGCGCGCGCGAAGCTGACCCACGAACGGCACCTTCATGCGGGCACCGGACGGTCAGGGGCCTGCACGACTGCCGGACCAGGGGGCAGCATCTGCTCGGAGAGCACGAACGGCGGCAGCGTGGTGAAGAAGCGCGCCACGTGCATGTCGTAGAGATAGGTGGTGCCAGTGACGAGAGTGGCGCCATCCTTTGCCGTGGCGCCGATGTAGAGCTCCTCGCCGCCCTGGCCGCGGAAGCCCACGTAGCCGGGCCCTTCGCGCTCGATGAACGCCGCGTAGATACTGACGTGACGGGTGAAGAACTGCTTCGCCCGCGCGATTACCTCGTCGGGGGAAAGCGTGGTGCGATACTCCTGCAGAGTGCGCTGAGTCTGGTTCATCGACGACGCTCGTGAATTGCCTGGAGGCGGATGGGTGCGGCTGCAAGGTTGGACACCAGTCGCACCGACAGCGATTCCAGAAGTCTAGCGAGGAATCGCGCTCAGCGGGGGCGCCTCAGGGTCGCGATACTCCAGCGGCAGCTCCACCCGGAAAGTGGACCCCTGACCGGCTACCGACTCCAGATAGATCTCCCCGCCCAGCACCTGGGCGAGACGCCGCGCCAGCGCCAGGCCGAGCCCGGAGCCGCCAAACCGACGCGTGCTCGAGCCGTCCACCTGCCGGAACTCCTCGAACACGAGCTGCTGCATCTCGTCGGCGATGCCGATCCCCGTGTCCTCTACGCGGTAGATCACGTGGTCGTTGCGCACGGCCACCGACAGCCGGATCTCGCCTTCCTGCGTGAACTTGTACGCGTTGCTGAGGAGGGCGCCGAGGAGCTTGGCGATCTTGCGCCGGTCGCTCACCATCATGGTGATTGTGTCGGGCTCGTTCACCCGCAGCGCCACCTGATCCGGCCGACCTCGCGTCGCCGATACGGCGTCGTGCAGCGGATCCCGCACGTCGAATGCGCTCGTCACCGCCTCGAGGCCGCCGCGCTTGAGCGTCGTGAGCTCGAGCAGGTCTCCGATGAGATCGAGCAGGTGATGGCTCGCCGTCTTCACCTGTGCCAGCGTCTTGCGCTGCTCCGGCGTCACCGGGCCGGCGAGCCCTTCCTCCATCAGCGAGAGGTAGCCCATCACCGCGGTGAGCGGTGTGCGCAGCTCGTGCGAGATGTTGGCGAGGAACTCGTCCTTCACTCGCCGCGCGTCGATCAGCACCTCGTACTGCCGCTCGAGCTCGGCGTTGCTCTCGACGAGCGCGGCGTTGGCGCGGCGCAGGTCCTCGATCAGCCGCGCCTTCTGCGCGGTCGCCGCCATCTGGTCGGCCACCATCCGCAGCAATGACCGCGTCTCCGCGGTGATCGCGCCGGCCTGCGCGAAGTAGAATGCCACCGCGCCAAGCACGCCATCGCCCGTCTGCAGCGGCAGCGCGACGATGGCGCGGAATCCCAGCTCGTGCGCGACCTCGGCCCAGTCCTCGAGCGCCGGATCCGCCATCACGTCCGGCACCTCGATCAGTCGCCGTTCGGCAGCCGCCTCTCCACTCGGCCCGAAGCCCAGCCGCACGCGCATCTCGCCGAGGAAGGGCGCGAAGCGCGCCGGCCAGTTGTGCACGGCGGCCAGCCGCATGAGCTCCGAGGCGCCATCCACGAGGTAGACGCACGCGAAGTCAGCGCCGACGAGCGGGCTTACCCGATCGAGCGCGAACTGAAAAACTTCCTCCGGCCGATCGGCGGTGAGGAAGGCGTGGACGATTTCCCGGATGGCGATGAGCTCGCGCAGTCCGGTCTCGGTGTTATCCGGGGCTTTGCGCGTGCTCTGCCCCGGCAGCGGCGCGGTCCTGGACACGCGCGCAATATGGGGCGCGCGCGCGCAACCGGCCAGATGTTTATGCCGTTGTCACTTGGCCGACTTGGACGGCGGCGGCGTGAGCGTCCGCACTTCCAGCCGATGAATCAGCACGTCGGCCGGTGTGGCAATCACCTGCGACACCGCGCTGGCCACATCCTCCGGCGTCAGCTTCCAGCTGTCCGCCTCACTCACCGTGTGCCCGCTGAACTCCGTCGCCACGCCACCCGGGGCGACGACCGATACCTTCACGCCGCGTCCGCGCACCTCGAGCATCAGCGACTCCGCCCACGCGGTCACGAATGCCTTCGTCCCCGAGTACGCCGCGCCACCAACGTAGGCACTGCGTCCCGAGATGGAGCCGATGGTGCAGACGTGCCCGCTGCCGCGCTCGAGCATCTTCGGCAGCAATGCGTGCGTGACATGGTAGAGCGCGTTCACGTTGACGTCCATCATCGTGTTCCATTCGCCGAGCGACATCTCGACGAACGGCTTGATGATCCCGACGCCGGCGTTGTTGACGAGGACGTCGACGTCCAGTCCCTTCAACGCGCGCGGAACCGCGGCCGCATCGGTCACGTCGAGTGCGATCGCTCGGCATTTGCCCCCCGCACCGGCGACCTCCGCGCAGAGTGCGTCGAGCTCGGCCTGGCTTCGCGCCACGGCGACGATGTCGTAGCCATCCGTCGCCAGCCGCAGCGCGACCGCACGGCCGATGCCGCGCGAGGCGCCGGTGACGAGGGCGGTGCCGAGCGCCCGTCCTGGCGGCGACGCGCTCATTTCGCGACGCGCAGCACCGCGCCGTAGATCATCCGCGTCCCGAAATCCAGGCTCGCGAGTGGAATCCGCTCCATGTTCCCGTGCATCCGGTCCTCGTCGTCCTGGTTCAACGGGAACGGCAGCAACCCGAACGCCTGCATCCCCCACGTCCGAAGCCGAGCGCTGTCGGTCGCCCCGGTGCTCAGGTACGGCACCACGGTCATCGACGGATCGAGCGCCTGCACGCTCCCGCGAATCGCCTCGAACATCGGCGAGTGGAAATCCGATGCCGGCGAATCCTCGCCGCGCTCCGTCACTTCGATGGTCACGAGCGAATCGTTCACCACCTTCCTCAGCCGCGCCACCACGCTGTCGATCGAGAGATCCGGGAGGGTACGTACGTTGAGCTTCGCCGACGCATCGGTAGGGATCACGTTGGTGCGGATGCCGCCGTCGATCATCGTCGCCGAGATGCCGTTGCGGAGCACGGCGTTGAACACCGGCGTGCGCGACAGCACCGCCGCCCCGCGCTTGACGCGTCCCGCGTCACTGCTGGCGACATCCTCCATCGCACGCCGCTCAGCAGCGTTCGGCCAGACCTTGCCGAGCTGGGCGAAGAACTCGCGTGTCGTCGGCTTGACGACCACCGGCTCGTTGTATTCGCCGATCTTCGCGAGCGCGCGGCCGAGCCGGAAGATCGCGTTCCCCTCGAGCGGAATGGACGCATGCCCGCCCGGCCCGTGCGCCGTGACGGTCACGACGTGCGACACCTTTTCCGTGTTCTGCACCGCCACGTAGAGCCGCTTGCCACCGACGATGCGCGTTCGTCCGCCCTCATTCAGCGCGAACTCGGCCTTGATCAGCTCGGGATGGTGCTCGATCAGCCATCCCATCCCGAAGTCGCCCCCCGCTTCCTCGTCCGAGTTGGCGACGAAGATCACGTCGCGCGACAGCGTGCCCCCCTTGTCGATGACGTTCCGCTTGAGGAGTAGCATCGTCTCGAGATTCGCGGCGAGCATCCCCTTGTCGTCGATCGCGCCGCGACCGTACAGGTAGCCGTCCTTGATCACCGCCGCGAACGGATCCACCGTCCACTTGTCGCGCTCCACGCCGACGACGTCCATGTGCCCCATGATGAGCACGGGCTTCTTCGACCCGTTCCCCTTGAGCACCGCCACGAGCGACCCGCGCCCGGGCGCCGGCTCGAACAGATGCGTCTCGATCCCCGCCGAGCGCATCGTGCTGTCGAGATACTTCGCGACCTGCAGCTCGTTGCCCGGCGGATTGCTCGTATTCATCCGGATCATCGCCTGCAGATGATCGAGCGTCTCCTTGCTGGCGGAGGACCAGTCGGGGACTTGGGCGTTCACGGGAGCCGCAACGAGCGTCATCGCAAGAAGGGCGGCAAGCGGGCGGACAGATGCCATCTCGATTCCTCGTGGTCTTGGTACTGGATGCTGGCGACTGGCCACTCAGACGAAGGGAATACACATCCTGCGGATAACAGCACGGATGAGACGAACGACTGCCGAACCACATGACAACAGCCTTCGGATGTCAGTCGCACCGAAATGGTGCTGTACAGGTGATTGCTGCGTACGACTGTTCGGCGTGCACGGTGATCTCCTTCATGAAAGGCTGACGCACAGCGTCATTGCCGCCTTCTACGAAGTATATAACACGCTTGGCTGCGGCTTCCTGGAAAGCCTGTATATGACCGCATTGGAGCGTGAGCTCCTGAAGCGCGGCCATGGAGTCTCGCGTGAGATCTCCGTACGGGTCTCTTACAAGGGAGAAGATCTGGGCTCGCAGAGACTGGACATGGTGGTTGATGAGGTGCTCGTGATAGAAGCCAAATCGACCCATGTCTTGCACCCTTTCGCCTCACGACAGCTCTACAACTACCTTCGAGCAACAAATCTGGAGCTCGGCCTGCTCCTTCATTTCGG
>Ga0207657_10008102_pt1 | contig 10715 bp, 4 predicted proteins | sample KBSC33metaG_FD_184316 | JGI IMG/M metagenome (GOLD analysis project Ga0207657, IMG submission 184316) | Corn rhizosphere microbial communities from Kellogg Biological Station, Michigan, USA - KBS C3-3 metaG (SPAdes) (version 2) | ecosystem: Host-associated > Plants > Roots > Rhizosphere > Soil ... | reverse complement strand
CGCCTCCAGCCCGGCGATCCGCGGGTCGGCGGCGGTGCGCTTGTTCACCTCGCCCGCGAACACCACGGCCGCGGCGGGCGCCCCGCCGAGCACCGACGCGTAGGAGCCCTCGACCGCGGCGACCTCCATGCCCTCGTTGAGGGTCTTGGAGAACACCACGAACGCCCCGCCGTGGTAGCGGGAGACGACGCAGAACGCGATCGGGCCCTTGAAGTTCACGATCGCCCGGCCGATCTCGGCGCCGTACTCCAGCTGCAGCTCGCGCAGCGACTCGGGTGAGCCGTCGAAGCCCGACAGGTTGGCCAGCACCACGAGCGGCCGGTTGCCGCTCGCCGTGTTGATCGACCGCGCCGCCTTCTTCGACGACCGCGGGAACAGCGTGCCCGCGGTGAACGTGGTGGGCCCGTCCACCGGCACCCGCCCGCGCCGGGGCAGCGGCCGCGACTCGATGCCCAACATCAGCACCGGCTGCCCGCCCAGGTGCGCGTCCAGCGTGACCACGCCCTCGGCGTCGACCATGTCCACCCAGCGCTCCAGCGTCGGGTGGTCGGCGTCGGCGACCGCACGCATGATCGACCGGATGTCGAACGGCTTCTTGCGGCCGGGGTTGTCGTTGAAGACCTCGCCGACGGTGGTGAAGTCCGTGCCCGGCCCGGAGTGCGGCGAGTCGGAGACGTCGCGGTCGACCGGGTCGGACGACGGCGCAGGCCGCGGGAACCGCTCACCCGGCGCGCGGTAGGTGTGCGCGTAGTGGGCGAGCAGGATGTCCACCGCCGCGCTGACGTCCGGCGCCCAGTACTGCGCCTGCCCGTTCGGGCCCATGATCCGGTCGTAGCCGCCGATGCCGAAGTTGTCCTCGGCCGACACGCCGCCGGAGAAGTCGAGGCTCGTCTTCCCGGTGAGCACCATCGTCGAGTCCGGCGTCATCACCAGGATGCCCTTGGTGTGCATGAGCATCGTGGCCTCGGCGTTCCAGTACGGCTGGGCGCCGACGTTGATGCCGGTGACGATGACGTTGATCTCGCCGCCGTCCTGGGTGAACTCGATGATCGCCCGCAGCACCCGGGAGATCCAGTCCATGTTCTCGGTGCCGGAATCCATGGCGATCTTGGCGCCCGCGGACACCGCGTACCACTCGATCGGCACCTCCAGCTTGCGGGCGAGCGCGACGGCGGCGCACACCCGCGCGCACTCCGGCTCGGCCAGCGCGCCGAGCGCCCGGGTCGGGTCGCCCAGCAGCACGACGCGGGTCATGCCCTCCGGGTAGCGCTCGGTGGCCGTGGTGACCGTGCCCAGCACGATGCTCGCCGTGTTCTGCCCCGGCGCGCGGTCGACCGGCACCGCGTCGCCGTGATCGTCGAGGTCGTACTCGGTGAACGTGCCCTCGGCGCCGCCCGGGTCGGGGTTGCGCGACAGCATCGGCACCAGCTCGAACGGGTACACCGCGCCCCGGCGCCGCGCCCGGATCACCTTCTGCGTGTACGCGTCGAGTTCGCGCATCGGCGACGTCGGCGGCTGCGTGACGCGCACCGTGAGGCCCGCGCCCGGCGGCCGCGACATCCGCAGCACGTACTCCTGCGGCTCCTCCTCCGGCGACGCCGCGTGCCGGAACTGGACGAGCACCTGCTCCAGCCCCAGCGCCTCCGAGCGGGGCGCCAGGATGCGGACGACCTCGCCCAGCTCGTCGAGGCCGACGTGCACCACCGGCCACAGGTAGAGCAGCACGCGGTTCCAGTCGGTGCGCGCGTCGCCCCGGTCGGCCGCGCGGGCGGTGCGCAGCGCGTCCATGCAGGCGTCGAGCACGTGCTCCAGCTGGGGCAGCGCGCGGATGTGGCCCGACTCGTCGCGCAGCACCGTGAGGTCGCGGACGTCGGTGAGGATCACGAGGCGCTTGTCGTCGGGCACGTTCTTGCCGACCGCCCGGAACAGGTGCACGTCGACGGGCGCGGGCAGCCGGGTGAGCTCGAAGTCGCGCAGCCGCCAGAGGCCCAGCCGCTCGGCCACCATCGGGTGCAGGCCACGCAGGGTGCGGTCTTCGACCGCCCGCCGGTCCTCGGGGTCGGGCCGGAAGGTGAACCACGCCGAGCGCTCGTCGCCCAGCGGGCGCCGCACGGCCACCGCGACCCGTTCGAGCCGGTCGGGGATGCGCCCGAGCATGGCGCGGATCTTCTCGGCGGAACGCTCCGGGTCGGCGTCGGGCGCCTCGCCCGCGATGACGTACAGGTCGAGCAGCGCGACGGTGCCCTCGGGCAGCTGGCCGATCAGCCTGCGCAGGTCGCCCTGCACCGACCGCGGGTCGGTGCCCGCGGGCGCGTCCGGCTCGGTGTGCACGGTGGTGGCGAACACCGTGCGCGGCGTGAGCTCGTGGCTGTAGTGCGCCGTGAGCAGCGGCCGCCCGGCCCGGTCCTCGACCTGGACGTCGGTGAGCTCGCGCACCCGGTAGTAGCGGCGCGTCATCACCTCGAGCATCACGGCGTGGTGCGCCCGCCCGAACACCCCGAGGATCGGCTCGGCCGCACCCACGATGCGGTCGATCTGCGCGGCCCGCTCGGCCGGGTCGTCGGAGAGGTGGTCCAGCATGTCGCGCACGGCCTGCTGGCCCCGCGCCCGCTCGGCGGCGATCACGGGGGCGTCGAAGCAGGTGTAGCGCACGCGCCGGGCGAGGCCGCCCACCACGGGGTGCCGCAGCTGGGTGGCGCTGACCAGGTGGTCGAGCACCCGCTGGTAGCGCTCGCGGACGTCGTCGGGCAGCGAGTCGGGGTGGCGCAGCCGCCAGCCCAGCAGGTCGAGGAGCACGGGCACGTGCACGGCGGCGCGCCGGTGCGCGAGGAACATCCGGTACAGCGCCGAGGACAGCGCGTCGGACTGCTCCAGGTCGGGCACGCCGTAGTGGGACAGCGCCTGGCGCAGCTTGGCCCGGAACGACTCGGGGAGCTGCTCGGCGTCGGCGTCGCGGGAGCGCAGGTAGGCGTAGAGGTACTCCTGCGGGTTGCGCGCCTCCTCGCCCGCCGGGTCCACCTGCTGGCTCTCGTCTTCGGGCCCGCGCCGGTTGCGCGACAGCGCGCAGAGGTCGGCGAAGATGCCGAAGATGGCGAGCTCGCCCTCCAGCACGGTCGGGTCGTCGGGCGGCAGGTCCTGGCGGGCCGCGTTGAGGGCGGCCAGCAGCGGCCGGGCGTCGCGCTCGTCGATGTCGTAGCCGAGCACGAGGTAGCGCAGCGAGGTGAGGGCGTCGGCGGCCACGGTGGCGGGGTCGGAGCCCGCGACCGGCGGCGTGGCGAGGCCCCCCAGCGACGCGCGCTCGGAACCGCTGACCACGGCGTCGTCGGTGTCCGGCTCCAGCCGCAACAGCTTCGTACCGCCCTCGACCTGGGTGTTCGGGGCGACCAGGATCTCCTGCACGCGCCCGGAGACCGGGGCCTTGAGCGCCGTCTCCAGCTTCATGCTCTCGACGACCGCGACGACGTCGCCCGCCGTCACCTCGTCGCCCACCGAGACCGGGATCGAGATGACCATCGCGGGCGCGGGCGCGCGCACCATGCCCGCCTCGCCGCCGGAGATGCGGTGCACGGTGCCGTCGACCTCGACGAGGTAGTCGCTGCCCTGCGGTGCCGACAGCACGGCGAACGTCGTGTCGCCGACGATGAGCTTGCGCTCGAAGCGCCCGGTGCGTTCGGCCTCGACGTCGACGGCCTTGCCGTCCAGCTCCACGTGGTAGCGCCCGCCGCGGGACTGGGCGACCCGCAACCGGTAGGACTCGCCGCCCACCCGCACGTCGACCTGGTGCCACGCCTCGTGCCCGACCTCGGGACGGCCGCGCTCGGCGGAGGCGAAGAGGCGCTCGCGCTGGCGGGCCACGTGCGCGTCCTGCGCCTCGATGGCGGCCGCGAGGAGGGCCACGTCGGTGCGCCGGGGCGGGGTGTAGCCGTCGGCCATCATCGTGTCGAGCCACATGGTGGTGAACTCGCCGTTCAGCACCTCGGGCCGGTCGAGCAGGTCGAGCAGGAACGCCTTGTTCGTGGTGCCGCCGTCGATCACCGCGGTGGTCTGGCGCAGCGCGCGGGACAGCCGCGCGCGGGCCTCGTTGCGGTCGCGGCCCCACGCGATGATCTTGGCGATCATGGAGTCGAACTGCGGCGGGATGGTGTCGCCCGCCGCCACGCCGGTGTCGACGCGCACGCCCGGCCCGGCGGGCAGGTTCAGGTGCTCGATGTGGCCGGGCGCGGGGGCGAAGCCCTGCTCGGGGTCCTCGGCGGTGAGCCGGGCCTCGATCGCGTGCCCGCGCGCGGGGGGCGTCTCCGGGGCGATCTCGGACAGCTTGCCGCCGCCCGCGACGTGCAGCTGCAGCTTGACGATGTCGACGCCGGTGGTGGCCTCGGTGACGCAGTGCTCCACCTGCAGCCGGGTGTTGACCTCGAGGAACGACAGCAGGCGCTCGCCCGGCTCGTAGAGGAACTCGACCGTGCCCGCGTTGACGTAGCCCGCGGCCTTCACGAGCGCCGCGGCCGAGCTGCGCAGGAGCTGCTCCTGGTCGGCGTCCAGCGCGGTGGAGGCCGACTCCTCCAGCACCTTCTGGTTGCGCCGCTGCACCGAGCAGTCGCGCACGCCGAGCGTCCAGACGTCGCCGGTGGCGTCCGCGACGACCTGCACCTCGACGTGCCTGCCGCCCGCGATCGCCCGCTCCATGAAGACCGTGGCGTCGCCCGCGGTCTTGAAGCCCTCCGACGAGGCGCGCTCGAACGCCTCGGCCAGGTCCTCGGCCCGCTCGACCTTGCGGATGCCGCGGCCGCCGCCGCCCGCCGTCGCCTTGATCATGAGGGGGTAGCCGATGCGTTCGGCGTGCTCGCGGGCCGCGTCGATGTCGGCGACCGGCCCGTTCGACCAGGCCGCCATCGGCACGCCGACCTCCTCGGCGAGCAGCTTGGACGCGATCTTGTCGCCGAGCCGCTCCATCACCTCGGGGGAGGGGCCGACGAACACGATGTCCATGTCGCGGCACAGCCGGGCGAACTCGGCCTTCTCCGACACGAAGCCCCAGCCCGGCCACACGGCGTCGGCGCGGGCGAGGGAGAGGCCCCGTCGCAGCTCGGCGTAGTCGAGGTAGGGCGACGGGCCCATGTACTCCGGGTCGTCGGGCCCGATCAGCACCGCCTCGTCGGCCTCGCGGACGAACATCGCCGTGCGGTCGACGGCGGTGTAGATCGCGATCGTGCGCAGCGGCGCGAGGCCCTGAGCGTTCCACTCCCGCACCGCGTTGATCAGCCGCATCGCGGGCTCACCCCGGTTGACGATCGCGACCCGCCGGAAAGCCTGTGCCGACACCTGCACTCCTTCGTCCGTCCGATCCCTGTGCCGGTCCCCACCCAAGCCGAGACGCCGGCCGGACACAACCTAACGGTCATTGCGGACGCGCAGGCCCGTTCGGGGAGCTCGGTTCAGGAGCCGATCGGCACCGAGCGGAGCGGGGCGCGCGGGTCGACGGCGTGGCCCTCGGCGCAGCGCAGCTCGACGTGCACGGCGGCGCCGCACTCGGGGTGCTCGACCCGCACCGGCGGACCGTCGGGGCCCGCGCGGTGGGCGTCGCCCCAGGCCAGCATGGCGAGCAGCACGGGGCGCAGGTCGCGGCCCGCGGCGGTGAGCCGGTACTCGTGGCGCTCCCGCGCCCCGGGCTCGCGGTAGGGCACGCGCTCGACGATCCCCTCCTCGACGAGGGCGGTGAGCCGCCGGGTGAGCACGTTGCGGGCGACGCCGAGGTGGGCGGCGAGGTCGTCGAAGCGGCGGACGCCGTTGAAGAGGTCGCGCAGCACCAGCACGGTCCAGCCGTCGCCGACCACCTCGGCCGTGCGCGCCACGGAGCACCGGCTGCTGTCGAGGTCCTTCCACTCCACGCCGCGAGTCTAGCGTGGGTTGCCAATCGAAACCCAGAGTCTCTAAGCTGCGTTGCTTATGAGAACTCAGCGGCCCGGCCTGGTGCTCGCGGTCTCGTCGCTCGCGGCGTTCCTCGCCTTCCTCGACGTCACGATCGTCAACATCGCGTTCCCGGCGATCGCCGCGGAGTTCCCGGAGAGCTCGGCTGCCGACCTGTCGTGGATCTTCACGGCTTACAACGTCACGTTCGCGGCCCTGCTCGTGCCTGCCGGGCGGCTCGCCGACCTGTGGGGCCGCCGCCGCGTGTTCCTGGTCGGCCTCGCGCTGTTCGGCGTCGCCTCGGTGGTGTGCGCCGCGGCGCCGACCGTCGGGCTGTTGGTGGCCGGGCGCACGGCGCAGGCGGTCGCGGCGGCGCTGCTCGCCCCGTCGTCGCTGGCGCTGCTCCTGCCCGCGTTCCCGCCGGAGCGGCGCGGGTTCGCCGTCGGCACGTGGGGCGCGATGGGCGGGATCGCCGCGGCCACCGGGCCCGCGCTGGGCGGCCTCGTGGTGGACGTGCTCGGCTGGCGCGCGGTCTTCCTGCTCAACCTGCCGGTGGTGGTGGTGACGCTGGTGGCGGCCGTCGTCGTGATGACGGAGTCGCGCGACCGCGGCGCCCGGCTGCCCGACCCGGCGGGCGTGCTGCTGCTCGGCGTCGGGGTGGCGTTGGTGGCCTGGGGGATCGTCGGCGGCGAGACGTCCTGGACGGCCCCGGCCACCCTGGCCCGGCTCGGCGGCGGGCTCGGGCTGCTCGCACTGTTCGCCTGGCGCAGCGCGCGGGTGGCGACACCGCTCGTCGAGCCCGCGCTGTTCCGGGTGCGCGCGTTCCGCGCCGCGGTCGTCGGCTACCTGGTCTTCTCGGCGGCCTTCTACGCGCTGCTGCTGGCCAACATCCTGTTCCTGACCGGCGTGTGGCACTACGACGTGCTGACGGCGGGCCTCGCCGTCACGCCGGGCCCGCTGTGCGCCGCGACCGCCTCGGCGGTGGGCGGGCGCCTGGCCGACCGGTTCGGCGCCCGCGCCGTGCTCGTGCCCGGCGCGTTGCTGTTCGCGGCGGGCTGCGCGGTGTTCGCCGCCGGGTTGGGGCCGGACCCGGCCTACCTCACCCACTTCCTGCCCGCGACGCTGCTCACCGGCACGGGGGTCGGCGGCGTCTTCTCCGGCCTCGGCGTGGCCACGGTGGCCGCGCTGCCGCCCAACCGGTACGCCACCGGCAGCGCGATCGGCACCTGCGCACGGCAGATCGGCGCGGTGTTCGGGATCTCGGCGCTGCTCTCGGGCCTCGCCGCGGGCGGCGACTTCCGCACGGCGTGGGTGCTGATGGCCCTCGCGGCGCTGGCGACGGCGGCCGTCGGCGCCACCGTCGGCCGGGTGCGCGCCACCCCGGCCCTTGTCCCCCTCGCGATCGGAGAGACCCCGTGACCAGCCAGCTGACCCGCCACCGCACCCACTCCTGGACGGACCCGGCCGAGACCGCGGCCGCCGCACTGGCCGTCGACGGGTTGACGTTCCTGCGCGCGCTCGCCGCGGGCGAGATCCCGCCCGCCCCGATCGCGACGACCCTCGGGATGACGCTCGAGGAGGTCGACGAGGGTCGGGTCGTCTTCGGCCTCGCGCCCGCGGAGTTCCACTACAACCCCATCGGCTCCGTGCACGGCGGGGTCTACGCCACCGTGCTCGACTCGGCCTGCGGCTGCGCGGTGCACTCGACGCTGCCCGCGGGCGCCCGCTACACGAGCCTCGACCTCACCGTGAAGTTCCTCCGCGGGCTCGACGTCGCCGTGGGCCCGGTGCGGTGCGAGGGCCGCGTCCTGCACAGCGGCCGCCGCACGGCCTTGGCCGAGGCCCGCCTCACCGACGCCGCGGGGCGCTTGTACGCGCACGCGACGAGCACCTGCCTGGTGCTGCGCAAGCTTTAGGAGCGCGCTGGAGAACTCCGCCCTACTGCGCGACGCCCAGGCGGCGCCCTCGCGGCGTTGGATGCCGCCGCCGATACAACCCCGGTATCGGCGGCGGCATCCCCCTTGCGATGACACCACCTGGCCGCCGCTCGCTACGGGCGCAGTTCTCCAGCACCCTCCTACGTCAGCGGGCGGCGTAGACCTCCGCCACCGGCGCGGAGCGGGCGGTGGCGCGCCGCGGCGTCGCCGCCGTGATCAACGTGGCCAGCAGCGCCGCTCCCGCCGCGGCCAGGAACACGACGGTGTACGCCGAGGCCGAGGGGAGCGTGCGCCCGCCGACCTCCTGGGTCATCGCGGTGACGACGGCCGCGGCGACCGCGCTGCACGACGAGGTGCCCAGCATCCGCATCAGCGCGTTGAGGCTGTTGGCGGCGGCCGTCTCCGTCGCGGGCACCGCGTCCATGATCAGCAACGGCAGCGCGGAGTAGGCGAGGGCGGCGCCGATGGCGGAGACGGTGGTCGCGAGCATGATCAGCACGACGGTGCCGGGGATGGCCGCCATGCCCGCGTTGCCGACGATCAGCACGGACGTGCCGAGCAGCAGCGTGGTGCGGGCGCCGAAGCGGGCCGAGAGGCGGGCCGAGACCGGCGAGAACACCCCCATCGCCCCGCCGATCGGCAACAGCACGATGCCCGCGAGCACGAGCGAGAGCCCGAACCCGTAACCCGTCGCGACGGGCGCCTGCAGTATCTGCGTCGTCACCAGGAAGCCCGCGAACATGGCGAAGCCGATCAGCACGGAGGCGACGTTCGTCCAGAGCACGGCGGGCCGCACGCTGACCCGCAGGTCGACCATCGGCGAGCGGCTGCGCAGCTCGAAGCGGCCCCAGAGGCCGAACACGACCACCGCCGCCCCGAGCAGCGCGAACGCGGGGAGGGCGCCCCACTCCGTGCCCTTCGAGATCGCGAGCAGCAGGCAGACCAGCGCCACCGCGAGCCCGGCCGCGCCCGGCAGGTCGAAGCGGCCGCCCGCGCGCACCGGCGACTCGTCGACCCAGCGCAGCACCCCGACGACCAGTAGCGCACCGAGCACGGCCGCGCCCCCGAACAGCCACCGCCAGCTGGCCTGCTCGGCGACGATGCCGGTGAGCGGCAGGCCGATCGCGCCGCCGATGCCCAGCGACGAGCTCATCAGCGCGACTCCGCTGCCGACCCGGCCCTCGGGCAGCACGTCCCGCATGATGCTGATGCCCAGCGGGATCACGCCGAGCGAGGCCCCCTGCAGCGCCCGCGCGACGATCAGCGTGCCGACGTCGGGGGCGACCGCGCCGAGCGCCGAACCCACCGCCACCAGCGCCAGCGCCACGACGAGCATCCGGCGCTTGCCGTACATGTCGCCGAGGCGCCCCAGCATCGGCGCGCAGACGGCGCCCGCCACGAGGGTGGCGGTCACCAACCAGGTGACCGTCGACGGCGATGCGCCGAGCAGCTGCGGGAAGCGGGGGAGGAGCGGGACGACCAGGGTCTGCATCAACGACACGGCCAGGCCGCACGCCGCCAGGACCGAGACGACGAGCGCGGGGCGGGATCTCACCGATTCAGGTGACCACAATTAGTTGTCGACAGCAACCATTTTGCCGGGTAGCCCACACCCGCGGGCGTCGACGTGCCCGAACGGCGCAGCGGGCCACGCGGCGACCCGCCGGAGCGCGGCGGCCGTGCGTCCCTCGGCGCGGAGGCGGGCGAGCTCGTCGACGTGGTCGGCGTGCGCGGCGGCGCGCCCCCGGGCGTAGGCGGCCGCGGAGTCCTTGGTGACCATGAACGCCCAGTCGCTGGCCAGCGCTAGGAGCGCCTCCTGGGCGAGGGCGTCGGCCACCGGGTCGCGGGTCGGGCCGGGGCCGAGCACGCCCACCAGGGTCTTCTGCACGTCGTCGTTCCGCGCGACGAGGTCGGTCACCGCCTCGCCCGCCCACACCCGCCAGTCCTTGCCCGACCCCCACGACGACGGGGGCAGCGCCACCGGGTCGCCGACGAGCCCGGCGTCGAGCGCGCCGCGCAGCGTCGTCACCCGCACGCCCGCCGCGGGGAGCCCGCGCAGCACGGCCTCCAGCCAGGCGGGGCCCTCGTGCCACCAGTGGCCGAAGAGCTCGGTGTCGAACGCCGCGACCGTCAGCGCGGCCCGTCCGTGCTGGTCACGGAGCGCGAGGAGGCGTTCGCGGACGACCGACACGAAATCGGCGGCGTCCCGCGCGACCGCCGCGGCGGCCCGCTCCGGTTCGTAGGGCCGCTTCTCGTGCGGTGGCACCGTGCGGCCGGTGACGCGGGCGGGCTTGAGGCCGGAGGCGTGGTCGTAGGTGTGGAAGTCGCGGTAGTCGCGGCCGCCGGGGTAGCCCGCGCGGGGGGACCACACGCGGTAGGTGACGTCGAGGTCGCGGCCGAACGCCACGACGCCCGACGACCCGACGGGCCGGGCGAAGGCGGTGTCGCCGTGCAGCGCGGGGCCGTCGACGAGGAAGCGGTGCACGCCCGCCGCCGCGTAGCCGTCCTCCATACCCGGGGCGTAGCCGCATTCGGGCGCCCAGATCCCGGTCGGGCGGGCGCCGAGGCGCAGCGCGGTGTCGGCGAGGCCCGTCTCTAGGGCGAACGCGCGCACCTGGGGGAGCAGCAGCGGGCCGAACGCGTGGGTGGCGGGGCCGCCGAGCAGTTCGACCGCGCCGGCGTCCCGCAACCCGCGCAGGAGGGGGGAGGCGCCGTGGCGCCAGTGGGCCTCGAAGTCGGCCAGCGCGGCCGTGGCGGCCCGGTGTTCGGAGGCGGCGAGCTCGGGCAGGCGCGGGGCGGCGCCGTGGGCGCGCAGGAGCCAGCCGCCGAGCCAGTCGTGCACGCCGCGGAGGCAGTGCGGGTCGTCGAGCTGGG
>Ga0207657_10008101_pt1 | contig 10715 bp, 10 predicted proteins | sample KBSC33metaG_FD_184316 | JGI IMG/M metagenome (GOLD analysis project Ga0207657, IMG submission 184316) | Corn rhizosphere microbial communities from Kellogg Biological Station, Michigan, USA - KBS C3-3 metaG (SPAdes) (version 2) | ecosystem: Host-associated > Plants > Roots > Rhizosphere > Soil ... | reverse complement strand
CCAATGCAACCCGGTTAAAAGAACGCTTATACCAAACTTAAGTACCAGGTAGGAAAGAGAAAGGTAAATATAAATTAACGGAACAAAAAACGTGAAAACACGGAAATAGCCCTGGGAATCCGTACCGGTGTCAATGGATACATACAAGATAAGAATTCCCAAAATTATGGGGACAAAGCCCGAATCAAAAATTCCTCCCGGGTTTATGATGCGATTCGTGTAAAACAAATAGAAAAAAGAGCCAAATAAAAAAACATTTTTAAATGTGGAAGTTATTCCGGTAGTCGCCCCGCCGGTCAAGTTGGTTAATGCATAACCAACGATAACAAATAAGGCATTTAGAAATAAAAGACGGCCAACAGGGTCCTTTATTAAAGGGTATAATTTGAATTCATTTTTTGCTAAAAACACTCCTGTAGATGTTTTTTAAATTTTAAAATCACTTTTGCAGAGGAAAAATGATCCAGGTGATTTTTAATATCACCCATGTTCTTTTCGGGGGAACTATTCAAAGCTGCTTTTATTGCTTTGCCTAATGCGGCACTATCATCGGGTTTTACCAGCCATGCAAAACGGTCGCCATTAACAGCTTCAGGAATTCCTCCAATATTGGTACTCACTATTTTACATCCCATTGCCATCGCTTCAAGGTTAGCTACTCCAAAAGCTTCACGTTTTGAAGGCACACAAAATATTTCCGCTTCCTGCATTCTTTTATATACTTCTTCCTGTGTAAGGTAGCCGAATAATTCAAAAGAAATATTTGCCTTCCTTAATAAACCTGCTAACATTTCATGATGTTCTTCCGCGGGGCCTGCAATGGTTAAAGTAATCTTCCGATCAAAATCAGTCAACGATTTTATTAAATTATATAATCCGCCTAATTCAAAATCTGTTTTTACAAAAAGTATAGAGCCTGCAATTTTTTTTTTCAGCCCTTCTTTTCTATCAAACAGTATTAATTTATCTTCGATTCCTTTATGCAATACTTTAAACAATGATTCGCTACATTCGTATTGTTGTTGTAATTTTCTTTTTAAATATTCTGAATTCACAATAATGCATTTCGAAAAATGGCAAGTCAGGCGTTCCACATAAAAAAATAAAATTCTCTTATTTAGTTTTGCTTTTCCTTTAAATACATCCATAAAAGAATGCGCAGCATTACTATAATCATTGATCATTCCAACCGTTTTTTTGAAAAACAAAAAGCTAAATAATCCGATTATTGCATTGTTATATACAAGGACATCAAATTCAAATTCTTTCCTTATTCGCATCGCTGCTTTATGGTATTTCCACATCCTGATAAATTGTCCAAATAATCTGAATGATTTGCGAATATTGAGATCCAGTTTATAAACGGATGACGTTTCAAATGCAATTTCCTCAGTTAGGATTCTAATTTCAAGATCCGCGTTCTTTGATTCTTCTAAAATTAAATGAGCAAATTTGGCAGGGCCATTGCTCACTTTTTCAAAAGCATTGGTACAAAATAAAACTTTCATTTTTTCATTAACTACTTTATTCTTCATTACAAACTATGAACCACGATATCCATCCAGCAGGCGTCATTGCGAGGCGCATGGATAAACTTCAAAATCAAAAAGATTTTATTGCGCCATGGCAATCTCATGAACCGGGGGAAGATAATCAACTCAAGATTTATTTCAACATCCCCATTAGCGGATTGCCGCGTCGCTAAAAACTTCCTTCTAAAAAATAAACATTAACTACCGCTCCTCGCAATGACGTACCTTAGAGGCTTCTCGTTATGACGAACTAAACTGGCTCCTCGCAACGATCTACGCGGATGCCACTCAACAAAGTTGATGCGCTCTTAAAAGATTTCCTTCCACACTTTCCCAGGTATAATACTTTTTTAAATCCGCATTAAAACTGAACTTATTTTTATCTTTCTGAAGGTCAAAATACAATTTGCTATAGTCAGCGACATCGTATCCGGGAATGACAAAACCAATGCCTTTTTCTCTCACCCATCCACTGATTTTAACTTCAGCATTTATAATTAATGGAGTTTCAGTTTGTATGGTGTCATATACTTTGTTGGGAGACGCATTGATGTTATTTTCATTGATGGGTGCATAAACACAAAGGATATAATCTGCCTTCGTTTGGGCTAATTCCAATGATAGCTTTTGAGGAATCACCCCCAGGTATTCTATTTTTTCCGGATATTCCTCTACCAGGCTTTTGGTATATTCCTCACTGAACCATCCCGCCATATATACTTTCAGGGGAAGATTCGTTTTCAACAACCCTTCTATTATCTCTGTCCCCCTGTTTAGTCCCATCCATCCATTATAAAGAATACGAAGATCACCAGATTTTTCTTTATCCTTTTTAAAATCAAAATATTCCGGATAATTAGGTAATACCAGGCATTTAGGCTGAATAAACTTTGGCATTAATTGATAACGATTTTCATCAGTTACTAAAATTGTATTTGCCGGCCAATATAATAATCGTTTGATCCATTTCATTTTTTCTCCACTCTTGTTCTCTCTCAAAAAAATCGAATCAAAAAGATCTAATACAGTATGTTTAAAAAAGAGGAAAGGGTAAAAAAAAATATAGAGTTGCTCATTGATGATATGAATGCTTTTAATCTTTTTGGTAAGCAAAAGTTTTATAAAAATCAAAATCTGTTTGGCTAATACCGGAACCGAATTCCTTTTGCCTTTTATTAGAATTACTTCTTTGCAAAATGAAGCTACATAGCATTTCGAATGATCACCCACGCCAAAGAATATGACTTCACTATGCTTTTGTAATGATTTTACTTCTTTATTGATCCTCATATCACTGCCGTCATTCGTAGAGACAAATAGTATGATTGGAGTACTTTGCATTCGGATTAATAAAAATAATTAGAGAAAAAAAGGAATTCTTGAATATTTCCGGCCTGAAATCCACACGGATAACCTTGTCAGACAGGAGGGGTCTATTTGCTGCCAGGATGGATTTCCAGGAGTTCCTTGAACTTTCGGAATAAATATCTTTCTTATAAAAAAAGTTACAAAGAAAACTCCCTGAATACAAGATATTTTTTTGTGAGATAATTGAACCCGGTGGACACGATTATTGCCATGCATTTCGACAACATAGGACTCAATTTAAGAACATGCATCGAAAAAATGAAAATAGCATTATTGATAAAAACGGAAACAAAGAAAATAACAGCAAATAAAATAATCTCTCTTCGCAGGTTGCTTGTTTTTTCAAATACCCAATACCTGCTGAGGCAGTAATTAAAAACACCTGCAAGCAACAACGAGACATTACTTGATAAAACAGCATTCAGATCGAAAGTGTGAATCAGCACATAAAACAACGACAATTCGATAAGCATACTTGAGATTCCGGAAAAAACATACTTTGCCAGTAGTACTTTATTTCTCTTTATGTATAAAATATAATTAACCTTTCGAAGCCGGATGAATAGCTGTTTCATATTTCTTTCTGGAAAATAAAAATAAAATACCCGATATAAACAGAGGGATTTGTATCGAAATAATTGGGAGTGTATAATTAGCCGTCATGTGTATAAAAACGTGCGATAGATATACATATCCAACTGTAATCAAACAAAAATTCCTGAATTTTTTATTATAAGAAGGGTTCAGTAAAAGAACAAATAAAGAGAAAAATGAAATCAATGAGAATCCAACAGAAATAAAATTGAAAAATTTCTCTTTTATAATTACTCCAAGGCTTGACAGGATATTTCCTTTGTTTCTAATGTCAACAAATGCAAAACTTTTATCTTTCTTAAATCCCCAATCATAAGGCGCTAGAAAAAAGTAGAAGGTCCTGTAAATAATGGCTTTAAAAAAATACCCCGGATTTTGGGATACATACACCCTGTATTGTTTTCTAAAAAATTGATCTCCGTTTGCTTCGAATGGCGTGGTTATTCCCGCTTTCAATGCTTCTGCTTCTCTATCGTAATCAGATGGCCCAAGTTTCCAGGGATTGGGGAAAGTGGCCAACCCCGTAACAAGCGTTCCTCCTAATGAAGTAGAAGTAAAATTCATTTTGCCTGTTACTTCTTTATTCCTGATTGCCCATGGAAGCAATACTAAAACCGCAACTATTCCGATTGTGAAATTGTATTTTAAAAACGGAATAAATTTAAATGATCGGGTAAGCAGCAGTAACGAAAGAAAGAATGGGAATAAAAAATAATCAGAACGATATAAGGCACTTACACCTGTTAACAATCCAATCAAAATCCATACGACAAATTTTTTCCGGGCTTTTAAATTTTCTGAATAATAAAACAGGTAAGCCATTAATATGATAAACCCCGGCATAAACGAATCAGCGGAGCCATTCACTTGTAAATACAAAATAGGCGGAAATATGCTATACAAAATCGCCGACCATAAAACTAATTTTGAAGAAAAAAAATTAGCTAAAAGCTTTATCAAAAAGTAGAGCGCAATTAGATCAAATAATATAGATAAAACTATCATGGATTCTAAAACAGGGAACCCGAATATTTTGTATAAAAATGCCCCGGTAAGTGGCCATCCCGGCGGATAATGAGAAGTAGGATACAATCCATTTGGAGATATTACCGGATGAGTAATTTTAAATCCCTGGTAAACTGCTTCTTTATTTTTATTTAGATCCCGGTATGCTTCAGAGCCGGGCAAAGTTTGTGAATACCCATAACCCCACGCATATAAATAAGCGGCTCTCTGATATACAACTGAAATACTCTGTCCAGGGCTTTTTAATATATCAGTTTTAAATGCAACGGCAAAATAAATGCCCCTGCATACCAACGCCAATAATATAATTTTAAAAATTACTTTATTAGTGAGCATCTTTTAATATTTTGGGTGTATAAATTTTCATTCTCGCGAAAAAATGATTGACTGAAGTTTTAAGAACTCCTAAAGCATACACAGTGCTGTTCTTCAAATTAATAGATGAGGCATCATCAAAATATTTTGTCGGGCAGGTTATTTCCCCAATCCTGTATTTATTGTAAATTATTTGAGATAACATCTGATTGTCAAAGACGAAATTGTCTGAATTCAGATCAATATCTATTTTCCCGAATATGACTTTTGAAAATGCCCTGTATCCCGTATGATATTCGGATAACTTATGATTCACTAATACATTTTGAATAAAAGTAAGACCCCTGTTAGAAATATATTTTATTAATGGCATTCCTCCCTGCAAGGCTCCATTTCCTAAAATACGTGACGCAAGCACTACATCAAAAACATCCTCAGCTATAAGATAAGCCATAGAATGAATAAGCTTTGGCGTATATTGATAATCGGGGTGCAACATGATTATAATATCAGCACCCAGTTCCAAAGCTTTTTTATAACAGGTTTTTTGGTTTCCACCATATCCTTTATTTTTCTCATGGACGATTACATGATCAATCCCTATATCCTTTGCTATTTTAGCCGTATCATCCCTGCTATTATCATCTACTAAGATCACCATGTCCACAATATCAAACGGAATTTCAGCGTAAGTCGTTTCTAACGTTTTTGAGGCATTATATGCCGGCATTACTACCGCTATTTTTTTTTCATTTATCATTTGTTGCCTGGTATTTTTTTTAATCTGCCAATTATTCTTTCCACCGCTTTTCCATCTCCATAGGGATTATGTGCCTTAGCCATTTTCGCATATTCATTTTCATCAGTAAGCAAACTTTCCATGCCATTTCTTATTTTATCAAAATCTGCCCCTACTAATTTTGCAGTGCCGGCTTCGACAGCTTCAGGGCGTTCCGTGGTATCACGCATTACCAGCACAGGTTTCCCCAGTCCCGGCGCTTCTTCCTGCACGCCACCAGAATCAGTTACAATAAAAAAAGATTGCTTCATCGCATATACGAAGTCCGGATAGCTTAATGGCTTTATCAAATGAATATTAGAAATCCCGTTTAAAACTTTGTTTACTGGTTTTTGAACATTAGGATTCAAATGAACGGGATAGACAATTTCTATTTCGGGATGCTTGTGTGCGACTTCTTTAAGCGCCTTACAAATATTAATAAATCCATCACCAAAATTTTCTCTCCGGTGCCCCGTTACCAAAATGATTTTTTTATGTTCCTTAAAAATATTTCTAACTGTTGCATTAGAAACATCCTCACTAAATGAATTCACTTTATCTTTTGCAAACAATAAAGAATCAATTACCGTGTTTCCTGTTACAATTATTTTGGTTTCTTTTATTCCTTCATTCAAAAGGTTTTGCCTGTTGATTTGGGTTGCCGAAAAATTATAATCAGCCAACTTACTTACCAATACCCTGTTTGCCTCCTCCGGAAAAGGTGATTGTAAATTTCCTGTTCTTAATCCTGCTTCTACGTGTCCTATTTTTATTCCAGCATAAAACGCCGCCAGGCTTGCAGCCATACAAGTGGTAGTATCTCCATGCACCAATATGATATCCGGCCGGTAAGTCTTAAAAAGTTCCTTTAATCCTTTTAATACTTCGCAGGTAATATCGGTAAGGTCCTGGCCTGCTTTCATAATATCAAGATCAAAATCAGGTTTAATTTCAAAGAAATCCAAAACCTGGTCGAGCATCTGACGGTGCTGCGCCGTTACGCAAACTTTGTGTTCAATTCCCTCAGTTGTTGATAAGTTACGGCATAACATCGCCATCTTGATGGCTTCGGGGCGGGTGCCAAATATTGATAATATTTTCATTGATAATTACAAAAAGAAAACTTCTCGCAGCGAACGCAAAGAAAATACCCGCAGCATGCGCAGCGGTTTTTTTATACGTTGCGCTCGCCGAATGAACCTGCCTCCATATTTCTCGCATCGAACACAAAGGAAATATTCACAGCTTGCGCAGCGGATTTCTTATGCGTTGCGATCCGCCGCGTAATCGTTGCGTGCGCCGCGTGAACTTGCTCTAAAATGCCTTCGCAAAATCACCACATTTGTATTTAGATAATTCCTGGTAATTCTTTTCACCAATCTCTTCCAGATTTTCCGGAGTTAATTGTTTTAAAACTTTAAAAGAATCATCCACTGATTCAGTATATAATAGTTCAGTTTGGTTTTTTAATCTTTCTACTAATACTCCAATTCGTGGAGCAATAACAGCTTTCATAAAACCCATAGCCAGAATAACAGAACCGGAATTTTCAATTTTTTTAAAAGGAAGCGTTACTACATCCGCAGCATTAAAAAACAATTGCAATTCATCGTTTTCTATGAAACGGTCAATAACAATTATATTCTCATTTATTGAATTTTTTACAGTTTTAAAATATGCTGCATCCATCACTTTCCCGGCAATAAGTAAAACTGCATTATCGGTAAATGATTTTTTAAAACATTCGATAAGCGCTGTTATTCCTTTATAAGGCTTAATGAATCCTGTGTAAAGCAATACCAGTTTATCATTTGGAATATTAAAATATTTTCTTGCCTCGATTCGCCCTACCTTATTTGGGTAATATCCAACATAAGAACCTTCCGGAATTATTTTAAATTTATTGGCATCGCATTTCAATTCAGCAACAGCAGCAGGCAAACTAATCTCCGAAAAAAGGCGAATCCATTTCATGTTCCTTGCAAAAAATCTTCTGCAAAATTGATGAACTTTTAAGTATTTAGAATCGTGTGGGATGATATTGTGAGGTGTCCATACTAATTTACAATTAAAAATAAACCGTGCTATATACACCTGTATCATAAAGAACGGAACATTAATTAATGTCATCCATAAACTTCTTCTGTAATAATAAGAAGTTTCCCAATCGAAATGAATATAATCAGGATGCTGCTTTATGGCTGTTTTTAAAATTCCAAAAAACCGATCATCTATGCCGCTTTTTACCAGCAGACGCGGGTCAGACTGTAGCCCTTTTATCATCAGTAATTGATAAGGGTTTTGAATGCCAGCTACCGGAAGGCAGGAAATGCGAATTTGTTTTTCCAACTATTATTTAAACCAGGGTTTATAATTCAATTTTAGCCTCTCAATTTTGTTACCCTTGGTCGGGAGACCCGGCGGCGGCGGTCAAAATTCTATTTGAAAATAAAGTGTCGTTTGCTAATTTCTACTCCAACAATAACCAATCTAAAAATATTTATTAGGGAATAGCTTAAGTGATTTTTTTGTAAAATATTTTATCTTATCCCTCGGAGTAGATCTATTCAATGGAATTTTCAATACCTCCCTATTATTTTTGTACATATAATCCAGATGAAACCCTTTAATTTCCATCATTTGAGATGGAATACTTAGCATTAGAGAAATAGTTTTAGAGCAGTTTCCAATATTAATAGAATTTGCATCTATTAAATCTAAACCAGACTCAATATAAGATAACCACCCTCCAACCCTTTGTTCAAGATAAAATCGCTTTAAATAATTAACATCAATTTTATTTGTATAATAAAATTGAAAATATTCCTTTAAGGATTCAATTTGAAATTCCCTAAAATCATTTAGGCTAAAGAGCACGGATTTAAAATCAATGTCCGGTGACACAAAAGTTTGTATCCTACCGCGAAGATGCGCAGGGCTAATACCCGCTAATTCTAAGATACCTCCCCGCAAACAGACATCGTTTTTTGAAAATCCATCCCACTGACCTCTGCTATAAAAATCACGATCCATATCCTTGACGTGGTATCCACAATAATAATCGAATAGCTTTAATTTTTCTTCATCAAACTTTTTTGGATGAATAAATCGGTTATTCTTATTAATTTGTGAAGGGACCTCCCTATCAGAATTTTTCATAGAAGGAAAAACATGAGTATAGGTATTTACCTTATAGCCATTCATTTTTTTAGCGATACTGTAAATCAACCTTGAATCAAATCCGCCCGACAATGCAACTATAATATTAAATTTCTTGCTTAAATATGAAATTTCATTTTCAAGCCTGGTTGATAAAAGTTCATAAATATATTCATAGTCAGAGTAACTGATTGCAGGAAGAGCCTGTTTAAAAACCGGCTCAATAAATCCATCTTTCATTAAAAGATACTGATGGACTAATAATTTCTTAACATTATTAAATCTCGTCCCAGGAGTCAAACACCAATTGAAATAGTAATTTTTACTTATTATCTCTTCACCTAATACCGGTTCCGCTATCAACGCAGGCTGGGAAGCAGCCGAACTTTTGTCAAAAAATATTCCTCTCAAGGCGCCTACGTCTGAAAGAATTAAATCCTGAAAAAAAACTGCCCATCTTCCTCCCCAATCGGCTACAACTTCAAATATTTCTTCCTTCTTTTTAATTTTAGACAAACCATTTGCCGGGGATTCGTCAATATCAATGGTTTTTGTTGGAATTCCGATTATTATTGCCGTTTCATTTAAAACATCGACGGTTTCATAAATCAGATCGGGAGAAATATGCAAAACCCATTTTTTTTGCATTTTATAAGAAGACCAGCCTTCAAAGGGACTTCCATTATTATTATTGAGTAAAAATTGTTTTTTCATAAAATTAATTATCGAAAATATGTTTTATAAGCCGGGGAATAATTTAATCCTGATCTTCTTTCTCCAATAATTTTTGCAGGAACGCCGCCCACAATACTCATGGGTAGTACATCTTTTGTAACTATGCTCCCTGCGGCCACAACAGCTCCCTTACCTATAGTAACACCCGGAAGAACCGTAACACGGGAAGCTATCCATGCATAATCTTCGATAATAACCTTTCCTGCTTTCACATCGTGCGTATTCGAATGAGGATCGTGTTCAAGTGTCCATATATTCGTTTCATAGCCAATATCAACAAAATTTCCAATTATTAATTCAGCCCCTCGCCCATCTAACAAAACCTTTTGATTTATGGAGCATTCATTACCTATTATCACACTTGATGGCTTTAGCATTTTTATGTACAACCTGATCGTATTCTTTCTCCCTAACCTAACCTTAAATAATTTCATAAAAAATATCCTCAACGAGTGAGATGGAATGTAAAAAACAAAATGATTTAAGAGATATAAAAAAAAAGAATAAAAATATATTTTTATTTTGTTCATTAATCTAATTTTTAAAAGCTAAAGCAAATTATTTTTTATGAATTAATAAGCCCTTCACTAAATTCCTGAAATGATTTTAATGAAAATTCCTTCTTTACTTTTTTATTCAATTCTTTGAATAATGGATCATCAGTTTTTTGTAAAAAGTGTTGAAAATCATCCGGAGTTCTAATGGTATTATTTTCAGAATATTCTATAAGATACTTCTCATTTTGAGTTTGGTGTACAAAGGAATATAAACTAAGAATATTTTTATTTTTGGTCTCAAAATCAACAATCAAACTTGGTGTATCAGTAAAACAGGCTTCTAACCCCATTGTAGTTCCCAGATGAAAAAATGCTTTTGCGTGATGAATCTTTTCATATTTTTCTATAATTTGTTCTTCTTTTATAGATAAATCTTTCCCCCTGAAGTTGTCATCCATTACTATATTTTCAATATCCCTGATTTCATTATACAATTCCCATTGATCCAACACAGGATAAGGCCGCACCACAAATTTTAAATCAGGCCTGATTTTCAGCGTTATTTCAGCAAGCTGCTTTATAATGGCCAATTCTTTAGGGACAAGACTGCGAATGCCTATTGCACAACCAAAATAAATATATTCAAATGGGAAAGTTCTTTCCAATGGACTTTCTAATAGTATTCTATTAAATTCATGAACATAGCAT
>Ga0207657_10008100_pt1 | contig 10715 bp, 9 predicted proteins | sample KBSC33metaG_FD_184316 | JGI IMG/M metagenome (GOLD analysis project Ga0207657, IMG submission 184316) | Corn rhizosphere microbial communities from Kellogg Biological Station, Michigan, USA - KBS C3-3 metaG (SPAdes) (version 2) | ecosystem: Host-associated > Plants > Roots > Rhizosphere > Soil ... | reverse complement strand
CGAAGAGCCTCGTCGGATGGTTGGCTCTCGTTCTTTCGATCCGCCGCAACGAGAAGCTGCCGCCCCTGACCGTGATCTGCTGCGACAATATGATTTCCAACGGTGACAAGCTGGGCCGAGCAGTCGGGGAGTTCGCGCGCCACCTCGATCCGGAGCTCGCCCGCTGGATCGAAGCCGAAATCGTCTTTCCGAACACGATGGTGGATTCGATCACGCCCGCGACCGGCGATTCCCTCCGCCAGCTGGTTCGCGAGCGCACCGGTTTCGACGACGCCATTCCTGTTCGGCGGGAGGCGTATGCCGAATGGGTCATTGAGGACGTGCTGCCGTCCTGGGCACCCGATCTCGCGTCGGTGGCCGTAACGCTCACGAACGACGTCGGTGGGTGGGAGAAGGCAAAGCTTCGAATCCTGAACGGAGCGCATTCGACCCTCGCCTATCTCGGGCTGCTGATAGGCCACGAGACGGTCTACGACGCGATGAAGGATGATGTTCTGGCTGGTTTCGTGGAGCGCCTGATCGTGCGGGATATCATTCCCAGCCTCGAACCTTCGCCGCTCGATCTTCCGACCTACGCCCAGGAGACGCTGCAGCGCTTTTGCAATCCCGCGATCCACCACAAATTGTCGCAAATCGCGTGGGATGGCTCGCAAAAGCTCCCGTACCGGCTGCTCGATACGGCACTGGACGCGCTTCGGGCAGGCCGTCCGCTCGAACGGCTTGCGGTCCCGATCGCCGGCTGGATTCTGTTTCTCGAGCGACAATTCGCGACGGGCGCTGAGGTGGTCGATCCCCTCGCTGACAGGCTCCGGGCAGCCGCAACAAGCGCCGAGCCCGTCAGCTCGATGCTTGCCCTGCGCGAGGTATTTCCGGAGCAGCTCGATGCCAACACCGCCTTCGGACACTGGGTGGCAAAGGCTCGAGACTTGATTCTAAAGTCCGGTGCGCGCGATTTTCTGCTTGGGGAAGTCGCCGCAGCCTGAACAAACGGCAACTCGGGAGGGACGAGTGGAGCGTGAGGCTCAAACCGCGGTAGATCGCGCAGTGGTAAATGCCGGCCGGGTGCGCTGGATCGTCGTCCTGCTGCTCTTCGCGGCAACGGTCATCAATTACGTCGACCGGCAGATGATCGGGCTCCTGAAGCCGACGCTTCAGGCCGAGTTCCGCTGGGACGAAACCACCTACGCCGACATCGTCTTCTATTTCCAGCTCGCCTACGCAATCGGATACCTCGTATTCGGCCACATCGTCGATCGGATCGGCGCCCGCACCGGTTTTGCCATCTCCTTCATCATCTGGACTCTAGCGCACATGCTGCATGCGGCGGCGCGGTCGGTCGCCAGCTTTGCTGCGGTGCGGTTCATGCTCGGCATCGGCGAAAGCGGCAGCTTTCCTTCCGCCCTCAAGGCAGTAACCGAATGGTTCCCGAAGAAGGAACGCGCCTTCGCGACCGGTCTTTTCAACGCGGGAAGCAATGTTGGCGCAATCGTAACTCCCTTCATCGTCGCGGCGCTCACCGTCAGCTACGGCTGGCGCGGCGCCTTCGTCATTACCGGCCTGGTGAGTTCGCTTTGGCTGGTTGCGTGGCTGGCCCTCTATCGCCGACCGCGGGATTCGAAACGGGTTTCGAAAGCGGAACTCGCCTATATCGAGAGCGATCAAGCGGATCCGGCCGCCAAGGTCCCCTGGCTGCGCGTCCTTCGCGCAAAGGAGGCATGGGCGTTCGCGATCGGCAAGTTCCTGACCGATCCGGTCTGGTGGATGTTCCTGTTCTGGCTGCCAGATTTCCTGCACAAACGGCACGGTCTCGATCTCAAGACGTTCGGGCCATCCGTCGCCGCTGTGTACATTGTCTCGGATCTTGGTTCGATCGGCGGCGGCTGGCTGTCCTCCCATCTGATCCACCGTGGATGGTCGGTAAACGCGGCGCGCAAGACGACCATGCTGATCTGCGCGCTGGCGGTGACGCCAATCTTCCTCGCCCAATATGTGAGCAGCCTCTGGCTGGCCGTGGCGATCATCAGCCTCGCGGCGGCTGCTCACCAGGCGTGGTCGGCGAACCTCTTCACCCTTGCATCCGATATGTTCCCAAGAAAGGCGGTTGGCTCGGTATACGGCATTGGGGGAACCGCGGGGGCGGTCGGCGGAATGCTGTTCTCCCTTTTCATTGGTCAGGTGCTGGAGAAGTCGGGTGCGTATACCCTGATCTTTCTGGTCTCCGGCTCGCTCTATCTGATCGCGCTTCTGATCATTCAATTGCTGAGCCCGCGCCTGGACCAGGCGGCCGTTGCAAACGCTTGACGCAACGCAAGCCAAGTTGAAAGGCGGCGAATATGTCCGAGATTGTCTCTGCCCGCGTCATCGTCACCTGCCCCGGCCGCAACTTCGTCACGCTCAAGATCGAGACGAAGGACGGCGTCAGCGGCCTGGGTGATGCGACGCTTAACGGGCGCGAACTCGCGGTCGCATCCTATCTCGCAGATCACGTCGTCCCCTGCCTGATCGGTCGCGACGCACACCGGATCGAAGACATTTGGCAATATCTTTATCGCGGGGCCTACTGGCGCCGCGGTCCAGTCACCATGACCGCAATCGCCGCCGTGGACATGGCGCTTTGGGACATCAAGGCAAAGGTCGCGGGGCTTCCGCTTTATCAGCTGCTCGGGGGCGCTTCGCGTGAAGGCGTGATGGTCTACGGGCACGCCAATGGGCAGACGATCGACGATACGATCGAGGCGGCTCGCCATTACATGGGGTTGGGCTACAGGGCGGTGCGATTGCAGTGCGGCGTTCCCGGTCTGCCCTCGACCTACGGCGTTTCGAAGGACAAGATGTTCTACGAACCCGCCGACGCCGATCTTCCGACCGAGAATGTCTGGTCCACCTCAAAATATATGCGCGTGGTTCCGGAGCTTTTCGCCGCCGCGCGCGACAGGCTCGGTTGGGATGTGCATCTGCTTCACGACGCCCATCATCGTCTGACCCCCATCGAAGCGGGACGGCTTGGCAAGGACCTGGAGCCGTTCCGGCCGTTCTGGATGGAAGATCCCACTCCGGCCGAAAATCAGGACAAGCTTCGGCTGATCCGCCAGCACACAACGACTCCGATCGCGATTGGAGAGATCTTCAGCAGCGTCTGGGATGCGAAGCAGCTCATCCAGGAGCAGCTGATCGACTACATCCGGGCGACCGTCGTCCACGCCGGCGGGATTACCCATCTGCGACGGATCGCGGCTTTCGCGGACATGTTTGGCGTTCGAACCGGCTGTCACGGCGCGACCGACCTTTCACCGGTGACGATGGCGGCAGCACTCCACTTCGATCTTTCGGTGCCGAATTTCGGGATCCAGGAATATATGCGGCACACGGAAGAGACCGACGCCGTCTTCCCGCACACCTACAGCTTCAGCGACGGCTACCTCCATCCGGGCGATAAGCCCGGCCTCGGAGTCGAAATCGACGAGGAGCTTGCCGCCAAATATCCGTATCAGCGCGCCTATCTGCCGGTGAACCGGCTCGAAGACGGAACGATGCACGACTGGTGACGCTCAGGTGGCCAGTTTCCGCTCAGCCAAGGTCTGCGCGGACAGTGCATGATCTGGCTTGCTACCCAGTTCAGCGTTGAACCGATCCCCCAGCCAATCCGCGACGATCGCCGCAATTCGCGATGCGGCGCGACCGTCGCCGTAGGGGCAATCGGCCAAAGCTGCCCCGTCCAGCGAAAGCATTCTTTGCACCGCCTCGACGACGCAAATGGCATCGAGCCCGGTCAGGGTAAGATGCCCGGTGGCGATGGCTTCCGGCCGTTCGGTTCGTTCCCGAAGGACCAGGACGGGAATTCCGAGCGCCGCCGCTTCCTCCTGGATGCCGCCGGAGTCACTCAACACCAGATCCGCATGCAACATCCGCCGCAGCAGATCCGAATGGCCGCAGGGCGGGTGAAGCGTCACTCCAGGCTCGACGCCGAGCAGCAGCCGCATTTGCGCAGCGACGGAGGGATTGGGATGGAGGATGAGGTCGATGCACGCGAGATTTTCCTGCGCCAGTCGCCTCAGCGCTCCGGCGATGGACGCCATGCCCCCGCCCCAATTCTCGCGCCGGTGACAGGTAACCAGCAAACGCGGTGGACCGTCGTTCGCTGAGCGCACGGGATTCGCGGGTAGCCTCAGCAGGGCAGCATTGATGCCGGTGTTTCCGGTGAGGAAAATCCGCCCGCGCACCCGCTCCCGCCGGAGATTTGCCACGCTGAGCTCGGTCGGCGCGAACAGCAGCGTTGCGTCGGAATCGATGGCTATCCGGAATTCTTCTTCGGGCCAGGGGCGCCGCCTGTCGTGGCTGCGCAGTCCCGCCTCGACGTGGCCGATCGGCACTCCAGCCAATTGCGCCGCCAGGGCTCCTCCCAGAGCGCTTGAGGTGTCGCCCTGAACGATCACCAGGTCGGCTGAACCCAGCAGCGGCAGTAGCGCCTTGCTGACTGTCCCCACATGTGCGTGCGGATCCTGTTGGCCAGGGCAGTCGAGCCGGATCTTCGCAAAGCGATCCAACCCGAAATCGCCAGGCTCAAGCTGTGGATGCTGGCCGGTGAAGATCAGCCGGGGCGCAATACCGTGCGCATCGAGCGCCTCGGCAACCGGGGCAAGCTTGATCGCTTCGGGACGAGTGCCGATGACGACAACTACACGATAAGGCAGCCTTCCCCCTAGCTCGGCGGCCGGAGATTGGCGTCACAAGGGCTGAAGCGCAAGCCTCAGCGGAAGTTGTCGGCGTAAGCCTGGATTTTGAGCTTCACCGGAGCGGCCGCGACGATGTGGTAGGGGATGTTATACCGCTGGGCGTAGGCGACCGCCTCGTCGCGCGTCCGGAAGGTCAATCGAACCTGCGTGTTCGTATCGCCGGAGCCATTCCAGCCGGTCAGAGGGTCTGGGCGCTGGGCTTCGTGCCGTTCGAACTCCAGCAGCCACAGGCCGGCGTTGGCCCGGCCCGATTGGGTGGTGCGGCGATCGAGCTCGGAAATGCGCGCGACGGTCATGATCTTGCGAGTGGCGCAGGAATTTCCGCAAATCAAGCGGGATCGGCGGTCACGCTCAATAGGCGCGGGCCACAGCGAACTCCGCCGCTTCGGTGAGCGCGGTCTTGGCTTTGCTCGCTGGAAACGCCGCGAGAGCGTCGATTGCTCTTCGGCCATAGTGGCGGGCGCGCTCGATTGTATCGGAGAGTGCGTCCGTCGACTGCATGAGCGCTATCGCGTGCGACAGGTCATCGTCGCTGGTGCGCTCGCCCGAAATCGCGGCCCGCCAGAAGTCGCGGTCGGCTTCGCTGCCCCGCGCATAAGCCAGGATCAGCGGAAGAGTCATCTTGCCATCGCGGAAGTCATCGCCGACGCCCTTGCCCATGGTCTCGGCGTCCGATGTGTAGTCGATCACATCGTCGGCAAGCTGGAACGCGACGCCGAGGTTGCGGCCGTAGCTTTCCAGCGCGAGCTCGACGGTTTCGCTGGCTTCGGCGACAACCGGAGCGACCCTGCAGGCGGCGGCGAACAGTGCCGCGGTCTTGGCAGCAATGATCGCCAGATATTGCTCCTCCCCGGTCTCGATCCGCCGCTGCGCCGTCAGTTGGTCGACCTCACCTTCCGCGATCACGTTCGATGCACTGCTGAGGATCTTCAGAACCTTCAGGCTTCCATCCTCAACCATCAGCTCGAAAGCGCGGCTGAACAGGAAATCGCCCACCAGTACGCTGGCAGGATTGCCCCAGATGAGATTGGCCGTCCGCTTGCCGCGGCGGAGGCCGGAGCCGTCCACGACATCGTCGTGAAGCAGGGTTGCCGTATGGATGAACTCGACCGCCGCTGCGAGCTTGTGATGCCGCGTTCCGGGATAATCGAGCAGTCGTGCGCAGGCGAGGGTGAGCATCGGCCGCATGCGCTTCCCGCCGCCTGCGATCAGATGCCCCGCAAGCTCCGGGATCAGCGCAACCTTGCTCTGCATCCGCTCGAGGATGACGGCATTCACGCCGTTCATGTCCTCGGCGACGAGGTCCAGCAACGGCTCGAGCGATGGCTCGCTGGGGCTGTGCAGTGAGTGGACCGTCGCAGTCATGGGCCGGCAGTAGCGAGGGGAGCGCGGATTTCCTAGTCGGCTGGAAGCGTCAGCCGCGCCAGGAGCCCGCCCAGGTCCTCGCTTTCTTCGAGCGACACTTTGCCGCCGTAGATTTCCGCGACGTCGCGGACGATGGCGAGGCCAAGGCCTGTGCCGGGTTTGTCGGTGTCCAGGCGGGCGCCGCGGGCAAAGATCGCCTCCCGCTCCGCTTCGGGAATACCCCGGCCGTCATCCTCGACGAGGATATCGACAGTCTTTCCATGCTTTTCGACCGTAACGAAGACCCGACCATTGCCGTATTTGGCGGCATTCTCGACCAGGTTGCCGACCATTTCGTCCAGATCCTGCCGCTCGACGTGAACCTCGGCGGATTTGTCGCCGGCTATGTCCACGGTCACCTTCTCGTACAGCCGGTCCACCGCCCGCTGCACGGCTTCGACACTGTCCCAAACACAGGCGCGCGCCTGGGCTGAAGCTCGGCGTCCGATGGCCCTCGCTCGCGCCAGATGGTGATCGACCTGGCGGCGCATCAGCGATGCCTCACGGCACACGATGTCATCGAGATCGGGGCTGTTCGCGGTGGCGGCGTTGGTGATGACCGTGAGAGGCGTCTTCAGCGCGTGGGCCAAATTGCCCGCGTGACGACGGGCCTCCTCGGCCTGCGCCTCGCTGTGCGCGAGGAGCTGGTTGATCTCTTCTGTGAGCGGCCGAACCTCTGAAGGGAATTCGCTGGAAACCCGGGTGGCGGTTCCCGATCGTATCGCCGCCACTTCGCGCCGCACCCGGCGGAGGGGCCATAGGCCGTAAACGGTCTGTAGCGCAGCAAGCACCAGCAAGCCGGCGCCCAACGCAGCAAAACTCCAGAAGAGCGTTTGCCGCTCCTCCCGGATTTCAGCGTCGAGAGTCTTGCGGGACTCGGCGACCTGGAAGCGCCACCGCACGTTCGATCCGGGCAGTGTGACGTCTCGCTCGGCGATCCTGAGCGGCTCGTCAGGGAACTGATCGCTGTCGTAAATGTGCGGCTTGGGATCGTAATGGCCCATCGAGACTCGAAGGCGACGATCCCACAAAGATATAGAGGCGTACGGTTCGTGCCCGGCGCCGGAAACCTGAAAATACAGCCCCGAATAGGGCTGCATGAATCGCTGGTCTTCGGGAGGGTGGCTGGAGTGGACTTCGCCGGCCGGCCCAATCTCGGCGGGCGCGATAAGGCCCTTGTCGAGAATGTAGACCAGCTGGTTGTCGAACTGGTCTCGAATCGATGTCTTGAGAACGCGATCGAGCGCGAACCCGCCGATCAGCAGAAGAAAGAAAATCCAGATGGCGGCGACGCCGATCATTCGGCGCGTAAGCGAGCCAGTTCGAGCTCGCTTTATTGGCTGTGGCGATCGCTGCTCGGTCGCCGCCGTCACAGAGGCGGCAGCGTGGTTCAACTCCGCCGATCCTCCGGATCCTCAAGGCTGTAGCCAAGCCCCCGGATGGTGGTGATCACATCCTGCCCGAGCTTTTTCCGGATTCGCGTGACGAACACTTCAATCGTATTCGAATCGCGATCGAAATCCTGGTCGTAGATATGTTCGATGAGCTCCGTCCGGCTCACCACCTTGCCCTTGTGGTGCATCAGGTAGGAGAGGAGCTTGTACTCCTGCGCAGTGAGTTTCACCGGCTCGCCCCCCTTGGTGACTTTCCCCGAGCGGGTGTCGAGACGGATGTCGCCCGCGATCAATTCCGAGCTGGCATGTCCCGACGAGCGGCGGATCAGCGCCCGCAAACGCGCGATCAATTCCTCTGTCTGGAACGGCTTGGCGAGATAGTCGTCCGCGCCTGCGTCCAGCCCCGCCACCTTGTCCGACCAGCTATCGCGCGCCGTGAGGATCAGCACCGGCATCTTCCTGCCCTCTCGCCGCCAGCGGTCGAGCACGGTCAGGCCGTCAACTTCGGGAAGGCCGAGATCCAGGATGATTGCGTCATATTCCTCGGTCGAGCCGAGATAGTGGCCGTCCTCACCATCCGTCGCGAGGTCGATGGCATAGCCGGCGCCCTCCAGCGTGGAGCGCAGCTGGCGCCCGAGATTGGGTTCGTCTTCGACGATCAGAACGCGCATTTCAGTCCCTTCTGCTGCCGTTCGCTCCATTCAACACCCGCGAAGCTGAACGGTTGCTTGGCCGGAATGACTGCTCCCGGCAAGACGAGCGGCAACTGGGCAGCTGGCTGCGAAAGGTCAATCCGCGCGGTGCGCAAGCAAAGGTAACAAAGTTCGTGCCCGATCGGCTGATTTCAGGCTTCCACTCCTTCGGCCGGCAGCTGCAATGTGTGACCTTCGGCAGCGCGCGCGGGAAGTGAGCTGTGAAAGAAGATTTTGTTGTCTCACGCGCGGCCTCCAGCAGAAAAGGAGGCAGGGCACTTATCGCAAAGCAACGGCTGTAGGACAGCAGTGTCTAGACGGGACCGGCGGGGGAGCAGGCTACTTCCGGTTTCGGCCCATCGAGGATCACACCCCGCGGGACCTTCGATGCGTCGGTGATGCCCGTAAGCGCCATCGCAATGCTGAGTTCCTCCTTTAGAATCTCGAGGACTTTGGTGACGCCTTCCTGCTGATAGGCGCCGAGGCCGTAAAGGTACGCGCGGCCGATGAAACAGGCGCGGGCGCCGAGCCCGAGGAACTTCAGCACGTCGAGGCCAGTGCGGACGCCGCTGTCGACGTAGACCTCCGTCCTGTGCCCCACCGCCTCGACGATGGTTGAGAGGATCGATGCGGTGGACGGAGCGCTGTCGAGTTGCCGGCCGCCGTGGTTGGAGACGAGGATCGCGTCGGCGCCGGCGTTCACCGCCATCTTCGCGTCGTCGGGATCGAGAATGCCCTTGACGATCAGCTTGCCCGGCCACAGCGAGCGAACCCATTCCAGCGTTTTGATATCGAACGAGGAATCGAGTTGACTCTTCACCAGCTCCGCCATTTCCTTGACGTTCCCCGACTTCACCTTCTCCGCATAATTGCCGAAGCTCCACCGTTTCGAGTGAAGCATCGCGAACGCCCACGGCGGGTGACGAACGATGCTCCAGATATTGGCAGGGGTCAGCTTCGGCGGCACGCCAAGGCCGTTATGCTTGTCGCAATAGCGCGTGCCCTCGACGTGCAGGTCCATCGTCAGGATCATCACCGGGCATTTCGCGGCCTTGGCCCGCTCGATAAGGTCCTTCGAAAAGCCGCGGTCCTTCTCCAGGTAAAGCTGAAACCAGAACGGCTTGTCGACCGAGCTTGCAACGTCCTCGATCGAAAGCAAAGCATTGGTCGAGAGCGAGAAGGGGATTCCGAATTCGTGCGCCGCGCGGCACGAGAGAATCTCCCCGTTCGACCAGACCGCGCCGCACATTCCGGTCGGGCCGATGGCGACGGGCATCGTGACCTTCTCGCCCAGCATCGTCGTCCCGAGTTTGCGGTTCGAGACGTCGAACATCACCCGTTCGCGAAAGCGGATGGCATCAAGGTCGCGGCGGTTCGCCCTGAGCGTGATTTCCGAAAAGGAGCCTGCCTCGACATATTCCATAAAGGGTCTGGGCACGTGCGAATGGGCGACGCGCCGGAGGTCCTCGACGCTGGCGATCCAGTCGGGCACCTTGCTCACAGTTCGCCTCGCGAGGCCATTTCGGCGAGGCGATCGCCCATCCGGCAGGCGAGCGCCTGGATCGTCAGCGATGGATTAACGCCTCCGGCGGTCGGGAACAGCGATCCGTCGCAGACCCACAGGTTCGGGATCGACCAGCTTCGCCCATCCTTGTTGACTACGCTGTCATTGGGATCGTCGCCCATCCGGCAGCCGCCCATCAAATGCGACGTGTCATCGTCGACCCAGAGCTCCTTGCCGCCGGCGGCTGCCAGCACCGATTTCATCGATCCGATCGAATGCTTCATCAGCTTCTTGTCGTTCTCGGAGTAGCTGAACGTCATTCGCGGGATTGGCAGGCCGTACTGGTCCTTCTCATCCTCAACCGTGATCCGGTTGCCATGCTGTGGCTCGGTCTCTCCCACGATCCTCAAGCCCGCGACGTGGTTGTAGCGGGTCATCTCCTGGCGCAGATCCATGCCCCACATTCCGCGATTGATGGCGACGCACTGCGCCCACCCGACCGCGAGCGGCCCCTGGCTCATGAAGGCATAGGCGCCGTGGAAATCCTTTTTGTCGCTGTCGTCGTAATTCCAGTGCTCGGTCACCGCCATGCACGGAGGAGCCTTGTACTGGCGAATCTGCTCGTCGAACGTGCCCCAGACGCCGGGGCCGGAGTGGATCATGATGTGCGTGCCGACCAGGCCGTTCTCGTTGGCCAGCCCGTCCGGAAACTGGTCGCATTTGGAGTTGAGGAGGAGCCGTGGCGTCTCGATTGCGTAGCCGGCGACGACGATGTTCTTTGCCTTCTGGAAATGCCACGCGCCGTCGCGGTGATAGTGCAGGCCGGTCGCGCGGCCGTTCTTTCCCATCTCGATCTTGCCGACCATCGCCAGGTCGCGGACTTCGGCTCCGGCTTTCAGCGCGCGGGGGATGAAGGTGACGAGCACGCTCTGCTTGGCGTTGGTCGAGCAGCCGTAGGCGCAGAAGCCGCGATAGACGCAGGGATGCG
>Ga0207657_10008098_pt1 | contig 10716 bp, 8 predicted proteins | sample KBSC33metaG_FD_184316 | JGI IMG/M metagenome (GOLD analysis project Ga0207657, IMG submission 184316) | Corn rhizosphere microbial communities from Kellogg Biological Station, Michigan, USA - KBS C3-3 metaG (SPAdes) (version 2) | ecosystem: Host-associated > Plants > Roots > Rhizosphere > Soil ... | reverse complement strand
CACGTCGAGGATTGACATGAAACACGGACTGAAACTCGCCGGCATGATTGCGGCCATCGCCCTCCAGCTTCCCGCCCACGCCGACGAAAGGCTGGACGGATTGAAGAAGATGAACGCCGACGGTTGCGTTCAGGTGATCGCATTGGACAAGAACGCCCCCAAGGATCCCAAGCTGGTGAAGCCTTATTGCACCTGTATCTATGACACCTACTACGACAGTTTCACCGAGGCGGAAAAGAACAATATGTTCCTGGGCAGGCCGGCGCCCCCGGACATGCAAAAGAGTTTGCAAGACCGCCTGAAAGTCGCCAAGGCGGAATGCCGCAAGAAGGTCGGCCCCTGATCCTGGCGGGGCTCGCTCAAGGATTCCAGCGAAAACGCCAGCCTTCGGGCTGGCGTTTTCGCTTTTTACGATGCGGGAGCGGTATCCGGACGCGATGACGCCATCCAGGCCTCGACGGTCGCGGCCGTGAGCCTGCCCTGGCACGCCTCCGCCAGCAGCTGACCGGGCTCGATGGTGATGCCATCACGCTTCAGCACCAGGCTTTCCCCCGGCCGGACGTGCAACGCAAAGCCGGCATGACAAAGACTGGCGATCACCCAGTCGCGCAGCACGTCGAGCACGTAGTTGCGCTGCCCCGCCGGCGACAGGAAGCTCGGGCCGTCGGGTTTGAGCCGCGTCCACCACGCATCGAGCGACAGCGCGATCTCGGGCAACCTCGTCAGCGGCAACGTGTCGGGCGCCATATCCGTGCCCGCGAAACGTGCCTGGATCTTTTTGCCCAGCACCGCATCGCCGAACGCATCCCAACCCAGCCCCGGCCAGTCGCGGCCGCCGATCCGCTCGAACCATATCGCTTCGACGCGTTCTTCCCCGCCGAGCAGGCTCGCGCAATTCACGGGGCCGGACAAGCGGCCGCTGGCGCCGCCCCCGAGCGCCGTCATCCGCTCGTCGAGCGACGGATGCGTGTCGTATGGGGATGACGTGCGTTCTGCCGCACCGTCGATTGCCTCCTGCACCTCGCGCCGCTTCGGCGCTGCGGCGCAAAAGCGGCGGTACCCGTCGAACACGGGCAGCTGGACGCAGCAGTTCAGCGCGGGCACGAGATCGTGGTGGAAATAGGCGAACCACATCGGTTCCAGCAGATGGATTTTTTCCAGCGCGGCACAGGCGGACGCCACGCCGAAATGCTGCGCGCTCAGCGCATCGGCCGCATACTCCTGCGCCCGCGACACGGCCGTCGACCGGCGCAGAAACCACTGGCCGTAGCGGCGGAACGGTTCGTCCAGAAAAAACACCGAGTCGTCGAGCGCGTGGACGGCAGCCCCGATCGAGAGGCGGGTGCGGTACACCCACGGCGTCAGCAAGGTATCGCCGCCGATGAAATGGCCGAATTCATGCGCGATGACGGCACCGAGTTCCGCTTCCGACAGCCAGACGAACAGCGGCATGCCGATGCCGATCGACAGCGTCTTGACCCGGCCCGTCCAGGTGCGCTCCGCGCGGATGAACGCCGTCGCCGTCGTGACGAGATGAACCTCGAACGGTGCCGTCACACCCACCTTGGCGGCCACGCCTTCGATGAACTGGAACAGTTGCGGCGCTTCGTCGTGCCGCAAAGGCGTCGGCACGACGTCCCCAGCCCCCGACCCGGCGCGCCGTGGCCGCAGCGAATACGCCAGCGTGATGCCGGCGCACGCCGCCACGATGCCGGACAAATCAATGGTGTCGCGGAAGTGCAGTTGCGCGACCGGGATCGCCAACAGCCCGATCACGAGGCCGGCCGCGAGCAGCCAGAAGCCGAGCCACAGCACCACCATCAGCAGCGCGCGGCTGGCCAGCGAGCCGCTGTCCGGCGCGGCCTGGGCTGCACTCATGCCGGCCATTTGGCGAGCGCTTGCGTGACGACGCTGTGCAGCAGATCGGTGTGCGCCGCCTGGGTGCGCAATTGGGCGCGTTCGGCGGCCGGCAGCGCCGCATTCCGCGAACGCACGAGCATCGCGGCCGCGCGCATGCCGGGCTCGAGGTCGGCGTTCGCCAGGGACACCGCGTCGCCCTGCACGAAACGCGTCAGCGTGCTCCGGTCCGTGCTGTCGAGGCCGCGGCCGAGATGTTCGAGTTTCGCCACGACGGCCTTGTCGTTCGTGCGCACGGCCTCGCCGAACAGCAGCGCCCATTGTTCCGGGCCGAGGGCCATGACATCGCCCTGCGTCATGCCGCGTGCCAGCCGCACGGCCTTGGCGGGGTCGCTGCGCAGGGCCAGCATCACCTGGACCAGCAGCGGCTGTTGTGCAGCGGCGGCGACCGGCTCCAGGCCGGCACGCACACGGATGGGATCGAAGGCCGCATCGGCCGTGTCCTTCTTGTCGACAGCGTCCATCTGGCGGCGCGCATCGCCACCCGCCAGGCTGACCACCATCAGGTATTCGGCCAGGTGCTCGCCCCGGCTATCGTCTTGCGGTGACTTCAGCAGCGAGGCGAGCAGTCCGGCCGCTTCGTTCGCGCGCTGCTTGGCGACCAGTGCGCGCACCTGGGCGTCGGCGACATCGGCCGCTGCGCGCGGCGCCAGCGCATGCAAGCGGTTCCATCCTTCGATCGTGCCGGCGTAATCGCCATGCGCCATGCGGCGCCACGTCAGGCTGCGCAGGATATTCGGTTCGTTGCCATACTTGGCAGCCAGTTTTTCGAGCGCGTCCACGCTGGCCTGCCCACGCAGCAGGCTTGCATACAGATACTGCGCCGCTGCGGAATCGGGCTGCTGCTTGGCCTTGTCTGCGTATTCCTGAAGCAGTTCCCGACTTTGGCCGGCATTGTCACGGGCCATTTGATAACTGCGGTGCAGGACGATGTCATCCGGATGCATCCGCAACGCGCGCTGCGCCACACGGATCGCTGCCGCGTCCGACGCCTGCGACGCCGCAAACATGGCCATTCCGATCGAGTCGCGATCCCACCCTTTGATTTCCGCTTCCGCTTCGAGGAACGGGGCCGCATTCTTCATCCCGTCGTGTTGCGCCAGGTAATACATGCAGGTCATGTAACCGGGTTTATCCCCTTGACGCGCGAGATCGAGGTGAGTCCGGTACACCCGCTCCGTTTTCTTGCTCATGCTGACCGTCTGCGGCGGTGCCCTGAACAAGTCGTCGACAAACGGCAACTCGACGAATCGCTGGCCGCAAAACACGGCCGGTTCCGCTTGCGCTTGCTCGGTTGCAGGCTTATGCGAGAAATACGTCACCTGCTCCTTGAAGAGCGGCGCGGCGCCGGCGATATTCCACATCGTCAACTTGGAGGAACTGGCGATGTTCTCGTGCAGGGTATCGACGACCGCGCCTTTCACGGTCGCCCTGCCCTGCACGTCGCCCGTTTTGACGGTAATGACGTCGTGCCCCATCGGCGCGACCGTGCGTTGCGTACCGCCCAGGTCGACATTGACCGCCACGTCGAGACCATTGACCACCATGACGTCTTGCGTGCGCGACTTGACGATGCCGTTGACCGCCCCCGACCCGACCAGCAGCACCAGCAGCAGCGCCAGACTCCTGCCGTACAGCCAGCCGAACATGCTGGAAGGAACACGCGCAAAGATATTCCATTTCGACGAAAACAGCGATGACCCGACTTTCCTCACGAGATAAGAACGCAAGGGAATGATGGGAATAAACTGCAGGGCCACAAAGGCGTGCGTGGCAATATACGTGCCGTCGCTTTCGGCTTCCGAACGTCCCACGAAGCCAAACCCCACCGTATTGAATGTACCGAGTGCGGGCGTGCCATTCAGTGGCTTGGCAAACAGGCGCCGCTGGCGGACGAGCGCCTTCAGCGTGTCCTGATGGGCTGGCAGGCGCTTGAACCATTTGGCCCATCCCAAGGCGCGATAGACCTTGAACGGATCGCCGGTCTCGATGGCACGGCGGATCTTTGGATCGGCCGCTAATACTTCGAGTTCAGGAATGCGCTGGACAAGATTCGCCGGATCTTTCAGGGACATGTTTCCGCCTTTAGGATATTTATTATCGGAAACTCTAACATTCCCTGGAAGGCAAAATCAATTCATTAACGCGAAATATACACGCGTTAAAATCCACATATTTTATGCATGGAATTCCTCACGAATTCTCATGTCATCCACAATTGGATTTCAATTCAGGGCAGTGCCCGACAACGCGGCCTACGCTTCCATCACGACGAAATTACGCGCCACCGGCTGCGAATGCGTCGGCGGCATTGCCTTCGAGATCAGGTAGCCCTGGATCTCGTCGCAATCGAGCGCGCGCAGCATGTCGACCTGCTCCATCGTTTCCACGCCTTCCGCGACGACACGCATCGCGAGCGCGCGCGCCATCGTCACGATCGCCCGCACGATCACGATACCGCCCTCCGTCTTGCCCAGCTGGACGATGAATGCGCGGTCGATCTTGAGGCCGTCGAAACTGAGCTTGTACAGTTGCGACAGCGACGAGTACCCCGTGCCGAAGTCGTCCAGCAGCACCTTGATGCCCGTCTGGCGGATCGCCTGGATCGCGCTCACGACGGAAGCCGTCTCGTTCATCACGGACGATTCCGTCAGCTCGACCTCGAGGAGGCTCGGGTCGACACCGTGCAGCTCGAGCGCGCGGCGCAGCGTCTGCGCCACGTCCGTGTCGTTGAACTGGCGCGGCGACACGTTGATCGAGACGGGCACGAGCTTGTCGCCGTTCTTGGCCCACAGCGCCAGCTGGGCACAGACCTTGTCGATCACGAGGTCGCCCAGCTTGAGGACGAGTCCCGTCTCCTCGACGAGGGGCACGAATTCCGCGGGCGACACGACCCCGCGCGTCGGATGCACCCAGCGCACGAGCGCTTCGAAACTCGTGATCGAGCCGTCCGCCAGGTCCACGCGGGGCTCGTAGTACATGACGAACTGGTCGTGCGCGAGCGCATGGCGCAGCTCGCGGATGCGCTCCAGGCGCGCCTTCAACTGGTCGTGGAATTTGCCGTCGAAGAAGCGATAGCTGCCGCGGTCGTTCGTCTTCGCGGAATACATCGCGACGTCGGCGTTCTGCAGCAGCGCGCGCGGTTCCTTGCCGTCGGTCGGGAACAGGCTGATGCCGATCGAAGCGCCCACGACGTATTCGCCGTACGACAAGCGGATGCTGCGGCGGAAGGCGCGCTGGATGCGCTCGCTCGCCTGGGCCGCGTCGAACGGGTCGGTGATGTTGTCGAGGACGATGACAAACTCGTCGCCGCCGAACCGCGTCACGCAATCGTGGGGCCGGACGGCTTCCTTGAGGCGGTGCGCGGCCGTGCACAGCAGCTCGTCGCCTGCCGCATGGCCCCACGTGTCGTTGATCGCCTTGAAGCCGTCCAGGTCGATGAACAGCAGGGCGAACATCTTGTTCTCGCGCTCGGCGCGGGCGATGGCGTCGCGCAGATGGCCTTCGACCCAGTAGCGGTTGGGCAGGCGGGTGAGCGGGTCTTCGTTGCTGCGCCGGAGCAGCTCTTCTTCATGCACGCGATCCTCGGTGACGTCGCGGGCCGACACGGCCAGGTTGTCGCCGTAGCGGAACATCTTCAGGGTGACCCACTTGGCCGGAAAGCTGTCGTGCGGACGGCCCAGCGTCACTTCGTTGTAGCCCGTATCCATCGCGCGGCGCAGGCTCTGCATGCGCGTTTCCAGCACCTCGCCTTCGTACAGCTCCGTCACCTTCTTGCCGATCAGGTCGCGAGGTTCGCGCGCCACCAGTTCCGCGGCGCGCCGGTTGCAGTCGATGACCTCGAAGTCCTTGACGGCCTTCTCCCCGTCCCATTCGGGCCGCAGCATGTAGAACCCCTCGTTGCTGGCTTCCGTGGCCATCCGGTACGTGTCGCGGATCACGCGCAGGTCGTGGTCGCGGCGCGCCAGGCGCAGCGAATTGCTCATCGCAAGCAAGGTGAACAGGGCCACCGTCACGGTCCCCAGCAACGCGCTGCTGATCCACGCGCTGCGCATCGCGTACCAGGGCGCGAGGGCAGCCTGGTAGTCGAGGCCGACCACGGCATTCACGCCGCGGCGGTCGACGTGTTGCCAGCCGACGAAACGGGGGCGGCCGTCGCCGAACCATGCGCCGTCCCCGACCAGCATGCTGCCGGCCGCCAGGCGCAACGGCGGCGCATGGACGAACCCCGGCTGGCGTACGGTGCCCGCCGCTCCTTCCGACCGCAGCGCCCGCGTACGCCCGTCGTCGCCGACGAGGGCCAGAAAGCCGTCCTGGCGGAAGACCGCCTCCGCATCGCTCATCGTGAAGTAGGCGGGGTCGACGGCGACGACGACGGCCGCCGCGAACTTGCCGTCGCGGTCCGACAATTCCCACGCGAAGAGCAGCCGGTGCCTGGGGCCGCCGCGGCCGTCGACCGGCACTTCATCCACAAAGAAATTGACCGGGAAGCCATGCTGCACGCGGGGGAGAACGTAAGCGGCGGCGGCCGGCGACAGCGTCGTCGGCGCGGTTGAGGTCAGCACGCGGCCGTCGGCAGCGACCACCGACACGAGCATGCGCGTGCCATCGACGAACAGGCCGTGTTCGTCCGCGAAACCCAGGTGCACGTCGCCCTGCCTGGACTCCCAATCGTATTTGACGTAGCGCGCGGTCTGCTCGACGGTGTCGATTTCGCGCTGGATCTGCTCGGCGTAGCCGCTGGCGAGGGTGCGTGCGTCCTGCAGCGTCCGCAGTTCGAGCTGCTTGCGCTCGGCATGCAACTGCTGGAACAGGATGAGCCAGGCAAGGCCCAGCATGATCAGCGCGCCGATCGGCCAGGCCAGCAGGCGCCAGAGGTGCTGTTTCCAGAACGCGGGGCCGCCCGTACTCGCATGGCGCGCTGCCGCAATTCGTCCTCGCAAGTACGTCAATAGGTTGCGAATCATAGCTCGCCCCCGTTCAATGTCTCCTGAATAGGAACGTACTGCCGATGCCGGAAAAATACAATGTTTATCCGTGCGCAAATTCCGGGGGGAACCGCTTGCGTTGCGGCCGCCTCAAGTATACAGTGTATACATGACGACCAAGCAACGGATTCTTGATATTGCCATCGACGAACTCGAAGCGAAGGGACTGTCGGGTTTGAGCCTGCGCGCCGTCGGCCAGAAGGCCGGGATCACACCGATGGCCGTGTATCGCCATTTCGCCGACAAGGCCGCGTTGCTGGAGGCGCTGGGCGCGCACGCGCTCGACCTGTGGCAACGCCGGGCCGAGGCCTACGCGGGCTTGCCGTTGCTGGAAGGCTTCGAGGCGATCTCGGCGGCATTCGTCGATTTCGCACTGGATGAGCCGGCGCTGTTCGACGCCGCGTTCGTGCTGCACACGCGCGCCGAGCGCATCTATCCGGACGATTTCGAGGCCGGGCGTTCGCCCGTCATCGGCGGCTTCGCGCGCCGGCTGGCGGAAGGACAGGAGGCAGGCCTCGTGCGCGCCGGCCCGCCGCTCGAACTCGCCATGGCCGTGTGGGGCGTGCTGCAGGGCCTCGTGACCCTGCACCGTTCCGGACGATTCAATCTGTCGCGCCCCGCGTTCACGGCACTGTGCCTGCGCTCGGCGGCGCGCATCTACCTCAAGGACGACGCCCGATGACACGATGGGACATTGCTTGCGCACTGCTGGCGGGCGCATTGCTGGCCGTGGGCCACGACACGGGGCGATTCGGCTGGCTGGTCCTCGCGGCGCCCGTGCCGCTGCTCGTGGTCGCACTGCGCGCACCGCGCGCGTGGCACGTCGCCGTGCTCGCTTTTGTGGCCGGATGGATGGGCGAAGCCGGCCCCATGTGGTTCTATGGACGGATCCTGCCGGCCGTGTACGCCCTCGCGGCCTGCCAGGCCTTGATCTTCATGCTCACCGTCCTGTTCATGCGCGGGCTGTACCGACGTTTCCCCGCCGCCGTGGCCGTGCTCGGGTTCGCGGTCATGACGGCGGCCCTGGACTATTTACGCAGTCTCGTCTCGCCGAACGGCAGCTTCTTCGCGCTGGGCTATGCGCTCGTCGACGTCGTGCCCCTGCTGCAGACGGCCGCGCTGGCCGGTGTGCCGGGGCTGAGCTTTCTCGCGGCCGTCGTGCCGGCCGGGCTGGCCGTCCTGTGCGTGAGGCCGCGCGATGCGCGCGCGATCGTCTCCTGGTCGGTGCCCGTGCTCGCGGCGCTGGTGTACGGCTTCTGGCAGCTGGCGCAGCCGCCGGGCCCCTCGGTGCGCATCGCCCTGCTCGGCGACGACCGCTACGCCGGCCGCGTGTTTCACCATCCCGACGCGGGCCCCTCCATCGCCGCCGCGTTCGCGGGCCAGGTCGCCGCGGCCGCCGCGCATGGGCCGGCGGCGATCGTCGTGCCGGAAAAGATGCTGGCGCCCGGCGCCGCGTTCACGCCGCCGCAGGGGAGCGTCATCGTCGCCGGCATCGATGCGCCCGCATCCGGGGGCCGGCGGCTGAACGTGGCCGCGCTGTACGGCCCCGCCGGTGCCGTCGCGACGTACGTGAAGAAGCGCATGGTGCCGGGCCTCGAAGACGAATATGTGCGGGGCACAACAGAGCTGGTCACGCAGGTCGGCGGCTTGCGGACGGGTGTCGCCATCTGCAAGGACATGGACTTCGCACAAGACCTGCGCCTGTACGGCCGGCGCGACGTCGGCCTGATGCTCGTGCCCGCCTGGGACTTCGACCGCGACGCGTACCTGCATGGCCGGATGGCCATCGTGCGCGGCGTCGAGAACGGATTCGCGCTGGCGCGCTCCGCATCGCAAGGGTTGATGACCCTCAGCGATGCGCACGGCCGCATCGTCGCCGAACGGCGCACGGCGCTCAGGCCGGCGCTGCTCGTCGGCGACCTGCCGACGGGACGCGGCGGCACGGTCTACAGCCGCATCGGCGACGTGTTCGCGCAGGCCGCGGTGGCGGCGTGGCTGGGCCTGTTGGCGCTGCTGGTCCGGCGGCGCAAGCGCGCGGCGCCGTCCGCCGGGTTCAGCGCTGCGCCATCTTCGCCGTCGCCACGATGACCTGGGAGAGGCGCGGATCCGTGACGTCGCGCGGCACGTAGCTCATCATCATGTCGTCGTGGGCGTCGCCGCGGTTGAATTCCATGACGACGTTGCCGTCGCGCGAGACGTACCGGTCCGGCGATTGCGCGACCAGGCGTATCGGCCGCTGCTTGTCGATCCGGGCGACGATGCCGTTACTCCCCGGCTCGACTTTCAGGTGCCAGCCGTTCGACAAGCGGTAGGCGCCGGTCACGGCGTCGATCTGGTAGTCCCCGATGAGATAGGGTGCGGGCGGGGCCGTCACCTCGACCGTCGTGATCGGAGTGGTGTCGTCGGCGACGGGATAACTCCCTGACTGGGCCCCGGCAATTGGGGTGAGCAGCAGCAGGGATGCGGGAAGTGCGAGAGAGAGCGGGCGCATGATCGTTCCTTCGAAACAGGTGGGCGAACGGGACACGGACTACGCGCAATTGCGCGGTGACTGGGCCTTCCGGTGCCGCGATGCGGGCTTGGCCGGCAGCGGCACCCTCAGTCTAGGCCCATGCCCGCCACCCGCAAGTCCTATGAAGGCCGCATCACGAAACAGTCTCGGTTCGACGAAAGTCAGATCGATGCGAAATGACACGCGTGTTGCGGCACCGGGCTGCTTCGCGTATCGGGATGCGCGGCGCGAACATGGCATATGCACGCCGGCGCGCGATGCCGAATGACGGTCACGCGGCGGGGGTGTCGCCGTCTACCACGACGCGATTGCGGCCGCCCCGCTTTGCCGCATACAAGGCCTTGTCCGCGGCCTCGATCAGTGCGGGAACTTCATGCAGGCGTGCGCGATCAAAGCTTGCGACACCGATGCTCAGCGTGACCATCGGCCAATGGGCCGCAGGTGCGTGCGGCAGCGCCAGTGCGGCCACGTGTTCGCGGATCGCGTTTGCGTGCAGCCTGGCCTGCTCGAGCGACGTGTCCGGCAAGACCGCCGCGAATTCCTCGCCACCATAGCGTGCCGCCACGTCGGCCGGGCGCTTCAGTTTCGCGGCGAGGGCCTGCGCGACGGTCGTCAGGCACGCGTCGCCCTGCTGGTGGCCGAAGTGGTCGTTGTAGGCCTTGAAGGAATCGATGTCGATCAACAGCAGCGACAGCTCGCCCTTCGCCCGTTGCGCACGGCGCAGTTCGCGGTCCAGTGCGACGTCGAAGTAGCGGCGGTTGGCGATGCCCGTGAGGCCATCGACGTACGACCGGGCACGCAGCGATTCCGCGTGGTCGAGCAGGCGCTTTTCGCGTTCGACGGTGCCGCTGACGTCGCGGATCTCGATCAGGCAAAAGCGCTGCTCGCCGTCGCGGAACGGTGTCACCGTGATCGCCTGTTCGATGCGCGGTCCGTCGAAGCTGCCCGCTTCGCGCAGGGGAAATGGTGCCCGGCTTTCCGTTTGCGGGATGGCCGTGCTCGTGCCATCGGCCAGCGCGGCCAGGATGGCCGATTCGACGCGCGAACCGCGCAGTTCGGGGAACACCTCGAACAGCGAGCGCTCGCGCACGCGCGCGGCGGCGCGGGCGGAACGCGGCACCATCCAGCCGTTCCACAGCACGATGTTGTGATGGGCGTCGAGCACGATGATCCCGCTGTTGACGAGATTCAGGGCGCGCATGGACAGGTCGGTGGCGGTATCGGCGTCGATCGGGATCATGTTCTTTTTTAGTATCCTAAAATCAATTGATGATACCGCAATTCAACCGCCGTGCGGCG
>Ga0207657_10008095_pt1 | contig 10718 bp, 12 predicted proteins | sample KBSC33metaG_FD_184316 | JGI IMG/M metagenome (GOLD analysis project Ga0207657, IMG submission 184316) | Corn rhizosphere microbial communities from Kellogg Biological Station, Michigan, USA - KBS C3-3 metaG (SPAdes) (version 2) | ecosystem: Host-associated > Plants > Roots > Rhizosphere > Soil ... | reverse complement strand
TCGACGGCACCGACCATTGGCTGACGCGCGGCGACACCCGCCTGGAAATGCTCAAGGCGACGGTCGCTTTCCTCGAGAAGAACAACCCGCCGAACTAGACGCCCGCAGCGCCTTGTGTGGCGCGGGCGCCACACTACATCGGGGAGGCCGGGCCGTGCTTGATGAGGCGGCCCCGCCCATTCGCCTATCTGAGGGGACCTGATGAACATCGACGTCTATTCCGACCGCGCCAAGCAGGCGATCCAGTCGGCGCAGAGCCTGGCGCTCGCCCGCGGCCACCAGCAACTGGGGCCCGAGCACCTGCTGAAGGTGCTGCTTGAAGAAAAGGACGGGCTTTCCCGCGCGCTGATCCAGAGCGCCGGCGGGCGGCCCGACGAGGCCGACAAGGCCGTCGACACCCTGCTGGGCAAGACGCCGCGCGTCGAGGGCGGGTCGGGCCAGCTCTACATGAAGCCGGAGGCCGCGCGCGTCTTCGCCAGCGCCGAGCTGGGCGCCAAGGAAGCCGGCGACGCCTTCGTCACCACCGAGCGGCTGTTGATCGCCATCTCCAAGGACGGCGGCGAGGCGGCCAAGGTGTTGAAGGACGCTGGAGCCACGACCAAGGCGCTGGAGGCCGCGGCCGTCGCCCTGCGCAAGGGCAAGACCGCCGATAGCGCTTCGGCCGAGGAGGGCTACGACGCGCTGAAGCGCTACGCCCGCGACCTGACCCAGGCCGCCCGCGACGGCAAGCTCGACCCGGTCATCGGGCGCGACGAGGAGATCCGCCGCACGATCCAGGTCCTGTCACGCCGCACCAAGAACAACCCCGTGCTGATCGGCGAGCCCGGCGTCGGCAAGACCGCCATCGTCGAGGGCCTGGCGCTGCGCATCGTCAACGGCGACGTCCCCGAGGGCCTGAAGGACAAGAAGCTGATGGCGCTCGACATGGGCGCCCTGATCGCCGGCGCGAAATACCGCGGCGAGTTCGAAGAGCGGCTGAAGGCGGTGCTCAACGAGACCACCGCCGCCGAGGGCTCGATCATCCTGTTCATCGACGAGATGCACACGCTCGTGGGCGCCGGGAAGAGCGAGGGGGCGATGGACGCCTCCAACCTCTTGAAGCCCGCCCTGGCCCGCGGCGAGCTGCACTGCGTGGGCGCGACCACGCTCGACGAATACCGCAAGAACGTCGAGAAGGACGCGGCCCTGGCCCGCCGCTTCCAGCCGGTGTTCGTCAGCGAGCCCACAGTCGAGGACACCATCTCAATCCTGCGGGGCCTGAAGGAGAAGTACGAGCTGCACCACGGTGTGCGGATCTCGGACAGCGCCATCGTGGCCGCCGCGACCCTCTCCAACCGCTACATCGCCGACCGCTTCCTGCCGGACAAGGCCATCGACCTGATGGACGAGGCGGGCAGCCGCGTGCGCATGGCGGTGGACTCCAAGCCCGAGGAACTGGACGAGATCGACCGGCGCGTCGTGCAGCTGAAGATCGAGCGCGAGGCCCTGACCAAGGAGACGGACGCCGCCTCCAAGGCCCGCCTGGAGAAGCTCGAGGACGAGCTCATCGACCTGGAGGCCCAGTCCGAGGACATGAGCGCCAAGTGGCGGACGGAAAAGGAGAAGGTCTCCTCCGCCGCCCAGACCCGCGAGGCCCTGGACCGGCTGCGCGCCGAACTGGTCGTGGCCCAGCGCGGCGGCGACCTGCAGCGCGCCTCGGAGATCGCCTATGGCGAAATCCCCACCCTGGAGAAGCGCCTGGCCGAGGAGGAATCCAAGGCCGACAAGGACGCCGTCTCGCCGGAGGTCGTGGACGCCGAGCAGATCGCCGCGGTGGTCTCGCGCTGGACCGGCGTGCCGGTCGAAAAGATGCTCGAGGGTGAGCGCGAGAAGCTGCTGAAGATGGAGGACGCCCTGCGCGCCCGCGTCGTCGGCCAGGAAGAAGCCCTGCTGGCGGTCTCCGACGCGGTGCGCCGCGCCCGCGCCGGCCTGCAGGACCCCAACCGCCCGATCGGCTCGTTCCTGTTCCTGGGCCCCACGGGCGTCGGCAAGACCGAACTCACCAAGGCCTTGGCCGAGTTCATGTTCTCCGACGAGCACGCCATCACCCGCCTCGACATGAGCGAGTACATGGAGAAGCACTCGGTGAGCCGCATGATCGGCGCGCCGCCCGGCTACGTCGGCTACGACGAGGGCGGGGCGCTGACCGAAGCGGTGCGCCGGCGGCCCTACCAGGTCTTGCTGTTCGACGAGGTGGAAAAAGCCCACCCCGACGTCTTCAACGTGCTCTTGCAGGTGCTGGACGACGGGCGGCTGACCGACGGCCAGGGCCGCACGGTCGACTTCCGCAACACGCTCATCGTCATGACCTCCAACATGGGTTCGGAGTTCCTGGCCACGCTGGAGGAGGGCGAGGACGTCGAGGTCGCGCGCGCCTCGGTGATGGAGGTGGTTCGCCGCCACTTCCGGCCGGAGTTCCTGAACCGCATCGACGAGATCATCCTCTTCAAGCGGCTGGGCCGCGAGGCGATGGACGACATCGTCAAGATCCAGCTCCAGCGCGTGGAGAAACTCCTGGCCGACCGTCGCATGTCGATCGCGCTGGACGCCTCGGCCACCCACTGGCTCGCCGAGCGCGGCTACGACCCGGTCTATGGGGCCCGGCCGCTGAAGCGGGTGATCCAGAAGGACCTGGTCGACCCGATCGCCAAGAAGCTGCTGGCCGGCGACCTGGAGGACGGCGCGGTCATCGACGTCACCGCGGCCGCCGACGGCCTAGTCATCGGCCGCGCCAAGGTCCACTGACGGCCGCCTCAACGAAAAACGCCCGCCGGGTGACCGGCGGGCGCTGTCGTGTCAGCTTCGATCAAGCCTTAGTCGCAGACCCGGCGCCTCAGGTAGCCGCCGTAGCGGTTGTCGAAGACGTCCTGCAGCTTGCATTTGATGCGGTGGCCGTCCGGCGCGATCATGCCGTTCGGGTCGGGCCCGTAGCGGTCGTAGGGAACGGCCGCGTAACCCTCCGCGATCGCCGGACCCAGCACCGAGCCGGCGATCGCCGGGGCGTCATAGTCGCGGTCGTCGTCGTAATGGCGCCCGTTGGCGTCTTCGAAGTAGCGCCGCCCATAGCTGTCATAGTGCCAGGCGTAGTAGGGCGGGGCGGGCGCATAGTAATAGTCGTCGTCTGGCTGGGCCTGCAGCGGCTGGGCGATCATCGCGCCGCCAAGGACCGAGGCCCCGGCCGCGGCGGCGACAAGCAACTTACGCATAAGAACCTCCGATCGAGAGGCATCCCAGGCGGTGGATAGCGCCGTTCCTCAGGGTCGGTTCCCCCGGAAAGACGAAAAAGGCCCCGGCGCGAACCGGGGCCTCCTGCGCCTGTCTCTGGCCGGTCAGTCGCGGCAAGGAACCCAGCGGCGCCCTTCGAGATACATGTCACGGCGGGCGTCGTAGTGGTGGAAGCGGACCATGCAGTTGTGCACGTGGCCGTACCACTCGGCCTCATGGCCGCGCCAGCGATGCCAGCGATGCATCGGCGGCGGCGGGGGCGGGCCCCAGCCGTTGTCCCAGTGCCCGTAGCGCTCGACGACCACCGGCTGCGCGGTCGAGGCGCCGGCCGCGCCGATCAGCGTGGCCGCCGTCAGACTGGCGATTAGGAGCTTACGCATGGAATATTTTCCTTCGTCTGTGTCCCGACGCAGGAAAACGCGAACTGGCCTTGCGGGTTCGCGTGAAATCCAGGCTGCCCTAGAACTCGAAGGCCGTGGCGTGGCCGCCGCGGGTCACGACGCGGCGCATCATCGCAAAGCTCCCGCCCTGGCCGCCGACCGGCTTGGCGAGCGCCACGGCGTACCAGGCGCCGTCCGGCAGGCCCGAGAAGCTGGCGTGGTCGCTGCTGTCGCAAACCGCGCGGCGGACATAGGGATCGGAGTCGCCGGGCGGAGCCTGAGCCGTGCGGCTGCGCACCTCCGCCGTGGGAAGCGCCGAGCGCTGGTCGGACTTGTAGAGCACCATCATCCGCTTGCGCGACCAGGGCGTCTCAGGCGTGAGCACCACCGTCGTCCCGGCGCAGGTGTAGCGGGTCGCCCCGGTGTGGAAGTTCATGAACCCGATCAGCGAATTGCGCCCGGGCGCCCTCGACCAGGCGAAATCGCTGGCCCGGAAAGTGGCGTCGCCCGGCGGCGGCAGGCGGGCGGCGCGCCCCGGCGGCGGAGGGCCGTAGGTCGGCGCGCAGGCGGCGGCGAGCGTACCCAGCAGGGCGGCGGCGACGGCGAGGCGGACGTGATGGGACATAATGCGAGCATATAGTCCAATGCGGCGAAATCGCGCCAGAGGCGGACATCAAGCGCACGCTTGACGACGTTCGCGCGGTGGCTGACGGTCGCTCCAGGGACAGTAAACCTTCGGAAGGTAGAGATGGCTCACAAGTTTGAAATCTATAAGGACAAGGCGGGCGAGTTCCGCGTGCGCTTCAAATATAACAGCGAGACCATCTTCTCGACGGAAGGCTACTCATCGAAGGCTTCGGCCAAGAGCGCCATCGAGAGCATCAAGAAGAACGGCCCTGACGCGCCGACCGACGACACGACTGACTAGTTCCGCTTCGGTATTCACCGGCAAGGCCGCGCCTCGACGCGGCCTTGGCCTCCCTCTCCAGCGCTCGGTCGGCTAGATCTCGGCCAGGCTGAACAACATCAGGCCCAGCGCCAGGATGGTGAAGGCGCAGCCGGTGATCGCCCAGACGACGACGGTCTTGAGGATCGCGCCGGCTATGCTGGAGCCGTGGGCGCCGCGCAGGGCCTGGAACATGTTGATCGGCGTCCAGACCGCCAGCGCGGCTTCGATCTCGCTGGCCACCCAAGCTCCCCCTGCAGCGCGCGAGCCTGGCGAAGTCGGAGGCCGGCGAAAATCGCTAGTCGTCGCGGCCGGGGCGCCCGCGCATGGCCTTGACGCCGGACCGCTTGGACTTGCCTTCGAGCCGCTTCAGCTTGGAAGCGTAGGTCGGCCGCGTCTTCTTGCGGGGCTTCGGCCTGTGCGTCGCCTGCTCGATCAGGTCGACCAGGCGAGCGCGCGCATCCTGGCGGTTCATCTCCTGGCTGCGGTGGCTCTGGGCGAAGATCACGATGACGCCGTCCTGGTTCATACGGCTGCCGGCGATCCGCTCGAGCCGGTGCTTCACGTCGTCGGGCAGGGAAGGCGAGTTGCGTGCGTCGAACCGCAGCTCGACGGCCGAACTCGAGGTGTTGACGTGCTGGCCGCCCGGCCCCGAGGCGCGCACGAACTTCTCGCTGATCTCGTCGTCTTCGAGGGCGATCGTGTCGGTGACGGGGATCATGCGACCGGCTTTGCCAAGCTTCGCCTAACGGTTTATGGACGTCAGCATGCATTCGTTCGGCATGCTCAACGTACTTATCACGCGGACCGCCTCCGGCGGGCCGGTGAGGGACGTCGTGCGCTAAGCCCGAATCTGCACAGACGAACCGCCACCCAGCCCCGCCGGAACCGGACGGGGCTTTTTCTTTGGCCCCGCCGTCCCGGCAGACCGGAGACGAGCCGATGCCTGAGCCACCGCCTGACGACATCCTGATCCGCGCCATGGAGCCCGATGACCTGCCGGACCTCACCGAGGCCTGGAACCAGCCCAGGGCCCATGCCGGGACCCTGCAGCTTCCCTATACCTCGCTGGAAACCCGGCGGCGGCGGTATGACGGCAACCCGAATGCGCTGCGGCTCGTGGCCGTGATCGATGGCAAGACCATCGGCCTGATCTTCCTGACGCGGGAGGAGAACCGGCGCAGCCATGCGGGCTCCATCGGCATGGCCGTCCACGACGCCTATGCCGGGCGTGGCGCCGGGACGGCCCTGATGGCCGCCGTGGTCGACCTGGCGGACAACTGGCTGAACCTGAAACGCCTGGAGCTGAACGTCTACACGGACAATGCCCGCGCCATCGCGCTCTACGAGCGTTTCGGCTTCGAGCGAGAAGGCCTGATGCGCGCCTACGCCTGGCGCAACGGCGAATATGTGGACTCGCTCGCCATGGCGAGGTTGCGCCTGTGACCGTGCGTCCCTTGACGTTCGGGCAAAAAACCGCTGGAAAGCGCCCGCTTTCCCGCACCTGCGTTGCCGCAATGCGGCGCTTCTTGACCTTCCAGGAGAACAATCATGCGCGTCTACTATGACCGCGACGCCGACCTTTCCCGCATCCTGGACAAGAAGATCGCCATTGTAGGCTATGGCTCCCAGGGCCGGGCGCACGCGCTGAACCTCAAGGACTCCGGCGTCAAGAACGTGGCCGTGGCGCTGAAGCCCGGCTCCGCGACCGCAAAGAAGGTGGAGGCCGACGGCCTGAAGGTGATGAGCGTCGCCGAGGCCGCCAAGTGGGCCGACGCGCTGATGGTGCTGGCCCCCGACGAGCTGCAGCGCGGCATCTACAACGCCGAGATCGCGCCGAACCTGAAGGACGGCGCAGCCCTGCTGTTCGCCCACGGCCTGAACGTCCATTTCAACCTGATCGAGCCGGCGCCCGGCATCGACGTGCTGATGGTGGCGCCCAAGGGCCCCGGCCACACCGTGCGCGGCGAGTACCAGAAGGGCGGCGGCGTCCCCTGCCTGATCGCCATCCACCAGAACCCGACCGGCAACGCGCTGGATTTCGGCCTGGCCTACGCCTCGGCGATCGGCGGCGGCCGCTCCGGCGTCATCGAGACCACGTTCCGGGAGGAGTGCGAGACCGACCTGTTCGGCGAGCAGGCGGTGCTCTGCGGCGGCCTGGTGGAGCTGATCCGGGCGGGCTTCGAGACCCTGGTGGAGGCCGGCTATGCGCCGGAGATGGCCTATTTCGAGTGCCTGCACGAGGTGAAGCTGATCGTCGACCTGATCTACGAGGGCGGCATCGCCAACATGAACTACTCGATCTCCAACACCGCCGAGTACGGCGAGTACGTCACCGGCCCGCGGATCGTGACGCCGGAGACGAAGGCCGAGATGAAGCGCGTGCTGGAGGACATCCAGTCGGGCCGCTTCGTGCGCGACTTCATGCAGGAAAACGCGGTCGGCGCGCCGAGCTTCAAGGCCACCCGCCGCCGTGGCTCCGAGCACCAGATCGAGGAGGTCGGGCAGCGCCTGCGGGCCATGATGCCGTGGATCACCAAGAACAAGCTGGTGGACACCGCGCGGAACTGACTGGTCGCCGGCTCGCCCCGCGCCAGCGGGGTCAGGCCTCGAACCGGCGCGTCGGAAGCGACGCGCCGGTTCTTCCGTGTTAGCCTCTGGCCAGTTCGAGTTCTGGGTTGTGGTCTGCGGTTGCGCGGCCTACCCGCGACGCCCGCCGCCAGGCCACGAGCCAGACCGCAAGGTCCGGGAGGTGGCGCATGGCGTCCGAAAACCATATCGAGAACCCCTTCGAGTTCGTGATCGAAAAGCTGAGCTGGGCGGTGTCCGACGCCGGCCGCGCAGCGCTGCCGAGGCGCGACCGCCACGCCGCGCAGGCGGCGCCGGCCGTCCGGCGGATCGGAACACAGGACCTGTGGGAGGCCCTGCGCAAGGGGATGGGCGACGTGGGGACGTTCCGGGACGACATCCTCTTCATCGGGCTGATCTATCCGCTGGCGGGGCTGCTGCTGGCGCGGCTGACGTTCAGCCTCGACCTTCTGCCGCTGCTGTTCCCGCTGGCTTCGGGCTTCGCCCTGATCGGCCCGTTCGCCGCCGTCGGGCTCTATGAGCTCAGCCGCCGGCGCGAGCAGGGGGACCACGTGACCTGGCTGGACGCGTTCGGCGTGTTCCGCTCGCCCGCCATCGGCTCGATCCTCGGCCTGGGCGCGATCCTGCTCACGCTGTTCCTGGTCTGGCTGGCCGCAGCCTACGAGATCTACCTGGCGACGCTCGGTTCGGCGCCGCCGCAGACGATCGCGGCCTTCGAGCGCAGCATCTTCACGACCGGCGGCGGCTGGACGATGATCGCCGCGGGCTTCGGCGTCGGCTTCCTGTTCGCCGTCTTCGCCTTTGCGATCAGCGTGGTGTCGTTCCCGCTGCTGCTCGACCGCGACGTCGGGATGATGACCGCGGTCAGGACTTCGCTCAGCGCGGTCCGCGCCAACCTTGGCGTGATGACGCTGTGGGGCGTCATCGTCGCTGCAGCCCTGGTGCTCGGCTCGCTGCCGGCGCTGGTCGGGCTGATCTTCGTGGTGCCCTGGCTGGGCCACGCGAGCTGGCACCTCTACCGGCGGCTGGTGGGCTAGTCGTCGTCCCACGCCCGCTTGGCCTGCATCCGCTGGCGGCCGGCCTTGTGGATGGCGATCCAGCGCTTGCGTTCCGCCTCGCGGGCGACGGGGTCTTCCTTGCGCACGGCGTGGGCAAGCTCGCGCTGCAGTTTCTGGAAGCTTCGCCAGCGCTCGGCCTCGAGCGTCCCGTCCGCCAGGGCGGCCTGCACCGCGCAGCCTGGCTCGCGGCCGTGGGCGCAGTCGCGGAACCGGCAGCCTTCCGCGAGGCGCTCCACCTCGGCGGTGGTCTGCGCGAAGGCCGCGGCGACGCCCGCCTGGGCATCCCACAGCGCCAGCTCCCGCATTCCCGGCGTGTCCAGGATCAGGGCGCCGGACGGCAGCAGGACCAGCTCGCGATGGGTCGTGGTGTGCCGCCCCCTGGCGTCGTCCTCGCGGATCTCCCGCGTGGCCATCAGTTCGGCTCCGGCCAAGGCGTTGACCAGGGTCGACTTGCCGACGCCGGAGGACCCCAGCAGCACGGCCGTCTTGCCGGGCGCGAGGTGCGCTGAGAGGGCCTGGAGGCCCGCGCCCGTCGCGGCGGACACCGCCAGCACCGGGACCCCGAAGGCGATGGCCTCCACCGCTGCGATGAGCGGCTGCGGGTCGTCGCAGACGTCCGCCTTGGTGAGCACGATGACCGGCGCCGCCCCGCTCTCGTAAGTCGTGGCCAGATAGCGCTCCAGCCGCCGCAGGTTGAGGTCCGCATTCAGCGAGGCGGCCAGGAAGGCCGTGTCCACATTGGCGGCCACGACCTGCCGGTCCTGGGATGTACCGGCGGCCATGCGGGTGAAGGCCGTGGCGCGCGGCAGGACCTCGGCGATGATCGCCATGTCCGCCTTCAGTTCGGCCGCCACCCAGTCGCCGGTGACCGGATAGGCGCCGTCCGCGGCCTGGTGGGCGAAGCGGCCGGAGATGTGGCCCTCGATCTCGCCGGCCGGCGCCGCCAGGCGATATCGGCCGCGTTGCTGGACGATGACGCGCGCCGGGACCAGGCCGCGCGCCGCGAAGGGTTCGAAGTCGCGCTGGAGCGAGTCGCTCCAGCCATAGGAGGTGAGCAATTTGAGGATTCCTTTGTGAGAGGTCGCAAGCCGTCAGGCGTCGACCGCGGAATCCCGACTTTTCGAGAAGGGAGAGCCCGTCAGGCGGGCAGCAGATCGACGCGCGAAAGGGCTGTGCGGGCAATGGGCGTCGTCATCACATCCTCCGTCGTCGATGTTGCGTCGATGGGAGGAGCTTGGCCCCGCGCCGCGGCTGGGTCAAGAAGGCCGCTGGAGGAGCATTGCCATGGACGACACGCCCGACGTCGTGATGAACGACAAGACCCACCGCTTCGAGGTGACCCTCGGCGGCGACACCGCCTTCGCCGAATACAACCTGCTCAGCCACGCCCTCGTCCTGCCCCACACGGTCGTGCCCGACGCCTTCGCCGGCAAGGGCGTCGGCAGCCTGCTGGCCAAGACGGCGCTCACTTACGCGCGCGATCACGGATTGAAGGTCAAGCCGATCTGCCCGTTCATGGCCGGCTACATCAAGAAGCATCCCGAATGGCATGACATCGTGGACGAAGCTTTCCGGGTCCGGCTGGGCCTCTGAGGACTGGGCCGGGGGTAGCTGACGCAACGGCAATGCCGGACGGAGATATCGCGGAGGGCCTGCCCCCGCCGCCAAAGTAGAGCTTGAGGCTCAGGTTTCCGGCCGATTACGTTTATTGCCACCTTAAAATAATGAAGCCGGCGTCATCTTATTCCTCAGCCTTGGCTGTTCTGCGATTGACCAACCCGCGTTCGTCCTTCAGCTTCAAACAACGCGCTCATTAGAAGCGCGCAGGAAACCGGCTTCGGGGAGGCAGTTCAGATGCAGTGGAAGCACGCCCTTTTGGCGTCCAGCGCCATGCTGGCCGCAGCGCTCGGCACGACGGCGCACGCTCAGACCAAGTCGGGTTCGACAGCCGCCGCGAGCAACACCATCGAAGAGCTGGTGGTCACCGCCGAAAAGCGAGCCCAGAGCCTGCAGGACGTGCCGGTGGCCGTGTCCGCCTTCACCTCGGAACGCCGCGACCTGATCGGGATCACCACGATCACCGACATGACCAACTTCACGCCGGGCCTGGAATACAACGCCCAGAACGACCGCAACACCCTGCGCGGGGTCGGACGGAACACCAACGTCCACGCCGCCGAAGGCTCGGTCGCGCAATATTCCGACGGCATCTACACGAGCTCGACGGTCGAGGCCGGCAAGACGCCGCTCTTCGTCGATCGCCTCGAAGTGCTGCGGGGCCCGCAGGGGACCCTCTATGGCCGCAACTCCATCGGCGGCGCGATCAACATCATCTCCAAGCGCCCGACCGAGGACTTCTACGCCGAGGTCCGCGGCCAGGTTCAGAACTACGACCACACGATCCTCGAAGGCGCGATGTCGGGTCCGACGATGATCCCCGGCGTGCAGTTCCGCCTGGCGGCCGGCTGGGAGAAGCAGACC
>Ga0207657_10008093_pt1 | contig 10720 bp, 10 predicted proteins | sample KBSC33metaG_FD_184316 | JGI IMG/M metagenome (GOLD analysis project Ga0207657, IMG submission 184316) | Corn rhizosphere microbial communities from Kellogg Biological Station, Michigan, USA - KBS C3-3 metaG (SPAdes) (version 2) | ecosystem: Host-associated > Plants > Roots > Rhizosphere > Soil ... | reverse complement strand
CTCGCGATTCTCGCCCAACGCTTTCTTAACCAATTTGCCTGATGTCTGTCGCAATTAGACGGGGCCCGCAGGGGAGGCGTTTTCGCCATGGACTTTAAGAAGATCGTGCTTCTTGTCGGAGCGCTCATGGTTGCGGCCGTGACCGCCATCATGGCAAAGAATATGTTTGCGGGAGCCGGCGCCCAGCAGGCCGCCGCGGCGCCTGTCGTCCCGCAGGGCCCGAAGGTCTTGGTCGCGAAGAAGGCGCTCCCAGTGGGCACCATCATCGATCCGACCATGATCGATTTCGCGACCTGGCCGAAGGACGCGGTCCAGCCCGCTTATTATCAGCAGGGCCAGCCGGATGCCGATCCCGCGAAGCTGTTCGGCACCGTCGTTCGTTACCCGATCGCCGCCGGCCAGCCGCTTACGCACGGTGGGCTTGTCGGCCCGCAGGACCGCGGCTTCCTCGCCGCGGCGCTCGGCCCCGGCATGCGCGCCGTCACGGTTCCGGTAACCGCTTCGACCGGCCTCGCCGGGTTCGTCTTCCCGGGCGACCACGTCGACCTGGTGCTCACCCAGAATGTTCAGAACGGCGGCGCCGGAGAGCCCCTGAAGGTCTCCGAGACGATCGTTCGCAACATCCGCGTGCTCGCGACCGACCAGCGTTACACGGACAAGGACGAGGACGGAAAGCAGGTGGTCAAGGAAGCGCGCAACGTCACCATCGAAGTGACTCCGCGTATCGCCGAGAAGATCGCCGTCGCCCAGAGCATCGGCACGCTGTCGCTGTCGCTGCGCTCGATCGCCGACCAGGCGTCGGACGTCACCAGGGCCGTCGCCTCCGGCGAGGTCAAGATTCCGGAGGGCACCGACCCGACCGACGAGCGCAAGATGCTCGCCGCCTGGGCGGACCGTCCGAACGATACCAACACGACCTACACGACGGGGGGCGATGTTTCCCGCTTCCAGCGTCGGACGGTCCCGACACCAGCTGCGGCACCCGCCGCTCCTGCCGGGACGAATGGGGCGCCGTCGCAATCTGCAGCGGTCGTCAGCGGGCCGGTCGTCAGGGTCGCCCGCGGAAATGAAGTCACCGTTGTTCCGGTGGGAGCTCACTAATGACCAGTCCTAGTTTCATGCGCCGGGCAAGGCTCGGCACCGCGCTCGCCGCGGTCGCTCTCGGGATCGGGGCAAGCTTTGCCCCAGTCACTCCCGCCGTGGCCCAGGCTGCCGGTTCGACCTACAAGCCCAGCCGGCAGCTGCTTCTGTCCGTCGGCGAAGGCCAGATGATCAACCTGCCCAAGCGCGTCGCGAGCGTATGGACGTCGAACCCGAAGGTTGCCGACGTCTATGTAAACTCGCCCAGGCAGATCAACATCTTCGGAAAGGATGGCGGTGAAGCGACGGTCATAGCGACCGCGGCGGACGGATCGGTCGTCTACGGCGCGAATGTCCACGTCAACCAGAACATCACGTCGATCAACGACGTTCTGCGCGCGGCGATGCCGGGCACCGACATAACCGTCACTCCGATCGGCCAGGTTGCCGTCATCAACGGCACCGTCAGCTCGCCGGAAGAAGCGGCGCAGGCGCAGCAGATCGTCACCTCGCTCCTCAATCCCGGCAAGAAGGAGGGCGACGCCCTCGACATCATGCCGATCAACCGGCTTCGGACCGCGACTCCGCTGCAGGTCAATCTTCGGGTGCGCATCGCCGAGGTCAGCCGCGACCTGCTCAAGCAGATTGGAGTCAATCTCCTGAGCCGCGACCTGACGAACGGCTTCCAGTTCGGAATCGGCCAGGGCAGCCCCGGGACGTTCGGAAGTGCGGCAAGCGGGACCACCGCGGCCGTTCCCAAGGCGTTCAACATTGCGGCCACGGGCACCACCCTGGGCGCCGCGGGCAAGCTGTTCGGGCTCGACCTTTTGGGCACGCTCGATCTTGCCGAGACAGACGGCCTGGTGACCACGCTCGCCGAGCCGAACCTGACGTCGCTTTCGGGCGAAACGGCGAGCTTCCTCGCCGGCGGCGAGTTCCCGATCCCGGTCTCGCAGTCGCTCGGCACGGTTTCGATCGAATACAAGCAGTTCGGCGTCTCGCTCGCCTTCACTCCGATCGTCCTTGCCGACGGCCGGATCTCGATGCGCGTCCGGCCGGAGGTCAGCGAGCTTTCGGATGCGGGCTCGGTCAAGCTCAACGGCTTCACCGTCCCTGCGCTAACCACGCGCCGGGCGGAGACCACGGTCGAGCTCGGCTCAGGCCAGAGCTTCATGATCGCGGGCCTGCTCAAGAACTCGAACACCAACAGCATCGACAAGGCGCCGTTGCTCGGCGACCTGCCGATCATCGGCGCTCTGTTCCGGTCGACCAAGTTCCGCCGGCAGGAAACCGAGCTGGTGATCGTTGTCACTCCGTACCTGGTGCGGCCGGTCAGCGGCCAGCTGGCGCTTCCGACCGACGGCTATCGCGCTCCGACCGACGGCAGCCGCGTGTTCCTCGGCCAGAGCTACGGCGGTGTCAGCGGACCGGCGGCCACGGCCCCGGCGCCGGCTCCGGCGATCGGCGGCTCCACGGCCGTCGCGGCGCCCGGGTTCAAGATGTGATGCGGGCGACAGGGAAGGATATGAAAATGCGCAATTTTGCTCTTCTTCTGCTCGCCTCGACCGTCGCGGCCTGCGCCACTCCTGGAGTGGACACGCCCGATCGCGGAGTGGCGTCGGTCAACCAGCCGGTCCTGAACCGGTCGACCTTCGCTCTCGACCTGTCGGCTCCCGGCGGGATCGTTGCGCCACAGGAGCTGGGCCGGCTCGACGGCTGGTTCCGCAGCCTCGATCTCGGCTACGGCGATTCGATCTTCGTCGACGGCGCTTATTCGGACACCGCGCGTGCCCAGGTGGCCGACGTCGCAGGCAATTACGGGATGATGGTGCTTCCGGCCGCTCCGGTAACCGCGGGCGTGCTTCCGCCGGGATCGGTCCGGGTCATCGTCAGCCGCACGCGCGCCGAAGTCCCGGGTTGCCCGAACTGGTCGGTTCCCTCGCAACCCAATTTCCAGAACCGGAGCATGTCGAACTATGGCTGCGGGGTGAATTCCGACCTCGCGGCGATGGTCGCCAATCCGGAAGACCTGTTCCACGGGCGTGAAGGCACCGGGGTCGGCGATGCGGCAACCGCCGCGAAAGCCGTCGGCTTCTATCGGCAGGCCAAGCCGACCGGCACCGAAGGGCTCAAGGACGTCAGCACCAAGAAGGACCAGCAGTGATGAACGCTCCGTTCCAGGCACGCGCGGGTTTGCGCGACCCGTTCACCGCATTCGTCTGCGACGATGCGACCGCCGACATGCTTCGGCCGGTTGCGGTCGAGCATGGCTGGAGTCCGGAGAAAGTGAACAAGGGCGGCCTTCGCAATGCCGTCCAGTCGCTGTCGGTTTCCGCCAGTCCGAACATCCTGTTCGTCGACCTTTCGGAATCGGCCGACCCGCTCAACGACATCAACGCGCTCGCGGAAGTCTGCGAGCCCGGAACGATCGTCATTGCCGCGGGCCAGGTAAACGATGTCCGTCTTTATCGCGACCTCGTCGCCAGCGGCATCCACGATTACCTGCTGAAGCCGTTCACGGTCGACCAGCTGCGCGACAGCTTCGCCCATGCCCAGATGATCCTGTCCGGGCCTCGCGGCGAAGCGCAAGTCGACAAGCCGCACGTGATGGCCGCGGTCATCGGTGTGCGTGGCGGAGTCGGCGCGTCGACGATGGCGACCTCGCTTGCCTGGATGCTGGGCGAGCGCTCGCACCGGTCGACCGCCCTCCTCGACCTCGACGTCCACTTCGGAACCGGCGCCCTGGCGCTGGACCTGGAGCCGGGCCGCGGCCTGACCGACGCGATCGAGAATCCGAGCCGTATCGACGGACTGTTCATCGAGCGCGCGATGGTCCGCGCCAACGAGCGCCTGTCCGTCCTTTCCGCGGAAGCTCCGATCAACCAGCCCCTGGTCACGGACGGGAGCGCCTTCTTCCACCTCCAGGAAGAGATGCGCAACGCGTTCGAATCGACGGTCATGGACCTTCCGCGCAACATGCTGATCCAGCATCCGCACCTGGTCCATGACGCGCATGTCGCGGTCGTCGTCGCCGAGCTCACGCTTGCAGCGACCCGCGATGCGATCCGGATCCTCGCGTGGTTGAAGTCCAACGCACCGCAGACGAAGGTGATCGTCGTTGCAAACGGCGTACCGACCGGCGGAGCGCTGGAGATCAGCCGCAAGGATTTCGAGCAGTCGATCGAGCGCTCGGTCGACATCGTCTTCCCCTATGATTCGAAGCTTGCGGCGCAGTCGGCAAAGCTCGGCAAGCCGATCGCGGAGATCGCCACCGGCAAGATGACGGCTCCGTTCAACACCCTGGTCAACATGGTGCTCAGCCATGCGACCGACGATGCCAGCGACACCGGCGACAAGTCGTCGAGCGGATCGAAGTCGCTGATGGATAACCTGAAGTCGATGCTCGCCAAGCCGAAGGCGAAAGCAGCGTGACTTCGCGGCCGGCACGGACGGTTCGTCCTGGCCGTGCCGGATAGGAATGGGCGGTAGATGCTTCTCTATCTGATCCTCATTGTCGGCGGCCTTGGCGGCATCCTCCTGCTTCTCAAGCTGGCGAGCGGCCCCTCGCCCTCCAAGTCGCTCAAGCGGCGCATCGAGCTCGTGAAGGAGCGGCATGCCGAGGGCGTGACGGCCGCGGCCCAGGCGCAAATCCGCAAGCTGCTCGCCGCTCGGGCAAGCCGCCTCGAAGGATTTGCCTCGACGATCATTCCTCGCCCGGCGCTTCTCCGCCGCCGCCTGGAGATGACCGGAAAGCCGATCACCCTCGGCCGCTATGCGCTCTTTTCTTTCGGCCTCGCGGTGATGTTTATCGCCGTCCTGATGCTTCGCGGGGCGCCATTCTTCCTCGCCTTCTTTGCCGGACTTTTCGTCGGCATCGGCCTTCCGCACTACGTGATCGGAAAGATGATCAATCGCCGAATCCTGAAGTTCAACGCATACTTCCCGGACGCGATTGAGCTGATGGTTCGCGGATTGAGGTCCGGCCTCCCGATCAGCGAGACCCTCGGAGTCGTCGCCAACGAGATCGGCGGCCCGGTCGGTATCGAGTTCCGCGCGGTTGCCGACAAGATGAAGATCGGACGGACGATGGAAGCCGCGCTCCAGGAATCCGCCGACCGGCTCGGCACTCCCGAGTTCCAGTTCTTCGTCATCACGCTGGCGATCCAGCGGGAGACGGGCGGCAACCTCGCCGAGACCTTGTCGAACCTTGCAGACGTGCTCCGCAAGCGCGCGCAGATGAAGCTGAAGATCCGCGCGATGAGCTCGGAGTCCAAGGCATCGGCCTATATCGTCGGCTCGCTGCCGTTCGTGGTGTTCCTGCTCGTTTGGTTCATCAACCCGACCTACATGGGCGGCTTCTTTACCGACCAGCGGCTGATGGTCGCCGGTATGGGCGGGCTCGTCTGGATGGGCATCGGCGGCTTCATCATGGCCAAGATGGTCAATTTCGAGATTTAGGGACAGGTAGAGATGCAGGCCGGCGGCCCCACCCTTCTTGGCTTCGACGTCATCTGGATCGCGACGATGCTCAGCGCCGTCGCGACCTTCGCCGTGCTCATGGCGATTTATGCCGCGACCACTGCAAAGGACCCGATGTCGCGGCGGGTGCGCGCCCTCAACGAGCGGCGCGAGCAGCTGAAAGCCGGCATCGTCGCGTCGACCAACAAGCGCAAGAAGCTGACCAACCGCAACGAGGCGGCCGACCGCGTCCGGTCGATCCTGAGCAGGTTCAAGATGCTCCAGGACGACCAGCTGCAGAAGACGCAGCAGCGGCTGATGCAGGCGGGCATCCGCAACAAGGATTTGGCCTTCTTCATCATTTTCGCGCGCTTCGTACTTCCGGTCGTGCTCGGGATCACCGCCGTCGTCCTCATCTACCTGGTCAATTACTGGCCGACTTGGGGCGGCTTCCGCCGCTACGCGACGGTCGCGGGAGCGCTCATCGGAAGCTACAAGGCGCCGGACATCTGGCTGAAGAACAAGGTAACGAAGCGCAGCCATGCGATCCGCAAGGGCCTTCCCGACGCGCTCGACCTGTTGGTCATCTGTGCCGAGGCAGGCCTCACCGTCGATGCAGCCTTCGGCCGCGTGTCGAAAGAGCTCGGCAAGGCCTATCCGGAGCTCGGCGACGAGTTCGGGCTGACCGCGATCGAGCTCGGCTTCCTGAACGAACGGCGCCAGGCGTTCGAGAATCTTGCCCAGCGCGTCGATCTCGATGCGGTTCGCGGCGTGGTCACGACGATGATCCAGACGGAAAAATACGGCACTCCACTCGCTTCTGCCCTGCGCGTCCTCTCTGCCGAGTTCCGCAATGAGCGGATGATGCGCGCGGAGGAGAAAGCCGCCCGGCTTCCGGCGATCATGACAATTCCGCTGATCCTTTTCATTCTGCCGACCTTGTTCGTCGTCATCCTGGGGCCGGCGGCCTGCTCGATCCGCGACAACCTGATCAACCGTCACTGACGGTTGCGCGCGCGGAACGGAAACAGGACTTCAGCGCTGTAACCTCGTCAACCTGGCGAGGACCTGAAACATGATCGGATTCACATCGGACCAGTGGGTGATCCTGGCGCTGGTCTTCGTGCTCGGCCTGCTGATCGGCGCGTTCCTGTTCGCCGGAAGCGGCCGCAAGTGGAAACATCGCTATCGCGACGAGGTAAGCGAACGCGAAGCGCTCGAGGAGCGCAACCGCGAGCGCGAGCGCGAGTTCGAGGAGCGCGAGAAGGAATGGCGCGAACGCGATTCCCTGCGGGGCGCCGCGCTGAAAGACCGCGAGCGCGAGGCGTAACTAGCCTTCGATCTTCGAGAAATCCGCCACGCGATTCACCGCGTCGCGGAATCGCATCAGGAGGTCGAGCCGCCGGGCGCGCTTGGCCTTGTCGGGGTCGTTCACCGTCACATGGTCGAAGAATGAGTCGATCGGACCGCGAAGCGTGGCGAGCGCCGCCATCGCGGCTGTGAAGTCCTCCTTCTCGACGGCAGCAATCGCCTTGGGCTCGGCGGCATCGAGCGCCTTCACCAGCGCCGCCTCATCATTCTCCAGCTCGTCATTCCCGCGCGGGCGGGACTCCCGCTTCTCCGGCGGCCATTTCTCTTTCTTCAGGATATTCGCCGCGCGCTTGTAAGCGGTGAGCAGGTTCGTCCCCTCCCCCGTCTCGACGAAATCCTGCAGCGCCCGCACCCGTGCCAGCAGGCGAACGAGATCGTCCTCGCCGCCAAGCGCGAAGACGGCGTCGATCAGGTCGTGCCGGACTCCAGCATCGCGCTGCTGCACCTTCAGCCGGTCGGCGAAGAAATCGAGGATTTCGGGCGCCGTCTTATCGAGCTTGTGTGCGGCTTCGGCACTCTTGTCCTGGCCGGCACGATTGGCGAGCGCACCGCGAATTGCCTGCATCAGCGAAAGCCTCAGGACATTGCCGACAATGTTTTCGATCGAACCGATCGCAGCGCGACGAAGCGCGAATGGATCCTTCGATCCAGTCGGCTTCTGACCAATGCTGAAGAAAGCGCAGATCGTGTCGAGCTTGTCGGCAAGGGCAACGGCGACGGAGACCGGCCCGCGCGGCGTGCCATATTGATCGCGGATCGCATCGGCGACGGCCTTCGGCTCGCCCTGTGCCTCGGCGAGATAGCCGCCGATGATTCCCTGGAGCTCGGGGAATTCGCCGACCATCCCGGTGACGAGGTCCGCCTTCGCAAGCCGCGCGGCGTGCTCGGCCTGGTCGGGCTTCGCGCCTTTGACGATTCCTTCGTCAACCAGCCAGCGAGCCAGCTTCGCCACCCGCTCGACCTTGTCGGCGATCGTGCCCAGCTTCTCGTGGAAGATGATACCGGAGAGCTTCTTCGCCTGCTCCTCGAGTGGCACCTTGAGGTCCTGTTCCCAGAAGAAGCGCGCGTCGGCGAGGCGCGCGGCAAGCACCCGGGCATTGCCCTCGGCAATCGCCTTGCCGCCATCCTTCGCGTCGATGTTTGCGACGCAAACGAACGCCGGAGCGAGCCCGCCGTCATCGCCGGTGCAGGCGAAATATTTCTGGTTGGAGCGCATCGTCAGAACGATCACCTCGCGCGGAACGTCGAGATAATCGGGGTCGAAGCGGCCCAGCAGCGGCACCGGCCAGGACGTCAGCGCCGCGTTCTCGACCACCAGCCCTTCGTCGGCCACCAGTGCCAGACCCGCGTCTTTCGCCGATTTCTGTGCGCCCTCGCGGACGATCCGCTCGCGTTGCTCCTGGTCGACGATCACATGGCATGCGCGAAGCTTTTCCACATAATCCGCGGGGCCGCCGATCGTGATCGCGCCGGAATGATGGAATCGATGCCCGAGCGTCGTCGCGCCGGACCGGATGCCGTCGATCTCGACCTGCACGATCTCGTCGCCAAGAATCGCAACGATCCCGTGCAGTGGCCGCACCCAACGCAGCGATTCCGTGCTGGCTGAGGCCGCTCCCCAGCGCATCGACCTGGGCCAGGGAAAGGCACGGACGATGCGCTCGATCATCGGCCCGAGCAGGTCGAGGGTCGGTTCGCCGGCGGCTTCGGCCAAGGCGAAAAAGGTGCCGTCGCGCTCTTGCAGCTGCTCCCGGTTCAGGCCCGTCTTGCGAAGGAAGCCCTCGATCGCCTGCGGCGGAGCGGACGTGCGCGGGCCCTTGATCTCCTCGCTTCGCGCCTGCGTCCGCAGCGGCAGCGCGCGGGCGATCAGCGCCAGTCGCCGCGGCGTCGAGAAAACGTCGATGCTTTCGCTCGAAAGCCCCGCCTTCTCCAGCTCCTGGGCGAACAGGCGCGCGAGGTCGTTTCGAGCGCCCGCCTGCATCCGTGCCGGGATTTCCTCCGACAGCAACTCGAGCAGGAAATCGGCGGTCATCGTTCCTCCCCGGGACGGGGAGGGGAACCATGCGGAGCATGGTGGAGGGGGTCCGTCACCCGCACGGCGATCCCTTCCAGGACGCCTTCGAGATTGTTTAACACCGCAACGGCGGGAACTCGCATTATGCTATAGCCCCGGTCATCGAGATATCCGTCCCGTCGCTCGTCTTTGGCGGGACGATCCGCCCGATCATGAGCCTCACCGTCGACTTCAATGACCAGACGCGCTGCGCTCACGTAGAAATCGACGACATATGGCCCGATCGGGTGTTGCCTGAGGACCTTGAAACCAAGCTTTTTTCCTCGCAGCTGCTGCCACAGCATTGCTTCGGGCAAGCTCATCGCTCGCCGCAGCTTGCGAGCGCGATAAACCGAAGGCTTGCGGAGCGACAAACCCCCTCCACCATTCCGTCTTCGCGGAACGGTCCCCCTCCCCGTCCCGGGGAGGATCATTTCAACCTCTCCATCCACGCGGCGCAGGCGCCTTTCGCGAGATCGCGGACCCGGCCGATATAGGCCTGCCGCTCGGCGACCGAGATCACTCCGCGCGCCTGCAGCGTGTTGAAGATATGGCTGGCTTTGATCGCCTGTTCATACGCCGGGATCGGAAGCTTTGCGGCAAGCGCATTCTCGCACTCGGCGGCCGCCTTCCTGAACTGATCGAACAGGATGTCCGTGTTCGCGACCTCGAAATTCCAGGTCGAAAGCTCCCGCTCGTTCTCCAGGAAGACGTCGCCGTATTTCACGCCCGATCCGTTGAAATCGAGGTCGTACACATTGTCGACGCCCTGAATGTACATCGCCAGGCGCTCGAGCCCGTAGGTGAGTTCGCCGGAAACCGGCTTGCAATCGAAGCCTCCGACCTGCTGGAAATACGTGAACTGGGTGACTTCCATTCCGTCGCACCAGACTTCCCAGCCGAGCCCCCAGGCACCCAGGGTCGGGCTTTCCCAGTCATCTTCGACGAAGCGGATGTCGTGCCTGAGCGGATCGATTCCGATTTCGGTGAGGCTGCCGAGATAAAGGTCCTGCAGGTTGGGCGGGCTCGGTTTCAGGATCACCTGGTACTGGTAATAATGGCCGAGCCGATTGGGATTCTCGCCGTAGCGGCCGTCGGTCGGGCGGCGGCATGGCTGGACGAACGCAGCGCGCCAAGGGTCCGGACCGAGCGCTCGAAGCACCGTTGCCGGGTGGAACGTCCCGGCGCCCATCTCGAGGTCGTACGGCTGGAGAAGGACACAGCCCTCGGCGCTCCAATAGCGGTGCAGCGTCAGAATCAGGTCCTGAAAGCTCAATGACACGCAAATGCCCCGTCGAACGATTGCAGCGGCTTTGGCCTATCGCTTTGAGCCGGGCAAGTGGACCATTCGGAGCGGCGCTCCTACATCGCGCGTTCAACTTTCCCGGGCAAAAGGCGGCCATGACTTTCAAATTGATCAAGCGCGCACTCGCCGCCCTCGGCCTTGCAACGGCCTCCGTCGCAAGCCCAGCCGCAGCCGCCCCGCCAACCGCGCATCCGGCCCTGTGGGCCGTGTCGGACCCGGACACGACAATCTATCTGTTCGGGACAATCCACATCCTGCCCGACAATTATGCGTGGCGGTCGCCTGCGATCGACAAGGCGATCGGCAATTCCGACAGCCTCTACGTCGAGACCATCGTTGATCAGCAGCATCCCGAGGTGCTTGCTTCGATCGTCCGCAAGCTCGGCTATTCGGAAGGGCTTCCGCCGATCGCCAACCGGATCGATCCCGCCAAGCGGCCGCTCCTGGAAGCC
>Ga0207657_10008090_pt1 | contig 10721 bp, 9 predicted proteins | sample KBSC33metaG_FD_184316 | JGI IMG/M metagenome (GOLD analysis project Ga0207657, IMG submission 184316) | Corn rhizosphere microbial communities from Kellogg Biological Station, Michigan, USA - KBS C3-3 metaG (SPAdes) (version 2) | ecosystem: Host-associated > Plants > Roots > Rhizosphere > Soil ... | reverse complement strand
CAGGGCGGCTACGCCGCGTACAAGGCAGCGAACATCCCCTACCAGGGCGTCTTCACGTACCGGACGGACGAGGCGGGCATGGGTTGCCTCGCCGACAAGCTGAAGGATCCGAAGCTGAAGATCTTCTACTACTCCGCCGGCAACGCCCAGATCCGCGTCGCGCTGACCGCGGACATGATGAAGCTCGCCGGAGCGAAGATCCCGTCGACGATCGTCTTCCCGATTCAGCTCCAGAACCAGGCGACCCGCGACATGTGCCTCAAGGGCTATCCGCCGACGGCATCGGGCACGTCGCTCATCCCGCTCAGCCTGCTCCACCAGATGTATCCATAGGAGGCTCGCGCACGAACTGATGACAACGTCGATTCCCGGACCCGAACTGCCCCAGGTCCTGTCTGTCCGCGGGGTATCGAAGGCGTTCGGTGCGGTGCAGGCGCTCAGCGACGTCAGCGTCGACTGCCGTGCCGGCGAGGTCCACGCCCTCGTCGGGGAGAACGGGTCCGGGAAATCGACATTGCTCGGGATCGCAAGCGGCTCCGTCGCGCCCGACGACGGGCACGTCGAGATCGGCGGGCGCGCTCTCGTGCGCCACACACCGGCCGCCGCCCGCCGGCTCGGGGTCGGCATCGCCTATCAGGACTATTCGCACGTCCTCGGCTTGTCGGTCGCCGAGAACCTCTTCCTGGCCGTGCCGCCGGAGGTGCGCCCGGCCTACAGGCGTATGGAGCAGTGGGCCGCCGAGACGCTCGCGACGTTCAAGCTCGACATCGCGGCGTCGGCGACTGCGGCTTCGCTGTCGCTCGCAGACCGGCAGCTTCTGGAGGTGGGGAAGGCCCTGCTCACACGTCCGAAGGTCTTGCTGCTCGACGAGCCCACGACCGCGCTCGGGCCCGACGCCGTCGAACAGCTGCACACCCTTGTGCTCGAGCAGGTGCAGGCGGGTGTGGGGGTCCTCTACGTGAGCCACCGGCTTCCCGAAGTGCTCGCCGTCGCCGACCGTGTGACGGTGCTGCGCGACGGGGTCGGTCAGGGAACGTTCGACGCGGCGAAGGTCTCCGAGGACGCGCTCGTGGCCTTGATGATCGGGCGTCCACTTACAGTCGCGTTTCCGGACCGAGACCCGCTACCGGAGCAGGCCGAGGTCGTGCTCGAACTGTCCGGCCTGCAGGGCGACCGCTTCGGCCCGGTCGACCTCGTCGTCCGCAAGGGCGAGATCCTCGGCATAGCCGGCGCCGAGGGGAACGGCCAGGTGCCGTTCCTGCGAGCCCTCGCCGGTATCGAACCGGCGACCGGCGGCGCGTCCTGCGGCGGCGTCCAGTTCGACCGGCGCTCGCCGGCCGGCCCCCTCCGAGCCGGGGTCGTCCTGTTGAGCGGCGACCGACGCGGCGAGGCGTTGTTCCCGGTGCTGAGCGTCAGGGCGAACGCCACCATCCAGGTGCTCCGCCGCCTCGGTCGCGGGGGGATCGTCCCGCGCAGGGCGGAGCGAAGCGCGATCGCTTCGCTCGTCCAGCGCCTGCGGGTTCGCATGGCGTCCACCGAACAGCCCATCCAGTCCCTGTCGGGCGGCAACCAGCAGAAGGTGTCCCTCATCCGCCCGTTCCTGCGCGGCGACGTCAAGGTCATCCTCGCCGAGGAGCCGACGCAGGGAGTCGACGTCGGTGCGCGCTTCGACATCTACGAGGCACTCCGTGCGAAGGCGGACGAGGGCGTTGCCACGGTCGTGAAGTCGAGCGACCCGATCGAGCTCGCAGGCATCTGCGACCGGGTCGTCGTCATGTCGCGCGGGCGCATCGTCCAGGAGATTCCACGCCACGAGCTCGGTGAGCGCCGGATCGTCGAGGCGATCGTCGGGTCGCGTGCGAGTGTCGCAAACAAGACTGCCGAGGCGTCCGCGCCATGAAGCGCGGTTTCCTGCCACTGGTGTTGATGACGACGCTGATCGTCGCGCTCGGCGCCTACGCCGAAGTGCACTCGTCCGTGTTCCTCAGCAAGTCGAACCTCAACAGCCTGCTTCTCCAGTCGATGCCGCTCATCATCGTCTCGTTCGGGCAGGCGGTTGCGCTGCTCGTCGGCGGCTTCGACGTCTCAGTCGCAGCACTCATGACGATGTGCGTCGTCGTTGCGTCGTTCACGCTGACTCCCACGACGACCGGGCTCGCCATCGTCCCCGGCGTGCTCGCGGTCGTCGGTGTGGGGATCGGCGCGGGAGTGTGCAACGCGTTTCTCATCCGGGTTCTCCAGTTGCCGTCGATCGTCGCCACGCTCGGGACGTTGAGTGTGCTCGAGGGTCTCTCGCTTCTCCTGCGCTCGTATCCGCAAGGCCCGATCAACACGAACGTCACCGGAAAGCTCGTCACGAGCGTGGGGTTCGTGCCGGTCGCCTTCGCCGGAGTCGTGATCCTCGCGGCGCTCGCGGACGGTTGGCTGTACCGCAGCAGGTCCGGGCTCGCACTGCGTGGCGTCGGGCTCGACGCACGTTCCTCGCGGAGGCTCGGGATGCCGACGAGCCTCGTGGTCGTGCTGGCGTTCGTCGTGTGCTCGCTGATGGCCTCGTTCGCCGGCTTCTACCTCGCCGCCGAGGTACAGGTCGGCTCCCCGATCATCGGGAACCAGGCACTCGAAAGCATCGCCGCTGCCGTGCTCGGCGGAGCAAGTCTCGCCGGCGGGAAGGGGTCGTTCTTCGGGACCCTCCTCGCGGCGTTCTTCCTGACGGAGATCGACAACGTCCTGCCCCTCTTCCAGGAGCCGGCCGAGTACGCCGACATGACGATCGGCGTTCTCATCCTCCTCGCGCTCGTGCTCTACCAGGCGCCCGAGCTGGTCGAGCGTCTGCGCGGTGCGCGCCGCCGCGTCGGCAGCGGGCGGGTGGCCCAGGGCGAGGCACCGGGTTGAGGCACGTCAGCTAGAGCGCAGCGGAGACGGCGCGCGGGTCTGCAGCACGGCCGATCACGACCCACACGGCGTGCACCGGCTGATCGCCGATTGCCCAGAGCCGGTGCGGCGACGACGAGTCGAAGGCAATCGACGAACCGGGCCCGAGCTCGTACTCGTCGAACCCCACGCGGACGCCGAGCGTTCCGCCCGTGACGTAGCCGTACTCTCGCCCTCCGTGCGTGACGAGCGCATCCTCCGGGCACGACTCGGCGCCGACCGGGTACATGACGTGCAGGAACTCCACGTCCGGATCGCTGTGGGGCGTCAGCCGCTCCCACCGCACCCCGGATGCGAGATTGATCACGCGCCGTGTCTCGGGTCGCGCCACGAGGCTGTCGTCGTCGGACCGAGCGCGGATCAACTGCGTCGCCGGCCCGTCGCCGAACACGTCGCTCATGGTCATCCCGAGCTCGGTGACGAGCGCGTAGAGCGTGCTGACCGAGGGGTTGACCCGGTCGAGCTCGATCTGCGAAACCAGGCTCGGGGACACGCCGACACGCCGGGCGAGCTCCCGCAGGCTGATCCCGCGATCCTCGCGCGCCGACCGCAACCGAGTGCCGACCTTGGAGCCGTCGAAGCTTCGGTCTGTCGCGGCCACGTCTCTTACCGTAGCCGCCGCCGGATCTCGGCAGCGATGCGATCAGCCCCCGGCAGGAACGCGTCTTCGAGCGGCGGGCTATACGGAATGGGTGTGTTCGGCGTCGCGATGCGCCACGCTTCGTCGAGGTGACCGAGCGCCTCCTCAGTCACGCATGCGAGCACCTCGCCCGCCCAGCCGCCGGTCGCAGGCCCCTCCTCGACGACGACGATCCGGTTCGTCTTGCGCACCGACGCGAGGATCGTCTCGACGTCGATCGGGCGCAGGGTGCGCAGGTCGATCACCTCGACGGAGATCCCGTCGCCCTCGAGCGCAGTCGCTGCCTCGCTCGCGTCGTGCACGCTCTTCATCGCGGTAACGAGCGTGATGTCGTTCCCCTCACGAACCACGGCGGCCTGTCCGAGCCGCCCGACCTCTCCGTCCACCTCGCCCTCCAAGCCGTACAGCCGCTTGTGCTCGAAGAAGAGCACCGGGTTATCGTCGCGGATAGCCGCCTTGAGCAGCGATTTCGCGTCGGCGGGTGTCGAGGGGGCGACGATCTTCAATCCCGGGACGCCCATGAACCAGGACGCCGGCATTTGCGAATGGATCGCGCCGAATCGGCCACCCGCCCCGACGACCGAGCGGATGACGAGCGGGACCGCCACCTGCTCTTGCGTCAGGAATCGGTACTTCGTCGCCTGGTTCACGAGCATGTCCATGGCGAGCGTCAGGAAGTCCCCGAACATGATCTCGATCACCGGTCGCAGGCCCGTGATCGCCGAACCGAACGCGGCGCCTGCGAGCGCGAGCTCTGAGATCGGCGTGTCGAACACGCGGTCGGCGCCGTACTTCTCGTAGAGACCGGGCGTTGTCGCGAAGACGCCTCCTGCGACCGCGACGTCCTCTCCGAACAGGATTACGCGGGCGTCGGCTGCGAGTTCCTCGTCGAGCGCGTCGCGGACGGCGGTACGGAAGGCGATCGGAGCCATCAGAGGGCGAGTACGAGCGGTCTTTCGAGCAGCTCGCGGAGTCGAGAGAGGAAGCGCGCGCCGTCGGCGCCGTACACGACGCGGTGGTCGCAGCTCAGGGTGAGGGTCATGACGTCTCGGAACACGACACCGCCGGTGGCATCTTCCACCGGCGAGCGGCGCACCGCTCCGACCGCAAGGATCGCGGTTTGAGGTGGGTCGACGATTGCGGTGAAGGATCGCACGCCGAACATGCCGAGGTTCGAGATGGTGAACGTCCCGTTCTGCAGTTCCTCGGGACGCAGTGCGCGACGACGCGCGGCGTCGGCAAGCCGCCGCGTCTCTGCCGCGATCTCCGCCAGCGACTTCGTGCCCGCGTCGGCGACGACCGGCACGAGCAACGCGTCGTCGGTCGCGACGGCGACCCCGACGTTGATCCGGGAGTAGCACTCGATCGTGTCGCCGACCCACGAGGCGTTGAACCGCGGGAAGTCTCCCAGCGCGGCGGCGACCGCCTTGACGACGAAGTCGTTCAACGACGGCGTGGCAACGCCACTTTCCGCGCGCGCGCCGAGGCGGAGTGCGACGATCTGCGACACATCGGCGTCGGCGGTGACGGTGAAGCTCGGGATCGTCGCTGCGGATTCGGCCATGCGGCGCGCGATCGTCGCTTGTGTCGCCGTCGGTACGAGCACCTGCACGTCGCCGCGCGCGGCGGCCGGTGCTGCGACAGTCAGTGGTGTGGGCGACACAGCCGCCCGCACGACGTCCTCCCGCCCGATCCTGCCGCCGGGCCCGGTGCCCTCGACGCCGTGAAGCGAAACGCCGAGCTCGACGGCAGTGCGGCGCGCGACCGGCGTTGCGTTCGGCCGGTCGGCTGAGACCGCCGCTCGGGCGGTCGGCGCCCCCGGCCCGGCGCCGGCCAGTGCCGCGATCGGCGCGCCGACGGCGGCCGTCCCGCCCTCGGGCACGAGGATGGTCTCGAGCGTGCCGTCCGTCTCCGCTTCGTAGACCACGGTCGCCTTGTCGGTCTCGACCTCCAGCAACGCATCGCCGCGGTGGAACGCCTCGCCGGGAGACTTGAGCCACTTGACGATCACCGCGTCGGCCACGGAGTCGGACAGCTTGGGCATCGTCAGCTCCGTCATTCCGCGAACTCGGGGACCGTCTGCGCGGAGGGGAACGGCGCTGCGAGGCCGCGCTCGCGCATCGCGTCGAGCTCGGCGCGCACGTCCTGCTCGATCCGGTCGAGCCTGGAGGCTTCGGCACCGTCGGTCTCGAGTCGTCCGCGGAGCAGGGCGATCGGGTCTCGCGCCCGCCACTCGTCGAGCTCGCCTTCGGGCCGGTAGGCGCCCGGATCGCTGCGCGAGTGGCCGACGTAGCGGTACGTGAGCGCTTCGAGGAAGACCGGGCCGTTCCCTGCTCGTGTGTGGGCGATCAGGCGCGCAGCCGCTTCGCGGACCGTCCACACGCTCATTCCGTCGATCGTCTCGGCCGGAACCTCCATCACCTCGGCTCGCGCGCGGATCTCGCCGGCCGTGACGTCGCGAAACGCCGTGTACTCGCCGTAGCCGTTGTTCTCGCAGACGAGGACCAGCGGCAGCTTCTGCACCTTTGCGAAGTTGAGGCACTCGAAGACGTAGCCCTGGTTCATCGCGCCGTCGCCGAAGTACGCGACCGCGATTCCACCGGTCGTCCGCTTGAGGGCGAGCGCGGCTCCTGTCGCCGCGGCGATGCTTCCACCGACGATGCCGAACGAGCCGATCAGCCGATGCTCGGGTGCGTTGACGTTCATCGAGCCGGCGCGCCCGCCGTTGACGCCGGTTGCGCGGCCGAGCATCTCGTCGAGGAGCGCCTGCGCGTCGACGCCGAGCGCCAGCGCGTGCCCGTGCCCGCGGTACGTCGCGGCTACGCGGTCGCGCTCCTCGAGCAGGCTCGCGACGCCGGTCGCGACCGCCTCCTGGCCGGAGTAGAGATGCGTCGTCCCGTAGACCTCGCCCTTGAGGAAGAGCGACTGCACGAGATCCTCGAACCCACGGATCAGGAGCATGCGGCGATAGATGTCGGTGTAGAGCCGAACATCGTCGAGCACATGCGCCTGCGTGTGGCTCACGCGGCTCCGACTTCCGGCGCGAGCCGCTCGGCGAGGTAGTCCCAGTCGCGCTCGAACCGGTACGAGTGTCGGGCGGGCGGCCCGGGCGCGGAGGTCTCGAGCCAGCGCACGTGGTTGCCTTTCACCTCGTAGAACGCGTGGAGGCAGCCGGCGGCGGTCCAGAAGACGTCTCCCGGCCGGAGCGTGTACCGGTCGCCGTCGGCGACGACGTCGACCTCGCCTTCGAGCATGTAGTACGACTCCTCGAACGGATGGTCGTGCGGGTGCGCGACCGCGCCCGGCTGGTAGTCGACCATGAACATCGTGTGCAACTGCGCGTCGAGCCGCTGGTCGACCAGCATCTTCACGGCGATGCCGCTGTAGGCGAGAACGGCCGTCGCCATGCTCGCCGAGACGGTCGGTGCGCCCACCGCGCTCCCGCGCTTCAGGACGTCGAGGTCCAGCTGGCCCTCGCCGAGGAGGAAGAGGTTGCGGTTCCGCGGGTCGCGCACGTCGAGCAGTCGAGAGGGCGTCTCGGGCGGGGGGCCGACGAAGAACGTGTCGCTCGCATCTGTACGGGGACGCGGCGCCGCCATTTCGATCCACAGGGCGGGAGCGCCGGCGCGAAAGGCATGCGGCACGCCGACGGGGACGACGCCGCACGCGCCCGGTCCGAGCTCGATGCCGCGTCCGTCGAGGTAGAGAACGGGCGCGCCCTCGAGCACGTAGAAGCCCGTCTCGAACGAGTGGACGTGCGTGTCGACATGGCCGTCGCCCAGAGACACGAGGGTGAGCGCCATGTGCGTGGAGCCGAGCGCGCCGCCGACCAGCCGGCAGGTACGCAGGCCGCGCGACCGCCCCGGGAGCGCGTCCGTGAGCTCGACGTCCTCGCGTCGCACCAGGCGGTAGCCGGGCAGGCCGTCCGCGAGCTCCCGGGTGCCCGAGTCGCCGCTCACGTCCCGTCCCCGACCACGGCCGCTGCGGCGACTGCGCCGGCCGCGCCGTTGGTGCCCGCCTGTCCGTCCGGGAGCAGGTCGGCGCCGCGCACGTAGATGCGTCCGGCAACGAGGAGCTCCTCGGCCGGGAAGCGCGTGATCACCTCGCAGCCGGTGGCCGTCACGACGACTTCCTCCTCGATCCTCGCGGCCGAGCGCCCGTCGGTCGCGGCGCAATACGTCTCGAGCGCGAACACCATCCCCTCCTCGATCTCGACCGGGTGATCGAGCGAGTGCACGCGCGAGATCATCGGCGGCTCATAGAGGCCGACGCCGATGCCGTGGCCGAACTGGAGGCCGAAGCACGTCTCTTCGTCCGGGAACCCGAGCTCCGCCGCCGTCGGCCAGACCTCGGCGATCCGGTCGGTCGTCATGCCGGGCCGGACGAGCGCGATCGCTGCGTCGAGCCATTCCCGGCAGCGCTTGTACGCGTCGATCTGCGCAGTGTTGACGCCGCCGACGTTGAACGTGCGGTAGTAGCACGTTCGATACCCCATGTACGAGTGGATGATGTCGAAGAACGCCTGGTCTCCCGGGCGCAGCAGCCGGTCGGAAAAGACGTGCGGATGCGGGTTGCACCGGTCGCCGGAGACGGCGTTCACTGCCTCGACGTGTTCCGATCCCATCTCGAACAGCAGCTGATGTGCGCGCCCGACGATCTCGTGCTCGTAGACGCCAGGGCGGAGCATTCGGTAGATCTCCTCGTAGACGGCGTCGACGAGGCCGGCCGACTGGTCGAGCAGCGCGATCTCCTGGGAGGTCTTGATCTTGCGTGCCTCGAGGACGACGCGGGACCCGTCGGTGACGTGCACGCCCGCGCGCTGCAGCGCCTCGAGGGTCACGAGGTCGGCCATGTCGACACCGAGCGGCTCGCCGGCGAGATCGCGCTCGCGCAACTCGTGCGCAATGCGTTCGCCGAGCCGATCGGGGATCCCCGTCTCGACCGGCATCGCCCCCCGCATCGGCGCAACGCCGGCGCGGAAGTTCTCCGGCGGGAGCCAGGGCGCGAACAGCTGGTGATGGCGTGCAGCGGACCCGAAGTCCCAGAGGATCGGGTCGTCGCCGCGCGGCAGCAACGCGAACCGGGCGTTCTTGTCGCGCGCCCACTCGCCGATGTGGGTGCTCGTGACGTACCGGATGTTGTTGGGATCGAAGAGCAGGAGCGCGCCGAGGTCTGACGCTTCGAGCGCGGCCTTCGCGCGGTCGAGCCGCTCACGGCGGAGACGCGGGAAGTCGATCCGCTGCTCCCAGTCCACCGCCCGCGTCGCATCGGGGGAGCCGATTGACCTGCCTCGCATCGTCATCGCTGAACCTCCTCGGTCGACGCGCTCCGTAGGTGGAGGAACAGCGCCATGAAGTCGTCGTCTCCGTAGCCGGCCTCGATCGTCTCACGCAAGAGCTCCTTGAGCTCCCCGGCGAGCGGCAGGCGCACATTCGCCGCTGCCGCCGCCCCGAGGACGAGGTCGAGGTCCTTCTCCATCAGGTTCGTCGTGAACGTCGCGGAGTAGTCGTCGCGGAGCAGCGGCTCCGTCTTGTACTTGACGAAGGGAGCGCCGGCGGCCGACTCGCCCATCGTCTCGAGCAGCGACTCTCGCGAAACCCCCGACCGCTCCGCGAGCACGAGCGCCTCGGCCATCAGTTGCGCGAGGCCTGCGATCACCAGGTTGATGGCGAGCTTGACGACCCGAGCCTGCTCGGCGTCTCCGACGACGTGAATCGTCGAGCCGATCGCGCGAAGAACCGGCTCGGCGCGGTCGAACGCGGCGGGCGGGCCGGAGACGATGAACGCGACGTTTCCGGCGCGCACGACACCGGGATTGCCGCTGACGGGTGCGCGCAGGTACTCGATGCCGGCCGGCTCGGCAAGCGCGGCGACGCGGGCGGAGGCCTCCGGCGAGACCGTGCTCGCATCGACGAGCGCGGTACCCGGGCGAGCCGCGCCGATGACGGAATCCGCGACGGATTCGAAGGCGGCGTCGTCTGAAAGGGAGGTGAGAACGACGTCGGCTCCGGCCGCGAGGTCGGACGCCGTCTCGGCGACGGTCGCGCCGCGCTCCGCAAGCGGCTCCGCCCGCGCCCGCGTTCGGTTGTGCACCGAGAGGTCGAACCCGGCGTCGAGAAGGCGCTCGGCGAACGCGTTGCCCATGTTGCCGAGCCCGATCAGCCCCACGGCCAGACGTGGGTCTCGAGTAACGCTCACCGTTCAGTATAAATAAACGATGCGACCAGTCAGAGTCAAGTTCACCGGCTGTCTGTACAGCTGTACGACACGCGACGGTCTCGATCGCTGGTGGCGCCTCGACGGCCCAATCGCACTCGTGCCGTGATTTGGACGCCGCTCGCGAGCCGAGACTGCCGAGCTCGCGGCTCGTTCTCCCGCGCTACTGAGTCGCCAGGCCGGCTTCGGTGGATCACGATATTTGCAGGTGTTTCCGCTGGGCCGGGCAACCGGCGATCAGCCCGACACTCGCGGGATAGAGACGGCGAACGGCGACCGCCGCCGTCACAGTCGCCCCGAGAAGCGGCCGAAGCAAGGCGCTCGCGGAACGCCATGCCGCCGCCGACCCACGTCTCCAGCTCCAGCCCAAGCGTGAGCGCGCCCGCGAGCAGCCAGTCGATCTGAAAGCGGTTCAGCCGGACGCGGCGAAGACGGACGAGACGTGTTCGCATGCGGTCAAGGTCGACCCCGCGGCCGCTCTGTCATCAGCCACTCGGCCAATCCGCCGCGGCCGGAAGATCAGCCAGTCGGCTGACGCAAAGATCGCCCAACCCGCCGATGACGCCACCTAGGCTGCCGCCTACCTTCGAGGTACTAACGAAACCGAAGGGAGAAAATCATGAATGCTCGGATTGGCCTGATCCTCACGGGGCTCGCGTTCGGGATCTGGGAGACGGTCGACATCTTCTGGATCGATGTTCCTGCCGTGGCCGCCATCTTCTCGGCCCTGTTCCTCGGCTGCACGTTTTGGTTCTGGCGCCGCGACAGCATCCGGGCGGCAGCGCTGCTGATGCTGCTGTTCGCCTTCGAGGCCGCGGCGGCCCCTTCGCTGAAGCACGTCATGACGGTGACGAAGGTCACCGACTTCACGCTCGCACTAGCCGGCGCTGCCGCCGCGATCACCGTTCTGATCGCGGAGCGGCGTGCCAAGCGC
>Ga0207657_10008085_pt1 | contig 10726 bp, 8 predicted proteins | sample KBSC33metaG_FD_184316 | JGI IMG/M metagenome (GOLD analysis project Ga0207657, IMG submission 184316) | Corn rhizosphere microbial communities from Kellogg Biological Station, Michigan, USA - KBS C3-3 metaG (SPAdes) (version 2) | ecosystem: Host-associated > Plants > Roots > Rhizosphere > Soil ... | reverse complement strand
GTGGCGCGTGAGGCCGGGATGTGGCTGCTCGACGACCATGGCAATTTGACTCGCGCGCTCCCGCACATATGCTGGGATGGCTGCATGTTTTCGAACGACACCATGATGAAGCCGGAGACCTGGCGCACTATTCTGGCCACGATGATTGCGGTTCGCAATGCCCACGGATGGAATTAGGGTCAGCACGAGTGGCAAAAAAGATTCTCAACATCGGGATGGTGGGTTATGGCTTCATGGGCCGTACTCATTCCAACGCGTTCCTGCAAGCGGGCCGATTTTTCGATTTGGAATACCAACCGGTGCTCAAAGCCGTGTGCGCCCGCAACGCCGCGCGCGTTGAAGCATTCGCTGCGAACTGGGGTTATGAATCGACAGAAACGGACCGGCGCAAGCTGGTGGAGCGCAGCGATATCGACCTGATCGACATCGCCAGTCCCAACGACACGCACGCCGAGATCGCTATCGCCGCCGCCAAGGCCGGCAAGATCGTCATGTGCGAAAAGCCGCTGGGCCGCACGTCCGCGGAAGCCGTGGCGATGGTGAACGCGGTCGAATCGGCGAACGTGCCGAACATGGTTTGGTATAACTACCGTCGCGTGCCGGCGGTAATGCTGCTAAAACAACTGCTCGATGAAGGCCGCCTGGGACGCATCTTTCACTATCGCGCGAAGTTTCTGCAGGACTGGACCATTTCGCAGGACTTGCCGCAGGGCGGCGAAGGGCTGTGGCGATTGGATGCGGCGGTGGCTGGAAGCGGTGTAACTGGCGATCTTCTGGCGCACAATATCGACACCGCTCTGTGGCTCAATGGCCCTATTCGCGAGCTGACCGCGATGACCGAGACGTTCATCAAACAGCGCAAACATAATCTGACGGGAAAGGTGGAGGCGGTGTCCATCGACGACGCCAGTGCATTTCTGTGCCGCTTCCAGAACGGTTCGCTCGCGACGTTTGAGGCTACCCGCTACGCGCGCGGCCACAAGGCGCTGAATACTCTCGAAATCAACGGAGAGCACGGGTCGGCGATGTGGGATCTGCACGATCTGCACCGCATTCAATGGTTCGATCATCGCGATGAAGGCCGCCTGCGCGGATGGCGAAACATCCATGTGAGCGACGGCGATCATCCTTATATGAAGCATTGGTGGGTGCCCGGTCTGCAGATCGGCTACGAGCACACGTTCATCCATCAGGTGGCCGATTTCCTGGAAGCGCTGGCATCGGGCAAGCCAGCGGCGCCGACGTTCCGCGATGGCCTGGCGACGGATTACGTCACGGACGCGGTTTTGAGATCGGCGAAGAGTGGCAAATGGGAACAAGTCCCGGAGGCTATATGATCACGAAGACGAAAACTGTGTTAGTGGCAACGCTCGCCTTCGCGGCGGTTTGGAGTTATAGGCTCGCCGCGCAGCAGGCCGCCTCTCCGGCGCCTCGAAGCAGTGGCAGCCGTTTCACTCAACCCGACCCCATCGATTTTGAGGATCGCGCAGGATGGACCTCCATGTTCGACGGCTCGACCCTGAAGGGCTGGGACGGAAGCAGCGAAGTGTGGCACGTGGAAAATGGCGCGATCACCGGTGAATCATCGCCGGAAAAGCCGTCGGGGACCACCTACGTCATCTGGCAAGGCGGCGAGCCCAGAAATTTCGAGTTGAAAGCGGAAATCAAGCTCGAAGGCGGCGGGGCTAATAGCGGGATTCAGTATCGCAGCGCGCGCGCGACGCAACCGCAGGGCGGCCCTGTCCCGAATCCACGCTTCGCGAAATGGAATCTTAAAGGCTACCAGGCGGATTTCGATTACGCCAACCGCTATAGCGGCCAGCTCTATGAGCAAGGAACGCCGCGTGGGATTATCGCGTGGCGCGGGCAGATGGTCCGCACGGAGCAAGGCAAGAAGCCGCGGCTGCTGGGCGTATTGAGCGATCCTGATGCGCTCAAGAGTTTCATCAAAGTTGGCGACTGGAACCAGATGCACGTCATCGCGCGAGGCGATACCATGATTCACGTTGTGAACGGACACGTGATGTCGATCTTCATCGACGACGATCCAACGATGGCGGTTGCGCAGGGCCTGATCGGCTTGCAAATTGAAGGTGGCGGCAACGTGAAAGTATCCTTCCGAAACCTATGGCTGAAAAAGCTGCCCTAAGCGATGGCCTGCGCGTGAAGATTACTTCTTGATCAAGACGTCATCCGGAATGACCACGCGCGTAGGAACCTGGCGCAAGGTGGCGCTGAACGTGTTGTCGTCCCCGGTAGTTCGAACCCATATAGTTTGCGGAGGGCTCTTTGCGAACTGCACCTCCACCGGCGCATCCATGGAGAAATCGTCGCCGGCGCCGGATTGATCGATGGTACCGGAAAGCTTCACCGCAGGCGCAACTCCGCTGACCGCGTAGTGCAGCTTCAGCGATGGAATCCCGGTGGCATACACCCAGTTGTCGAAAAAGGCATCGATCGCTTCCTCCCGAATGCCACGCGGCCGCAGCTCCCGCGCGAGAGCCTGGAAGTCGGCGGTAGTCACCAGTTTGAACTCATAGCGGCGGCGCAACTCGGCCAGCAGTTTGAAGAAGGCGTCGTCGCCCATGCGGCGACGCAGCATGTGCATAATCCAGGTGCCCTTCCCGTAGGTAATCGAGCGCCACGCGCGAGAATTCGGCCAGCCGTTCAAGCGGTCTCCCCAGACGATAGGACCAGTCGATTCGTAGGTCTTGCCTTCCGTGTCCTTCTGCAGTAACTCGGCGCGATAGCCGTCGAGCACGTTCTGCATTTCCTTCACGCTCTTTTTCTTTTCCAGCCACAGCAGTGAAGAATAATTTGCCAGGGCTTCCAGCAGCCATTCGTCTTCGCTGTGCCCGGTCGAGATGACGCTGCCCCACCATTGATGCGCCACTTCATGCGGAACCATCAAGTCGGAATAGAATACCTGTTCGCGCGCGCTGCGCAGAGCGGCGGGCCGCGCAACCGGATCGATATAAGCGAAGGTGGACAAATATACCAGCCCCGGGAATCCCTGCCCGAAGCCCCCAGGAATGGGCGCGACCGTCAGCGTCTTCATCGCAGGAGGTCCGAACATTCCGCTGAAAAATTCGAGGGAGGCGGCCACATCGCCAGCCACAGCGCGCAATCTCGCTACGGGATCGGGAGGCACGGCGATCGCAATTGCTTGCGCGGGCAGGCGGGCGCCGCGGGTACGGAACGCAGGAGCAGGGGTGGGGGGCGGCGACGGTAATGTCGCCTGAGGATGCATCGATTCCTCCAGGTTGCGATTCCCGTATACTTCGAAATTCACGCCTGCCGCCGTGCCGGCGACTTTTTCGTAAATGCCAAGATCGAATCCCGCCGCGCCCGCGGGCACAGTCATGCGGCGGTGGGTGATGCGCGAGTCACCATCGGTCCGGTCTTCCACTGGATTGCCGGCCGCCACCAGTGTAAGCCGCTTGGGATAACGGAACGTAAGATCGTAGGTCGCAAACTGTCCGGGTATGTGGGGATACCACGATCCGCGAGCGCTGACAAAATAAACTCCATCGCCGCGCGTGGCAATAACGTTCCCATGATGTTCGAACTCGAACTCATGCGTGCTGCCGGGGACCAGCGCGGCAGGCGCTACCGCGAGGAACTCGGTTTCCTCTCCGCCTGCCGCGATGCGGTTGCGCTCCGACTCGTCGCGCATCAATTCAGCGGGAGCCCCGTCGATACGCAGCGCAGTCACTTGCATGTTGCGGGAGATGTCGAAGGGAAAGGTGCGAACCGGGTCCTGACCAATGAGAACATTGACGCGCGTCACGGCGCGGACGCCTAGATCGTTTGCGATTTCTGTGTCGATGCGATAGCGCGATAACGTGAATTCCCCCTCTACTTGGGAAGCCGGCGCCGGTGCGGTTGAATTTGGTCCACTGGAAATTTTGGACGACACGCGGCGGGGCAAAAAATCCGTCCAGACATTGAACTGATCATGCCCGTCGCGCACTACACTCTGCCGCATAATCATGCGGTGATTGGCGCGTGCATCGGCGAGGATATCGAAGTTTCCCAGCGTGACGCCGCTAATCGCGAAAAAGGCCAAACCGGTTTTGCCGGGCCGCGCCGACCACAAGTCCGCCACCAGACGCATCTGCATAGGCGCGGAGATGTTGGCTACGACAGGATCCCAGCGCTGGGCCAGCAGGACTCCCGCAGAGGGCGCCTTTTTGGCTGAGTCTGGCTGCTCTTCGATCGCAGCCCGCAGCACTGCAATGGAGTCGTCCGTAAGGATCATCAGTATGGTCCTGACATGCTCGTCGAGATTGGGTGATTGCGTAAACGCGGCGAGCGATTGTCTCTCGCTTCGGTTGGGGGGGATAACGATCACCTCCCCGTCGCCGCCTTCAACATCGGTGGTGAAGAGGGCTGATAACCGCTGCCCGAGGACCGGCTTTGAGAAGATCAGGTAGCCCTCGTTTAGGTACAGCTTGATGTCATCCTTGACAAAGCTCAGATCGCGGACGCGATAGCATTCCGCCGGATCCATGCCCGATTCGCGAACCATACGGGCCAGCTCCGCGGCGGTAGAGGGCGAAGCGGAGGACGGCGAGCCCTGGAAAGCGTTTGCCGCGCTGGCTAGCAACAGGAGTAGGGCAAATCGAGACACGTGACTTCAGTCTAATACCGGCGGAACCAAGGAAACAGATGGCAGCGCGAAATCGCGGAAAGCGGCGAAACCCGACCTTCGGTAGTCCTAGCGGAGCTTGAGCACAATCGCGGCCACGGCGACGAGCAAAATGGCTCCCCCACCGATTCGCAGGCAGATCGCTGTCATGGTTGGCCAACGCGATCCCTTGTAAAACCGCAAGCCGCAGTGCTCACAAATCGGAGCAGAAAAACTAGAGGGAATCCTGCAACTTGGACATTGTCTCAAACTACCCCTCCTCCAAAAGGGCGGCCGTTTGCTGCGTATCGGCCTAGACTCTTCCCGATCAACCACGTCAACCGGAATCGCCTTCCGTGAATTAGCTTATATCGGGCTCAGCGAAACGCAAGAGAATTTGAGATGTTTACCTATCTTTCGATAGTGTATTTGTCCTAGAACCCTCATCGGTATACTTCCACAGTATTTTCAGTGGTTTACAGAGATGTTTAGTACATAGAAGCTAATCAAGTTCCTTAGGAGCATGGTTTGATGTGTGCAAAAGGGTACTTTTTGCAACCAAAAGGGCACGCTCGATGCATGTCGCCCGGCGGAGCGCAGCCCGTTTGCCGTTGGAGTGAGCGGATGATAGTTCTAAATCAGAGATATGATGATTTTCAGCAAATGCCCAAAGGGTTTATACTAGTCGAAGTGTCATCGGTGAGCCGCTTCATCGACCTGCTCCAGCGCTTGGTGTTTCAGTAGTAAGTCTTTTGTTTCCTTAATGGGCCCGTAGCTCAGTTGGTTAGAGCGCCTGCTTGACACGCAGGAGGTCACAGATTCGAGTTCTGTCGGGCCCACCACTACTCAGTATTCCGTTATTTTTCGCTCGGTGATAGACTTCTGCATGATCCCTGAAGACTTGACCCGGTCCACGCCAGATGCAGGGCTGGGAGAGACAGTTGAGAACGGCCGAGCAAAGCCGCGATGGAATTTGGATCATCGCAGCGACTTTACGCCAATAGCCCCATGGCCGAAATCCTGGGGACGACCGTCAGCGACCTGGTAGGAAAACCATTCTTCGATTACGTGTTCCCGGAAGATTTGGGAGCCGCGCAGGAATTATTCGATCGCAAAGAGTCCGCCACGCTCGAAATGGTAGCCTTAGGCTGCGGTTTGCACGGCATCCACTCCGAGCATCACCATTCCTTCGCGCACTTCGACCGGAAACGTGCGTACCTGAGGAGTTCCCTCGATACAAGGTTTGATTACGAGGCCGGTCTCCAGGCAAATACGCCATTGGTGCAACCCGCACGTGACGGTGGTGTCGACCACCATTCCGTCGGCCAGCGGATCGCCCGAATGCGGGCAGCGATTCTCAAGCGCCATGTACCGGTCGCCGACATTGAATACCGCGACCGACAGGTCTCCAATACGCAATTCACGGCCTTGGCGAGGCGGAATGGTCCCGGCGGGCGCCACCTGAATCCACTGCATAGTGCTCCATCTCTTCTGCCTTGATCGGCTGCTTTCGTTAGACTGCTCGGCGCGCGGCCAGCGGTATCGTGACGCGGAATCAGGGGAGGCATTAGTGCAACGCGCCTTCCTTCCAAGAGAGTTGGTCCTTGCCGATTCCAATCTGCCGAAGTACTTCCGCATGATGCCGCACTAAGATACCTTCGGGAGAAATTAACGGTTTAACGCCCCGGCGTGCTACGTGGCCGAACGACCAAGCTTAACGTTCTAGGTTTAACAATGTGAACTAACGACGTGAATTAACAACGTGATCTAACGACGTGGTTTAGAAATGTGCTCCAGGAAAGCGAAGAAGGATTGCCGTTGGGTCCCGTTCGGACCGGAAATCCACTCGTCTTCGCTCAAGACACAAGCAGAATACCAGCATTCATGCGGTTCTCAAACAATGAGTTTGGGATGGGCCCGATAAATCTTTTTTTGGATTGGGGAGCCACACGGGCCGCCCGCTTGCGGTTCTCACGCTCGCCTGATATGCGCCAAGCGCTTCTGCGTCGCGCACCGACTAGGCCCGAGTTACGTCCGCGCCTTGCGAGTACCATAGAGAAGGTATGAATCAGGGCGACGGAGCGCCGGCCATCGAAATACGCGATCTGCGTAAAGTATATGGCGACAAAGCCGCCGTCGATGGCCTCACGCTCACCGTTCCCCAAGGTTGCTTCTTCGGATTCCTGGGGCCCAACGGCGCCGGCAAGACCACCACCATTAAAATGCTGATGGGCCTGGCTCCTCCCACCTCTGGCACGATTCAATTGCTGGGACTGCCGATGCCGGAGCGATCGCTCGAGATCAAGCAGCAGATCGGCCTGGTGCCGGATGAATCGATGCTGTTCGATCATCTGACCGGCGGCGAATTCATCGAGTTCGTCGGCCGGATCTATGGTCTCGATCGCGCGATGGCGCGGGCGCGGGCCGATGAACTGCTGGATCTGTTCGAACTCGGCAGCATGCCGAAGAAACTGATCGCTGAATACTCGAAGGGTATGCGCAAGCGCGTGGCGATGGCTGCGGCCCTGATCCACCGGCCGAAGCTGTTCCTGATGGATGAACCGTTTGAAGGCGTCGACGCCGTAGGCGCGCGGCTGATGAAAGATATTCTGCTGGACCAGGTCCGCCACGGTGCAACCATCTTTCTTACTTCGCACGTGCTCGAAGTGGTGGAGCGCCTGTGCGAACGCGTGGGGATTATTCACGAAGGCAAACTGATTGCCGAGGGGCTGATGGCGGACATGCGCGGCACCGCCGAAACGCTGGAAGACGCGTTCGTGCGGGCGCTGGGCATGGAAAATGCCGCCGAGACGCTGGACTGGCTGTAGAGGACGACGCGAAGCATGACCTGTGCGGGCGCTATCGTCTGGGCTCAATGGCGCACTCTCTGGCACTCCTATCCGCGACGCGGCGTAGCGTGGTCTGCCGCCCCGAGCCTGATTTGGTACGGCCTGTGGGCCGGCGCAGCGTTCTCGTTCCTGCGCGTCTTCAGCAATCCTGCTGAAGTGCCTGTCATTCGCATCGCGCTTCCGGGCGGACTGCTGCTGATTTTTCTCTACTGGCAGGTGGTCCCGTTGATGCTGGCGACCACTGGTTCTTCACTCGATCTGCGCAAGCTGCGCGCTTATCCGATCCCGGACGGCCAACTGTTCTCGATCGAAGTCCTGCTGCGGATCACCGCCGGCATCGAGATGGTTTTGGTGCTGACGGGGATGACCATCGGCGCCATGCTGAATCCGGCTTTGGCAAAGTGGAGCCTGCTGGCGACCCTGGTCTATGTGGCGTTCAATCTCCTCATCGCTGTGGGACTGCGCGATATGCTGGGGCGTTTGCTGGCGCGCAAGCGCATCCGCGAACTGGTGTTTTTCCTGGTGATCCTGACCGCGGCGCTGCCGCAATTGCTGCTGGCGCGGCATGGAATGGTCAGCCCGCAATTGCGCCTTCTCGTCACCCGCGATGCCTGGGAGGGTTGGCCCTGGACCGCGACCTCGAACCTCATCCTCGGGAACCGTTTCTGGCCGTCGCTCGCGGTGCTCTCCGCCTGGACCGTGGGTACGCTGGTTTTCAGCCGCTGGCAGTTTTCACGGACGCTCGCGTTCGACTCCGACGCCGCCAACACGCATGACTCCCGGGCTAGCCGCCGCTCCTGGTGGATCGAATGGTTTTACCGTCTGCCTTCGGCCGCATTTAAAGATCCGCTGGGCGCCCTGATCGAAAAAGAATTTCGCTTCCTGGCGCGCTCGCCGCGTTTTCGCCTGGTATTCCTGATGGGATTCACATTTGGCCTGGTGATCTGGCTGCCGATGGCATTCGTTCCGCGGGGGCCGCTGGGCGGATTTTTTGTGCGCAACTATCTCACGGTAGTGTGCGTGTATTCGCTGATGCTGATGAGTGAGGTGTGTTTCTGGAACGCGTTCGGATTCGACCGCTCCGCCGCGCAATTCTACTTTCTGGCGCCGGTGTCTTTCCGCAGAGTGATGGCCGGAAAGAATCTGACCGCGCTGTTCTTCATGCTGCTGGAAATAGCGATGGTGACGGCGGTGTGCGCGCTGCTGCGCATGCCGCTTGGCGCGCGGCGCTTTGCCGAAGCCTATAGTGTGGCCGCGGTAGTGATGATTTTTCTGTTCAGCGCCGGGAACCTGCTCTCGATCCGCCAGGCCCGCGGCGTGGATCCAGGAAACTCCATCCGCACCGGCGCGGCCGGGCGCCTGCAGGCAATGCTGTTTGCAATTTATCCCGTGACCTTCGCACCTATACTGCTGGCATATCTGGCGCGTTATGCATTCGGCAGCCAAGCCGCACTGTTTGGGGTTCTGGGCCTGGACGCGGTCGTGGGGCTGATCGTTTACCGAGTGGCGCTGGATTCAGCGGTGCGCACGGCCGATCTCACGCGGGAGTCGATGATTGCGGCACTATCGACTGGCGACGGCCCGATTGCCAACTGACAAAGCCCGCGGCACTATCGACTGGCGACCGCCCGATTGCCAACTGACAAAGCCCGCGGCACTATCGACTGGCGACCGCCCGATTGCCAACTGACAAAGCTCGCGGTACTATCGACTGGCGACCGCCCGATTGCCCAACTGGCAAAGCCCGCGGCGTTATCGACTGGCGACGGCCCAGTTGCCAACTGACAATAGCGATTCGCGTCTGACAAGCCTGTGGCGCTAGCGGGCCACGGCCCGCTTCGCAACTGACTCCCGCAGTTCGAGCGCAAGCAGCATCTGCTTGGTGGGCAGTCCGCCTCCGAAACCTCCGAGAGTACCGTCGCCCGCGATTACGCGATGGCACGGAATCACGATGGGCAGAGGGTTGGCGCCATTGGCGGAACCGACGGCGCGCGATGCTTTGGGATTCCCCACGCGACGGGCCAGCTCTCCATAGGAAATCGTTTCACCATAAGGAATCTGCTGCAATTGCCTCCATACCGCGCGCTGAAACGCCGTACCCTCGGGCGCGAGCGGAAGATCGAACTCGACGCGCGTGCCGGCGAAATATTCGCGGAGCTGGCGGGCCGCTTCACCGACCGGTCCGCGTTGCGATTCCTGCCACTCCGGCTCCGGTTTCGCCGCGCGGCCGCGCTGCGGAAAGGTAATGCGACACACAGCAGCGGTGTCGCCGGCAATGAGCAGCGTGCCGATGGGAGTTTCGAGGTAAGCGTAGTTCACGTGACCTATTCTACAAGGCGAGCTTGCCGTGGTACCGCATGTCCTTCAACGTGAACTTGGTTTTGATCTCCGTGGAGCCTACTTTGGTGCTGAAGTCCACTTCCTTGTCGTCCATGGAAATTTCGTTTTTCCGCGAAAAATAGAAATAAACGCCCGGCCCACGGCTTCCGGTCCGCGATCCCTCGTCAACTTTTTCGAGGTGCAGCGGGCCGTCCTTGCGCTCGAGACGAGTGTAATCTTTGAACGCTTCCATGCGGCGCTCGGTTTGATCGCTGCGATCGTCTTTATGAGGGTCGTCATCGGAGTTGTCATCGTTGCGTCCGCGCCGGCCGCTGGGCAGATCGCCGATCAAGGCGATCACGTAATATTTTTCGAAGTCTGCGTTGGGCTTATCGTCGTCGGCATGCAGGTGTAGCGCTTCTTGAACCGGGAGAGCCGATTCCCAACGCACAGTGGCGTGGACTATGGGCTGGCCGCCGCCACGGCCTCGACCGCCCCCCGGATAACCGCCGCCCCCGCCGGGGTAACCACCACCGCCACCCGGGTAACCACCGCCTGGGTAACCACCGCCACCTGGGTAACCACCTCCGCCACCCGGATAACCGCCTCCGCCGCCAGGAAAGCCAATGCCGCCACCCGGGAAGCCGATGCCTCCGCGGGAACGCCCGCCTCCACCGTTTCCAGGACCGCCCATCCGGTTGCCGGAGGTGACGGCAGCTTCTTTGGCCCAAGGCGATTTGGTGATCATCCGGTCCACTTCCTCGGAGTTCCAATCGCTTGATGGCTTGGTTTCCCAGAAATCTTTAGAGCCGAAGGCCCACGCGGGAATGGCAGCGGATGCTACCGGAAGGGCGGCAGCAAACCGCATCAAGCTGCGTCTGGTAAGCATGAACGTGAGACGGACGCCGGGGGCGCGAGGGTTACGGTA
>Ga0207657_10008084_pt1 | contig 10726 bp, 9 predicted proteins | sample KBSC33metaG_FD_184316 | JGI IMG/M metagenome (GOLD analysis project Ga0207657, IMG submission 184316) | Corn rhizosphere microbial communities from Kellogg Biological Station, Michigan, USA - KBS C3-3 metaG (SPAdes) (version 2) | ecosystem: Host-associated > Plants > Roots > Rhizosphere > Soil ... | reverse complement strand
CGGAACGGCACCTTGCCAGGCTCGCGTGCGCGGAAGTTTCTCACGAATTCCGCACCACTCAGATATGGAAACACCAGCGTTTCCTGAATCACCATCGGCGCGCTAGCGTAGACCGGCATCGCCGCCTGATTGTCGCGAATGGTCTGCCGCACGCGGTCCCATCCGCCGGGCATCGCGACGGCAATGTTGCCCGGTCCGAGCATCGCGTGTATCTGCTCGTACACCGCTTCGCCCTCGAACACAGCCTGTTGCGCGGATTGACGATCGTTGTCGCCCGTGAGTTTCTGGATCGAATCGAGATTCACGTACTGATCCTGCAACGCGTGCACCAGCTCATGCGTCACGATCACCTGCGCCGATTCCTTGGGTGACCCCTGCACGATGTAAAGCACCTTCGTCTCGGGATCATAGAATCCCACGATCTGCTCTTCGAGCAGGCGGGTCATCAGCTTGGAGAGATCGAGCGTGTCGGGAATCATGCCGAGCAGCTTGTAGGCAGCGGACTGTCCCGCGATCGCTCGCATGGTTGCGGTATCTGCAAGCTGCTTGAGCACGTAGTCGCGCACCTGCTCCTTGCTGCGCACTTCGATTCTGGGCGGCGTCTTGAACTGTAGGCCAACCGCTTTCTCGACGGCGGGAACAGCCTGCGCGACGATGTCGCCGTAAGGTCCGCCCGCGCTCTCGGGACGACTGCGACACGACGCACTCGCGACGACGAGGAGTGACACTGCTACCGTCCGCGCCACACCCCGGGCGTTGTCAGAAATGCGCTGCATCATTGACCGATGAAATGAGTGAAGTACCACTGGATCAGCGCATTGCCATAGAAGAGCGAGACAATGGCGGCAGGCGCGAGAAATACGCCAAACGGCACCAGCGGAAGCGTCGCGACTTCCGTGCCGTCGCCCGTGGCGGCGGTGTTATCCGAGCGCGGAAGCAAGCGCGTAACCGGAAGCACAACCCCGACAAAGACGACCACGCCGATTGCCGCTCCGATGAAGATCGTGAGCAGTGCGCGTTGCGGACCGAGCGCCGCACCGACGACCGCCATCAGAGTGACGTCGCCGAATCCCATCGCCTCGCGCTTGAGCGCGGCCTCGCCGAGCCAGCCCGCGATCGCGATCGCACCCGCGCCGGCAAGTGCGCCCATCATTGCATCATAGGGCGTTGCAAAGGCCGATTGCGAGCGCATGAACACGGCCGCGAACGCTGTGACGAGCACCCATATCAGGCCGAAGATCGTGAAGCCGTCAGGGATTACATAGTGCTTCGCATCAGTGATCGCGATGCCGGTCATGAGTGTCACGAACACTGCGACTCGCAACGCGAGCAGCGTCGGACCGAACAGGAGAACAGCGCCGAGCCAGACGAGCGCGATGAGCAGCTCGACCAGCGGGTACTGCGCGGAAATCGCCGACTTGCATCCAGCGCAGCGTCCACGCAGCGCGATCCATCCGAAGATGGGCACGTTCTCGTAGGCGCGAATCGGGCGCTCGCAAGTCGGGCAGCGCGACGGCGGTCTTACTATCGACATTCCGGCGGGCCAGCGCGCAATGCAGACATTGAGAAACGAGCCGATGCACGCGCCGATCAGAAACGCGAAGACCGCGCCGAGCAGCACGTCACTCATACTCTTGTAACGGCATAGAGGAGAATCCCTGTGGCGACTGCAACGTTGAGTGATTCCACGGCGCGAATCGGGATCGCGACGATGCGACTCGCAGCGTCGGCCAGCTCGCTCGACACTCCGCTTCCTTCGTTTCCAACGACGATTGCAACATCGCTGTCGCCACCCGGCGCACCGACTGGCTCGCCGGCGACGCTCGTGGCCCAGATCGGGATCGCCCTGTCCCTGAGAAACTCCAATGTACCGCTTACCGTCGCGTGAAAGGCGACGTGCGAGAAGAGCGCCCCCATCGCGGCGCGCACGACTTTCGGATTGAAAAGGTCCACAGTTCCCGGCAACGCGATCGTCGCGGAGACGCCGAATGCCTGGGCGGTCCGGAGAATCGTTCCGACATTGCCAGGATCCTGGATTCCGTCCAGAAGGAGGATCAAATGCGGTCTTTCGATGCTTTCGAACGACCGTTCGGGCTGTTCGGCGATCACGATGACGCCCTGTGGTGTATCTGTACCCGACGCAGCAGCCAACTCGGTGTCAGTCGTTTCGTCGACGTCGAATCCGTGACTGGCGGCTGCCGAGCGCAGGGCGGCTTCCAGCGCGGCGCCGCGATCGGTTTCGCGGAGGCCAGGGGCAATGAGTGCCGAGCGGATGCGCAGCGGAGACGCCAGCAATTCCTCCACGCAACGAACGCCTTCGGCGGTGAACAGGCTCGTGCGCTCACGCGCGCGCCGGCGTTGCAGGTCGCGGGCGACGGTGAGCGACTTCACGAGTGCGGGCTTGGGGGTTGTTGGTGTGTATGCATGGAATAGCTTTTGCCAGTGGCAGCGGAAATCTACAGTGAGATCCTGAATGAAACGAATAGTGACTTTGATTGCGGCCGTCACGCTGTGCGGGTGTGCCGTCAGTCAACAGCAGGAAGTCCAGATGGGCCAGCAGTATTCCGCGCAGATAGCGCAGCAACTGCCGCTCATAAATGATCCCGAGATAGTGCGCTACATCAACGTGCTGGGCGATTCTATCGCGCACGTGACGAGTCGCCGCGATCTCGACTGGCATTTCTTTGTCGTCAACAGCTCGGAGGTCAATGCGTTCGCCGTGCCGGGCGGATACGTGTACGTCAACCGTGGCCTGATCGAGCGCGCCAGGACCATGGATGAACTGGCGGGTGTGGTGGGCCACGAGATCGGACACGTGGTGAAGCGTCACACGGTGAAGCAGATGCAACAGGAGCAGGGCGCGAACATCGGCATCACGCTCGCGTGCGTGCTCACGGGTGTCTGCAACAACCAGGCGACAGGAACGGCGATTAACGTCGGCGCGACTGCGCTGTTCGCGAAATTCAGCCGCGGCGACGAGGCCGAGGCGGACGAGGAAGGATTCAGGAACGTGGTCCGGGCGGGAATATCACCGGAAGGACTGGTGACGATGTTCCAGACGTTGATCGATGAACGTCAGAGGAGCCCGGGCACGGTCGACGCATGGTTCGCGACGCATCCACTCGAAGAAGATCGCATCGCAGACGTCCAGAAGCTGATCAATACGCTCACGCCGCAGCAACTGGCGTCGCTTACCAAGGACTCGAAGAACTTTCACACCTTCAAGGACCGCCTGGCGACGCTGCCGCCTGCACCGATCTCCAAGTAGCGACGGTCGCGCATGACAGCGCGGGCGCTGTGCGCCCGCGCTAAGTCAGAGCGTATGCAAAAAGACGCGCACGAGCGCCTGAAATTGCGCTGCCACTCGCGCGGTGGTCTCGAGAACTTCGGCGTGAGCCAGCGGAGCCTGCTCGATGCCGGCTGCAGCATTCGTGATGCAGCTCACGCCTGCCACGCGCAGGCCCAACGTACGCGCCATCGTGACTTCCGGCACGGTGGACATGCCCACCGCGTCGGCGCCGAGCGTGCGAAGCATCCGTACTTCCGCGGGCGTTTCGTACGCTGGGCCTGGCAGCATCGCATAGACACCGTCGCGCAGCTCCATCCCGAGATGCGATCCCGCCGCGTGCAATTGTGCACGCAGGGCCGGATCATACGCATTCGACATGTCGGGGAATCGTGTCTCACCCGGCTCCGCAGAGCCTGTAAGTGGTGACGTGAAGGTAAGGTTGAGATGGTCTTCGATGACCATCAGATCGCCCGCGGCGAAGCTCTTGTTGACGCCGCCGGCCGCGTTCGAGACAAATAGTGTACGTGCACCGAGCGCGTGAGCGATACGAACCGGAAAGGCCGTGAGCTGTGGCGGATGCCCCTCGTAGGCGTGAAACCGTCCCGCAAACACCGCCACCTTTCTGCCTTCGATGTCGCCGATCACGAGCTTGCCGGCATGTCCTTCCACGCCCACCCCAGGCAGTCCCGGTATCTCTCCATACGGTATTGTGACGGGATCGCGAACATCGTGGACGAGACCGCCCAGCCCCGACCCAAGTATTATCGCAACCGTTGGGGCAAGGTCTCCAGTGAGCGGCAGGATGGTCGCTGCCGCCTCGCGCGCTGCCTCGCCGCCGTATGGTCTCACGATTGATATCCCCAGTCGCGCGCGAGATCCGTCCGCACCGACGCAACTAGCTGTGCGCGTTCGGCGAACGGCAGAAACGACGCCTCGCACGCGTTGAGAACGCAGCGGCAGAGGTCGGCGATCGTCATGCCAAGCTCGTTCACCGCCCTGGCGTATTCTTCGCTGAGCGTGATGTCGCTTATCAGGCGGCTGTCGGTGTTGATCGTGACTCGCACTCCGGAATCGAGATAGCGCTTGATCGGATGCTGCCTGTAGCTCGGCACCGCGTGCGTCTGCTCGTTGCTCGTGGGACACATCTCGAGTGTGATGCCCCGATCCCGGATATAGTCCAGCAACGCAGGGTCTTCGCCTGCGCGTACGCCGTGTCCCAGACGCGACACGTTGCAGTCGAAGAGCGCGCTCTCGATCGAGGCCGGGCCGGCAGCCTCGCCCGCGTGGCACGTTACCCGAAGGAAGTGCCTGCGTGCATAGGCAAATGCAGCAGCATGGTCGGCCGCAGAGAACTCCGCTTCAGCGCCGGCGAGATCGAAACCAACGACGCCGGCTCTCATGTGCCGCACAGCAGCCTGCGCGGCTTCGAGCGAGCGAGCAGGATCCCAGTGACGCAGCGAACAGGTGATGAAACGCGCGACGGTACCGAAATCGCGCTCACCGCGTCGCAGGCCGCGCAGAGTCGCTTCGATTACTTCGTCGACCGTGAGGCCGCCGCCAATGTTGAGATGCGGTGCGTTCCGGATCTCGATGTAGCGCAGACCATCCTTGCTTGCATCTTCCACCAGTTCGTACGCGACGCGCTCCAGTGCCGGCGCAGTCTGGAGAATCGAGATCGTCGTATCGAAGCGATGAAGGTAGTCGCCCAGGTCGGTGACGTTGTCCGCGCACATGTATCTGCGCAACGCTTCAGCGTCATCTCTGGGAAGCGTGATGCCGTGATCACGCGCGAGATCCAGCATCGTCTCGGGCCGAAGCGAGCCGTCCAGGTGGCAGTGGAGCTCGGCTTTTGGCATGCGACGCAGGTCGTCCGCTGTAACTGTGTCCACGAAATGCTGCTTGCTGTTTGCCCTCGTCACTCTGGCGACACCTCATCCGGGACACCGGACTGCCGAGCGCTTACGACCCGAAAGATTGCACCAGCGTATGCGGGCAGTCCCGGATCGGCGGGAAGGCCGCGGCTATCGGCAAGATTGCGCGTATTGCCGAGCAATCCTGCCACCTCTGGATTCCATGCCGTAATGGCGTCGAGCGTGGTCTGGCCCGGGGTGGCGGGGACAGGTGTGCCGTCCACGAAGATAAGGAAGGGAGAAGTCAATGTGTCGTTCCGGGTTTCACGAATGACCAGTTGTGTTCGTTGTAATCTGACTCATGAAGCGTGTGCTTGCGTCGCACCTCATCGATGAGGAGTTGACGGATGTCCTGCTGTCTGTCATAGACGACTGGCGCACCTCGAAGCATCGAGTAGCCTCCGCCGCCGGTCTGGCGATAATTGCTCAATGCAAGGGTGAACGAGTCGGTCGCAGCAACTGGCTTGCCGCGGAACGTGAGCACCGTGACGCGCTCGCCGACCGGGCGACTGACGTCGATCGCGTACTTCACGCCACTGACGACGTCGAAGTTGTATCCCGCGACGGACGTGTCGACAACCAGTGACCGGCTTGCGTCGGTCCGGTAGTAGCGGCTGCTGAACTCGATGTACTGTTTCAACTGTGCACCGCTGATGCGGATGGCGCGGAGCGTATTGTCGTATGGATACAACTGTGCCAGCTGCGCGACGGTGATGCGACCCGGGCCAAGCTTCGCGCGCAGGTCGAACGCAGCGGTGGACGCGATGTCGGCGTTGGCGGCGCGTCGCTCCACATCCAGAATGAAGCCAGTGATGCCGGTCGAGACTACGCGGGCGGAATCAGCGCGCCAGGCATCTGGCGTCGAGCCAATTGCGGAGTTCACATACCGCACAGTCGCCCGGTGCGCCTGTCGTACCGCGGCGACGACGCGCGCGTTCTCCGGATGATCATTGCTCTGAATCACGGCGCCAGTTGCGGCAGCGCTCGTCCACGTGCGACCCGTGCTACAGGTCATCGGCAGAGTCACCACCGCGACGCTCGTGGCCCAGTTCCTGGGTTGAATCACGAGCGTGTTCCCGATCATCCGACCGGGATTCTCACGGTGCGAATGTCCGTAGACCACCGCCGCAATTCCCGGTATTTCAGCGGCGACGCGTGCTGCGACGTTCTCGCTCGCGACTCCGGTGCTCACGGTGTCGTAACTGGACGGTTCGTCGAGCCCGGAATGCAGCACGACGACGATGACGTCTGCGCCCGCCTTGCGCGCTTCCGCAACCGCAGCGCGAACGGCCGGCACAATATCGCCGACGTGCATCCTCGCTTTTGCGAGGTTGCTCGAATCCCACAGATTGGATCCTGGCGTCGTCGCACCCACGATTCCGACTCGCACCCCCGCGCGCTCGACGATGGTGAACGATCTGTACGCATGCGGCTGGCCCGCACGACTCACGTTCGCCGCAAGCATCGGAAACCGTGCATGGGCAACCGCGCTGTCGAGATACGGAACGCCGTAGTTGAACTCATGATTCCCGATAGTCGCGGCGTCGTAGCGCATCGAATTCATTGCCGCCACGATTGGATTGTGCCCCGTCGTCGACATCCTTGCAGCGACATATGCGAGCGGCGTACCCTGGAGCATGTCGCCGGCGTCGACGAGGATGACCCTGCCCCGGTTGGCGCCACGTACGGAATCGACTATGGTCGCGGCCCGGGCGAGTCCCCTCTGGGGATCTGCGCGGTTCTCGTAGTAGTCCCAGCCGCGAATGTGCCCATGCACATCCGTTGTCGCCGTAATGCGCAGAGTGACCTCGGCACCGGGCTGGCATCCCGTACCAGCCGGCCGACCGCCCAGCAGGGCGACTGGCGCCAGCAGTGCGGCGCCAGTGCAAAGCAGCAGGCCTCGACAGGAAGGTCCGAACATCAGGATAAGTTATCGGGGACCGCAATGGCCCGAAACCGCGGGCTGACCGGGGTTGATACACCTTCGTGACAGATCCACGCTCCCATCCGTGCCTCCGGGAAGCGAACTTTCGTGACGATCATGATGTCTGGAAACGACGACAACGGCGCAGTAACGGAGCGAATACTGGTCGTCGACGACGAGCCGGATATAGTCGCTCTTGTCGCCTACCATCTCGCCCGCGCGGGCTACGGTGTGTCGACAGCCAGCACGGGACCCGAGGCACTGGCGAAGGCCCGCGCCGAGTCGCCTGCGCTGATCGTGCTCGACCTCATGCTCCCCGGAATGTCGGGATTCGACGTCATCGAGAAACTGCGCGCGGATCCGGCCACTGCGAACATCGCGGTTCTGATGCTTACCGCGCGACGCGACGAACCCGATCGGGTGCGCGGCCTGGTCCTCGGTGCCGACGACTATCTCACCAAGCCGTTCTCACCACAGGAGCTCACGCTCCGCGTTGGTGCGATCCTCAGGCGGATTCGCGCACCAGCCGCGGTACAGAGCGATGTGGTCAGGGTGGGAGCAGTGCGGATCGATCGCGCTGCTCACGAGGTGAGAGTCGATGGCGATCTGATCGATCTCACTCCCACCGAATACAAGCTCCTGCTGACACTGGCAGAGCGTCGTGGCCGCGTGCTTGCGCGCACGTTGCTGCTCGAAACAGTGTGGGAGGCCGCTCCGGACATACAGACACGTACAGTCGACATGCACGTACAGCGACTTCGCACCAAGCTCGGCGCATCCGGTGACATGATCGAAACCGTACGCGGCTTTGGCTATCGAATCAATGCGGCGCCGCCGAGGAGCTTGTGAGGCTCGCCAATCGCATACTGCTTTCGTCACTCGCAATAATCATCGCGCTGACGTTGACGGTCGCGTTCATCATGGATGGGGAGCTGCACAGGCGTCTCACCACCGAGCGTACCGACGAGCTCGCGCGCGAGGCTCAGTTCGTGGCGTCGCAATGGACAGCCGGCGTCAACGCACCCGATCTGGCTCACGATGCGGGAAGAACGCTGGGCCATCGGGTTACGCTGATCCGTCGCGATGGGGTCGTGCTCGGAGATTCGCAGTTCGACTCGGCGGGTGTCGCCGGGTTGCAGAATCACTCGGGAAGACCGGAGGTGATCGCCGCCTTTGCGGGCCGGGTCGGTACATCACGCCGGCTAAGTCCTTCGGAAGGCGACGACGAGGTGTACGTCGCGGTACCGGCGCAGCTCGGTGTAGCGCGCGTCTCACAGAGCACTGCGTCGTTCGACGCGATATTCAACACTGCGCTGGGCGATGTAGCATTCGCCGGTGCGGCTGCTGCGGCCATCGCGCTGTTGCTCGCGATCGTATTCGCCCGAACCGTGTCGCGTCCCGTAGTGGAACTGCGCGACGTTGCGCGCGCCATCGCCGACGGCGACCTGTCGCGGCGGCCATCGATGTCGGCGCCCGGCGAGGTTGGAGATCTGGCGCGAGCACTGTACAGTTTGTCAGAGCAGCTGGGTGCGCGTCTCAAGGCGTTGCAGGATGACGAAGCTCTGGTGTCGGCGGTCGTGGAGTCGCTCAGTGAAGGCGTACTAGCGGTCAGCGCTCGGCGTTCAGTGTTACGCATCAATACGGCCGCGCGCGGAATGCTCGGCATTCATGAACAGGTACCATTCTCTGTGGATCACATACCCCGTGAGCGGGAGCTGCACGCAGCACTCGAAAGCGCACTGAACGGCATGCCATCCGACGCTGAACCGATGGAGGTATCGGGACGCATGGTGGCGGTGGCGGCACGCCCGTTACCGGATGGTGGCGCGGTTCTCGCCCTCACAGACCTTACCAGGACGCGGCGACTGGAAGCAATGCGGCGGGATTTCGTCGCAAATGTGTCGCACGAGCTGCGCACGCCGCTAACCGTGATCGGCGGATTCGCCGAAACACTCAGCGAGCCCGGCGTGGAAGAGGATGATCGCATCAGGTTCGCATCGTTGATACAATCGAACACCGCGCGCATGCAGCGCATCGTGGACGAACTGCTGGATCTGTCCCGCATCGAGTCGGGCGGATGGGTACCGCGGCCGGTGAACGTGGATGTCGCTGCCGTCGCTGCGGAAGCGATCGCTTCCAGCGCCGAAGTCGCCGCGGCTAATGACGTCATAACCGAAGCACAGGTGTCGAACGATGCGCGCTGGGTGTACGCGGATCGCACGGCGTTGCGTCAGGTAATCTCCAACCTCGTGGAGAATGCCGTCCGCCACACATCACATGGGACCGTCACGGTATTCGCGCATCGCGACGAAGGCGGATACACCGTAGTCGGCGTGAGAGATTCCGGAGTCGGGATTGCGCCCGCGCATCTGCCGCGCATCTTCGAACGGTTCTACCGCGCCGACCAGGCGCGTTCGCGCGACAAGGGCGGGACCGGGCTCGGGCTGGCGATCGTGAAGCATCTCGTGGAGGCACACGGAGGAACGGTGCGTGCCGAGAGTGTGCTCGGACGGGGTACAACCGTGAGCGCCTCGTTTCCGGCCGCCGTGTCCACACCGCGGTAGACATGATGGATCAGCCGTGACATAGCCGTTACGGAACCGCGGTGAATTCCGTGATGTGCGAGAGTGACTATTAGACGTTGTTCAAACCCTCTCACGGAGTACCCTGTGATTCGACCTGTTCGTATTGCGGCACTGACTGCGGTGATGTCAGGCGCATGCATCTCGATGGCGTGCGCGCAAGCAACCAACCTCACTGGCGCCGGATCGAGCTTCGCGTACCCGATCTACTCCAAGTGGGCCGCCATGTACGCGGCGAAGACTGGAGTGAAGATCAACTACCAGTCGATCGGCTCGAGCGGCGGTATCCGTCAGCTGTCCGACGAGATCGTCGATTTCGGCGCAACCGACGGGCCGATGACCAACGAGCAGCTCGCGAAGGCGAAGGGTGGCGCGATCCTGCACTTCCCGACGGTTCTGGGTGGTGTCGCGGTGACCTACAATCTTCCGGGCGTGACGCAGCCGCTCAAGCTCACCGGACCGGTACTGGCCGACATCTTCATGGGCGGCATCACGAAGTGGAACGACTCCCGCGTCGCGGCGCTCAATCCCGGTGTGAAGCTTCCATCGACTGACGTGATCGTCGTACACCGCGCCGATGGCAGCGGCACGACGTTCATCTTCAGCGATTATCTCGCAACCGTCAGCACGCCATGGGCGGCCAAGGTGGGTCGAGGACAGAGCCTCAACTGGCCAGTGGGACTTGGCGGCAAGGGCAGCGAAGGCGTTACGGGTCAGGTCAAACAGCTTCCAGGCGCAGTCGGTTACGTCGAGCTGTCGTACGCAAAGCAAAACAAGCTTCCGGTTGCGTTGATCAGGAATGCAGCTGGTGAGTGGGTTGCCCCGACGCTGCAATCGGTTACCGCAGCCGCGGCTGGAGCGGCGGCAAAGATTCCCGCGAATACCGATTACCGCATCTCGATCGTGAACGCGCCAGGCAAGGGTGCGTATCCGATCTCTTCGTTCACATGGATCCTCGTTTACGAGCACCCCAAGGATGCCGCAAAGGGAAAGGCACTAGCCAACTTCCTGCGTTGGGCAT
>Ga0207657_10008080_pt1 | contig 10727 bp, 11 predicted proteins | sample KBSC33metaG_FD_184316 | JGI IMG/M metagenome (GOLD analysis project Ga0207657, IMG submission 184316) | Corn rhizosphere microbial communities from Kellogg Biological Station, Michigan, USA - KBS C3-3 metaG (SPAdes) (version 2) | ecosystem: Host-associated > Plants > Roots > Rhizosphere > Soil ... | reverse complement strand
GGAAATCGGTGGGGGAAACTACTCAGACTTCGGTACCACGTACGTGGCGTTGCGGTCCACGTGCATGTAGATGTCGTTCGCGATCGGCATCCGTTGCTCCTCCGCGATCTGGCCGAGGAGCCCCGCGGTCCTGGCGAGCAGCGCGAACCCGCGCAGCATGGGCAGCGGCAGGCCGAGGTCGGCGAGGACCGCGCCGCACACGCCGGCGCCGTTCAGCGGCAGCGTCCGGCCAAGGACCTGCGGGTGGACGCGGCCGATCGCCTCGAACAGGCGCAGGTGCGGTCCGCGCACCCCCTCTTCGGCCGCGATCTGGATCAGCCGCGGGGTGCGCGGGTCGCGGACCTTGTGCACCGGGTGACCGAGGCCGGGGACGAACTTCTTCGCTGCCCGCGCCTGCTTGACCGCCTCGAGCGCGAGCGCGTCATAAAACGCGTCGTCGTGCGGGCGAGCGTCGTCGGCCGGGACCTCGCCCGCCTCGGCGAGGACTGCCGCCAGGTACTGGCCGCAGTCCTCGGTCACCCCGAGGAAACGCGACCCGCCGCCGAGGATCCCCGCGGCGATCGCGCCCTGCAGCGAATCCGGGGCCGAAAGGTAGGTCAGCCGGGCGGCGATGGCGGTCGGCGTGAAGCCGTGGTCGGCGAGCGCGACAAGCACGGATTCGAAGACGCGCACCTCCGACGGGGTCGGGCGGCGCTGGGTCACCATCCACAGCGTCAGCTCGCCGAACCCGACCTTGCCCATGAGGTCCTCGGCCAGGTTCTGGCCGAGGAGGGTGATCGTGTCGGCGTCCGAGGTGCCGAGCGAGGTCGGGTACTCGGCCGGCTTGTCAGGCATGCTCGTCTCCTTCGGCTGCCGCCAACCAGGCGCGGATCTCCGCGCCCTGCTCGTCGAGTTCCGGCGGCGCGAGCGGGTAGCTGGCCGGGGTCTTGGAGAAGGTCACCGGGTGCCGCATCGTCGGCCGGGACCGCTCGCCCTCGCCCGCCGTGACGATCGGGTCCAGGCCGATCTTCTCGGCGAACGCGATCCCTTTGTCCACGGTGTTGATCGGACCGCACGGCACTCCGACGGCGATGAGCTGGTCGAACCACTCGCCCGCCGACTTGGCCGCGAGCTTTTCCGCCAGCAGCGGCTTGAGGATGTCCCGGTTCGCGGTGCGCCCCGGGTTGTTGGCGAACCGCGGATCGTCCGGCAGTTCGGGCGCGCCGATCACCTCGCACAGCTTGCGGAACTGGGCGTCGTTGCCGGCCGTGACGATCAAGTCCCCCTCGCCGGTGGGCAGCGGCTCGTACGGGAACAGGCTGGGATGCGAGTTGCCCATCCGGAACGGGACCACGCCGCCCGCCGCGTACGCGCTCGTCTGATTCACCATTCCGGACATCGCCGACGCCATGAGCGACGCGTCGAGGTGCTGACCCTCGCCCGTCGCGTTCCTGTGGTTTAGCGCGGCGAGGATCGCGATCGTCGTGTGCAGGCCGGCGATCACGTCGAACGCCGAGATGCCCGCTCGGTACGGCGGGCCCTCCGGGTCTCCGGTGAGGGACATCAGGCCCGACATGGCCTGCACCATGAGGTCGTAACCGGGCAGGTCCTTGCCGCCGCCGCTGCCGAACCCGCTGATCGACGCGTAGATGATCGACGGGTTTCCGGCGCTTACCGTGTCGTAGTCGAGGCCGAACCGGGCGAGGCCGCCGGGCTTGAAGTTCTGCACGAACACGTCCGCGCGGCGGGCGAGCTCCTGCGCGAGCGCCCGGTCACCGTCGTCCTTCAGGTCGAGCGCGACCGATCGCTTGTTCCGGTTGATCGCGAGGAAGTAGGTCGAGACGCCGTCCTTGGTGACCGGCGGCATCCAGGACCGGGTGTCGTCGCCCCCGGGCGACTCCACCTTGATCACGTCCGCGCCGAGGTCGGCGAGCAGCATCGTGCAGTAAGGACCGGCCAGGACGCGGGAAAAGTCCGCGACGAGCAGCCCGGAAAGCGGACCGGGCCGCGCGGGTTCGCTCACTTGCCAGTTCCCCTCATGCCCGTGTTCTCCCGCTCGCCTATAGCCCAAGGCTCGCTCATGCCTGCCCTTTCGTCGGCCGACCGTCCGCATAACGGACATCTGTCCGTCTGTCGATTGTCTTTGTCGGCGCGGATCCCTGTCAAGCCGACGGCTCACTGGCGGGCGCAACGGCGCTACCAGCGGAGCCGCCGACGGTCATCGTAACCTGAGGCGCTCCGTGGCACGCCGCCCAGTCGGCGCTGATCGCCCCGGCGGCCTGGATAAGCAGCGGCAGATGCTGGCCGATCAGCACGTCGAGCGGCGTCTCCGCCGCGTGCGAGTTGACGTTGATCGCGGCGATCACCGTGCCGTCGCCGTCGCGCAGCGGTACCGCGACCGACCTGATGCCCGGGGCGAGCTGCTCGTCGGTGAGCGCCCAGCCCCGCGCCCGCACCTCGCGCAGCACCGCGGCGCGCTCGGCCGCGTCGGGCCGCCAGGGCGGGGTGATGCCCGACCGGGACGGCTCGGCGAGCACCCGTTCGGCTTCCGCCGGGGGCAGCGCGGCGAGCAGCACCTTGCCGAGCGAGGTCTGCACCGCGGGAAACCTGGTGCCTATCGTCACGGCCAGCGTCACGATCTTCGGCACGGCGACCCGCGCCACGTAAACGATGTCCGACCCGTCGAGCTGGGCGATCGACGTCGACTCCCTGGTCCGTGCGACGAGCGCTTCCATGTGCGGGCGGGCGATCTCCCACAGGCCGCGCGACAGCACGTACGACATGCCGAGGTCGAGCACCCGGGGGGTGAGCTCGAAGCCGCTCGACTCCGCCTGCCTGACGTAGCCGAGCTGCTCGAGGGTCAGCAGGATCCTGCGGGCCGTGGGCCGCGGCAGGTCGCTCGCGGCGGCCACGGCGGCAAGGGACATGACCGGCTGGCCCGGCTTGAATACCCGTATAACGTCGAGGCCGCGGGCGATCGCCTCGACGAAGTCCGGGCTGTCATCCCGACGAGCCACCGCTAACCTCCCGAAGCGAACTCCTATCGACAATCTGTCGGACTGCCTGCCCGCACTCTAGCGCGTTCCTTCCCGCTTGTCCGCTGTGCGGACAAGCGGACGTTCCCGGGTGACCAAGCTGGCAGTTTAGGACACTTGACACCACGCGGATAACGCGACAGTGTTCCGATCAGGTTCTAGTGACCGACCACCGGACGGCCGTCCGTACGCGCTTGTGACTAGCGCCTCATCGTGGAGGTTTCCCTCATGACTGCACCGCAGCCGGGTCAGCCGGTTGTGTTCCGGAATGCGACCGTGCTGACGATGGACGACGCGCACACGGTCCTGAATAACGCCGATGTCCTCGTCTCCGGCGAGACAATCGCCGCGGTGGGCCCGAACCTTGAGGTGCCCGCGGGCACCGCGGAGATCGACGCGGCCGGCGGCATCGTCATGCCCGGCATGGTGGACACTCACCGGCACATGTGGCAGACGGCGATGCGCGGGTACGGCGCCGACTGGACGCTCACCCAGTACTTCGTCTACTACTACCTGAACTGGGGCAAGATCTTCCGCCCGCAGGACGTCTACGCGGGCAACCTGCTCGCCGCGATCGAGTCGATCGACGCCGGCGTGACCACCACCGTGGACTGGTCGCACGGCCTGCGCACCACCGACCACGCCGAGGCCGCGACGGACGCGCTCGAAGCGGTACCCGGCCGGTTCGTCCTCGCCTACGGCAACATCTACGCGGGCGCGTGGGAGTGGACCACCGCACCGGAGTTCCGCGACTTCTACACGCGCCGGTTCGACGGCAAGGGCGACATGCTGACGTTCCAGATCGCCTTCGACCTGCCCGGCATCGAGGGCTTCCCCGAGAAGGCCGCGTTCGAGGTGGCACGCGACCTCGGGGTCAAGGTCACCACGCACGCCGGCGTGTGGAAGGTGACCAGCGACGTCGGCATCAACCAGATGTACGACAACGGCTTCATGACCCCGGGCACGACCTACGTGCACGCGGCGTCGCTGTCCCCGGACAGCTACCACAAGATCGCGGCGACCGGCGGGTTCGCCTCGGTTTCCACCGAGAGCGAGTGCAACGCCGGGCAGGGCTACTCCCCGACCTGGCGGCTGCGCAAGTACGGCATCCCCGTCTCGCTCTCGCAGGACACCAGCGTCTGGTGGAGCGGTGACATCTTCAGCGCGATGCGCGCCACGCTCAACGCCGACCGGGCCAAGGAGCACGACGAGGCCCACGCGAAGGACGAGACCGTCACCAACCACATCCTGCGCGCCGAGGACGTCGTGGACTACGGCACCCGCGGCGGCGCGAAGACGATCGGCCTCGACTCGGTGATCGGCTCCGTCGAGGTCGGCAAGAAGGCCGACCTGGTGCTGCTCAGGAACGACAACTCGCCGGTCAGCTTCCCGATCCTGCACCCCTACGGCCACGTGGTCTACCAGGCCAACCGCGGCGACGTGCACACCGTGCTGGTGAACGGCAAGGTCGTCAAGCACGAGCACAAGCTCGTGGGCGTCGACCTGGCCAAGGCCAAGGCGTCGATCGAGTCCACGATCGAGTACCTCAAGGCCGAGCACGGGCCCGAGGAGTGGGACAACGGCATGCACCCGGAGATCCCCGAGCACGAGACCCTCAACAACCCGTACACCTACCGGGACGACGTCTCCGCGTGGAAGGAATCCGACGCGGTGTGGACGGAGAAGGAAGCGGAGTAGGCCCGGTAGAGGGGGTAAAAGGCGGAAAAAGGCCACACCCCGGTGACTGCCAACGACGACGTTGGCAGTCACCGGGGTGTCTTTTTGGGCGGGCCGTGAGCGAGGCCGTGAGCAGGCCCGGAGGCGGAACGTGGCGCCGCGAGACGAGACCACGAACTCGTTCGGGATAAAACTTCTACTCGCCCCAGATCTCCTGAGCCACGTCCACGATCAGGCGGAGCTTGTCCCACTGCTCCTGCTCGGTGAGGTCGTTGCCCTCGCTGGTGGAGGAGAAACCGCACTGGGCCGACAGGCAGAGCTGGTCGATGTCGGTGTACCTGGCGGCTTCCTCGACGCGGCGCTTGATGAAGTCCTTGGACTCAAGCTCGCCGCGCTTGCTGGTGACGACGCCGAGCACGACGCGCTTGCCCTTGGGCAGGTAGCGCAGCGGCTCGAAGCCGCCGGAGCGCTCGTCGTCCCACTCGCAGAAGAAGCCGTCCACGTCGAGCTTGTTGAACAGGCTGTCGGCGACGAAATCGTAGCCGCCCTCGGCCGCCCACATCGACTGGTTGTTGCCGCGGCACATGTGCGTGGTGATCGTCATGTCGGACGGCCGGTCCGCCAGCGCCTTGTTGATCGTGGCGATGTAGGTCTCGTGCTGGTGCAGCGGGTCGCCGCCGATGTCCTTGATGTGCTCGCGCTGCACCGGGTCGTTGATGTAGGCGAGGCTGGTGTCGTCGAGCTGCAGGTAGCGGCAGCCCAGGGCGTGGAGCTCCTTGATCTCGGCGGCGTACGCGGCGGCGAGGTCATCCCAGAACTGGGCCAGGTCCGGGTAGACGTCCGCGGCGATCGCGGAGCGGCCGCCCCGGTAGTGGACCATGGACGGCGACGGGATCGTGAGCTTCGCGGTCTGGCCCGCCGCCACGTTGTCGCGGACGAACGTGAACGCGTCGGCGAAGATCGTGTCGGCGAGCGAGATCGGCGCGGTCACGTGCGCCGACGCCGGGGCCCACTCGTAGTTCTTCTCCTTGTTGTGGAACGCCACCTTGATCGTGTCGTCCTGGACCTTCTCGATGCCGCCGAGCTGGTAGATGAAGTCCATGTGCCACGACTGGCGGCGCAGCTCGCCGTCGGTCGCCGACTTGAGGCCGACTTCGCCCTGCATGCGAATGGCCTCGCGGATCGCTTCGTCCTCGACGTGCTTGAGCTCCTCGGCGGTGAGCTGCCCCTTGGCGAACTCGTCGCGGGCCTGGTGCACCTCCTTGGGCCGTAGCAGGCTGCCGACGTGGTCGGCGCGGAAGGGCGGGCGGGCGTTGTTGGCCATTCGGCGAGCTCCTTTAGGTGACTTGTGCTCTTAAAGTCACTTACCGTGACATGCGCTGCGTTCTGCGGCGTTCCGCACAATGGTAGGCAACTGTGACTCGACTACGGTAACCAACCCCCGTTTCCGTGCTCTTGCCATATACAGACGTGCGATATATACCTGTCATATGGCTATCCGGCCGATGCAAGAGGCGACGTTCCTGATCCTCACCGCGCTCGCCGACGGCAGCCAGCACGGCTACGGGATCATCAGCGAGGTCGCCGGCATCTCTGAGGGGCGGGTCCGGCTGCGGGCGGGCACCCTCTACACGGCACTCGACCGCCTCCGGGCCGACGGGCTGATCGACGTGGACCGGGAAGAGATCGTGGACAACCGGCTGCGGCGCTACTACCGGCTCACCCCGGCGGGCGGCCGCCGCCTCGCCGCGGAGGCGGCGAGGCTTCAGGCGAACGCGCGGGCCGCGATGACGCGGCTCAACCCCGGACTGGGGGCGATTTAGATGACTGACTGGTCTCCCGGCGGGGATTCCTTCTCGATCTCGGACCGAGCCTCGTCTTCGGCGCGGCTCGAGCGCGCGTACCGGCGACTCGTGGCGTGCTACCCGCGGTCCTTCCGGCGGGAGAGCACGGAAGAGGTCATCGCCGTGCTGCTCGCCACGGCCCGCGAAGGCCAGCGGCGGCCGTCCGTCGCGGAAGCGGCGGACCTGCTGCGCGGCGCGGCGCGCATGCGGCTTGGCCTGTCCCGCTGCCCGCGGACCGTGCTGCACGCCGTCCGGCTCATGTACCTGGGGGCGCTGGCGGAAGTCGCGGTGCTCATCACCCTGCTGCTCAGCATCGACAGCATCCGGTCAAGCACCCGGGCGGCGGTCATCCACGCGGTCGGCCCGCACGCGGCCCCGGCGGCCACCAGGCAGCTGCTCGCCAGCGTGGCGTCGACCGTCAACGTGACGATCGTCATCGACATAGCGTTCGCGCTGTTCGCGATCGCGGCATGGCTCTTCTTCGCCTGGGCCAACGGCAAGGGGTCGGCCCTCGCGCGGGTCGGCGCGATCATCGCGTGCGCCATCTACGGCGCGCTCACGATCCAGGGCTACGCCCAGGGCGACGCCAAGTACGCTCCCGTCGCCGCGATCGTTGCCTCAAGTGCGGTGCTGGTCATCGGCATCGCCGCGGTCATCTTGCTCCTGATGAAGCAGTCCTGGCCTTACTACACCCGGCCCGCGACCGCACGATAGCTTCCGTGGCCGGCTAGGACCAGGTCGCGCTCAGTGCCTGGAGCCGGGGCCAGACCTCGGCGATCGCCTCGTTGACCTCCATGCCAAGGAGGCTGTCGAGTACCCCGCCGTCCTCAAGCTCGTAGGCGAAGTCGAGCACCGGCCCTTCGCCAAGCGCCCGCAGCGTCCCGTCGAAGCCGTCGACCAGACGGGGATTGCCCAGCCGGAAGCGGGACATCAGCAGACCGAAGACCCCGAGTTCGTCGGCGCGCGGGCCGATCCGCTCCGCTCGCTTGCCCCGGTGCGCCTCGCGTTCGGCGAGCTTGGCGAAGTCGTGGTAGCCGTCCCAGTACGCGTCATGGCCGGCGATCCGCACGGTCCCGATCCGCGCGAGCCTGATCGCGCCCGCGCACTGCAGGCACGGCTGCAGGGTCGTGGTGAGCACCAGGTCCCGGTACTGACGGAACCCGAGCCGCGCGAGCACGTTCATCTCCGCGTGCGCGAGCGACGAGCCGAAGACCTCCCCGTGCGGCCCGTCCTGGTCGTTTATCCGGTTGCGGGCCGCGTGAATGATCTCCCCGGCGCGCGTGGAGGCACAGGCACCGACCCCGATGTTCCCGTTCCGCGCCGCGTCCCAGCCCTGCCGGAACGCCTCCCGCCACGCCTCGTCAAGCCCGTCCCAAACCTGGGCGGCACGGCCATTCGCTTCGGATACGTCGAAGGGAAGAGTCACCGGACCATTGTGACCAGATACCCTAGGCGCGTCTACCTCGCGTAACCGTTTGCCTACGCTGCCTTCGGGCAGGGAACTGCTGGTCAAACCCGGAGCTGGAGGTGCCGTGAAGAAGCTGGTAGAGCTGCTGCTCTGTTTCATTCACCCGCTGGCGGTAGTCCTGATGTGGATCGACCTGGCCTCGCGTGACGACCTGAGCGGCGGCGTTAAGGTCGCGTGGGCCATCCTGGGGCTGATCCCGCTGGTGCCGTTCGTCTACGTGCTGACCGGCGGCGACCTCTTCTAGTCGGCTAGCTATCTCCAGCTGGTCCCGCAGGAACCGGAACGACGCTGACGGGGCGCTGGCGAGGATCGCCATCGCAGCCAGCCGCTTGGGTACGTGGATAACGGGGTCCAGGCCGTCGATCACCGCAGGCGTTCCCTGACCCGCGCCGCCGCCACGGCGTACCGTCGCTCGTAGGCGGCCAGCCCAGCGGTGACGGTCACGAGCGCGACGACCGCCGTGAGGCTGGGCTACCAGTGCCGACCGTGCCGGCCCGGCTCAAAGCCCGCCCAGTTTTGCAATGAAACCCTAAGCTGATCATAATAATCCAGGCGTCACCCGACGCGATGGAGGCTGACCGTTATCATCACGGCAGTTGTCCCAAGATGGGGTTCCGGTGAGACGAGCAACGGGCGAGCATAGCCGTCGGAGTCGGCCCGGTCGTGGCCTGTCGCTGGACCGGATCGTCACGACCACGCTAGAGCTGGTAGACCAGGAGGGCATCGGGGCAGCCACGATGCGGGCGGTGTCGGAGCGGCTGGGGGTTCGCTCGATGTCGCTGTACAGGTATGTACAGGACCGTGATGAGCTGTTCGACGCGGTCGTGGAGCGGATCGTCAACGAACTCGCCGACGATCCAGAGGTCCAAATGCGCCCGGTGGAGGGGTGGCGGCCTTATCTGACGGCGATGGCGCACGGGGTACGCCGCTATGCCCTGGCGCATCCGCATGCTTTCCCGCTGGTGGCTACCCGGTCGCCGACGGCTCCGTGGATTATTCCGCCCATCCGGTCGCTGCGCTGGGTCGAGGCGATGCTGAGCGGGCTGCTCGGGGAGGGATTCAGCGACGAGCAGGTGCTTTTCACGTACCGCACGTTCAATGGTTTCCTGCTCGGCCACCTGCTGCTGGAAACCAGCGCCATAACGCTGTGGGACCCCAAGCCAGGTGATGGGTCCTTTACCGGCACCGACACTGCTTCAGATGACGGCAGCGCGCCCGCCGACCCGGTTCCCGGCGGTCTGAGCCCCGTCCGTTCCCCCGAGCAGCGGGAGGCGGTCCGTGATGCCGACAGGCCGCGCGAACTGTTCGACCCCGCGGACGAGATCGACGCCCGGCGTTTCCCAACGCTGCACGGCCTGGCGGCTGGGCTCGCCGAGGACCGCTGGGAAGCGGAATTCGAAACAGGCCTGGCAAATATGCTCGACCGCATCGCGGCGTTCGTGGCCGGCGGGTCGGACCTCAGCCGGGATTGATGCGGTAAGCCGCGGCCTGCGCCGCCTGCCCGGTCCCGCTGCGCGCGAGGCTGCCGCGGTAGGCGGCTTACCAGCGTTTGCTACGGCCCGCCGTGATCGGGCCCGACCAGTGCCGGCCAGCGGGCGTCGCGTGTGTCTGGCAGGCGAGCGCGAATCTGGCAGAACAGATCGACTAGGGCGAGTCGAAGCGGCATCCCTGTACACCGGGTGGCCGAGGTATCCCGGGACGCGCAGGCAGAACCACCCCTTGAGTTGACAGCGTAAGCTTAGTATGTAAGCTTCGTATGTAAGCTTATTGCGTAAGCCGTTGGGCGGCTGCAACCGGGGCCAGCCGCCCAATGCCGTCAGCTATTCGATGGGCGTCGGACGATGCCCGGACGAGTCGCGGCGCCAGCCAACTGGCGCCCAGTCCCGTTCGCAAAGGAGCACTGATTTTATGATCACCCCCCAGGACGCACAGCAGTTCATCGGCCGGACCGCGGTCGACAGCGAGGGCAGCAAGATCGGCAAGATCGGCCAGGTCTATCTCGCCGAGCAGACCGGCGTGCCGGTGTGGCTTACCGTCGCCACCGGCATGCTCGGCACCCGGCAGAACTTCGCGCCGATCTACGGTTCCGAGTTCGAGGGCGACCAGGTCAGGCTGGCTGTCTCAAAGGACCTGGTTAAGGACGCTCCCAGCGTCGACGATGACGGGCATATGGAGGCCAGCGAGCAGGACGCCCTCTACCGGCACTACGCCGCCTACCTCGGCGCCGGCCAGACAGGTGGCGAGGCCGGGTACACCAACAGCGATTATCTAGCCGGCGACCCTGTCGGCGCGCAGGGCCGGGATACCTCCGGGCCGACGACCGATGACGCGATGACCCGCTCCGAGGAGCGCCTGCACGTTGGCACCGAGAACATCCAGACCGGTAGGGCCCGGCTGCGCAAGTACGTCGTCACCGAGACCGTCACCACCTCAGTACCTGTCAGCCACGAAGAAGTGCGGCTGGAGCGCGAGCCGATCACCGAGGCCAACCGGGACGCCGCGCTGTCCGGTCCCGCCATCAGCGATGAAGAACACGAAGTCACCCTGCACGCCGAACGCCCTGTGGTGGCTAAGGAAACCGTCCCGGTTGAACGAGTCCGGCTAAGCACCGAGACCGTCACCCAGGAGCAGCAGGTCACCGAGCAGGTCCGCAAGGAGCAGATCGACGAGCCGGACGTCGAAGTCAGCCCGCGAGACACGAACCGCTGAGAACCGTCGGCCATG
>Ga0207657_10008078_pt1 | contig 10730 bp, 9 predicted proteins | sample KBSC33metaG_FD_184316 | JGI IMG/M metagenome (GOLD analysis project Ga0207657, IMG submission 184316) | Corn rhizosphere microbial communities from Kellogg Biological Station, Michigan, USA - KBS C3-3 metaG (SPAdes) (version 2) | ecosystem: Host-associated > Plants > Roots > Rhizosphere > Soil ... | reverse complement strand
GGTGTCGTCGGCCGGCAGCTCGTCCGCGCGCAGTCCGCTGCACTCGATCAGCAGCGCGCCGGGCCAGCCTGGCCGGGCGATGTCCTGGCGCAGCCGGTCGCTGGCCCGGCGGAGGTCCTCCATCGGCAGGGGCCGGTCACCGACCCGGTCGAGCAGGGCCCGGATCGCGGCCAGCGCGTCGGCATCGGCGGCGTCCCACTCGGCCAGGAACTCCTCGTCCTTCTCGTCCAGCAGCTCGTCCATCGGCACCCGGCCGTCGGGCAGCGCCGAGGTCATCCACCGTTCCTGCAGCTCGATGTACGCCTGGCAGGCGGCAGGATCGGCCGCGGCCAGCAGGTCGGGGTCGATCTCGCCCGCGGCGAGCCGCTCCTCGAGGTGGCTGACCAGCCTGGTGTGCATCTCCGCGGCGAGCTGGCTGCGCTCGGACAGATCGTCCCAGACGTGCAGTCCGATGATCCCGTTCGGCTCGGTCCCGGTGGCTTCCAGCCACGTCCGGACGTCTCCCACCGTGGCCACGCCGTCGCTGATCTTCTGCAGGATGGCTTCCGCGGACGTCCAGAACACCGCGGACAGCGGGTTCCCGGCCGCGAGCAGCCCCCGCCGGAGGCCGGGCAGCGAGCCCAGCGCCTCGTCCGATGGTGCCGTAAGCAGCGCGAGTGCCACGTCACGCCTGGTCAATGCGCTAAGCGGCCGGCCCGCCAGGTCGGCCACCCGGTCAGCTTCAGAGTTCACGCCTCGCAGCGTACGCCTGTTGGCTCAGCCGTGCCGACCCGAGCGGCCCACGAATCCGGGGCCACCCGCGGACCGGGCGGCCCCGGAAACCCGGGTGCCGCGGCGGAGCTCAGAGGACCTCGCGGCCGCCCAGGTAGGGCCGCAGCACCTCGGGCACCCGCACCTGCGCCTCGCTGGTCTGGAAGTTCTCCACCAGCGCGGCGAGGATCCGCGGCGTGGCCACCGCGGTGTTGTTCAGGGTGTAGGCGAACCGCACCGTGCCGTCGGTGTCGCGGTAGCGCACGTTGGCCCGCCGGGCCTGCCAGTCGTGCAGCGACGAGCAGCTGTGCGTCTCGCGGTACGCGCCGAGCGACGGCATCCAGGTGTTGATGTCATTCATCCGGTACTTACCCGCGCCCATGTCCCCGGTGGAGACTTCCATCACCTCATAGGCCAGGCCCAGACCCTGCAGCAACTGCTCGGCGGTGCCGAGCAGTTCCGCGTGCCAGCGGTCGGACTCGGCCGCGTCGGCCGCGCAGATGACGAACTGCTCGACCTTCTCGAACTGGTGGACCCGGAGCAGCCCGCGCACGTCGCGCCCCGCGCTGCCCGCCTCCCGGCGGAAGCACGGCGAGATGCCGGCGTACCTGATCGGCAGGCTCCGATGGTCGAGGATCTCGGCGCTATGGAAGCCGACCAGGGCCACCTCCGCGGTGCCCGCCAGGTACAGGTCGTCGGCGGGCAGCGCGTACGTCTCCTCGCGGTGCGCGGGGAACATGCCGGTGCCGATGAGCGCCGGCTCGCGGACCAGCGACGGGACGCTGACCAGCTCGAAGTCCTTTTCCCTCAGCAGGTCGAGGGCGTAGGAGTGCACCGCGCGCTCGAACAGGACCAGATCCGACAGCAGCGCGTAGGCGCGCTCCCCGGAGACCTTGCGAGCCCGCGCGAAGTCCGCCCAGCCGCGCTTCTCCAGCAACTCGACGTGGTCCAGCGGCTTGAAGTCGAACTCCGGCGGGGTGCCCACGGTCCGTATCACCACGTTGGCGGACTCGTCCGGGCCGACCGGGGCGCCCTCCCACGGGATGGTGGGGGTCAGCAGCAGCAGCCCGTTCAGCTTCTCCGTCGCCTCCGCGAGCTGCTCGCGGAGCTCTTTGAGCTGGGCCTCGAGCTCGGCGTGCTGGACCCGCAGCTCGGCGCGCCTGTCGTCGTCGGCCTGGGCGAACTCCTTGGCCGAACTCCTCCGGCGGCCCTGGGCCTGGTCCAGTTCGTGCTGGAGCTTGCGAACGTCCCGGTCGAGGTGGAGCAACTCGTCGACGTCCAGGTCGATGCCCTTCTTCCGGACGGCGTCCCTCACCGCGTCCGGGTCGTCTCTTATCTCTCGCCTGTCCAGCATGGGTACGCGTCAGTCCTTGTGTCTTAGGTAAATTGCCAGCCCGCCACGAAAACGCTACCAGCAGTGGCCGCCCGACGCCCCGCGGTTTTCGGCTGGCCGGCCCGCTGAGGCCGGCCCGCTGAGGCCGGCCCGTCAGCCAGGGCGGGACCGCCGGGTACGGTGAGTATGCGGCGACGGGAAGGTGGGGGCGAGTGCTGCTGACCAATCATGTCCTGTCTGGCGCCCTTATCGGCGCGCGGGCCCGCGGTCCTGAGCAGGCCTTCGCGGCCGGGGTGGCGTCACACTTCGTGCTCGACGCGATCCCGCACTGGGGCGATTGGGGCACCAAGCGCAGGTTCCTGCGGGTGGCCGTGGCCGACGGGCTGGTCAGCCTGGCCGTGGCCGGCGCACTCGCGGCGGCGGCCCCGCCCGCGCGCCGGGCGGCCGTGCTGGCCGGGATGGCCGGGGCGGCGCTGCCGGATATGGACAAGCCGACCAAGCTGTGGTTCGGCTGGTCGCCGTTCCCCCGGAAGTTCGACCGGTTTCACAACCGCATCCAGCGGGAGGCCTGGCGCCGCGGGTACGTGGAGGTGCTGGCGGCGGGCGCGCTGGCGCCGGCCGCGCTGATCGCGCTGCGCGGGTCCAGGGTGCCCGCCTAGCCAGGCAGCGGGTAGCGCAGGCCGACCAGGGTGGCCAGATCGCCGAGGGTGATCTCGAACATGGGCGCCGGGTCCTCCAGCGCGAACCTCATGTGGCCGAACACCTCCATCGCCACCGCCCCGTACAGCACCGTCCAGCAGCGCAGGAAGGTCATCACCGCGCCCAGCGGAATGCTGGTGCCCAGCGCGTCGCGATAGCGGCTGAGCTGGTCGCGCAGGCCCGGGTCGATCTGCTCGTCGTCCGGGACGCGGAACGGGACCTTGTGCCACAGCTCGAGGAACAGCGTGAAGAAGGTGCCGGCGAAGGCCAGCGCGCACTCGTCCGCGATGTCGTACCGCCCGTCGTCAAGACCGGGCAGCGGCACGCCGAACACCAGGGCGAACTCGTCCTTGTGGGTCAGCGCCCAGCGGCGGAACTCCCGGCAGGCGGCGACCATCTTGACGGTCAGCTTCGCATGCGGATCCTCCGACGGCGCCGTGGCGGCCTCGATGGCCCTGTGGATGTCCGCGCCGAGCTCGGTGAAGATGTTGGCGCACAGGTACCGGTGCAGTTCCTCGTAGCTGCCGAAGTACCGGTAGAGCCCGGGGGCGGTCATGCCCATCTCGCGTGCGATGGCACGGAGCGACACCGCCTCGGGCCCGTCCTTGACCAGGAGCTGCCGGGCGGTCTGGATGATCTCGTCGATCGTCGCCGCGCGCAGCCGGTCGCGCCGCGACGGCGGCTGGACCACGCCCGGTGCCGCCTCGGCGACCTGTGCCGACTGTGTCACAACTGCCTCCTGCACCATTCATACCCCGCCGGAACCACTGAGGGGAGACCCATCGACCCGGCGTTGCCCTGATGTTATCTCCTTTGACGGCCGTTATCTCGCTTGACATCAGTGAACGCCGTATGCGAAGTTACCGATGTATTCAGTTTACGCCGTTTACTTAAATTATCAACAGTCAGAGGGAGACGGGGATGTTCGAGGCATGGGGACGAGCCTTGTACACCAGGCGGCGGCTGACCCTCGGCATCGCGCTCGTGCTCGTGGCGTTCGCCGCGGTCTGGGGGACCGGGGTGTTCGGCAAGCTGTCCTCCGGGAACAGCTTCACGCCGCCCGCCAGCCAGAGCCAGCGTGAGGCCGACCAGGCCAGCCGGGTATTCGGCCGGAACGACGCCGACGTCGTGGTGCTGTACCGCAGCGCCACCAGAACCGTCGGCGACCCGGCGTACCGGCAGGCGGTCACCGCCGCGCTGAACCGCCTGCCGCGGGCCGAAGTGGCCCGGGTCAGCACGTACTGGTCCACCGGGTCGCCGCGCCTGGTCAGCGCCGACCGGCACGCCACCTACGCGGTGCTCCAGCTCACGGGGGCCGACGACGCCGCCAGGCAAGACAGCTACAAGGCGATCAAGGCCGGGCTGACGCCGGCCAGCCTGGTCGCCAGCGGCGTGACCGCCCGGGTCGGCGGGACCGCGCCGATGGAGGCCGCGATCAACTCCGAGGTCACCGCCAACATCGCCAAGGCCGAGCTGTTCTCGATGCCGGTGCTGCTGATCCTGCTGCTGGTGATCTTCGGCAGCCTGGCCGCGGCGGCGCTGCCGGTAGCGATCGGCGGCATCGCCATCCTCGGCTCGTTCGCGGTGCTGCGCCTGCTCACTATGGCCACCACGGTGTCCGTTTACTCGGTGAACATCACCACGATCCTCGGCCTCGGCCTGGGCATCGACTACGGGCTGTTCATGGTGACCAGGTTCCGGGAGGAGCTGCACCGGCAGCCGACGGTCGAGCGGGCCGTGGCGCGCACCGTGGCCACCGCGGGCCGGACCGTCGCGGTCTCGGGCATCACCGTCGCGCTGGCGCTGACCAGCCTGATGCTGTTCCCCGAGGACTTCCTGCGCTCGATGGGCTTCGGCGGGGTGGCCACGGTCGCGGTGGACATGCTGGCCGCGCTGACCGTGCTGCCCGCGCTGCTCGCCGTCCTGGGTCCCAGGGTGAACGCGCTGCGTATCCGGCGTAGCGTGCACCGGCCCGTTCGGGACGAGTCGAGCGGGGCCTGGTACCGGCTGGCGCACAGCGTCATGCGCAGGCCCGCCGTCTACGCCACGGTGATCGTGGTCGGGCTGCTGGCCCTGGGCGCGCCGTTCCTGCGCATCTCCTGGGGCGGCACCGACGCCAGGACGCTGCCCGCCGCCTCCACGGTCCGGCAGGTTTCGGAGGCGCTGGACAGCCAGTTCCCGGTCAACTCCACCGCCCCGGTCGAGGCGCTCGTCACAGGGGCACGAGCGCCCGCCCAGCTCACCGCCTACCTGCACCGCATCGACGCCATCCCCGGCGTGACCGGCGCCCGGGTGACTGGAATCAAGGGGAACGTCGCCCGCATCGATGTCGGCTACCAGCCGGCCCCGGTGTCGGCGGCGGCCCGGCACGTCGTCACCCAGATCCGCGATCTCGCGCCCCCGGCCGGTACCGCCGTGCTGGTCGGCGGGACCACCGCGGGGCTGGTGGACGAGCTGGCCAGCCTCGGCGCCACCCTGCCCTGGATGGCGCTGCTGACCGGCGTCAGCACGTTCGTGCTGCTGTTCCTGGCGTTCGGCTCGGTGGTGCTGCCGCTGAAGGCGATCGTGATGAACGTGCTGTCGCTGTCGGCCACGTTCGGCGTGGTGGTGTGGATCTTCCAGTGGGGGCACCTGTCCCGCCTGCTGCAGTTCACCCCGACCGGATCGATCGACCCGACCATGCCGATCCTGATGCTGGCCATCATCTTCGGCCTGTCCATGGACTATGAGGTGTTCCTGCTGTCCCGGATCCGGGAGCGGTACGACCAGACCGGCGACAACACCGCCGCGGTGGCCAGCGGCCTGCAGCGCACCGGCGGCCTGATCACCAGCCTGGCCCTGCTGCTGATCATCGTGGTCGGCGCGTTCTCGGCCTCCGGCATCACGTTCATCAAGCTGATGGGGGTCGGCATGATCGTGGCGCTGCTGGTGGACGCGACCATCATCCGGGTGCTCCTGGTGCCGGCCACCATGCGCCTGCTCGGCCGGGCCAACTGGTGGGCGCCGCGGCCGCTGCGCCGGCTGTACGCCAGGTACGGGATCAGGGATGAGATTCGGGCCGAACGGGCCGGGGTTTCCGTCTAACCGCACCTCCTCGCCCGGGCGGGCCATCGCCCGCCCGGGCCTGTCGCGGCGGGTACAGTAGCCACCGCGGTCCGACCGGGGGCCGCTGTCAGCCCGCACGAGGAGTGACCCAGATGAACCAGCCCGTCGCCGTGCCCGAAGTGATGTCGGCGGACCTGCCGGCCGGCGTGTTCCTGCTCGACGTGCGCGAGGACGACGAGTGGACGGCCGGGCACGCACCGGAGGCGGTGCATGTGCGGCTGGGTGACCTCGGCGCCCGGCTCGGCGAGCTGCCCCACGACCGTGAGCTGTACGTGATCTGCCGCAGCGGCAACCGGTCGGCGTACGCGGCCCAGGCCCTGGCCGCCCGCGGGCTGAACACCGTCAACGTGTCCGACGGCATGACCGGCTGGGCCGTCGCGGGCCGCCCGATGGTCAGCGAGGACGGCACCGAACCCCACGTCGCCTGAGCCGCCCAGTTCGCCGCCTGGCCGGTGTCTATCTGAAGGTGATGACAACCGATCTGATCTCCAGAGCGCGCGCCGGGGACGGCGAGGCGTTCCGGGAGCTGACCGAGCCGCACCACCGGGAACTGCAGGTGCACTGCTACCGGATGCTCGGGTCCTTCGCCGACGCCGAGGACGCCCTGCAGGACACGCTGCTGGCCGCCTGGCAGGGCCTGGCCGGGTTCGAGGGGCGCGCCTCGCTCCGCACCTGGCTGTTCCGGATCGCCACCAACCGGTGCCTGAACGCGCGCCGCGCGGCCAGCCGCCGGCCCGTCCGGGAGTGGAACATCCCCGGGGCTGAACCCCCGGAGCCGACCCGGCTCGGCGAGGTCGTCTGGCTCGAGCCGTTTCCCGACGCCCTTCTCGAGGGTGCGATCGGCGCGCCGCCCGGTCCGGAGGTCCGCTATGAACAGGCCGAATCCATCTCCCTGGCCTTCGTGACCGCCCTGCAGGTCCTGCCGCCCCGCCAGCTCGCCGTGCTGATCCTGCGCGACGTCCTGGGGTTCCGCGCCAGCGAGGTGGCGGACATGCTCGAGGTGACCGTCGAGTCGGTCACCAGCGCGCTGAAGCGGGCGCGCGCCAGCCTGCAGCGCTCGCGGCCGGCCGAGGGCGGCCGCGAGCCTCCGCCGGCGCCCGGCTCACCGGCCGAGGACGCGATCGTGGCGAGGTTCGTCCGCGCGTACGAGTCCGCCGACCTCGACGCGCTGGTGGCCCTGCTGACCGATGACGTCTTCATATCGATGCCGCCGATACCGCTGGAATACCAGGGCCGGGACGCCGTGGCCCGGTTCTGCGCCATCCTGCTCGGCTCGGGCCGCGCGTACAGCCTGGTGCCGGCGCGTGCCAACGGCCAGCCCGCGTTCGGCGCCTACGTGCGCGGCCCCGACGGCATCCGCCACGGGACCGGCCTGTTCGTCCTCACCCTGGCCGGCGACCGCATCTGCGCCCTGACCCGCTTCGAGAGCAGCGTGCTCGCCTGGTTCGGCCTGCCGCGATCGCTCCCGCCATCGGCCGCCTAGCCCGCCGTTACCGCCAGTGCCAGGGGCAGCACGGCGGGCGCGCCCGCCTGGCGGAGCAGCCGGGCCGCCACCGTCATCGTCCAGCCGGTCTCGATGCGGTCGTCCACCACGAGCACCGGGCCGTCCAGGCCGCCGACGGCGTCCCGCACGTCACCGGGTAGCTCCAGGGCGCGCCACAGCGAGCCCAGCCGCTGCGCGCTGTTGTGCCGCCGCGGCCCGGGCCCGTTGCGGCCGTCCTGGCCGGCGTAGGCGAGCGCGCCGAGGTACTGCAGCCGGCCCGCGCTGGCGAGCTGGCGGCCGAGGCTGGTGATCAGCCGGGGCCTGGTGCGTGACGGCAGGGTGAGCACGCCGGCCGGGCGCTGCGCCCAGTCCCAGGCGGCCAGCACCGTGATCACCGCGGCCACCACCGGCTCGGTAACCGGCTCGTCCGGCGCGCCCTCGGCCAGCAGCGTCCTGAGCTGGCCGCCCCAGCCGATGTCGGTGAGCCGGCCCAGGGCCCGGCCCGGCTCGGCGGTCAGCTCCGGCGGGATCTTCCCGGCCGCGTCCACTCCGAGCGCCTTCATCCCGGTCGGCCACATCCGCCGCGGCTCGACCGTCACGCCCGGGCGGAGCAGTCGCTCGCGCGCCGCGGTCACGCTCGTCTCAGGGACCTCGCCGCCCACGCGCTGCCCGGTGCAGTTGTCGCAGCGGCCGCACGCCACGGCGGCCGGGTCGTCGAGCTGCCGGCGCAGGTACTCCATCCGGCACCCGTCCGTGGCCAGGTAGGCCAGCATGGCCTGCTGCTCGCGGGCGCGCTCGGCGGCCACCCGTTCGTAGCGCTCGGCGTCGTAGTGCCACGGCTGACCCGTCGCCGTCCAGCCGCCGCCGACCCGGCGCACCGCGCCGTCCACGTCGAGCACCTTGAGCATGGACTCGAGCCGGCCGCGGGACAGGTCCACGTGCGTCTCGAGCACCGCGGCCGACAGCGGCCGGCCGGCTTCGGCCAGGGCGGCGAGGGTGGCGCGGACCTGCCGCTCGGACGGGAACGCCAGCGAGGCGAAGTAGGCCCAGATATCGCGGTCTTCCCGGCCCGGCAGCAGGATCACGTCGGCGCGCTTCGTGGCGCGTCCGGCCCGGCCGATCTGCTGGTAGTAGGCGACCGGGGACTGCGGCGCGCCCAGGTGCACGACGAAGCCGAGATCCGGCTTGTCGAAGCCCATGCCGAGCGCGCTGGTGGCGACCAGCGCCTTGACCCGGTTGGCGAGCAGGTCCTCCTCGGCCCGGGCCCGCTCGTCCGGTTCGTCCCGGCCGGTGTAGGCCGCCACCGGCAGCCCCTGCTCGCGCAGGAAGGCCGCGGTTTCCTGGGCGGCCGCGACCGTCAGCGCGTACACGATGCCGGACCCGGGCAGCTCGTCCAGCCGGGCCGCCAGCCAGCCGAGCCGCTGGTGCGCGGTGGGCAGCGTGACCACGGCCAGCCGCAGCGAGTCCCGGTCCAGCGGCCCCCGCAGCACCAGCGTCTCACCGGGAGAGCCGAGTTGCTCGGCGACGTCGGCGGTCACCCGCGCGTTCGCGGTGGCCGTCGTGGCCAGGACCGGGATCGCGGCGGGCAGGCCGTCCAGCAGGGTCCGGAGCCTGCGGTAGTCGGGCCGGAAGTCGTGCCCCCAGTCCGAGATGCAGTGCGCCTCGTCGATCACCACCAGGCCGGCCGACCGGCTCAGCTCGGGCAGTACCTGGTCACGGAACGACGGGTTGTTCAGCCGCTCCGGGCTGACCAGCAGCACGTCCGCCTGGCCCGCGGCCACCTCGGCGTACAGCGCCTCCCACTCCGCGGTGTTGGCCGAGTTGATGGTGCGCGCCAGGATCCCGGCCCCCTTCGCCGCCTCGACCTGGTTGCGCATCAGCGCGAGCAGCGGGGAGACGATCACGGTCGGCCCGGCGCCGCGGGCGCGCAGCAGCGCGGTGGCGATGAAGTAGACCGCGGACTTGCCCCAGCCGGTCCGCTGCACCACCAGCGCCCGCCGCCGGTCCGCGACCAGGGCGCGGATCGCGGTCCACTGGTCCTCGCGCAGCCGCGCGTGCTCGCCCGCCAGGGCCCGCAGGCACCGTTCCGCCTCGTCCCGAAGTTCCGCCTCGTGCTCGGTCATGCCCTCATTCGTACCAGCCGCCGCCGTCAGGCGGCCCGGATCCGGTATGTCATACTCGGGGCAAACATCGGATCTCTCCGGGCGGGACCGGGTGGCGGAGGCACGGTTTGGCGGTAACCGACGAGGCCATCGAGAAGATCAAGGCCATGATCACGTCCGGCGCGCTGCGCGCGGGCGACCGGCTGCCGCGCGAGGCGGACCTGGCCGCCGACCTCGGGCTGTCCCGCAGTTCGCTGCGCGAGGCGGTGCGCGCGCTGTCCCTGGTCAACATCCTGGACGTACGGCGCGGTGACGGCACGTACGTGACCAGCCTGGAACCGCGGCTGCTGCTGGAGGCGCTGAGCTTCATCGTCGACTTCCACCGCGACGACACGCTGCTGGAGTTCCTCCGGGTCCGCCGCATCCTGGAGCCCGCCGCCACCGCGATGGCGGCCGAGCGGATCACCGCCGAGGAGAGCGGCGGCCTGCGCACCCTGCTCGACAGCATCGGACCGGATCCGGCGGCCGAGGAACTGGTGGCCAACGACCTGGAGTTCCACCGGCGGATCGTGGCCTGCTCGGGGAACTCGGTGCTCTCCTCGCTGCTCGAGTCGATGTCCGGGCCGACCACCCGGGCCCGGGTCTGGCGCGGCCTCACCCAGACCGGCGCCTGGGCGCGGACGCTGGCCGAGCACCGCGCCATCCTGGACGCGCTCGCCGCGCACGAACCCGAGGTGGCCAGGTCCTGGGCCACCGTGCACATCGCCGGCGTCGAGCAGTGGCTAGCCTCGATGACGTGACGGATTTCGTATCGGTCAGGGATCTTAGCGTCGATGCGGTCATCGGCGTGCACGCCTGGGAGCGCGACGTCGAGCAGACCCTGCTCGTCAGCGTGGATATGGCTGCCGACGTGCGGAAAGCCGCGGCGAACGACGACCTGGCCGACGCACTCGACTACTCCGCCGTGGCCGAGGCGATCGCGGCCGTGCTGCGCGAGGGCAAGTTCCGCCTGATCGAGACGGCGGCGGAGCGCGTGGCCGGGCGCTTGCTCGCCGACTTCCCGCTGAGCTGGCTCCGCCTCGAGCTCCGCAAGCCCATCGCCGCGGGCGGCTACACGGCCATGATCACTGTCGAACGCGCACGCGAAAAAACCTGATCGCTAGGAGAGAAAGACGCCCTCGGCGCTTGATCCTCTGCGCCCGCTCACGGTAACGACAAGGTGAAGAAACCCGGGCGATCGATGCCCGTTCGTCTTATT
>Ga0207657_10008076_pt1 | contig 10731 bp, 11 predicted proteins | sample KBSC33metaG_FD_184316 | JGI IMG/M metagenome (GOLD analysis project Ga0207657, IMG submission 184316) | Corn rhizosphere microbial communities from Kellogg Biological Station, Michigan, USA - KBS C3-3 metaG (SPAdes) (version 2) | ecosystem: Host-associated > Plants > Roots > Rhizosphere > Soil ... | reverse complement strand
ACATGGAGCTGGTCCTGATGACGAAGCATGCCCAGGGCGAGCGCCGCGTTCATGCTCTGGTGCCTGCCGGGAAGACGGGGGAGGGGCAGGTGAAGCTCGCCCTTCTCGTCGCGGTAGTGAAGCCGCCCTTGCTGGACGATCGCGTCCCAGAGCCCGCCGCGCGCGATAACCGGCGCGCCCCGTTCGTGCGCAACCTCAGCAACGCGGCCGGCCACCTCGGGGGGGTAGAGCTGCGTAATCAGCGGCACGCCCGGTTTCGCGATTGCAGCCTTCTCGCCGGCAATGTCGGTGAGGCCATGACCGAGGAACTGCTGATGATCGAGCGCGAGATTGGTGATTCCCGTGACCAGCGGATGCTCGATGACGTTGGTCGCATCCAGTCGCCCGCCGAGACCCACTTCGAGGATGCAGGCGTCGGCGGGGGTGCGCGCAAAGGCCAGGATTGCAGCCGCGGTCGCGACCTCGAAGAAGCTCGGCTCGATGGCGTCGCCGGCGTCGAGCACCTCGCTAAGGAGGTAGTACAGGGTGTCGTCGTCGACCAGCTTGCCCGCGAGGCGGATGCGCTCGTTGAACCGGACGAGGTGGGGACTGGTGAAGGCATGAACCTTGAGGCCGCTGGCCTCCAGCGCGGCCCGGAGGAAGGCAGCCGCGGAGCCTTTGCCGTTGGTTCCTGCGACGTGAAACACGGGAGGGATCTGGTCCTGCGGGCGGCCCAGCCGGTCGAGGACGGCGGCAATCCGCTCCAGTCCCAGCCGGTCGCCGGCTGGCGAAAGCTTCGAGAGCCGATCGAGCTGTGCCTGCACCCCCGCATGCGCCGAGCGCGCGAAATCGGCCATCAGGCGGCCTCTCTGGTCTCCGGTGCGAGATAGGCGATCAGCTGGCCGAGCTTCTCCCTCAGCTCGCTGCGCGAAACGACCATGTCGATGATGCCGTGCTCGAGCAGATATTCGGCGCGCTGGAACCCTTCGGGCAGCTTCTCGCGGATGGTCTGTTCGATGACCCGCTGCCCGGCGAAGCCGATCAGCGCGCCGGGCTCAGCGAGCTGGACGTCGCCAAGCATCGCGTAGGAGGCAGTGATCCCGCCGGTGGTCGGGTCGGTCAGCACGACGATGTAAGGCAGCCCGGCATCCTTCAGCATCTGCAGCGCCACGGTCGTTTTGGGCATCTGCATCAGCGACAGCGCACCTTCCTGCATCCGCGCGCCGCCGCCGGCCGTGAAGATGATGTACGGGCAGCGGTCGGCGATGGCCTGCTGCACGCCCGCGACGAACGCCGCGCCGACCGCAGTCCCCATCGAACCGAGCATGAACGCGGTGTCCTGCACGCCGACGATTGCGAGGTGCCCGTCGATGCGGCCCCTGGCATTGATCAGCGCGTCCCGCTCGTGGGTTGCGGCGCGGGCGCTCTTCAGCCGCTCCGAATAACGCTTGGTATCGCGGAACTTGAGCGGGTCTTCACGGACCTCGGGATTGGGCAGAACCTCATACTTGGCGGCGTCGAACAATTGCTCGAAGCGCTTCACCGGGCCGATGCGGTCGTGATGATTGCAGCGCGGGCAGACGCTGTAATTCTCTTCCCATTCCTTGACGAACACCATCGTCCCGCACTTGCCGCACTTGTGCCACAGGTTCTCGGTCGTCTGGCGCTTGGGGAGGAATGGGATGCCGCTGCGGACGCGGCTGAGCCAACTCATGCGAACTTCCTTGTCTGTTCGGTGTTCAGGGGTGCGGCGATCTGTTCGATGGCGTGAACCGGGTTGGCCGCGCCGGTGATTGGACGGCCAATCACCAGGACCGACGCGCCGTCGCTCATCGCCTGAGCCGGAGTGACCACGCGCTTCTGATCGCCGACGTCTCCGCCTGGCGGCCGAACGCCTGGGACAACGAAAAAGCCATCCCGCCATGCCGCGCGGGCATTCGCCACCTCGGCGCCCGAGCAGACGATGCCGTCGAGCCCCGCTTCCCGGGCAAGTGACGCGAGGCGGTGCACCTGGTCAGCAGGCGTTCCCGCGACGCCCGCTGAACGCAGGTCCTGTTCGTCCAGGCTCGTCAGCACGGTCACCGCGACCACCTTCGTGCCTTTGGGGGCGGCCTCCTTCGCAGCGGACATCATCGCTTTGCCACCGGCGGCATGTACCGTCAGGATCCTGGGCTCGAGCGGCGCGATCGCCTGGACCGCCTTGGCCACCGTGTTCGGGATGTCGTGCAGTTTCAGGTCGAGGAAAACCGGGAGGCCGTGCTCGGCGACCCGGAGCACGCCTTCGTGACCGTGCGCGCAGAAGAATTCGAGGCCCAGCTTCACTCCGGCGACCAATCCCCGCACATCGCGGGCAATGGCCGCCGCGCGATGGACGTCCTGCGTGTCGAGGGCGACGAAGATCGGGGTCAAATTGCCACCTGCTCGTCTTCGGCGGCGGACCGTTCCGGCTGCAGCGCGGTCAGGCGGTTCCGCTCCATTGCTTCGATCCGGCGGCGAAGCGTCCAGATGCGCGCCCGCATGATCAGCCAGGTCGGGAGGAAGCCGATGACGAAGACGATCAGAAGCAGCACTGGTAGGCGAATGTCGGCCTGAAGGTTGTTCCACAGGTTGATGGTGACGGGCCCGCCGTTGACCCAGCAAAACAGGGCGACGACCGCAGCAAGGATCGCCCAGAAGACCGTCTTCAGGAATTGCATGGCGGTGCATTTAGGCGAGCCGTGCGTTGAAGGCCAGCGTCGCGAGCATTCGTCGCGCGCGAGAGTCGGTTCGTCGCAAGCGCGTTAAGCGCGGCGTTGAGCGCGAGGAGCCCCGCCGCCACAGTCACGCAAGGGGTGGGAGAAGAACAGTTTTGCAACAAGCACATAAGCTTGGGTTGGGCGCATTCGTGCTGCTGATGGGCGCGTCGCTGCTGGCGATGAGGCCCCATCCCGCGACCGATCCGAAGCCGCACCTCAGCGCCGCGCATCTGAAGCTCGCCGCGGTTTCGCCGGCGTCGCGGCGCGACATCGATTATCGCCTGCTCGACGCTCGGCTCAAGCAGCTGATGACCAAGCCGGCCATGGTCGGTCTGGCGGTCGGCATCGTCGAGAACGGACGCATCACCTTCCTGCAGGGCTATGGAGAGACGGAGCACGGCTCCGGCGATCCCGTGACGCCGGAGACGGTGTTCCGCTGGGCCTCGTGTTCGAAGGGGCTTGCCGCGACGATGGTCGCCAAACTAGCAGAGCAGGGCAAGATCGACCTCAATGCGCCGGTGGCGAACTACGCACCCGACCTCAAGCTGCCTGCGGGCAACGAATATAAAGCTACCGTCGGCGACCTGTTGTCGCACCGGCTCGGGCTTTACCGCGATGCCTATGCGAACAAGCTGGAAGAGGGGCAGGACCCGAGCTTTCTTCGCACCCAGCTTTCGACGCTGAACGCGGTTTGCGCGCCGGGTACCTGCTGGGATTACCAGAACGTCGCCTATGACGCGTCGAGCGAGATGGTCTCTCGAATCACGCACTTGCCTTACGAGCAGGCGGTGCGCCGTTACCTGTTCAATCCCATAGGGATGAGCAGTGGCAGCGTGTCCATGGCCGGCCTCGAAGCGAACAAGAGCTGGGCGAGGCCGCACAGCGCTGGTCGCCGCCCGTGGCCGATGGTCGACACCTACTATAGGGTTCCGGGCGCGGCGGGCATCAACAGCAACATCAAGGACATGGCGCTGTGGATGGAAGCGCAGATGGGCGAGATGCCTGATGTTCTCGACGGCAAGGTGCTCGACACCATCCACGCCCCATACGTCGTCACCCCGGGCGAGCGCGGCCGGATGCGCAAGTTCCTCGAACGCCTCGGTACGGCCTGGTACGGCTACGGCTGGCGCAGCTACGATTATGCCGGCCATCGAATCATCGGCCACCGCGGCGGAATTCGCGGCTATCGCTCGCTGATCCTGTTCGACCCGGAGAAGAAGAGCGGCGTCGTTGCGCTATGGAACAGCGACACCTGGCAACCCGGGGGCCTCGAGTTCGAAGTGATGGATCAGATCTATCACCTGCCGTTCCGTGACTGGCTGGAGCTTAACAGTAACCCTGCGCAGTCGATCGCCGCGGCGGACACGGGTTCCGACAGCGGCGGGCCGTCCTAACTTTCCCGGGCTTCGCGTTTCGCTTCCTCGATTTCGCGCCTCTGCTTAAGGTGCGCCATGTAGCGGACGGCGAAGCCCGTGATCGTCGTTGCCACGCCGGCGATCAGTGCGGGCAAGTGCCAGGACGGATCGTCCGGCTTGGGCCAGGCGATGGCGCCGAGCAGCAGCGCTCCCACGATCGAGAATAGATAGCCGATCCCTTTCCAGTCGACGCCGTTACCGGCGGGAATCGTGACGGTTTCGTGACGCATACCGAGCAGGAACATCCAAGCCCTTGCGTTGGTTTCGACACTCGCAATCAAGTGGAGAACGAGTTCATGGCCGAGACCAAGTCGCAGGACGCCATCGCGCTGCTCAAGGAAGATCATCGCGCCGTCGAGAAGCTGTTCAAGGAATTCGAAGAAGCGAAAGGCGACGGCCGCAAGCAGAAGCTGGCGCAGCGCATCTGCCTCGAACTAACCATCCACACCAAGATCGAGGAAGAGATTTTCTATCCGGCCTGCGATGGTAAGATCGACGAGGACAAGCTCAAGGAAGCCTATGTTGAGCACGACGCCGCCAAAGTGCTGATGGCCGAGATCGAGAGCGGCGAGGGGCAAAACGACGATTTCTTCGATGCCAAGGTCCAGGTCCTCTCCGAGGAGATCGACCACCACGTCGAGGAAGAGGAAAAGGAGCTGTTCCCCGAAGCGCGCAAGGCGGATCTCGACCTCGACGCGCTCGGCGAGCAACTGGCGAGCCGCAAGCGTGAGCTCATGAAGGAGTTCAAGGCCGACGGCGTGCCCGAGCCCGAGCTCAAGACGATGGACGAAGTGTCCATCTAACTGGCAGGGTGCAAGTAGGCGCTGCTATCGCAGCGCCGCCACCTGCGTGTCGCGACCGTAGATGTCATCGACGTAGCTGAGCTGCCCGCCGTCGACGTGCGCGGTGAGGTAGGTCACGTAGATCGGTACGGGCTTCGGCAGCAGGACATTGTCTTCCGGCTCGCCGGACGATGCCGACTGAGGATCCCGGCCCATCAGCCAGCGCCCGAGCCGTTCTGCGTCCTGGAGGCGGATGCAGCCATGGCTGAGCGTCCGATCGTCCGACGCGAACAGGTCCTTGTTGGGCGTATCGTGCAGGTAGATGTCGTCGCTGTTCGGGAAGCCGATCTTGATCCGGCCCATCGAATTGGCCGGTCCGGGAAGCTGACGCACCGCGACGGTTTCTTCGCCAGTGGCGACCGCGTGCCAGTCGACCTTCGCAGGGTCGAGGATCTGTCCCGCGGAATCCATCACCTGGTAACCCTGCCTCTTCAGATAGCCGAGCCCCTGATCGAGCACGTTTCGCGCAATCAGTGAGCGGACCATCTCGCCCGACACGTGCCAGTAGGGATTCAACGTCGCATAATAGATCGTCGAGGCGAGCATCGGGGTTTGCGTGGACGGGTCGGCCTTGCCGACGATCACCTTCATCGAGTCCACCACCCGGCCGTCGTCGATCATGTAGAGCCTGGCGCCGGCGGTATCGACCATGACGAAGCGGCCGTCAGGCGGAATGTCGCGGGCGTGGTCGAGGCTGGCGAGGGCCCGCTCGTCGAGCTGGCCGCCGTTGGCCTGCATCGTGCTCCAGGCGGCGTCGCGCAGCTGAGCGTAGATCGGGTTTACTGCCGAAACCTTGCGGACATGCGCGGCTAGCGACGGCGCGGCTGCCGCCTGCGCCAGAATCGTCGAGGGAGTCTCGTGACGTGGCGTCACCCAGCGGTCGGCATAGGTCATGCCGGACGGCGGCGTCTCAAGCGCCAGCACATACCGGACCCACGCGGCGGACAGCAGCCGGTCGGCAGCTCCCACGGCTGCCGGCTCTCCCACCTGGGCTCGCGCCAGCAATGCCTCCGCCTGTGCCGCCATGGCGGGACCGCTGGAAAAGCCATCAAGGCTGGCGCGCTGCAGAACGCCGATCAGTTCGCGCGCGGCCGAGCTATCGCCGCCGCTCCTGAGCCACAGCGGCGCACCGCCGCGTGCGGCATAGAAAGCGCTCACGGCCGAATCGGGGGCGAATTGCGGGGTGCCCAGCGGCAGCTCGGGAATCGTTGCCCCGGCAACGGGTGCAGAAAGGATTGTCAGCGCCGCACAGGCGACGCCGGCAAGTGTTTGAATTTTCACGGCCAAGCCTTTGTTCTGTATCTTGGAGCAGGAAACGCTGAACGCTCGCTCAAGTTCAAAATGAGGCTTGACAAATATGTTTCAAGTGTTCCGGAACCGAACTGTTGTTGGCGATTATGGTCCGATTCGGGACAAGGGCCGCGCCCGCTCGGAGCGCGACCCTCTCGGCAGTTACGCGCCGATATAAACCGGCGTTCCGATATCGGTGACCGAATAGAGCTTCTTGGCGAAGGCGCTCGGCAGGTGGACGCAGCCGTGGCTGTTCGGCTCATCACCGACGGAGCCCGCATGCAGGGCGATGCCGTGCGGCTCGAAAAACTGCGCGTAAGGCATCGCCGCATTGTCGTATTTTTTCGAGCGGTACATCGGTGTTTTGTTCAGGATCGAGAAGATGCCGGTGGGAGTCGGCTTGTCGTCCCGGCCACTGGAGATGGTTGTCGCCGCCATCAGCGTATCGCCGCGATAAAGATAGGCCATCTGATCCGACAGGCTGATGACTACGCGCTGCGGACCGGCCCCATCGGGTACGTCGCGCCAGACATACTGGCCGGGCTTCAATTGCCGGTTGCCAAAGGCGTCGGCCATGTCGATCCGGGCTTGGCCGGCGGCGTCACTGGCCGCCATTTGCGCTTGATAGGTTTCGAGCGCGAACGCAGGAGTTGAGAGAACCGAACTTCCAAGCACGCACGAACCCGCGAGCGCGAGCGCGATAGCTAGACGCTTCATTTCACACCTGATTTTATCTGTTGACTTTTGCAGCGAGAATGCATTGGCGCCGAGTCGGGTTCCTTTCAGCAGTGCTTTTGGAACAGGAGGGAGGCTGGGAGGCGGGGATCAGACGCGCCGATGCCGACTGTTGTTGGACCCGTGAACGGGGCTCCGCGTTCGGCCAGGAATGGCTGATCGGGAAGAGAATCTGCAGCGAGAGAAGCGGCGGTCCCCGCTGTCCGATCGCGAGATCGAGGAGGCCGACGAGAGATCCAGCACGACTGCGAAGGTGGTCCATGAGGCGATCCGCCTCGAAGGAACCGAGGAGCTCGAGCGGCCCTCATCTTCGATCGGTTGGTCGGGCCTCGCGGCGGGGCTTACTATGGGTTGCTCGATGCTCGGCGAGGGCATCCTGCAGGCGCGGCTGCCGGTCGCTCCGTGGAGCGGGCTGGTGGCGAGCTTTGGCTACTGCCTCGGCTTCATCTTCGTGACCATGGGCCGCCAGCAGCTGTTCACCGAGACGACGCTCACGGTCATGTTGCCGGTCCTTCACAAAACCCACGGTCCGGGCGACGTGGCGCGATATTGGGCGATCGTTTTCGGGGCGAACATCGTCGCCACCATCTTGTTCGCCGCGGCAGCATCGATCCCGGGCCTGTTCCAGCCGGACGCCGTCCACGCGTTCCTCGATCTCGGGATAAAGGCCGTTGAGCCGGGCTTCCTTGGCGTGCTGCTCAAGGCCGTATTTGCCGGCTGGCTGATCGCGCTGATGGTCTGGCTGATGCCCGCGGCTGCTTCCGCGCGGTTCTTCGTCATCATTGCAGTGACCTGGCTGATCTCCGTCGCGAAGTTCAGCCATGTCATCGCCGGATCGGTCGAAGGCGCATTCGCCGCGATGCACGGTGTGATCGGATGGGACCAGTACCTGCTCGGCTTCCTGCTGCCGGCATTCATCGGCAATTCGATCGGCGGCGTGGTGTTCGTCGCGCTTCTCAACCACGCGCAGGTGAAGGAAGAGGTTTAGCCCCGACGGCGGCTAAAGCGCTCACGCATTAACTTCCTGTAAACTAGAATCTCTTGCGTAATGCTGTTTCGCGTGATTACCTGCGCCGCCTGACGACGCCGCCTCTTGGGGAAGGTCGACGACGCCGCCAGCCCACGATCTGCCAATGGTGGCGGCGTGTCGGACTGAGGGGGTCATTCCTATGCATAAGACGGCCATTGCGGCGCTTGCCGCGGCATCATTGATTGCGCTCGCCGGGTGCAAGCAGGCGGGCACCGGCGGAAACGAAGCTGCGAACGGATCGGCCAATGCGGTCGCGGCCACGGGTGCCGCATCGATCGACGGCACCTGGAAGACGGATCTCTCGACCATGACGGTCGACGCGAAGCCTGATCAACTCTTGTTGAAGGCCGGACAATTTTCCTGTCCAACCTGCACCCCGCCGCTCGCGATCCCGGCCGACGGCGCCATGCACGCGGTCACCGGCCGCCCGTATGCCGACCACATTTCGGTCAAGGTCGATGACGATCACAACGTGACCCGCACTGGCCAGAAGGCCGGAAAGACCACCGGCACTGCCAAATATTCGGTTTCGGCCGATGGAAACACGCTTACGGTCAGCTTCGACGATGAATCCGGCACCAAGCCTGTCACCGGCAGCTATACCGAAAACCGGGTCGGGGCTGCGCCGGCGGGAGCCCACGCCATTTCCGGATCGTGGAAGCAGACCAAGCCGCCGACGTCCGTTTCCGATGAAGGCCTGACGGCGACGTTCAAACTCGACGGGAACGTGCTGCACATGACCGCGCCTACGGGCCAGAGCTATGACGCGACAATCGGCGGGCCGGACGTTCCGATCAAGGGTGACATCGGCGGAACGACAGCTGCCGTGACGAAGAATGGCGATAGCCTCGTCGAGACCGACAAGCGCAACGGCAAGGTTGTGTCGGTCACGACGATGACGCCGGGAAGCGACGGCAAGCTGCACGTCGTCAATGAGGACAAGCTCGGCGGTTCGACCGCCAAGTTCGACATGAACAAGCAGTCTTGACGAACAAGGTGGCGGACATCGGCGTCCGCCACCCACTTCCCCTTAGGCGTTAGCGACTTGTTAGCGCTCGTCGCCCAAGCTGCGGCGACACGTGCTGGGAAGTTTGAATGGCTGACGTCGCATCGGTCACGACCGTCGTCGTGGGAGACTTCCTCCCATGGCCCGAAGACTCGTCGGTAACGCGGGACAAGGGGCCGTTCGACGCCGCCGCAATCTATCATTCGGGCACACGGCTGGACTGCACGATCCGCAAGATCTCGGCCCTGGGTGTAACGGTGTCGAGCGCGCTTGCTCCCGCACTTGGCGACCGCGTTGCAGTCGAGCTTGCAACAGGACAGCGTGCCCCCGGCAAGGTCGCCTGGAGCAACCGCGAGGCGCTCGGAATCCGCTTCGACGAGACGATCGACGTCGTCGCGCTCCTCAACAGGAAGCTCGTCAGCCAGCTCCCGGATCGCCGCACCATGCCTCGGCTGGAGGTGCGTTGTCTCGCCCACATCAAGTGCGGCGAATACTTTCGCCCCGCCGTGCTGCGCAACATCTCGGCCAACGGGCTGCAGCTCGAAGGCGATGACCTGCCCGCTGTCGGTACCTATGTTTCCGTCTTCGTCGAAGGCCTCAACATCCCATCTGGCGAGATTGTCTGGAGCCGAGGCGGGCTAGCCGGCGTGGAGCTGTTCGAAGAGCTGAGCTGGACCTCGATCATTCCCTGGGTCCGCGCAGTGGTGCGGAAGAAGGAAGGCTGAATCAGCTTGCGCTGACGAAGCTGTCGAGCACCTTCTTCCTTCCCGCATGCTCGAAATCGATTTCGAGCTTGTTGCCTTCGATGACCGCAATGGTTCCGTAGCCGAACTTGCCGTGGAAGACCCTCTGGCCGAGGGCGAGGTCGGTGCGGCCCTGATTGCCGAGCGACACGGGCGACGCGCGCGCCTCGATTACGCGTTGCGGCTCGGCGTTGAAGCGGCCGTCGCGGCTTGCACGCTGCCAGCCGGGCCCGCGCGTGCTGGCGCGCATCGATTGGGCTGGCCCGAGATGCGCGAACGGATCGGCCCGCTCCGACCATTGCGCGCGCCACAGGCTCTCGCCGCCAGTCATGGTGGTTTGCTCGGCGATGTGGGGCTTTGGAAGTTCGGCGAGGAAGCGGCTTGGGATGGAGCTGGTCCATTGGCCGTAGATCCGGCGGTTGGCTGCGTGGAAGATCGTCGCCCGCCTTCGCGCGCGGGTAATGGCGACATAGGCGAGGCGGCGCTCCTCTTCGAGGCTGGCGAGGCCCCCTTCGTCGAGCGAGCGTTGGGACGGGAACACGCCTTCCTCCCAGCCGGCGAGGTAGACGGTGTCGAATTCGAGGCCCTTGGCGGCGTGGATGGTCATGATCGTGACGCGGTCGCCCTGGCGCGCCTCGTCATTGTCCATGACCAGGCTGACATGCTCGAGGAAGGCGCCGAGCGATTCATATTCCTCCATCGCGCGCGTGAGCTCGGCGAGGTTCTCGAGCCGACCGGCGCTTTCGGCCGAGCGGTCGGCCTGGAGCATGGCGGTGTAGCCGCTCTCGTCGAGCATGATGCGGGCGAGCTCAGGGTGAGGGAGCTCGCTCGACATCTTGCGCCAGCGGGCAAGGTCGGCGACGAACTTGCCGAGACTGCGCCGCGCCTGCGGAGTCAGCTCGTCGCTGTCGAGCAGGGTCGCTGCAGCCAGGAGGAGCGGCTGCTGCGCGGCGCGA
>Ga0207657_10008072_pt1 | contig 10733 bp, 9 predicted proteins | sample KBSC33metaG_FD_184316 | JGI IMG/M metagenome (GOLD analysis project Ga0207657, IMG submission 184316) | Corn rhizosphere microbial communities from Kellogg Biological Station, Michigan, USA - KBS C3-3 metaG (SPAdes) (version 2) | ecosystem: Host-associated > Plants > Roots > Rhizosphere > Soil ... | reverse complement strand
TCGATCCCGTGGCAATGGTCGCCGTGGGCGTGGGTGACGATCAGCCCGTCCAGGCGGTTGACGTTGGCGGAAAGAAGCTGCTGGCGCAGGTCAGGGCCGCAATCGACCAGCATGCGCTCGCCGTTGCTCTCGACCAGGATCGAAGTGCGCAGCCGATAATTGCGCGGTTCATTGGGATCGCACAGGCCCCATTCGTTTCCGATCTTCGGTACACCGGTTGAGGTCCCGCAACCAAGGATCCGGACCTTCAAGTTGCCTAACCTTGGGCCTTGCTGAACAGCTTGAAGAAGTTCGCCGTCGTCGCTCCAGCCAGCTGCTCGGGCTCCTCGCCCCTGAGGTCCGCCACAAACCTCGCCGTATCGGCGACGAAGGCCGGCTCGCACTTCTGGCCGCGGTGCGGCACGGGCGCGAGGAATGGCGAATCCGTCTCGACCAGCATCTGGTCAGCCGGCAGCCACTTGGCGATTTCCTGCAGGTCCTGTGCGTTTTTGAACGTGACGATGCCGGACAAGGACACATGGAAGCCAAGGTCTAGGCCCTTGCGAGCGAGCTCGGCCGAGCCGGTGAAGCAGTGGAGCACGCCGGTTACGCCCCCTTCCCTGACGGCATCGGAGAGGATCTCGGCCGTGTCGGACTCGGCTTCGCGGGTGTGGACAACCAGCGGCAGTCCCGCCTGCCGCGCGGCCTCGATATGCGCCTGGAAGCGCTCGCGCTGCGCCGCGCGGTCCGACTTGTCGTAATAATAATCCAGTCCGCACTCGCCGATCGCGATCACTCGCGGGTGGTCCGCGGCTTCGACCAGTACAGCAGCACCGAGGTCGGGATGGGCGTCGGCCTCATGCGGATGGACGCCGACGCTGGCCCACACGTCCGGCTCCTGCTCGGCCAGCGCGATGATCTCGTTCCACTCGCGCTTCCGGGTCGAGATGTTGAGAAAGCCGGAAACGCCGGCATTGCGGGCAGTTTCAAGCACTTCGGCCTGGCGTTCTACCAGGCCTTCGTAATTGAGGTGGCAGTGGCTGTCGATCAACCTCACGCGGCTTCCTCGTCCTCCGGCAGCTCCAGCCGCGGGAAGAGCGGGACGGGCTGCGGGATGGGCGCTCCCCCTTCCCCGGCGCCGATCTGGGACAGCAGTTTGTGGGCGGACTCGGGAATGATTGGTGCGATGGCTCGGGTTAGTTGGCGAACCGCCGCCACCAACGTGCCGAGCACTTTCGTCATTCGGTCGGGATCGGTCTTCCTCAGCGCCCACGGCGCCTGGATGTCGACGTACGCGTTGCAGGCGAACACCGCTTTGATCCAGGCTTCGATGGCGAATGAAAATTCGAAGCGGTCGAATGCCTGAGGCATTTCCTCATTCACCGCCTTCCCCACTAGCGCCAGCAGCTCGCGGTCGTCGGGCGCTTCTCCGGCTATCGGAAGAACTCCGCCCAGATTCTTGTGAATCATCGACAATGTGCGCTGGGCAAGGTTGCCGAAGCTGTTCGCCAGCTCGGCGTTGGCGCGGGCGACGATAGCCTCGGCGCTATAGCTTCCGTCCTGACCGAAGGTGACCTCGCGCAGCAGGAAATAGCGCAGGGCATCGACCCCGAAGCGGTCGGCGAGCACCATCGGGTCCACGACATTGCCGACGCTCTTCGACATCTTCTCGCCGCGGCTGAGCAGGAAGCCGTGTCCGTAGACCTGTTTCGGAAGCGCAATCCCCGCAGACATCAGGAAGGCCGGCCAGTAGACGGCGTGGAAGCGGACCACGTCCTTGCCGATCAGGTGGACGTTGGCCGGCCAGTAGCGCTGCCACAGCTCGGTATCGTCCGGATAGCCGAGCCCGGTGATGTAGTTGGTCAGCGCGTCGAGCCAGACGTACATGACGTGGTGGTTGCTGCCCGGCACCGGCACGCCCCAGTCGAAGCTCGTCCGCGAGATGCTGAGGTCCTTGAGCCCGCCTTCGACAAAGCGGACGACCTCGTTGCGGCGGCTCTCTGGCCGGATGAAATCCGGGTTGGCCGCATAATGGTCGAGAAGCGCCTGCTGGTATTTGGACAGACGGAAGAACCAGCTCTCCTCGACCGTCCATTCGACCGGCGTCCCCTGCGGCGAGAGCTTGGTGCCGTCCTCGGCGCTGGCCAGCTCCTCCGGCTCGTAATAGGCCTCGTCACGAACCGAGTACCAACCCTCGTAGCGATCGAGATAGAGGTCTCCCCTCTCCTCCATCGCTTTCCAGATCGCCTGGCTCGCCCGGTAATGGTCCGGTTGCGAGGTCCGAATGAAACGATCGTACGATACGTTAAGAGTATCGCACATGTCTTGGAAAAGACGCGACATCTTGTCTGCGAAGGCCCGTGGCTCTAGCTCTTCCGCTCGCGCTGCCTGAGCCATCTTTAGCCCATGCTCGTCGGTGCCGGTCTGGAACCTTACATCGCGGCCCTGGGCGCGCTGGAACCGTGCCATGGCATCGGCGGCGATGGCCTCATAGGCATGGCCGATGTGCGGCGGCCCGTTCGGATAGCTGATCGCGGTCGTGATGTAGAAGGGCTCGGACATTCGCTTCCGGCCCTAGCGGCGCAGGCCTAGCGCTTCAACACGCTGGCCTCGGCGACTTCCGCTAGGATTCCGCCGAGCTGGAACACCGTTGCTGCGGCATCCAGCGAGACGCGCGGCGCCACCGCCGCGAGCTCCCGCGCCTTCGCATAAGCCTCGAGCGCGCGCTCCTGGGGCGCGCCCGCCAGCAACCGAGCCTCGCGCGCGATCAGCGATGGCGCGAGCTCCAGGAAAGCCGCGTAGCGGTCAGCGGAGGCCTTCTTGCCCAGCTCGGACGCCAGCTCAGCGCGGCGGGCATTGGTCGGATCCCCCTGGCGGAGGATCGCAACCGCCGCATCTTCGAGCTTGGCGAGGCCCAGCTCGGCGAACGCAAGCGCCCGCGCCGCTGAGCCAAAGGACATTGCGATGATCCGCTGACGCTCGACGTTGGGCACGTGCGGTGCATGCTCTGCAAGGATTGACGTCATGGCGTCATCGTCGAGCTTCTGGAAATCGAGCCGGCGGCAGCGCGAGCGGATCGTCGGGAGCAGTCGGCCGGGGGTGTGGCTGACCAGAAAGAACAGGGTGTTTGGCGGCGGCTCCTCGAGCATCTTGAGCAAGGCGTTGGCGCCCGCCGCCTCAAGGTCGTCGACGGTGTCGATCACGGCGACGCGCCAGTCGGACATCGCCGGGCTCAGCTCGAACAATTCAGCTAGCCCGCGAACCTGATCGACGCTGATATTGCGCGCGAGATTACCGGTCTTTTCGTTCACAAGCCGTTCGAGCCAGCGCATATCAGGATGGCTGCCGGCTTCGACCAGCTTGACGATCGGGTGATCGTCCTCGGTCTCGATGCGGGGCAAGTCGAACGCCGGACCGGCCGCTTCGGCCAGCACGCGCCTCGCCGCGGCATGCGCTAAGCTGGCCTTGCCCACCCCCTTGGGGCCGGCGAGCAGCCAGGCATGGTGCAGCTTGCGTGTCGCCCAGGCGCTCGCAAAGCCTTCGACCGCGCGATCCTGGCCAACAATCACGGCAGCAGGTCCCCAAGCGCCTGGATCAGGCGCTCCGTCACTTCCTCCGGTGTGCCTGAGGCATCCACCAACTTGACGCGCTCGTGCTCTTCGGCAGCGATGATGTGGAATGCCGCCTCGACCTTGCGGTGATAGTCATCCGGGCGGCCGCCGATCCGGTCGCTGCCATCCGCGTCGCGGGCACGGGCGCGGTCTGCTCCCTCAGCGTGCGACAGGACGAGCGTCCGGTCAGGAAAGTCCTCGCCGATGCCGAAGGCGTTGATTGCCCGCACCGCTTCGATCCCAAGGCCTCCGGCACCACCCTGGTAGGCGAGCGAGCTGTCGATGAAGCGATCGGCAAGCACCCACTGCCCGCTTTCGAGGGCGGGCCGGATGGTCTTCGCGACATGATCCGCACGGGCGGCGGCGAACAAAAGCGCTTCGGCGTGAGGTCCCCACCGGTCTTCGCTCCCGCTGAGCAAAAGCTCGCGGATCCGCTCGGCGCCTTCGCTGCCGCCAGGTTCGCGAGTGATGACGACGTCGAGGCCGCGTGCGCGCAGGGCCTCGGCGAGGGCTCTTACCTGCGTCGACTTGCCGACCCCCTCCCCGCCGTCGAGGCTGATGAATCTGCCGCGCGCGGTCACGCCATCCCGAACAAGGATTTGAGGCCGAGCCAGATGCGGCCGAAGAAGCCGGCCTTGCCGACATCCTCGCCGGCAACGAGCGGGACGATTTGCGGGGGCGTGTCGCCGGTCGTGACCACGAGCTGGGCAACTTCCTGCCCCTTGGCGATCGGCGCAACCAGCGGCCCTTCGTAACGGATCTTCATGCTCGTCGCTCCTCCGCTGACGAGCCCCGCCGGGACGGTCACCGCGAGGTTGCGCGGGGCCACGAGCGAAACTTCACTCGAACTCCCGAGCTGAACCCTGGCGGCGCCGACCTTGGCCCCAGCCTGGAACAAGGGCTTGGCCTGCCAGGCGTTGAAGCCCCATTCCATGAGGCGCTTGGATTCGGCGACCCTCGCGTTCCAGCTGTCGAGGCCGGCGACGACCATGATCAGCCGGCGCCCGTTCTGCTCCGCCGAACCGGTGAAGCCGTAGCCCGCTTCATCGGTGTGCCCGGTCTTCAGGCCGTCAGCGCCGGGGACCACGCCAAGGATCGGGTTGCGGTTCTGCTGGGTGATGTCCTGGCCGGACCCCAGCGTCTTGCCCCAGGTGAAGCTCGGCAGCGAGTAGAACTGCTTGTAGAGCTTGTAGTGGTTTTCGATCTCGTAGCGGGCGAGCGTCGCGAGATCGCGAGCGGAAACATAGGTCACGCCATTGTCCGGCCAGCCGTTGGCCGTCCCGAAATGGCTGTTGGTGAGGCCGATTTTCTTGCCGAGCGCATTCATCGAGTCGGTGAAGGCTTGCTCGGTTCCGGCAATGCACTCGGCCAGCACGACCGAGGCATCGTTGCCCGAGAGCGTGACGATACCCTTGAGCAGGTTTTCTACGCTGACCTGCTCACCCGGCGACAGGAACATGGTCGAACCCGCAGCGGGGCCATGCCATTTCTGCCACGTCTCGGGTCGCACGGTACACAGCTTGTTGAGGGGCAGCTTGCCGCTGTCGATCAACTCGAATGCGACATCCGTCGTCATCATTTTCGCCATGGACGCCGGAGGCATGCGCGCGTCCGCATTCTTCTCGTACAGCGTCGCCCCTGAGCTGACATCGATCAGATAGGCAAATTTGGCCGGCGTTTCGAACTGCGGTGCGGCGGCTGGAGCGGCACTCGCAAGCAGCAGCGATGCAGCGGTGGCGGAGACGACGGTGCGCGAAATGGAGCTGGACGGCATGGAGTTGGTGAGCTTCCCCGATTCAGGTGAGGCCAACTGTCTATCGCCCCGCAATCGCGTCCGCCAGAACTCCAACCGAGATCGCGTAGAAATTTGAGCAGTTGTAATCGAGGATCGCGCGATAATTCGAAGTTGCGAGATAGGCCGTCGCATAGGGACCGTCGGGCTCGATCAGCGTTGCCAGCTCACCTTCTGGAAGCGAACGGCCGACGGGCGTGACGCCGAGTGCGCGCCATTCGCGCATCGTCAGCCAGCGGCTATGGCGGCGATAGACCTGGGGGCAACGCGGAGCCGCGGTCCGGTTGACCAGCGCTGCGCGGTTGAGATTTACCGGCGTGCGCACGGGAATTCCCCAAGCGACATTCGGCTTCCAGCCAGCATCCCGGAGATAGGTGGCAATCGACGCGAGGCCATCCATCTCATTGCTCCAGATGTCCGAAAAACCGTCGCCGTCCCCGTCGGCGCGGAGGCGAAGGACGACCGACGGCATGAACTGCGGATAGCCGGTCGCGCCGGCCCAGCTTCCCTTCAGCCGCCAGCGCGGGACGCCCTGGTCCATCAGCTTTAGGGTCGCGACAAATTCGTTTTCGAAGAAATCGCGGCGTCGACCGTAGTAGCCGAGGCTGGCGAGCGCCTGGAGCAGGTCGGTGCTCCCGGTAACGGTACCGTAGCTCGTCTCGAGGCCCCAGATCGCCATCAGCACCGCGGGGTCGACGCCGTAGCGGTCGTTGAGCCCTCTTAATCCCGCATAATGCTCGGAATAATTGGCCTGCCCGCGGCGAATTAGCGATCCAGTCACGTGCGAGCGCAGATAAGGCGCGAGTGCGCCGACCACTCCGCCACTGCTTCGTGCGACGGGTTCGGTTCGTTCAAGCTCGATCACGCGCTCATTCTTCGTCAGCGCGGGCACATTGGCCTGGATGGTCGCTTCGCTGACCCCCTGCTGGCGCGCCAGCGCGGCAAGGCGGAGCTTGTACCCGTACCAGGGGTCCATCGCCGGCATGGTTCGCGGACTGGCCGGTTCCAGGCCGCTCACCTGCGCGAGCTGCACCGGCGCAGCCTGCGAGTTCGGAGCGGCCGACCCGAGCGACGCCGCCGCCAAACCGACCAAAGACCAGCCATTGATGCCCAAAACGCCCTCCTCAACAGGCGCGGAGGCTAAGGCGTACAGCCCGCCTCAGGCCAGCATGGTTCGCCGCGCGCCTTGCACAGCTTGTCTCGCGGACGGTATGCCCGTCCCCATTAAGGAGAGGTGGCCGAGTGGTTTAAGGCAGCGGTCTTGAAAACCGCCGTGGGTTCACGCCCACCGTGGGTTCGAATCCCACCCTCTCCGCCATCGCCTGCAGCCTGACGGTGCCGTTCTATCGAATTGTCAGGCACCGCAGGCCTTTCATTCATCTATCATTCACGCTACAAATGTAGCACTCAATGCGAACAGTGCGACGAGTCCGTCGCGCGAAAGGGGTTTCAAGATGCTCAGCAAACTGCCGCCGCGCGAGCGCCAGATCGTCGATATCCTCTACCAGAATGGGCCCCTCCCCGTCGCGGACATCTGCGACGCACTGCCGGTTCAACTGAGTGGGTCGGCGGTGCGGGCCATGCTCAAGCGGCTCGAGGACAAGGGATTCGTCCAGCGGAGCGAGTCGGAGCGAGGGTATGTTTATAGTCCGGTTGTCTCGGACACGGTCGCCAAGAAGTCTGCGCTCACGGAAATCGTGCGAGTCTTCTTCAACGGCTCGCCGGCCAGCGCCGCGAGCGCGCTGCTGGGCATGTCCGACAAGCTCAAGGAAGAAGAGCTCGACAAGCTCGAGCAGATGATTGCCCGCGCACGCAAGGCCAAAGGGGGTCAGTGATGTCCGTCCTGATCGCGATCGCACTCAAGTCGCTTCTGATCGGGGCTCTGACCCTCGGCCTGCTCCACTTGATGCGAAAGCGGTCGGCGGCGGAACGCTCGTGGGTAGCCCACGTCGGGCTGCTGGCGCTGATGATCATGGCGTTTGCGCCGATGGTCCTGCCGAGCTGGAATGTCGAAGCTCCGGCGATGCTCGGGCGGTCGCAAGCCGCCGCGCCCGGCCTAGTGAGCGCGCGTGAATTGAAGACTGCCCCAGTTGCTTTGCCCAAGGCATCGGTCGCCTTGCCAAGTACAACGGACACGCCGGTGCCTAGTCGCAAGCAAGCGGCACCGCGGCAGCGCTCACTCGATCCGGTCGCGGTCGCGACTGCAGTCTATGCCGTACCCGCCGCCATCCTTCTCTTCATCACCTTCCTCGCTCTGGCCCGCCTGGTGGCCCTCCAGGCGCGGGCCGAGGTCCTGGTCGACGGCCATTGGCTGAGCGCCCTTGCCCGGGCGCAGCGGCGGATGGGTTTCAAGCACGGAACCGCTTTACTGACGAGCGACGAGCTGGCGTCGCCGATCAGCTGGGGCCTGATGCGTCCTGTCATCCTGCTCAACAGCCGCGCCGTCGAGGCAGCGGACGAGGCCGAGGCGATCATCGCCCATGAGCTGGCGCATGTCGCCCGTCTGGACTGGATCAAGCTGCTGTTGGCGCGCATCGCCACGGCCCTCTTCTGGTTCAACCCGCTGGTCTGGCTGCTCGCCCGCGAAGCGCACCAACTCCGTGAAGAAACCGCCGACGACACCGTCCTTGCGGCCGACATCGCCGACACGGACTATGCTCAGTTGCTCGTCGGTGTGGCGAGGCATGAATGCCCCGGCCTGCTCCTTGGCGCACATGGCGTCGCACCATCGAAAAGCTCTCTCGCGAGGCGCATCGCGAGGGTGCTTGACGTCAAGTCGCCTCGCGGTCCGGCGGCGCGCGGCTTCGCGCTCGGCGTGTTCGCTGGCGCGGTGCTCGTTGCCGCTCCGCTAGCAGCGCTGACCCTGACACCTGGGTCGCCTAACGCCGCCGCCTCGTCCGCTCGCGCGCCGCGAGTTGCTGGCGCGTTGAAAGTTGAAGCGGTCCGGACAGACCTTCCGCACATCATCGCGCAAGGGGTGTCGACCTCAGTGTCGACGGCCATGGCCGCGGTCGCACCTCCCAAGCCAGCAATCGTCGCGCGGACGGTCTCTGAAGACGCAAGCGACGGAGACGAAGGCGACGATGCGGACGGGGCGACGATCACGCGCAACCCGGACGGCAGCACCATCACGGTCTACCCGACCGATTCGCAGGGCAGCAGGAAAGTGATTGCGCGCGCTGCGGACGGCAGGACTATCGTGCGCTACGGCAGTCCGTGGCATGACGGCGTTGCAGTGGCCGATGCCCGGGCAGGAAATCCCGCAGTTGCTGTGGCGGTTGAGTCTAAGGGCCTCGCCATCACGCCCGAGTTCATCGCCGCAATCCGTGCGGCAGCTCCGGAGCTTGGCGACGCGAGCCTGCATCAGATCAGGAGCCTGCGCGCGCTCGGTGTGACGCCCGAGTTCGCACGATCAATCGCGTCTGCCGGATTCCCGTCGATGACGGCGCACGATCTTATGGAAGCTCGCGCCGTCGGCCTCAGCGCCGCTTACGTCAATGCCATGCGGTCCGCTGGCGTGAAGGGCGACCTCGACGATTTCGTCCAGCTGCGGGCCGTCGGCGTCGACCCAAGCTTCGCGGCACGAGCGCGGTCGGCCGGAGTTCGGCATCTCGATGCCGACACGCTGATCGAGATGGGTGCGCTGGATACCGTCCGCCTCGTCGTATCGCCGAAAAACCACACGAAGATGCGGATGAAAGACAGGCGGGCCCCGGCGCCGCCTGGCCCCGACGATCTGAACGAGAGCCCTCACCCCGACGGCTGACGTTCGTCCGTCTCAAGTCTTCCGAGTTTCTCATGAATGTCGAATCGAACGCGCTTTGCGGAGCGACCGGGCGAACTTTGCCCAAAGCAATGAAAAAGGAGAGTGAACATGAACCGTCCTTTCGCACTGGCTTCCGCCTTCGCCGTCGCGGCCGCGGGCGTATCGGCAACCACGGCCTCACAGCCGGCGGACCTGATCCACTTCTCGCTCAAGCCCCAGGGCGGAGATGAAACCAGGATCCGCGCAACGTTTGGCGGCGACCGTGGAGGGCGTCACGAGAACGTCTGGTCAACCGGGTTCCGGCCGTCGGAACTCACCGGGTTGGAGGTGTCCTCCTTTCGTGCTGCCGGCACCCGGCCGCTTCACTTCGCCATAGTACGCGAAGCCGGGCGGCTCGATTGCGTCGGCAACGGCGGCGGCAACCTTGCCGAGGGCAATTGCCGCTTCACGCAAAATCCTGCCTTTTTCGAGCTGTTGGTCAGCCGCGGTATCGGACGGCCCAGCCCTGAACAGGCATTCGGTCTCATGGCCGTCAATGCGCGCCGCGACGTGATCGACGCGGTCGCTGCCGCACACTATCCAACGCCGACCATCGACAACCTGCTCGCGCTCTCCGCACTCGGCGTTGACGGCAGCTACATTAGCGCCATGGCGCGCGCAGGTTATCGTCCCGCCACGCTCCGGTCGCTGGTCGAGTTCAAGGCGTTGAACATCACGCCGGACTGGATCGCCGGTTTCACACGAGTCGGATATGCCAACGTCCCGGGCAACGAGCTGGTCCAGCTCAAAGCGCTTGGCGTGACGCCCGATTTTGTCGCCGGCTTCCAGCGGCTCGGTTACCGCGAGTTGCCAGTGCGTCAGCTGGTTGAGCTCAAGGCCCTGGACATCACGCCGGACTTCGTGAGGGCGGCGGTTGGCCAACAAGCCGCCATGCCACCGGTGCACACGCTGGTTGAATATAAGCTCTTCGGGAAGCGCCGCTAAAACGCCTCGAGCTGTCCGCCGTTCGCCGATTGGCATCCATGCGGCGCACTTTGGTCGAACCGTTGGCCGATTGATCGACACCCGGTCGCTGGACCGGGCGGTGCCGACTAGGGCTACCGCCGAAACAATCACGGGGATTTTGTGAATCGGAAGCTGTTGCTTGCGACGGCCGCTATGGCTGCGCTCGGTTTGGCTAGTGGCGCGTTGGCGCAAGCGCCGGTCGAGCAGCGGGAGTCTTCTAGCCGAGCCAGCCGCACGACGGTCTACGAAGGCGCCTTCTTCGCCCAATATGCGCCGAGGACTGCACTCGACATTGTGCAGCGAGTGCCGGGCTTTTCGCTCGATCTCGGGGCGACCCAGACCCAGCAGGGCAACGTCGATGTCCGAGGCTTCGCCGGGACCGCGGGCAATGTCGTGATCAACGGCTCGCGGCCAAGCACCAAGGCTGAAACTCTCGACGTCACGCTATCCAGGATACCGGCCCAGCAAGTGATCCGGGTCGAGCTCGGCCCAGGCGATCTCTTCGGCTCTGATTATGCCGGCAAGAGCCAGGTGCTGAACGTCATCCTGTCCCAGCAATCCGGCATCGACGGCAATATCA